>Ga0209131_1000010_pt1 | contig 306427 bp, 236 predicted proteins | sample GraSoi_2013_40cm_FD_185826 | JGI IMG/M metagenome (GOLD analysis project Ga0209131, IMG submission 185826) | Grasslands soil microbial communities from the Angelo Coastal Reserve, California, USA - Sample 9_17_2013_40cm (SPAdes) (version 2) | ecosystem: Environmental > Terrestrial > Soil >... | reverse complement strand
TAACAAAAGGTTCAGCACTAGTGGCGGTGGCAATGAACCGCAAAACAATTGCGTCTCAACTGCTCGCAGTGTCGCTGATATACGCGCTCTGTTTGCAGTGGTTGTTGCTCCCGCAAGTCGCAATCGCTCGGCCGTCACCAATCGTGAAGATGACTGCTTCGGAAAAACCGTCCGCGGAAAACGTAGCGATCAACGCAGCCACGAACCCGGCAAGAAATGGCGTCTTTGTTAACGCGTTCAACGAAGTGCAGGCGGGCAGCAATGCGTCCGCGACAATCACCGACGCCGTCATTTCAAAACACAAGCCAACTCTGAACAGTGGGCGCATCGAAGGCTCTTTGCGCGTGTTACTGGGTGAGTCGTTCACGATTAACGGCAGCAATCAAATCACTTCAGATTTGTACTTGCCGGGAACGCCGGCAATTCAATTGAGCGGCGCCGCACGATACGCCGGAACCGTGAGCGATGGCGGCGTTGCCAGTCCGTCGAACTATACCGTTAGTTTGAATGGCGATGTGGATCTGCCGGGCCGTATTCACACCAACGTCGATCCGATCCAGCTTCCCGAAGATTTTCCGGCCTCGATTCCTGCACCCAGCGGCACGCGCACAATCTCGATCAACTCTCAGTCAGACATCGCAGCAATCGGCAGCTGGCAGACGGTGCGCGATCTTAGTGTCACTCGCAGCGGCCTCACCCTGAACGTCCCGCCCGGTAACTACGGCACTTTCACCGTCAACGGTAACAGTCGACTCAACTTCACTGCCGGCACTTATAACTTTGCCAACACCTTCAACCTCGATGGCAGCGGCTCGATCCAGGCAACGGGGTTTGTAGTAATCGACGTCGCGAAAAGTCTGACCGTAACCAGTGGGGCGCTCGTCGCCGGCAGCTATACGTCGCCGGGCGATGTGCGCTTGAACGTGCTGGGCGCGTCGGTAAACGTAAACGGGAGCAGTCAGATCTGCGGCTTGTTGCGTGCAGATAACGCCGCAGTCTCGATCAACGGCGCCGCACAGGTTCGCGGCCAGGTAATCGCAAATTCCGTCACCCTCAATGGTGGCAAGGTTATCGGGGCTGTCTGGCCGGCACACTCAGGCAGCGGCATCACCACCTTTGGTCCGCGGCGTTTCGATAGAACTACCGGCCCGCCCAATCAGTATCTCGAGCAGTTTTCTCTGCCTGCAAACGCAGCGTCGCCGTACACGTTACATATACAGAATGGGAATACTGACGGCACAAACCGTGTATCGAGTGCAACCGTCAAACTCAACGGAGTGGTAATTCTTTCGCCGAGCGAACTCAACCAGAACGTCGCTGGAGTAGATCGCACGGTGACTCTCGTCTCAGTCAATACGCTTGAGGTTAGTCTTGCCAGTGTTCCCGGTTCCTATCTGATCATCGACATCGGCGGAATATTTCCTCCCGGTGACACGGCACCGCCAATCGTCGCCATCAGCTCCCCGGCAAATAATTCGACTACAACTGACTCCCAGATCGCTGTAAGCGTAACGGCGTCGGATCCAGCTCCAGGACCGAGCGGTATCGCGCAGGTGTACGTGAATGATCAGGAGGCTACTTATAACCCAGGCGACAATACCTGGGTCTCAGCTGGTGTGGCGCTAAGCATCGGAGCTAATTCCATCATCGCGCAAGCCGTGGATCGGGCCGGCAACCGGGCGACGGCAACTATCACTGTTACTCGCGAAAATCCGAACCAACCACCGGTTGTCGACGCCGGCGCTGATCAAAATCTTGCGTTACCGCAAACAGCTACTTTGCATGGTACCGCCAGCGACGACGGACTACCTCAAGGCAGCACTCTTGTTTTCAGCTGGAGCGTGATCGCTGGGCCAGGCACGGTCAGCTTCGACGATTCCACTAAGCTTAACGCTATTGCGACCTTTAGTTCGGCCGGCACTTATGTCCTGCGTCTCTCGGCCGACGATGGCCTGCTCTCAACCAGCGACGATTTAACCGTTACCGTACAACCGCAGAACCAACCCCCGACAGTTACCGCCGGTCCCGATCAAACCATTGCACTGCCACACTCGGCCACACTCAACGGCTCGGCCACCGACGATCAGCTCCCGCAAGACAGCAGCTTGACCGTGGCCTGGACCCAGGTAAGCGGTCCGGGCACGGCGACGTTTGCCGAAGCATATCTCACAAACACCACCGCAACGTTTAGCGGGCCCGGCTCCTACGTGCTGCGACTAGCGGCGAGTGATTCGGAACTGACGAGCGTGAGTGAACTAACAATAACGGTCCAACCTGAGAACCAGGCGCCAACGGTAAGTGCTGGGCCGGATCAGTTCATCGCCTTGCCGGCTGCAGCGCTGCTCAACGGATCAGTAGCCGATGACGGTTGGCCCGCGGGTAGCAGTTTGACTGAAACGTGGACCGTCGTTAGTGGTCCAGCGGCTGCCGGGATAGGAAATCCAAACACGACGGTGACCGCGGTGACTTTTAGCTTGGCGGGGACCTACGTCCTGCGCCTGACGGCGAGCGATGGCGAGCTGAGCAATAGCGATGAACTGGTCATCACGGTCGACCCACAGAATCAAGCTCCGCTGGTTGATGCTGGTCTAGATCAAACTGTCACGCTCTTAGGTCAACTAAATCTAAGTGGGATGGCTAGCGATGACGGCTGGCCCCGGAACGGCAGTCTAACAGTTAATTGGTCACAGGTTAGCGGACCCGGAACAGCGACGATTGCTCATCCCGGTGCTGCCGCTACCTCCGTTTCATTCAATGCTGCGGGTGTTTATGTGCTGCGGCTCACGGCCAGTGATTCCCAACTTAGTACCAGCGATGACCTGGCCGTCACCGTAATTGATCCACGGGTGCCGCCGCTTGCGGACTTCGTCGTTCCTGAATCGAGCGGCACTGCCGGATCGTTTGTAATAGCTTCCTCGGGCCCTGCCTCGGGCACTTTTTCCGTGGACAAGATCCTGGACAATAATATCGGTACTGTCTGGGCCACGCCTGGAGTTAATAATCAGTTCGCCAAGCTGCAATTCTTCGATCAGGAGTCGGTGTTTATTGATCGGGTTCGCCTGCAACCGGCAAACGGAGTTGCGGCCGCTACCTGCGTACGCGACTTCGATGTCCAGGTCTCGTCCACAGATTCCAATGATGCGAGCTTTGTAACTGTCTTGAGCGCCACCTTGCTCAACAACGGACAGTTGCAGGAATTCGTCTTGCCCGGTGGGCCCACCCGCGCGCGCTACCTCAAGTTTGTGCCGAAGAACAATTACGGTAGTGCGAGCAGTATTCAGCTCGGCACGTTCACCGCGGTGGCAGTTGGTAGCGCCGATAGCATCATTTCCTTGCCCGGCCAGACAAACGCTGCCCTCTCCCAATCTCCCGGCCTGATCGCGAATGGTGCCACGATCTATTCTTCAAGTGACCCCTTCGGCAGCCTGCCGCCAAATGGCCTGCTCGGCTACCGCAACGGTGGCTGGTCTCCGAGTGTGAACACTCACCCCTTCGCCGTTATCCAGCTGGCTGGGGGCGGGCTGTATTCGCTTAGCGGAATCAAACTGGCAACCGGCTGGAATTTTGGTTCCTCTCAGGCTACAGCTGTCAGGAATTTTGAGGTGTGGGTGTCGGCAACCACGCCCGACGACGCGTCGTTCACGAGAGTCCTGGCTGCGACTGCGATTCCGTCGGGTCAGCTGTATACGTTCATTTTCCCGGGCGGGAAAGTAGCGGCGCGATACGTCAAGTATGTGCCGCTCACCAACAATGGTGGACCAACGATCGACACTCAGGCGTTTGATGTGATCGCGGAAGGAACAGCACAACCGGTCAGCGCCTCGAGTCAGAATCAGGATAACCTCAATCCCGCCGAAGCCGCCTTCGACAACGACGTTAACAGCATCTGGTTCTCCCAAAACAACGCCGTCACAAATGTCTGGGTCAAGACGTCGCTGGCGGACGGACTTACGCAGAAGCTCTACGGCGTGCGCATCAATCCGGTGAATGATTCCAGCAATGGCCAGCACGCGCCCAGGGACTTTGAAATTCGTGTCTCCACTACTACTGCCGACGATGGTGCTTTCACCACTGTGTATTCGGGAACTCTCGCGAGCGTCTTGAATGGGGGCACACAGGAGTTTCTGTTTCCCGACTTCGTCGACGCAAAGTATCTCCAGTTCTTTTGGAAGAATGGCTACAGTAACGGCAACATCGGCGTGCGCACGCTTGAAGTGCTGGCAGTTCCAAATCGAGGCTCGGCGTTGGTTGCTTTCTCAACTCAGGAGGAACCGGCCGGCAATGCTCTTGATTTGGATCCCGGCAATCAGTGGGTTACCGCCTTCAACAATCCCACCAATCAATGGCTGAAATTGCTTTTACCAAAGGCCGAACTCCGGATAATTCGCCACATCGCACTCAGGCCGGCGATCGCCGCCACCCACAGCGCGCCGAAGGATTTTGAGTTTCAGGTCTCAACCACCGATGCGGTCGATACTTCTTTCACCACCATGGTCGCGGGCACCCTCGCAAATTCAACCCAGCTACAGGACTTCTATTTCCCGCCCGCGCCGGCGCGCTACGTTCGTTTGTTGCTCAAGAATAACTACGGCGGCAGTCGATTTGGCCTGGCGAGTTTCTACGTCTATTCAGTTGATCAAATTGGTACCAGAACGCGATTCATCGATCGTTCCACAGATGCCGACGACCAGCTCGTGACGTGGGTCTGGAATTTTGGCGACGGCGCGACCAGCACCGAACGAAATCCGCTGCACACCTATACGGCGCCAGGGGATTACACAGTTTCCTTGACGGTTACCGATTCGAGCGGCCTCGCCAGCACGCATCAGGCGCTCTACCACGTCCTGGATTCATTAGCTGTGGACTTCTCTGCCTCTCCGCAGATTGCCCACGAAGGTGGTGAACAGGTTCGTTTCACCGACATCACCCGATTGTTAGAGCAGCCGACGGCCTTGCGGCAATACGACTTCGGCGATGGAGTCACTTTGTCTCAAGCCTTGAACACCAGCCTGCACCAGTTCGCCGAGAACGGCACTTATCACGTCACCTTAAACATAGGCGATCCGCTCGGCGTCAGCTACACAGCTACTAGAGACATTGTGGTGCTGAATGTCGCGCCCGCAGTGGACATTCCCAACGGCAAGACTGTGATGTGGGGTGAAACGTGGACCAGTGTGCCCACCATTACGGATCAGAGTGTGCTCGACCGTCTCACTTTGCAGGGCCAATGGAACTTCGGTGACGGCCAGACCGCGCAATGCGTAAATTGCACCGTTGCCAACGCAACTGCGACCCACGCCTATAGCAATCCCGGAACCTATTCGGTGACATTTGCGGTAACAGACAGAGACGGCGGTGTCGGATCTGACAGTGCAGCTTATGTCGTCAATCGGCGAGCCACGTCTATAACCTTCCTGGCTAATTCCCTTCAAGGATCAGGACAAACGTTTCTCAGTCGAGTAAAGCTGAGTGACTCCTTTGATAACTCCGGAATTCCAAACCGGGCAATTCAATTCAATCTAAATGGAACTACCGGCAGCGTCACCACCGACGCCGGCGGAACGGCGGAAATCACTCTGCCTATTTCAGCTAATGCCAACGTCGCAATGTTGTCGGCAACCTGGGCTGGGGATGGTCTGTACCTAGCAAGCAACAACACTGCAAGCACAACCTTGAACTTTGCGCCGACTGTCAACGCGGGATTCGATCAGGCAATCACTCTACCTTGCGGCGTAAGTCTAAACGGTAGTGTGACTGACGATGGTGTGCCCAGCGGCATTCCTCTGGGCATACTGTGGGCCAAAATCAGTGGGCCGGGAAACGTAGCTTTTGCCGATGCCGGCGCTGCTCAAACCACGGCAACCTTCAACGCGGCCGGTAAGTACGTGCTGAGATTGACCGGCAACGACACGCGACTCCAGAGCAGTGACGACATAACGGTTACGGTAAACGTCGTCGAGGTTGGCACGTCGCAGTACTTCGCGCCGGTACCTTACCTCAGTTTTGCGGATAGTCCGCTTAGCGGTCGCAGTCCAAGTTACTTTTATTTAGAGACTTTCGAAGACCATCTGCTGAATACACCTGGCGTAACCGCCGGTGCCGGTGGTGTAACCAGTGTGATTTTTGGCTCGAATCTTCACGATTCAATAGACGCTGATGATGGTGTGATCGATGGCAGCGGATTAAACGGAGATTCCTACATCAACGTAAACGGCGCGGCTGGCATTCGTTTCAACTTTAACGCCACCGTGCTCGGCTCGCTGCCGACTCATGCAGGCCTGGTTTGGACGGATGGAGGCGGACAGGTTTATTTCGAGGCCTTCGATCACAACGGTTTCTCGATGGGCCTGCAAGGTCCTTTCAATTTCCCGGATGCCGTCAACAATGGGACCACTGCGGAAGATAGGTTTCTCGGGGCCTACAACAAGGACGGCATCTCGGCGATTCGCGTGCTCAATACGGTAGGCGGACTCGAGATCGATCATTTGCAATATGGCTTCAGCGTTGGCAATTCCCCACCGATAGTCAATGCGGGTAATGATCAGAATATTGCCTTGCCTACAACTGCGTTCACTCTAAACGGAGTGGTTACCGACGATGGTTTGCCGGCATGCAACACCCCTGCGATCTCCTGGAGTTTCGTGAGTGGACCCGGCGCCGTCAGCTTCGCGAACGCGCAGTCTGCGCAAACCACAGTTACTCTGACCACGATCGGCCAATACATCCTCCGACTCACCGCCGGTGATTCCCAATACACCGCCAGCGACGATGTGGTTATAAACCTGCTGCCGCCAAATCATGCGCCAGTTGTTAACGCCGGCGATGACCAGGCCATAACTTTGCCTGCGAATACAGTGAGCCTGCACGCCACTGCGATCGATGATGGACAACCGCCGGGCAGCAATCTGGCGATTTTGTGGAGCGTCCTTAGCGCCCCCGCTGCAGTAACGTTCGCAAGTGCAAACGCCCTGAACACTACTGCCTCGTTCAGCGAGCCGGGAACTTACGTGCTCCGCCTCGCTGCGAGCGATTCGCAATTGATCGCGACTGACGACCTCGTTGTCGTCGTCAATGCCAGCCTCACTCCGAATCAACCGCCCGGCGCCGCAGCCGGACCTGATCAAACGATCGCACTGCATGGCAATCTGATTGTGAACTCCAGCGCTGAGCAACTCCTGGTAAACAATGAGCTCCCCGGTTGGAATGAAGTACAGGGATCAAACTGGACGCAAGCGACAATCAACAGCGGCGACAATTTCCCCGAAGCGCAGCGAGGCAACAGCTACTTCTTTGCCAATGAAGCCGCACAGGCCGAACTGCGTCAGGATGTCGACGTCTCTGCTTTTTCCAAAACGATCGACGCCGGCACGCAGCAGTTTGAGCTTAAAGTCTACCTGCGCTCTGCACCGGAGGCCGTGCCTGACATAGCGCGCGTCATTATTGAATATCGCAATGCCGCGAACAGCGCTGTCATTGCCCAGTTAGACTCCGGCCCTGTCTCATCGACGACTGCCTGGCATTTAACCGAAGACATCAGGTCGGCGCCGGCAGGCACGGGTTGGGTGCGCGTTCGGCTAATCGCAACGCGCAACAGCGGAACGACAACCGATGCTTTCTTCGATTCGATCAGCCTGCGGCCAGTGGGCAATGTCGCGATCAAGCTCGCGGGGGTTGTCAGTGATGACGGCCTGCCCATAGGCGGCAGCATCTTCGCAAGTTGGACAAAGCTAAGCGGTCCCGGCGACCTGGACTTTTCGGATCCGAATGCCGCCACTACCTCTGCGTTGTTCAATACCGCTGGCAATTATGTCCTGCGGCTGCATGCGAGCGATGGTCCACTTGGCGCGGATGACGATGTGAACGTCACCGTCAATCCACCAAACCAGGCGCCTGTAGTTAACGCCGGAAACAATCAAACAATCACTCTTCCGGCGACCGCTAATCTCGACGGCAGCGCAATAGACGACGGCTTTCCTATTGGCAGTAGTCTGTCTGTAGCCTGGGGCAGGTCGAGCGGTCCCGGCCAGGTCACGTTTGCGAATGCAAACTCCTTCACAACCTCAGCGAACTTTAGCGCGGCCGGCGTTTACGTGTTGCGCCTTACGGCTAACGATGGTGAGGAAGCGGCAAGCAGCGAGGTGACGATTTCGGTAGCTTCGCAGGCGGTTAATCAACCGCCGACGGTCAGTGCCGGACCGGATCAAACCATCTCGCTGCCTACTGACACTGTGACTCTTCAAGGCATCGCAACAGACGACGGTTTGCCGTCCGGCAACCTCACCGTCGCCTGGTCCATAGTCTCCGGTCCTGCGACGGCAGTGTTTGGGAACGGCGGAAGTGCGGAAACAACTGCGCAGTTCAATGCTACCGGAACCTATGTCCTTCGTTTGACCGCCAGCGATGGCGAGCTAAGTAGAAGCGACGACCTGGTTGTTACAGTCATGCCGGCGCCGGCACAGAATCAACCGCCAACCGCGAACGCCGGTACTGACCAGACAGTACTGTTATCCACCGGCGTCCAGCTCGATGGCAGTGCCGGCGATGACGGGCTGCCCGCGGGGAACCTGACCACTAACTGGACGAAGATAAGCGGCCCGGGCGCGGTCACGTTCCTGAATCCCAATGTGACGATAACCGGTGCACTGTTCAGTGCCACCGGAACTTACGTCCTCCGCTTGACTGCCGGCGACGGCGCGTTGAGCGCGAGCGATGAGGTCACGATCACAGTCATCGAAAACGTGGCGCCGCCTACCATTTCGATCACGACACCCACCGACGGCAGCAGCATAACTGAACCGATCTTCGTTACCGGATCGGTTAGCAACGGCGCCTGGGTGCTCGAATACAGTCTCGATAACGACGACAACGCAAACAATCGCTTGTGGACAACCTTTGCCAACGGCAACGCGCCCGTATCAAACGCCGAACTCGGCACGCTCGACCCAACTATGATGCTGAATGGTTTGTTCGATATCCGGCTGTCGGCTACCGACAGCTACGGACAAATCTCGCGCGCCTCGATCGCGGTCATCGTCGAGCGAAACTTCAAAGTCGGAAACTTCACGGTCTCTTTCACTGACCTGAACATCCCCGTGGCGAGTGTGCCGATGGATGTCACGCGCACCTACGACAGCCGCGATAAGCGTGTTGGCGATTTCGGCTTCGGCTGGTCGCTGGGTCTCCACAACATTCGACTCGAGAAGTCGGGCGGGCTGGGCTTCAAGTGGTACGAAACAGTTTCGCAGGAGCTCATCCCTAACTACTGTCTCGAAGCCACCGGGTCGCACCTGGTTACGGTGACCTTCCCGGGCGGCAAGGTGTTTAAGTTCCAGGCCGCAGTGACGCCGCATTGTCAACGCTTTACCGCAATAACTTCGGGCACGCTGACTTTTATCCCGCTCGCGGGAACCCACGGCACTTTGGAAATTGTTGGCTCGGCGGATTTTCAGATTGACGGCAGTGTGCCGGGACCAGTGAACCTCATCGGCTTTGGCGGCGGCGTCGACATTTTCAATTCGTCGCTCTTCAAGTTCACCGCCGAGGATGGCACTGCCTTTGTAATCGACCAGCGCGCCGGCTTGCAGAGCATCAGAGAGCCGAACAACAACACCGTAACGGTAAGCGCCGGCGGCATCATCCATTCAAACGGCAAAAGCATTACCTTCAACCGCGATGCCCTGGGCCGCATCAGCGGCGTTGTCGATCCGGCCGGCAACACGCAGACGTATACCTACGACGCGGCGGGCGATCTCGTTTCTTACACTGACAACGAAAACAACCCTTCCGTTTACGCCTACGACGCGAACCATCGCCTCCGGACGATTCACGATCCGCGCGGCATTCAGCCAATCCGCAATGACTATGACGCCGCGGGCCGTCTGATCAGTCACACCGATGGCTTCGGCAAAGTAATCAGTTACCTCCATGACATTCCCGGCCGCGTTGAGACGATCACCGATCGTCTCGGTCAGCACACGCGTTTCGAGTACGACGAGCGCGGCAATGTTCTCAGTAAGACCGACGCGCGCGGCGGCATAACCAGTTTCACTTACGACAGCAACGACAACGTGCTTACCGAGACGAATGCTTTGGGTAAGACTACGACGAACACGTATGACCCGAGTGATCGTCGCACCAGCATCACCGATCCGCTCGGCAACGTGACCCAGTTCACCCATAACGCGCTCGGCAAAGTCTTGACGACGACTGATCCGCTCGGGCGCGTCACCACCAATACCTACAACGCGGCAGGCAATCTGCTTACGACCAGGGATGCGCTCAATAACACGACCAGCTTTGGTTACAGCGTCTTTGACGGCCAGCGCACGTCGATGACTGACGCGCTGAGCAATATAACGAGCTACACCTACACGGGCGGCTATCTGACGAAAGAGACAGATGCGCTCGGGCACGAAACCACTTTTAGTTATGACGCGAACGGCAATCGCACCAGCCAAACCGTCAAGCACACTAACGCGCTGGGCCAAGTCGAAGCTATTACCACCAGCTACGAATACGACAAGCTCAGTCGCCTCCGAAAGACGACCTTCGCGGACGGCACCTTCAGCCAGGTTGAATACAACTCCATCGGCCAGCAGAGCGCCACCATTGATCAGTTGGGTCGACGAACGGAATTCACCTACGACGACATGGGACGGTTAGCCAGGACGACTTACGCAGATGGCGCGTTTGAAAAAACCACCTACGATGCCGAAGGCCGTCGCCTGACGAGCAAAGACCGCGCCGGTCATGTGACTTCCTATACCTACGACGAGCTTGGCCGGTTGACGAAGACGACTTATGCCGACGGCACGTTTACGCAAACCAGTTACGATCCTGTGGGTCAGGCTTTGACTACGACCGACGCGCGCGGTAATGTCACGCGCTATTTCTATGACGATGCCGGCCGCAGAACGAAGGTGAAGAATTCGCTCAATCAGGAGACGAGCTTCACTTACGACGGTAACAGCAACCAACTTTCAATGACTGACGCCTTGGGTCAGACGACGAGTTACGAATACGACCTCGACAACCGGCTCACAAAAACTACTTACGCCGACGCCACTTTCTCTACTGTGGCTTACGACGCTCTGGGCCGTACTGTGTCCCGGACTGATCAGGCGGGCAAGACTACGCATTTCATTTACGATGCTCCTGGACGTCTAACGAAAGTTAAAGACGCGCTTAACCAGGAAACCACTTACGCTTACGACGAGCTCGGTCGGCAAATCTCGCAGACAGACGCGAACAATCACACCACCCGATTTGAATACGATCAGCTTGGCCGCCGCCTGAAACGCATTCTGCCGGCAGGCCAGTTCGAAACTTACTCATACCAGAGCGACGGGAATCTCCAGAGCAGGACCGACTTTAACGGCAAGACTACTACCTTCACTTACGACCTGATGCGAAGGCTGCTCACGAAAGTCCCTGACCCGTCTTTGAATCAACCAACGGTCAGCTTCACTTACAACTCGGTCGGTCAGCGTTCCACGATGAACGACGCTTCCGGCATGACCGCATACAACTACGACCAACGCAATAGGTTGACGAGCAAACAAACGCCTTTCGGCACCTTGAGCTATACCTACAATGAAGCCGGCAATCTTGCGACGACGCGCTCATCGACTCCACATGGCCCTAGCGTCGATTACAGCTACGACGCGCTGAATCGCCTCGAGACCGTGAAGGACAACAATCTGCTGGCACTGAACGGCGGCGTTACTAACTACACTTATGATTCCGTCGGCAATTTGCAGGGCTACTCTTACCCCAACGGGGTCAACTCGAGTTATGCCTACAACTCTCTTAATCGTCTGACGACGATGACGGTGGGCACAAGTACCTCGTCGCTTGCAGGTTACTCATACATGCTGGGCCCAGCGGGCAATCGCACCGCGGTTACCGAACTCAGCGGTCGCACGATCAATTACAGCTACGACGATCTCTATCGCCTCACCGGCGAATCGATTGCCAACGATCCGCACGGCATCAATGGCGGCGCAAGCTACAGCTACGATCCGGTCGGGAATCGCCTGAATAGATCTTCGTCAATCGCGCCGGTTCCGTCGCAGAGTTCAACCTACGATGCGAATGATCGTCTTACCGGTGACAGTTATGACAACAACGGCAACACGATCTCGTCGGGCGGAAACAGCTACACCTACGATTTCGAGGACCGTCTAACGGCGCTAAACGGCGGCAGCGTGACTTATGCTTACGATGGCGACGGCAATCGCATTGCGAAAACCGTCGGCGGCGTCACCACTAACTATCTCATCGATACCAACAACCCGACCGGCTACGCGCAAGTTGTCGAAGAGTTGCAAAGCGGCGCGGTCGTCAAGAGCTTCACCTACGGGCACGACTTAATCAGCCAACTCTGCTCAGCAATCACTGCCAACTGCTCGCTTTCGTTCTACCAATACGACGGCCACGGATCAGTGCGGCAGTTGACGAACGCGAGCGGCTCGGTTACCGATGCTTACGACTACGACGCCTTTGGCAATCTCGTCTCGCGTGCGGGTACTACTTCGAACGACTACCTCTACAGCGGAGAACAGTTCGACGCAAACCTCGGGTTCTATTACCTGCGTGCGCGGTACATGAATCCAGCCAGCGGCCGATTTCTTTCAACGGACGTCGTCGAGGGAAATCGATTTGATCCGCCCACACTACATAAGTACACCTACGCAGAGAACAATCCCGCTAATTTGGTCGATCCTCGCGGAGAGTTTTCAGCCACGGAATCCTTGGCGTCTGTGGTGTCAAGTGCAATCTCGCTGTCCATACAGTATCAGTCGCTAATTAACGCAGCTAGATTGATTCTAGCTGGTCTTAACCTCTATCTCCTCGCTACCAATGAAACTTATCGCGGCAATTTTTTCGCGGGTGGCCCAGAGTTCACGTCTGCTGCTGTCGCTGATGATTTAGGTTCAATCGCGGCCGCGCCTGCGAGATTCTCAGGTTCCGTCTTTGAAGCCTCACGTCTTGAACCGTTCGCAGTCAGACATGCTACAAACTATCCACAGAGCGTTATTGATGGCATTAATCCTGGTCTCCTCAGCGCAGACAATCGGTTCGCAGAAGCCTTTTATGTTGCTCAGGATGGGCAGACAGCAATAAATGAGATAACTTCTCACGGTCGCAGCTGTACGCACGTTGTTCGGTTTGAGATGAATCTCTCTAACCAAAAGGTTCTTGATTTGACTAATGGGCGAGTAGCTCAACAATGGGGTTATAGTTCTGGTCTCGATTATCCTCAGACGCAAGCAATAGCGGCAAAAGCCACGAGGGCAAGATATTCCGTGATTGCTTTCCCCGCGGAACACGGCGCAGGCACCAATTTTGCCGTTCTGGATAAATTTGCCGAGATCCTGCGTCCGATGGGTGTCGCGCCTGTTCCATGAGGAGTTCTGTATGAATACGCTTGACCGAAATTTAACCGTGTTCGAAGCTCATTGTTTGATTAATCAACACAAGTTCGAAGCTTACAATTTTTCAGATTTCGAATACGGGGAACGGATTATTCGTACAGCCGACGGGGAAGATTTCGCTCTGATCACGATCGAAGATAGTGTTGTGGATGAAGTCGGCGCAATCATCGCTGAGATTTACGAATCTGATGCTCCCGCGCGCGAGCAAATACAACGGTTCAATAGCGTATTTGGGTTGGCTTGCGATCCAATAAACGAAAAGGCGCTGGATCCTTTAGTGCGTGTTATCTGTCCTTTCTGTAAGACCAAAGAAGTGAGTTATCGAGCGGCAAAGCCTATTCGTTATAAGAGCTTTTCAATTCCCGTTATTACTCACCAAAAGTGGGCGATGATGAGTCACGGGCAGAAGCGCTCTGTGATTGAAAAAGGACTCCGTTTAAAGGGACTTCTCTGATCTCCCTAAATCGCGCAGAGCAAACCGATCAAAAAAAAATAACTGATGCACGGAATGATAGTTAGTCGAGCAAGGGACTTACCATGCAGACAGAAGACAACATTCTTGAGATCGCGCTCGAGTTGGCGGCGTCTGAACCCGCTCATAGACCTGAGTTTTATCGCCTGCTGCTGGAGTCGACAATATTCATACTTGGATCGTCAGGGCAGTTAACGGAAGGGGACGAAGCGTTAATCACCCTTAAAGCCAACACGCCGATCGAAGTTGTAAATTGGGTCAGGCCGGACGGTTCGTCAGTGATTCCCTTCTTCTCCTCGCTGCGGACGTTGCAGCTGGCCATCACCAGCGACGAAAAGTACCTCGCCTTGCCGGCGCGAACATTCTTTGAAATCACTCGCGGCGCCGAGCTGATTCTGAATCCTCGCTCGGAGTTCGGAAAAGAATTTACTTCGGCTGAAGTTGAAGCCCTCCTGACTGAAGGCGTCAACAAGGTGGCAACACCGATGGTCGCAGAAAAAGCCACTGAAATTTTACTTGGTCAGCCGGCTGACTACCCGAAGGCCATGGTGGCGTCTCTGACCACTCTGCTCGGGAAGCACAGCAATGTGAGAGCTGCGTACCTGGCGCAAATATACAACCGTTCCCATGACGAAAAGCCGCACTTGATCGTGGGCATTGAAGCTGATGGTGATTTTGAAAACGTAGTCCACGAGGCCGGAACAGTTGCTGCGGATACGGCGCCAGCGGGAGAGCCGGTCGATCTCATGAGGATCACTCGCGGAGAATCCGGAATCGGAAAGTATTTTCTCGAAAAGGTTAAACCCTTCTACGAACGGGAGGGTTCAAATGATGTTTCCGTGGTTAGCAATGCTTCTGCAAAGCGGGCCCCTCTCAAAGGATGGCTCTCGAGGATGCTGTTGCGTGGTAAGTCCGACTGAATAGCAAACCATTTAAGTGATTTGCTGGGACCGCGGGCGTCCCGCCCGCCCGCGTACGGTAAATTCAAGCATCAGGAGTTGAATTCTATCGTACGCGGGCGGGCGGGACGCCCGCGGTCCCAGCAAATCGCTTGAGTGGACGAACCTGTCATCAAGCTCAAGCAACTCTTACCTCAGGCTAATACTTGGCCACGCTCGGATCGACTTCATCTGACCAGGCGGTGATGCCGCCCTTGAGATTGATGAGCCGTCCCGGGAAGCCGGCTTGCTTGAGGGCCGCGATAGCCTTGGCGCTGCGAACTCCCGCCTTGCAGTGCATGACGGTCTCGCGCGAGGGATCGATTTCATTCATGCGCGCCACCACCTGGCCCAGGGGGATCAGTTTGGTACCGTCGATACGTGCAATGTCGTATTCGAAAGGCTCGCGCACGTCGATCACCTGCAGGTCCTTGCCGCTGTCCAGCTGTTGCCGGAGTTCGGTAGCGGTGATCTCTTCGAGCGCCTCCGGTTCGGCTTGCGGTTGCGCGCGCATACCACAGAACTCTTCGTAGTCGATCAACTCCTTGATGGTGGGGTTCTCACCACACACCGGGCAAGCCGGATCTTTGCGCAACTTGAATTCGCGAAACTTCATGTGCCAGGCATCGAACAAGAGCAGCCGGTTAACCAGTGTGTCTGGCGCGCCCAGGATTAGTTTTACTGTTTCGGTTGCCTGAATCGCGCCCACGATTCCGGGCAACACTCCCAGCACTCCTCCCTCGGCGCAGTTTGGCACCAGCCCGGGTGGCGGCGGCTCCGAATACAAGCAGCGATAACAGGCTCCTTCCGGCGCCGAGAACACGCTGGCCTGTCCTTCAAAACGAAAGATCGATCCGTAGACATTCGGTTTGCCGCTAAGCACGCAGGCGTCGTTGACGAGATAACGGGTGGGAAAATTGTCGGTGCCATCCACGATGATGTCATAGTTGGCGAACAGCGCCATCGCGTTCTGGCTGGTCAAACGCGTCTCGTGCGTTTCAATTTCGATATGCGGGTTGATGTCTCGCAGGCGATCGCGTGCTGACTCGATCTTCGGCCGGCCAATGTCGCCAGTACCATGAATAATCTGGCGCTGCAAATTTGACGCCTCCACCACATCGAAATCGACGATGCCCATGCGCCCCACTCCGGCGGCGGCGAGATACATTCCTACCGGCGCGCCCAGTCCGCCAGTGCCAATCATCAGGACGCTCGCGGCTTTTAACTTCCGCTGACCTTCCATCCCGACCTCCGGCATGATCAAGTGGCGGCTGTAACGAGCTATCTCTTCGTTTGATAACGATGGCAGGGGCGGAGCGGCCTCTGCTTCGCCGCTGTACTCCTTGGCCACGCCTCCGGCAATCGAAGGGACAATCATTACCGTGTCGCGGTCGCGGAGCGGCGTCTGGAGACCCGATTGATGGCGGACGTCTTCGTCGTTGACGTAGACGTTAACAAAACTACGCAAGGCATTCTTGTCGTCGAAGAGATGGCGTCGCAGTTCGGCGTGCAGCGACGTCAGGCGATCCAGCGCTTCGCCGGCCGTTCGGGCGTCAACTTCGACCTGAGCATTGCCACCGGTAAAATGCCGCAGCGCGGTAGGAATATTTATCGTAACTGACATGGCTGAACTCCCTTTCAAGATTTGCTCAGTGCCACCTTTGTGATCTCTCTGGTCTCTGCGGTGAAAACGTTAACGAAACTCTTACCACAGAGGCACAGAGAGCACAGAGGACGCACAGAGTTTCAAAACTAACTCACTCCCTGGATTTCTTCTCCGGTAAACTTCGAGCGGTCTGGTTCCATTTCCCACGATCGAAGATCGCCGGCCGCGCCGGCTTTCACCGCCACCACGATGTATGAATACATTGGCCAGGCGTGATCGAGATCGTACCCGGAAGGCACCGCCGGGTGGTCCGGATGCGAATGATAGAAGCCGACCACGTCCAGTCCGTTTTTCTGCGCGTATTGCTCCCCTTCCATGAACTCTTCCGGCGTTATCAGGAAGCGATTTCGTTTTGCCTCTTCTTCGCGCGCGTTCGAGATGGGATAAATCTCAGTAATCGTTTTCAGATCGTTGTCTGCAAAGGCGCCCAGCAGCAAGCCGCAACATTCGTGCGGATAGTCGCGCTCACCGTGGGCGGCGATCTCGTTCCGGTGCTTTGTTGCGAGTCGGATCAATTCGACAACCTATTCGAGATATCTTTCACCGCCATCGCAGAGAATCGTTACTATCACTGAACTCTCTGGTAATGAGCGAGCCAATCTGAGCGCGGCAAATACATTGGCGCCGGAGCTGGCGCCCACCAGCAACCCTTCTTCTCGCGCCAGACGGCCGGCCATCTGCTGCCCTTCCTCCGTTGCCACTTCTACACTCTGGTCCGCGAGCTCCGGATCATAGATTCCCGGCACCAGCGCTGTGGCCATATGCTTCAGTCCTTCGAGTCCGTGGAAAGGCGAATCAGGCTGCATCGAAATCACTCGGATTGCAGGGTTCAGTTCCTTCAGTCTGCGACTGGTGCCGACAAAGGTGCCGGACGTTCCCAGGCCAGCGATGAAATGTGTGATGCACCCTGCGGTCTGCTCCCAGATTTCCGGAGCGGTGCTCTCGTAGTGGGCTCGCCAATTCGCCGGGTTGTTGTATTGATCCGGGTAAAAATATTTCTCCGGCTCGGCTGCGAACAATTCGCGTGCGACCAGCTGAGCGCCATCGGTGGCCTGCAGTGGATCCGTTTCGATTAACTCCACTCCGAAGCTGCGCAGAATTTGCTTACGCTGTGCGCTTGCATTCTTTGGCAGACAGATCGTGACCGGATAGCCACGCGCCGCGCCAATCATTCCGTAAGCGATGCCTGTATTTCCGCTGGTCGCATCCAGAACCGTCTGGCCGGCTTGCAGCCGTCCGCTTTGTTCTCCGGCCAGTATCATCGCCAATGCCGCGCGATCCTTGACTGACCCGCCAGGGTTCAAGTGTTCGGCTTTGACAAGCACTTCAACACCCGAGGGCAGGTTTCGCGTGACGTTGCGCAGGCGAATCAACGGTGTGTTTCCGATGTTCGACTCTAACGAATCGCCCGGGAATGGACGCTTCAGTTCTCTTAGTTGGGCACTGACCATGGTTTCGTCAAATACAAAACCGGCCGCGATTCCTTTTGCAGGGTTCGCGACCGGCTTTTGAAAACTCTTGCTGCGCTTGGCTCTTACATCATCTGCTCTTCACGCCTGCCAAAGCCTTCCCGATCGCGTCCCGGACACCAGACGCAACAGGTGCAATAACAGCAGCAGTAATAGCAGGCGTGGTTAATCATTGCGGTTGAAGTTAACTAGGGAAACTATAGGAACGGCAGGAAACGATGTCAAGCCAAGAGCGCGAACCGGTCAAGTGACCTGCTGGGACCGCGGGCGTCACGCCCGCAAATGAGCGCGAAGCGCGAAAATGAATTGCGAACCATTTCTGGAAAGACAGCGCGCCCTCGGCGCGTTTGCGGGCGAGACGCCCGCGGTCCCAGCAAGTCACTTGACCGTTTCGTGATCGATTTGCGGGAGACGCCCGCAGTCCGCTTAGAAGTCAAACTTAATCGCGAGCTGTATCTGCCGGGCCGACGCAAAGGTTGTAGTTCCTGATGCCGGTGAAGCAAAGGTTCGCGGGGTGCCGAAAGCAGTAATGAAGGATGGCGCCGTCAACGTGCCGGCTGCGCCACCGGAGTAATTGAAGAAGGTATTGTTCACCAACACTACGTTTGAGCGATTGAAGATGTTGAAGGCTTCGCCAATCAGCTTTATGCGCATCCTCTCACCAAGTCGAACGGCTCGCGTCAACCGCACGTCAAACTGGTAAACGGAGGGCGTTGTGAATTGGTTGCGCACGGTACCAGGCAGGCGATCGTTGGAGCGATTACCGTCGTTGTTTGGATCACCGGCGACCAAAGCGGAATACGGCGAGCCTGATTGAAACTGCATGATGGTTGAGATGGTGTAATCACTGAACAGTGCTCGGGCGAAAGCATTTTCGCTCCACTTGATCGTGCCCCATTCGTAGATGGGACTGAAAACAAAACGATGCCGCAGGTCTGTGTCTGAGCGACCATAATCGGTCGCCGGGGCAATCTGGTTTTCGACGATCTTCGCATCGTCAGCACCGACCACCACTGCAGTCTGATCCGGACGCTCGTCGTTCGCCTTGGAATACGTATAGGCGGCGATGAATTGGAACCCGCGAGTCAAACGTTGCGTCGCCTGGATTGCCAAACCGTTGTAGAGCGAACGCGATGCGCTCTCGAAGATGTTGATGCGGTTATACGACTGTCCGCTCGCGCGCGAGATGGGTCGAACAGTAGTACTCGCGAAACGCAGGAAGGTGTAGGTCTGACCGTCTGGACCGACCCGCGCAAAAGGCGCCGGGGCAAATAGATTGATGTCGCGCGTTCGCGTCAGATGCAGGCCGTGGTAGTAGAGATAAGTGGCTGAGATACTGAGACCCTTCGCCACTTCGCGCTCGACTCCGATTCTGCCCTGCTCCGTGTAGGGCTGCTCGTAGTCGTTGGCAAACAAGAAAAGATTCGGATTGGCCGACGTTCCGGAAGGAGGCGCGGTCAGGATGCGCGGATACACCAGGCCGGCGGACACGATTTGCGCCGCAGTTAGATTGATGCCGCTGACGTTTATGCCATTCTGCGAGTGGGCCGTGCCCGTGACGATGGCCGGCGTGCGACCGTAATAAATTCCGAAGCCGCCGCGAATCACCGTCTTCTCGTCAGGCGCGTAACTAAAACCGGCGCGCGGTGCTACGTTGTTCTTGTCCTTGGGACAACTTGCGGTGTTGATTCCGTGAGACAACAGAAGTGGATCCGGATTCTGTATCGGTGGGCAAGCGAGTTGTTCGTAGTCGTAGCGTATCCCCAGGTTCAGAGTCAGCTTTGAGCTCGCGCGAAAATCATTCTGCCCGAAGAAAGCGTATTCCGTCTGGTTTGGTTTTGTCGTACCGCCGGTGGTGCCGGAGCCAGGAAAATTCTGTGTGTAGGCGGACGGAGTATTATTTGCGAAGGCGAGGTAAGACGGAAAGGTGTATGAGCCGCTGAAGAGTCCGGGAAAGAAGTTAAAGACTTTATCGTGATTGAAGTCCAAACCGACTTTCCAATTGCTCCGGCCGCGCAGGTAAGAAATGTTGTCGATAAATTGAATGCGCTTGATGGTGGTCTCGCGCGGGCTGAAGTTGTTGCGCCCAATGTTCAGACTGCCGCCGCCGGTGGTGATGACAGCCTCAGGTTGATCGCTGTTGGCCTGACCCGGTTCTTTATCTCGAGCAAGCTGAAAGCGAAATTCACTAATCAGCCTGCGCGTGACCGTTGTCGTTAGCGTACCGGAAAAGGTATCGCTCTTGACGAGGCTATCTCCCGAGTGTTCTTCGGCGCTCAGTATTCCATTGTTTTCATTGTTGGCTCCGGTGAAGCCCTGATGGTTGTAGCGGAGCGTCAATTGGTTTTGGGAATTCACTGCTATATCGGTTTTCGCCAGAAGCACATCCTGCTTGCGTCCCACCTGGTAGGTGTTGAGCTTAGGCAAAAGAATTGTTAACGCGGCAGCAGGCGCCGTGCTGAGATTGGGCACATCAAGCACCTGCGGTACGTTGGATCGCTGGCCGTCATACGTGAAAAAGAAGAATGCCTTGTTCTTGCTGATCGGCCCGCCAACGCGGGCGCCGAACTGGTTGATGCGTAAAGCGGGACGCTTGTTCGGCAGCGGGTTGGGGAGGTGCCGCGCCTCGCTGGCTTTGGTTGCGGGATCGTTTGAGTTCAACGCTTCATCCCTGAAGTATTCAAACGCGCCGCCATGGAAATCGTTGGTGCCTGCCTTCGTAACAACGTTAATGACTGCACCGCCGGCTCGTCCAAACTCCGCTGAAAAACCGTTCTGGTTAACTTGAAACTCCTGCACGGACTCTTCCGAGAACTGATAAGGGGGACGTACGCCGCCGCGTCCCAACGCCTGGCCGAAGAAGGTGTTGTTATTGTCAACGCCATCGACCTGAAGGCTATTGAAGGTGCCGCGCTGTCCGCCCACGGATAAATCGCCGCCGCGGGGATCGCGAATCACGCCGGGCGACAGCGTGGAAAAATCCTGAAAGTTGCGACCGTTAATTGGCAGATTCTCAATCGAACGTTGGTTGATGGTGGTGGCGACGGAAGTGCGCGTGGTTTCAACTACAGCCGGCTCGCTCGTAACTGTAACCGATCCACCGGTGCCACCGACGGAAAGACTCAAGTCAAGTGGGGTCCGACTGCCAACGGTTACGGTGATGTCACGCAACTCAGTTTGCGTAAAACCCTGGCCGGTCGCGCGCACAGTATAAGGACCGGGCGGCAACAGGATAACGCGATAGTTTCCTTCACTGTCGGAGGTGGCCGTTTTTTCAAACCCAGTCTGCTGGTTAGTCGCGGTGACAGTAAAGCCTGGCAACGCAGCGCCATTTGGATCAAGCACGCGCCCTTCGATGTTTCCGGTCGTTGCTTGCGATTGACCGAGCCCGCTGATTACGCAGGCGAACAGAAAGGCAGCAAGCAAACAAAGCCTAAGGGGGGAAATTAATTTTGTAGACATGGTTTTCCTTATGGGAGCTAACGGAATGTGATTGGGGCTTCATGGCAATCCGCGTTGCACGGGACCGCTGCGCAAGTCAGCCTGAAGAAAACTTAACGAGAACTGAACGATAGTAGTTTAAGGCGGTGGTTAGATCAACAAAGTCGCTGATAAATCTTTTAGGACAGGAATTCTTGCCTGATCACTCGCAGTATATTGGGATTTGAGGAAGAACTGTCTGTTCTGCTCAATGTCCCACGGAAGGTTTTGTGACCGGCTTCCAGAGTGAAGCCAGGCGCCCGCCGCTAAACGACTGCACGAAGCTCATCACGCCCATGTAACCGAAGCCGAAGAAGAACAGGAGCAGGAAAGGCACTGTGCCCCACATGTGCATGTGCGCGGCATAAAGGATTGCCAGCAGGAAGTAGAATGAGAAACCAAGCTCGAGTAGCGGCAGCAGGCCGCGCTTGCGTTTGTACTTTTTTCGTTTCCACGTTTCATCCTGGTTTTTTTCGACCTGATATTTGGGAGTGCGAACGAATTCACTCTTAATCCCGAGCAAGGCTTCGAGCACGGCGCGGGCGTTGGAAAAAGCCAGGCCGATGCCGAGCCCCATCACCAGCGGCAGGTGCAATAGGCGCGGTGTGCGTTTCTTATCGAGATACCAAACGGCCGTTCCGTAAAAGAGAAACACCGATACTGAGGAAAAGAAAAGCAACGGCAAGTCGAGAATCATCAAGTGGTAAAACGGCTGGTTGTAACGCACCAGCAATAACGGGAACTGAAGAAAACTTGCCACGATCATCAACGGATAACTGATATTACCTGTTAGCCGGAAAAACATTTCCAGCCGCACGCGCAATGGCAGTCGCGCCCGCCAAATCCTCGGATAGAGCTTGAGGCCCACTTGCATAACGCCCTTGGCCCAGCGTCGTTGCTGCGCCTTGAAAGCATTGATCTCGACCGGAATCTCCGCCGGCGCTTCTTCATCAAGCAGGTAGACAAACTTCCAACCCATTAACTGCGCGCGAAAACTGAGATCCGTGTCCTCAGTCAACGTGTCGTGTTGCCAGCCGCCACTTGCAGCAATTGCTTTGCGCCGCCAAATACCGGCAGTGCCGTTGAAGTTGAAAAATCCGCCGGTGCGGTTGCGCGTTGTTTGTTCGACGACGAAGTGGCCGTCGAGCATGATGGTTTGGAGGCGAGTAAGTAAATTGTAATTGCCGTTAATGTGCGACCAGCGCATTTGCGCGCAGCCAACCATGGGATCGATAAAGTAATTGACCAGCTTGCGCAAGCAATCAGGCTTAGGGACAAAATCGGCGTCGAAAATCGCGAGCAGTTCGCCCTTCGCGGTTTTCATGCCATTCTCAAGCGCGCCGGCCTTGAAGCCCGTGCGATCCGAACGGTGAACATACTCAATGTCAAAGCCCAGCTGTTGATATTTATTGACTGTGGCCTCAGCCAACTTCACGGTTTCGTCAGTTGAATCGTCAAGCACCTGAATCTGCAGCCGCTCGCGCGGATAATCGACCTCGGTAATTGCCTTCACCAAACGCTCGACAACATACATCTCATTAAAAAGCGGCAGCTGCACGGTAATTACCGGCAACTCTGCTTCGCTGAAAATGCCCTTGGGTTGGGGAACGAATTTGCGATAACGCCAGAAGTCGATTACCTGTTTGACGCGATAGCCACCATAAACTGCCAGCACGGCGAGGATTGCGAAGTAGAGAATCAGGATGGTCCAGTCGAACGCGTCGAGTTGGTAAAGCGGACTGATATTGCCCCAGGTCTTATTCGTCACATCCTGGAAGTAGCGCGCGAAAAGTTGATTCGGCGTGTCACCGAGGGGTGGTTGTGTGTCCTGGAAAAACATCTCGTTATTTCTGATTTCTACTTCGCTACAGGAAAACTGCTGCGGATTTGCTGGGAAACGATAGTCCTTTCAACTTAAAGCGCCGTGCGGGAAGGCCCGGACGGCGCGCGGAACTGATTTTACCCTGAAGGGAGCGTAATACGAAACAGCCGCCGTTGTCTGTCAGAAGCTTAGATGCGACGATGCGGCGCACTGTAGTCGCTCGGCGCCTGTGAAGTACTCGGCGAAAAGATCTGTGGGGACGTAACGTTACTGGTCGGAGTGGCTGCCGGATTCTTTTCCTTGTGTCTCCACTCACGAAGACTCAAATCCATCAGGCCAGGCAAAACATAGAAAACAGCAACTGCGCCGAGTAGTGCGCCAGTGGCGAAACGCGACGAGTGTGTGTTCTCCCAGATGCCGAAGTAGCCAACCGCAAAATCGATTGCCAGCGGCGCTGCCGCCAGGAAAAGCCATTTGCGCGGCGGCGCTTCAGTCTGCCTCAACGATCGAACTAGTGGATACGCAATTGTCGCCAAGGTAAATCCCGCGTAAAGCCCCGTGCACCGCGCGCATACTGCGAATTGGTGTCCCGCGACAAAAAATGAACGCTCGGGAATTTGATGGCAAACGTAGCTGAACGCCCCGTAGATCGAAAGCGCCCAAACCGGATGTCCGGCATTGAGAGCCAGTGGGGCACCGATGATGAGCGACATCACGGCCAGACAGCCCAACGCGGCGATCAGCCACACTAACAGCGGGCGGCGATTAGAAACTGTCTGCGGAATGTAATCTGCTGGCGAGGCGTACATTTTGAATGCGGGGATTGGTGAATGCGGATTGCGGAATAGTAAATCCGCATTCACCAATCGCCAACCTAAAATCGAATAACCGTATCGGGCCCGCCTTCGATGTGCAAAGTGTCTACAAAACGAATATGTCGCGACTCGGTAGTCATCACCACGGAGTGGGTTCGTTTACCCGCGCCGAAAAATCTCACACCCTTCAACAACGCTCCATCAGTGACGCCGGTCGCCGCGAAAATAATTCTCCGGCCCGGCGCCAGATCATTGGTGTCGTAGATCTTGTTTGCGTCGGATATTCCCATCGACTGCAAACGCTCCAGCACCTGCTCCTTCGGCGGCACCTTGTCTCCATCAACTCCCAACCTTTCCGGATCGAAAACCAACCTTGCTTGTATCTCACCATTAAGACACTTCATCGCCGCGGCAGTAATCACTCCCTCGGGAGCGCCGCCGATGCCCACCAGCGCATGAATGTTTGTGCCGGCAACCGCAGCGGAGATGCCGGCGGAAAGATCGCCATCGCCAATCAAACGAATGCGCGCGCCGGCTGCGCGTACATCGGAGATCAGTTTCTGGTGCCGGGTGCGGTCGAGGACTATCACCGTCAGATCTTCAACGTCGCGGCCCAGGCGCCGGGCAATGTTCTTGAGATTGTCTTTAACGGGAGCGTCCAGGTCCACTACGCCTCGCGAAGAGGGCCCAACTACGATTTTGTCCATGTAAAGATCGGGCGCATTGAGCAGACCGCCCCGCTCAGCGGCTGCCAGCACCGCAATCGCATTGTTGGCGCCAAGCGCGCAGAGATTCGTCCCTTCGAGTGGATCTACAGCAATGTCGACTTCGGGACAGGATTCTGCGAGGTCCTCGCTTACGCCGTAGCCGCCGCCCACTTCTTCACCTATGTAAAGCATTGGCGCCTCGTCGCGCTCCCCTTCACCGATCACGATGCGTCCGCGCATCGGCACTGTATCCATAACTTCCCGCATCGCCTCTACTGCAACATGATCCGAATACTTGCGATCGCCCTGGCCCATTGTGCGCGCGGCGGCAATCGCAGCTGCTTCGCATACGCGCAAGAAATCCAGAGACAGCTCGCGCTCTGTCTTTAACTCGTGGCCCATCTCGTTAAGGTCTCCTGAATTCGCAAGTTTGACTGCTGGAGCATTTCCAGTCGAAGAAGTGCGGACTCATACTAACAGAGCGGGAAAGTTATTTGTAGCCAGCGGACTAGGCAGAAAGATTTCTCTAAGCAGACAAACTCTAGCGCGACGGGCCGAGACAGTTTAGAATGCGATTGACCCTTTTTCGTCTGCATCCTCATCATTACTGGAGAGTCTCAACCAGATGGCCACCTTACTGATCGTCGACGATGACAACCTCGTCCGAGAAACGCTTCACGAGCTATTGTCTGCATCACACGAGTGTCATACGGCGGATCGCGCCGAACAGGCGCTTGCCTACCTCGAGATCGAAACGTACGACGTCGTTCTCACTGACCTGGCCATGCCAAGGCTGAGCGGCCGCGACCTGCTGAGTCACATTCAGGCAAAACATCCCACCACGCCGGTGATTGTCATATCTGGAATGTTTGAAGAAGACGACGCCCGGGAGATCATTGACGCTGGCGCGTTTGCGTATTTTGCAAAACCCTTCAACCTGGAGGAAATCGAAGCGGCAGTTGATCGGGCCATGGTGCGACGACAGGAATTGTCTCGCGACGATGCCGCTGAAGATAAAATTACTTCTGAAGATGCTACCACTGAACTAAAACTACCAAGCTAGAAGTCCGTCCAAAGAAGAGCCTTACGGATCATCGATCCCCATACGTGCGTGAAAGCTAAGGCCTCATGCCAGGTCCTGCCGGGATTTGACTTGCCCTACAACCTTGGCGTAGAACGTCCAACAATTCCCCAGTTCGAACAAAGATCTTAATCTACATAGAGGAGGCAATCATGTCTGCTGTTACTCAGCCTGCAAATATCAATGAAGACAAAATGCACGCTTTTCTGGGCAAGGTGGTTGGCGATTTCGGTGCGGCTTTAAGTTCATCCCTGGCTTATATCGGCCAGAAATTGGGACTTTACAAAGCTCTCGCCTCAGCTGGCAGCGCAACGCCGGCAGAACTCGCGACGGCGACCTCAACGAACGAACGCTACGTACGCGAGTGGCTGATCAACCAGGCAGCCGGTGGCTACGTTGATTACGACGCAGCGAGCGGACGCTATTCGCTAGCGCCGGAACAGACCATGGCACTGACTGACGAGTCGAGTCCTTTTTATGTCGGCGGCGGTTTCTACGTCGTCAAGGCAATGAACAACGCAGTCAATCGTATCGAAGACTACTTCAAGAATGGCGGTGGCATGCTTTGGGGTGAACATGATTCAGATCTGTTTGTCGGCACTGAACGCTTCTTCCGTCCCGGCTATGCGGCGCACTTGATTGCCTCGTGGATTCCCGCGCTCACCGGCATCGAAGAGAAATTGAAAGCAGGCGCAAAGGTTGCGGATATCGGTTGCGGCCACGGTTCTTCAACGATCATCATGGCGCAGGCTTATCCGAACTCGCGTTTCTGGGGTTTCGACAATCATGAAAAATCCATCGCCACAGCCCGGCAACGCGCGCTGGATGCGGGCGTTTCCGATCGCGTTACTTTCGCGGTCGCCAATGCCAGTGAACTTCCCGATGAGCAGTATGACCTGGTTACATTTTTCGATTGCTTGCACGACATGGGCGATCCCATCGGTGCTTGCAAAAGAGCAGCCGAGGTGTTGGCTAAGGATGGCAGCGCGTTGATAGTAGAACCGATGGCTGGAAACACCGTCGAGGAAAACTTCAACATTATCGGCCGCACCTTCTCCGGGGCCTCCACGCTCTGCTGCACTTCAAACTCGCTGGCGATGAATGGACCGGCGCTTGGCGCCATCGCACCGGAATCAGCTATTCGGGAAGTAGTTTTGGCTGGCGGGTTCAGGGAGTTTCGCCGGGCAACGGAGACACCGTTCAACCGCATCTTCGAAGCGAGGAAATAGGGAGCCCACCAATAGAGAAGCAAATGGCTTTACGTGCCAGAAATAGGAGGAGGTCTATGATTCGCTTGGTAGCGGCGCTGTTTCTACTGGGTTCCGTCGTTGGTATCTTAGGCTCACCATGGCCGGCTTTAGGCCAACAGGCGGAGATCGTTCCGCAGTACGCAACGCTTGTCGCCCGGAGATATATTGACGGTTCCGACAATTACGAACTGGCAGCTTTCAGTTTCAAGTATGGCGGCAACGGACTCGTAACGCGGACACTTACTCGCAACAACTGGGATATTCTTTTCGGAAACGCCCTGGATCGAGATATTTTTGATGTGACGATGGTCGTGGACGATTGCAGTTCGGATCAAGGATTTGGGTGAACTTAGTTGGTACGACACCTTTACGGTGCCTTCACTGGAGGCTTATCCACAGCCAACTCGAGAGCCGTCTGTGAATGTGGTCCCGGGCCACATGTATCTGGTTCATTCCAGGGATAGAGACAGCGATCATTACGCCTTGTTTCGAGTTGAGAACCTTCAACCACTGCAGAGCGTTACGATCTCCTGGAAACTGATTCCGAAGCCCGATATTAACTAGTCACTACCCGAGGCGCTGTGAGACGCTGCCGCTGCCCAACGCGGCAGCGTCTTGCGCGCCGCTTTTTCTTTCTTGAGACCCAACGCCCAGTCAGCCTGCATCAGCGTGTGGATGTCACGCGTTCCCTCATAAATAATCGCGGCCTTGCAATTGCGCCAATAGCGCTCGACCGGGTAATCGTTTGAATAACCATTCGCGCCGTGCACTTCGATTGCCATCGAGGCTGCTTTCTCGCTGCGGGTGGTCGCCTGCCACTTCGCCAAACTGGTCGCGCGCGCATTCGACTGCCCGGTGTTCTTCAAATAGCCCGCCCGCAAACAGAGCAGGTGCGCCATTTGATAGTCAGCTTCCATCTCGGCAATTTTTTGTTTGACTAACTGATGATTGGCGATCTTGGTGCCGAAGGTCTCGCGCTCCAATGCATAGGCCACTGACGCATCGCGCGACGCCCGGATTACTCCCGTGGCTCCGGCGGCAACAGTAAAGCGTCCTTGCTCGAGAGCAAACATCGCGATCTTGAATCCTTCGCCCTCTTCACCCACGCGATTCGCTGCCGGCACGCGCACATCCTGTAGCGAAAAATATCCGGTGTTGCCGGCGCGAATTCCCAGCTTGCCGTGAATCGTACCGGAGGTGAATCCCTTCATGCTTCGCTCAACGATGAAACACGACATTCCGGAGTGGTCACGATTGCGGCGTTTCTCTTCATCGGTCCAGCAAAAGAACAGGAAGTTGTCCGCCACATCCGCCAGACTGATCCACATCTTCTCGCCGTTAAGCACATACTCATCGCCTTCGCGGCGCGCAGTTGAACGTGAGCCCACCACATCCGATCCCGCTCCCGGCTCCGTCAAGCCATAAGTCGCGAGCTTCTCGCCCTTGGCCTGCGGCACCAGATATTTTTGCTTCTGTTCTTCGCTGCCCCAGGTAAGCAGGGTCAACGAGTTCAAACCGGTGTGAACTGACATGACAACGCGCAGAAAAGTGTCCACCGCTTCAAGTTCCTCGCAAACCAGCCCGAGCGAAATGTAATCAAAGCCGGCGCCGCCGTATTCTTCCGGGATGCAAACGCCGAGCAGATTTAAGTCGCCCATTTTTCTTAAGATTTCTGGATGATATTCCTGTTTCTCGTCCCACTCCTTGATGTAGGGCGCAACTTCTTTTTGCGCGAACTCGCGCACAGTTTGCACCAGCGCTTTATGATCTTCCGTCAGCTCTAATTCAATCATTGGAGTCTCTCTTTTGAAAATTGGAGTGAAAATGAACGGACATCTTAACTAGTCCAAAGTCCAATGTCCAAAGTCGACGTTGACGAGTCCAAAGTCCATGTCCAAAGTCCGCCATTCGCAGCTTGAGCGCTGCAATCAGGAAGGCCTTAACGGTGATTGACGGACTTTGGACCTTGGACTTTGGACGTTGGACTTTTTTACATAGCCTTTGAACGCTATACTTTCGCGCATGGCGAAAAAATCGAAGTCGGATATCGTTAAGGTCGGTTTAGTCCAGATGAGCTGCGACCCAAAACCGGAGGCCAACCTCAAGAAAGCGATCGCGAGGATTGGTGACGCTGCCAGGCAGGGCGCGCAGATCGTTTGTCTGCAGGAGCTCTTTCGTTCACAGTATTTTTGTCAGACCGAAGACATCGAACTCTTCAAACTTGCCGAAACAATTCCAGGTCCAACTACCGAAGCGTTGGCTAAAGTCGCGCGACAAAAAAAGATCGTTATTCTTGCTTCGCTTTTTGAGAGGCGCGCAGCAGGTGTTTACCACAACACGGCCGTGGTCATAGATGCTGACGGCAAGATTGCCGGTAAGTATCGCAAAATGCACATCCCTGATGATCCGCTTTACTACGAGAAGTTTTATTTCACGCCAGGCGACCTTGGCTTCCAGACTCACGACACGCAATACGGTAAGGTTGGTGCGCTGGTTTGCTGGGACCAGTGGTTTCCCGAAGCGGCACGCTTGACCGCCCTTAGTGGCGCGGAGTTTATTCTCTATCCGACCGCTATCGGCTGGCTGCCAGACGAAAAGGAAGAGATGAACCAGGCCCAGCATTCCGCCTGGGAAACAATTCAACGCGCGCATGCGATCGCAAACGGCGTTTACGTCGTGGTCGTGAATCGCGTCGGCCGCGAAGGCCAGCTCAACTTCTGGGGCCAATCGTTTGTCGCCGATCCGTTTGGCCGCATTGTCGCCAAAGCTTCGGCTGACAAAGAAGAAGTGCTGGTCGTCGCTTGCGACCTCAGCAAGATCGAGGAGACGCGTCAGAACTGGCCTTTCTTACGCGACCGGCGCATCGATTTCTACACACCCCTCTCATCGCGGTTTCTGGAACCCGCCTCAGGCAAATAAGTTCAATGCCGACTCCCGCTGAACTCGGTTTTCGCATGCCTGCCGAATGGCATCGTCATGCTGCCACGTGGCTGAGCTGGCCGAAGGACCCGGAAACCTGGCCGGATCGCGTTCCGCAAGTTGAAGAAATTTTTCTTCAGATGATGGCCGCCCTTGCGCCTAATGAGATCGTGAATCTGCTGGTGAATGATGCAGAAGCCGAAGCGGCACTACGCCCGCGTGCAGTTTTTCCCGGCGTGGAAAACGTCCGTTATCATCAAATCCCGACGGTCGACTCCTGGATCCGTGATTACGGTCCCAACTTTCTTCTCAAAAAACAATCAGCGGACAACCTTCATATTGTCGTCAACTCCGTAAGGCAGGCACTAGTTGAAGACGACAAACTAACTTTCAGCGGGAATTCAATTGCTTATAACGATTGGATCTTCAACGCCTGGGGGAACAAGTACGAAGAATTGAAGCAGGACGATTCGATTCCGGCGCATCTGGAAAGTCTATTGAGAGTGCCGCGGTTTGAACCGGGAATCGTGATGGAAGGCGGCTCGATTGAAGTGAACGGCACCGGCTGTGTATTGACTACCGAACAATGCTTGTTGAATCCAAATCGCAATCCTCACCTAAGTAAAGATGAGATCGAGCAGTATCTGAAAAGTTATCTTGGTGTCGAAAAAGTCTTATGGCTGGGTGAAGGAATTGTCGGCGACGATACTGATGGGCACATCGACGACATCGTGCGTTTCGTCGCGCCGAATGTAATCGTGTGCGCAGTCGAAGACGATCCTGAAGACGCTAACTACAAACTGCTACAGGACAACCTGAAGCGCCTGCGCACAATGACAAATACCGACGGGCGGTCTTTTGAGATTGTTACCTTGCCAATGCCGGGAGTGGTGGGCGGCACGAGTACAGACAATCGCAACCTTGACCGCTTGCCCGCGTCTTACGCCAACTTTTACATCGCAAATGGGGTTGTACTCGCTCCGGTGTTCGGACATGCGAATGATTCAGGGGCACTTGAAACATTGCAGAAGCTGTTTCGCGATCGCCGTGTGGTAGGCATCAACTGCGAGCCTTTGGTCTGGGGAATGGGAACAATTCACTGTGTGACTCAGCAACAACCGACCGCGGATCTATAAACCTGAAGCGAAGGAATGAGCGGGGGCAAGCCCACCTTCCCGACCTGAGAGATTGCCAATAGTTTTCGGTTTGCTTGGCTTTGGCAAGCTTTCGATCAGGAATTAACACGTAAGCATGATTAGCTCGAGGTCGGGAAGGGTGGCTTGCCCCCGCTCTTAGTGTTTTGAAGATCGTGGCCTATTAAGTTCTTAGCTGCTTCATTCGCTTCAGCCAAAGTGCACACCCGTCCATCCAGTTGCATCTCGTAAACTGCTTTTGTGATCTCGCCTATTCGCGGACCTGGTTGCAAGCCCAGCTCCAGCAAGTGACGCCCTAAAAGTATTGGTGCGGGTGGTTGTTGGTCGACTTCCAGTTCCTTCGCGCGCTGAATAAACCACTCCTGCGCTTCCGAACCAAACCATTTTTCGCGCGGCACCCACTCAGCGTTGCGCCCGAGCGTATCGGCTTTTGCCACGCGATAAAGCAGATCGAGTTCACACTTGCGTGCCAAACGTCGAAACGCACCGTCACCAACCTCAGCTCGTTTCTTGAAGAACTCGCCCGGCTTTAGATGGTCGCGCACCAGCGCGATCACCTGCGCGCGTACGTCGTAGCCGTCAAGCGTGTATATGTTAAGCCGATCCAGGAAACTCGCCGCCGGAGCGATGCCTGCTTCCTCATGACCACGAGAACGAAGGCGCCCTTCTATGAACTCAGTCGTTGCCGGCTTACCAAAGTCATGGGCCATAGCGGCGAGCATCACTGTCACTTGTTTTGCGTAAGGTAAATCGTCGATCAATTCGCGGGCGCGATCGATTACCAGGCGCGTATGAACAAAAACGTCGCCCTCCGGATGCCATTCCGGGTCCTGCGGCACATCGATCAGCATCTCGACCTCAGGAAACAATTGATCGATGGCCTTGAGCGCGTACAACCAGCCCAATCCGATCGAAGGCTGGCGCGCCCGCAACAGCAGTTTTTCCATCTCTCCCCAAATTCGTTCAGCGGGAAGATCGGAAAGATCTATCGAGCGGCACAGCTCGACGGTGTCTGGGTGAACGCGAAACTCGAAACGCGCGGCAAATTGCGCGGCCCGCAAAACGCGCAGGCTGTCTTCCGCAAACGTATCGAGCGAAACTGCGCGCAGAATCCCGCTCTCAATGTCTTCGCGGCCGTGGAATGGATCAATGACCGCGCCGGACAAAGGATCCTCCATAATCGCGTTGATGGTGAAGTCGCGACGGCGCGCCGCATCGTCGATTGTCATCGAGGGATCGCCTTCAATGACAAAGGCGCGATGGCCACGACCGGACTTTCGCTCGCGGCGCGGCAAAGAAACATCAAGGTTTGTTCCCAATTTATAAACCGTGAACGCTTCGCCGACGACGTTGACCGGGCCGATCTGATCAAGCAACGCGCGCAGTTTGTTGGGCTCAATTCCGTATACTTCGACGTCCCAATCCTTCGGCTTCTGGCCCATGAGCAAATCACGGACACAACCGCCGACGAGCAATGCACGCCCGCCCTCGACACGGACCGCCTGCGCAAGATTGATAACCTTTTCTGGGAATTGAGACATTCGAGTCCAATGTCCAACGTCCAATGTCCCAATGTCAACAACAGAGGGACTTTGATCTTTGGATTGGAACCCTCGGCTACGGTTGTTAGTGGCAGTGCAAGAGCGGGGGCAAGCCCCCTTCCTTACTGAGCGTTTCCCCAGTTGAGTCTTGATCTCGAAGGAAAAGCCGTCAAGCGAAAGAATCCGAAATCGTGATCATAATCTCTCAGGTTGGGAAGGTGGGCTTGCCCCCGCTCCTTGGTCACAGAAGCGACTAATCCTCGGCGTCAAAATCCAACTGATCATCACTGTAATCTTCTACCAGGATTTGAACACCGCGAGTTGAAGGTAAACAGCTGATTATTTGCGCGCGATCAATCTTGGTCAGATCGCTGCCGGCAGCGTGCCAAAGCTTTACCCAGAAGGTTCGCGTATCGCCGTGAATGGCGAACGTGGATCCGTCATTCATTACTGCAACCGGCTCGGCAATAGTACCGTCACGCAGTTCTTCGAGGAGTTCAGGTACGAATGGTTTGTCCTTATCAAACTGCACCAGCACGTCGCGGTCAGCTATTTCGGCCGGCGGCAACTCCACCGGCTCACTGGATTCAAGCAGTAAGCGCGTTTCCGTTTGCAGATTCCGTTTCTTGACTACAGGCATGACAATTAGTTTCGAGTTCCAGGTTTCAAGTTAAGAGTTTTACGCAAAACGAACTTGAGATTTGAAACTATTCTTTCAATCGGTTCAGTAAATGTTCCTGCAAATCCGCAACCTTGACGCGCTCCTGTTCCCAGGTATCCCGGTCTCGCACCGTTACCGCTTCGTCCTCCAAAGACTGGTGGTCGACGGTAACGCAGGATGGCGTTCCAATCTCATCCTGTCGCGCATACAACTTTCCGATACCGCCCGTATCGTCATAAACCGCGCGCAGCGAAGGCTGCAGCGATCGCTTGATTGCCTTGGCCATCCCCACGATCTCCGGCTTGTTCTTCGCGAGCGGGAGTATGGCGGCCTTTATCGGCGCCAGCGACGGATGAAGTTTTAGGATTACGCGTGTCTCACCTTTGTCGTTGGTCTTTTCCGAATACGCCTCCATGAGAACTGACAGCACCGTACGATTGACCCCGGCTGCCGGCTCGATCACGTAAGGATAAAAACGTTCCTTGTTAGCCTCGTCGAAATAAGACAGGTCTTCAGTGGAGTCCGGATTCAGTCGCTTCCCTTCCGCGTCTTCCGGTTTCTTCGAATGGGTGCGCAGGTCGAAGTCAGTGCGATTAGCGATTCCCATTAACTCGTCCCACTGTCGTTCATCTTCTTCTCGTTCCGGGAAGAAGCGATACTGGATGTCGACAGTTCGCTTGGCATAGTGGGCCAGTTCTTCTTTGGGCTGCTCATAGAGACGCAGGTTGTTCGCCGAAATACCCAGGCTGGTGAACCAGCTGTAGCAGGCGTCGATCCACTCCTGGTGTGCAGTCTCATCCTCGCCGGGCTTCACAAAGTATTCCATTTCCATCTGCTCAAATTCGCGAGTACGGAAGATGAAGTTGCCCGGTGTCACTTCGTTACGAAACGATTTGCCAATCTGCGCCACGCCAAAGGGAAGTTTGCGCCGGCTGGTGGTCAAGACGTTCGCAAAGTTAATGAAAATACCCTGAGCTGTCTCCGGACGGAGATAGACGAGGGACGACGGATCGTCTTCGGCGGTAGCGCCGACGTGCGTTTGGAACATCAGATTAAATGGGCGCGGTTCCGTCAGATTCTTCGAACCACAATTCGGACACTTACCGTCCGTCAATTTGTCTGCCCGTAAACGCGTGTTGCATTCGCGGCAGTCGACCAGCGGATCGCTGAACGTGTCTTCGTGGCCGCTATACTTCCAGACTTGCCGGTTCAGAATGATCGACGAGTCGAGTCCTTCAATGTCATCACGCTCGTAGACCATCCAGCGCCACCACGCCTGTTTGACGTTATTGCATAGTTCAACGCCAAGCGGACCGTAGTCCCAGGCGCTGCCGAGTCCGCCGTAAATCTCGGAGGAGGGGAAGACAAACCCGCGCCGCTTGGCAAGGGAAACGATTGTTTCGATGTTTGGAGCTGTCATATTAATAAACGGTGAATGGTGAATAGTAAATGGTAAGTAGCTAAAACTTGAAATAGCCCACTCGCCCAGCCCTCAACAATTACTATTTACCATTCACTATTGTCCAAAAAAAGAGGAGCACCGCAGCGCTCCTCCTTCGACGTATCAAGTGTCTTTGCGCTTTTACTTGGACGGCGCCGGCGCCGCAGGAGCGCTGACATTGACGTTAACTCTCGTCGTGCTGCCGCCAAACAAACGCCCTCTAAAAATATAAGCTGCAGCCAAAACCACAATCACGAAAATAACCAGGACGGCAACAACACCGGCGCTGCCACCACCATCTCCATTGTCTCCCATGAAACACCTCCGCCTATTTGTAGGGGGATGGATTAAACGTATCAGAGGGGCTGCCAAGATTGTTATCACAAGGCAAGACTACGGTCAATCAGTGTAATACCAGTCAAGTGATTTGCTGGGACCGCGGGCGTCCCGCCCGCAAATGCACCGCAGGTGCCCAGCTGCTGTTTAGGAGTTTCTGGCCTTCAACGGTTTTCCCGCTTCGCGCTCATTTGCGGGCGGGACGCCCGCGGCCCCAGCAAATCACTTGCTCACCAAAAACAAAAGGAGACAGGAATAGATCCTGTCTCCTTCTGGTCAAGCTCGCGTTTGAATTACTGTGAATTACCTGCGCCGTCCTCGTCGCCTCGGGGCGGCAGCCGGTCTAACATCGCCTGCTTGTACGGTCGGCGTAGGTTGTGGGGGTGTAGCCCCGCTGGGAATAATCCACAACTCGACGCAATCTTCCTCGCGGAACCCACCGTTCATAACAGTGATACGAGACTGATCGATGCCGCGCTGGGCCACCAGGTAATCTCGCGCGCGATCGCCGAGCAAGTCTGCCTGGCCGATCCGGCTGGTCCGACCGCCGTAGGCGATAACATACGTTGTAGCTGTCGGATCGTTTTGCAGTTCAACAGCAAGGTTATCCAGTCGAGCTTTTTGATCGTCAAACGAGCAACTGCAACAGACGTCAAACTGCTTCGAAGGATGTTCCACGCGCTCCGGTGGGCGAACAGAAGTGGAAGCCTGTGCGGTTTGACGGCAGGCAGCCTCGCCGGAGCCATCATCCACCACCACGGTCGCCGTAACGCGCTGGCCACCGAGGCCGGTTGAGTCAACCGTGATCTTGTTGCCGACGCTGGTAAGAATCTTCGCATTGCTGGGACTCAGGGTCCACGTGTAGTTAAGCAGAGCGGTGCCGCTATAGGCCGTGTCGCTGCTGAAAGTTATTACTTCCCCTTCGCTTACTTCGGCGTCAACCGAAAGGCTGACCGGATAAGGACAGGGAGATTTGACGATCGGGGGCGACGATCTGAAATTGATTGCCACGCATTTAATGCGCCCGGCTTGAAGATCGATTTCTCGCGTCCATCTTTCACCGCTTGGTAAGGTGATGACGACGGTGTGTACGCCGGGATCGCGATCGAAAGCACGATAGTCGGTGGTGGTTAGGCCTTCGGGTTTCCCATCGATTTCAATGGGGAGTCCACCTGGAGTGCTGAGAATTTTGATCGAGCCATACTTCGCCAGCTTCCGCTTCTTGGCATAAACCGTCGAAGCTGGATTGGCGATGCAGAACGTAAGCGCCAGGAGTGCTGCGAGGGCGAGTTTTCCGTAGGTGCGCGGATTATTAAATGTTGCTGTCGACATTTTGATTAGCCCTCCTCCGTGGTCTGCAGCTGGGTTTCCAGTTTGCCTTTGGCATACCGTCTACGCAACCCTGCTCCGAACGCGGCCAAGCCAGAACCAAACAAGAGCAACGATGCCGGCTCGGGAATTTCTGGTGTCCCGGGAGGAGTCGGTGTTGTGGGCGGAGTAGGAGTCTCGCAATGGTCGCAGCCATGTATGAAGAAGAATGGTATTGCAGCCAGGAACAGCAAGGGCCACTTGGGAAAGCCGCCACCCGGTACGGTTATCTCGCCGCAGTCACAGATTGTGCCCTCTACATCTCCTTGATCGACGACGTCAACGCCCGCCTGCGGGTCAGCACTCACTGCCACGCCGGCTAGCAGCGTGTCAGCAGAGTCGCTGGTGACGACGTCTCCCGTGGACGTATCGGCAATCTCGACAACGTCGCCGGCGGCTGACTGCTGTGCAGCCGACGCTACTGGCGAAGGTCCTTCGGTGTCGTCCACCGAAGAGTTAGTTGATTGGGAAACACTGCGGAGCCGAAGCTCAGGAGGATTTTGGTAGCTGCCAAGTACTTGTATCACCTCGCTAATGGCTACTGGCGCCGCATGAGTGGGCGCACCAGTCAGAAGCAGGATGGCGAGTATCGCAGCAATGGGGCGAAAGGCTCGACTCAACATCGGTTTGAAATTCCTCCTCGAATCTTTCCCTGGCTCACAGAAGCTGGAAAGGGGTTTACGTGTTTAAACTTTTTGGCCGTCCGTCGAAGCTCAGTAAATACTGTCGTTCTTGCTGAGACCCCGGTGACGGTTTCGCTGGGTGATAGGAAAAGATGCTTAATCAGGAAGGGATTCCAATTTCAATGAGGCAGGATGAGGTTCTAACCTGAATAAAATGAGGAGGTTTGCGTCAGACACAAACCTCCTCGCGCTTGGGTCCAGATCTCAAATGGAGATTTGAAATCTGGAGATCTGGAATTGGGAATTTGAAAACTCAAATTTCCAAAAACTAATCGGCGTCGTGCGCGCTCACAGAGTCGCCGGCGCTCGCTGCTTCAGCCTTGCGGTCCTCGTCGCGCAGGACAGCCTTCCGCGAAAGCTTGATCTTGTTGCCTTCTTTGCCGATGCATTTGACGAGAATCTGTTGGCCTTCCTTTAACTCATCCCGCACATCCTTCACGCGTCGGTCCGCGATCTCAGAGATGTGCAGTAAGCCATCGGTGCCGGGAAAGATTTCAACGAAGGCGCCAAAATCAACGATACGCGAAACCGTGCCCAGGTAAGTCTGACCGATTTCAGCCTCGGCGGTGATCCCACGAATACGAGCAACCGCGGCTTCAGCAGCCTCGCCACTCGCGGTAGCGATGGAAATAGTGCCATCGTCAGACACGTCGATTTTCGCGCCAGTCTCTTCCACCAACGCTCTGATCATCTTGCCGCCTGGTCCGATGACGTCGCGAATCTTGTCCGGATTAATTTTGATCTGGATGATTCGTGGTGCGTGCGCCGAGATGTCTGCGCGTGGCTCCGCGATCGCCTGTTCCATCACACTCAGAATGTAGAGCCGGCCTTTTCTTGCCTGCTCGAGTGCCTCTGCCATGATCTGCGCATTGATGCCGCCGATCTTGATGTCCATCTGCAGAGCCGTGATGCCTTCTTTTGTTCCGGTGACCTTGAAGTCCATATCGCCGTAGTGATCTTCGGCACCGGCAATGTCAGTCAGGATCGCATACTTGTTACCTTCCATTACTAATCCCATTGCGACACCGGCAACCGGCGCCTTTAAGGGCACGCCTGCGTCCATTAGTGACAAGATGCCGCCGCAAACGCTGGCCATGGATGACGAACCATTCGACTCGGTAATGTCAGAAACTATGCGCAGCGTGTATGGAAAAACCGACTCATCGGGCAGAACCGGTTCGATTGCGCGACGCGCCAGGGCGCCGTGTCCGATTTCTCGTCTACTCGAAGAACCAAACCGCCCCACTTCACCGACGGAGTAATGTGGGAAGTTGTAGTGGAGCAGGAAGCGGCGCTTGACCTCGCCCTTCTCGATGTCATCCATAAACTGCTCGTCCTCTTTAGTACCGAGCGTGGTCGTTACGATCGCCTGGGTTTCGCCGCGGGTGAAAAGCGCGGAGCCGTGGACGCGCGGCAACCAGCCGATTTCGCAGCTGATCGGGCGTATTTCAGAGAACCGGCGGCCATCGGGGCGGCGGCGACTGTTCAGTATATCGTCACGGAAAATGGTCTCTTTCAGATTGTCGAAGACCTTCTTGGCCATCTGCCTTTTTTCGAGCACATCTTCTGGATAGGCTTCAACAACTTCCTTCTTCAGCGCGTCAATCGCGGCATAGCTGTCACGCTTCTCCTGGTTGGTCGTGTCCATAGCGGCCCGTAAACGCTCGGCGTAGTTCCTTTGAACCTCTCCCAGCATTTCTTCATCAAGGACCGGCGCGGCCACTTCTCGCTTCTGAATGTCGAGCGCCTTGTACAATTCCTTTTGCCAGCGACAGAGTCGATTGATCTCCTTGTGAGCGAGCATCAATGCTTCGACCATAATCTCTTCCGAAACTTCCGACGCCCCGGCTTCGACCATCACGATGGCTTCTTCGGTGCCGGCGACAATGAGATTCAGTCGCGACTCGCGCGTTTCATCGTAGGTAGGGTTGATGATGTAACGGCCCTCAATGAGTCCGATACGCACACCGGCGATCGGGTTCATGAAGGGAATGTCGGAAAGGTAAAGCGCGCAGGAAGCGCCGGTGATTGCGATAACGTCCGGGTTGTTGTCAGGGTCAGCGGAAATGACGCTGGCAATTACCTGCGTCTCGTTACGATAACCTTCGGCAAAAAGAGGTCGACAAGGTCGATCGATCAAGCGGCTGGTCAGGGTTTCTTTTTCGGTTGGCCGTCCTTCGCGCCGGAAATAGTTTCCGGGAATGCGGCCGGCAGCATAGTTTGCTTCACGATACTCAACCGTTAGTGGGAAGAAATCGATTCCTTCCCGGGTATGAGGTGCGCCTACTGCGGCGACGAGCAGCATCGTGTCGCCATACTGGATCACTACGGAACCGTCTGCTTGTTTGGCGACCCGGCCGGTCTGGACCGTCAATTCCTTGTCGCCTAGTTTTATGGATTCTTTGAGGTATTTCTTAACTGTCATCTTCTTTTGTCTCCTTCGGACAATTGCCTGAGTTTTGCTCAGACTCGCGAGCGTCTCGTGCGCCTCGCTTTAGGTGGTATGAATTCTTAACTCCGGGTTGGTTTCCCAGGTTTCCTATTCCTCGACTCTCCCGACAAACGCCACGTGAAGCGTACGGAGGGAAAAAACTCTGTGAGCCGCAATAACAATAAAGGCGGCAAGCCTCTTTACCGTGAAGCTCTGCCGCCTTTTGTGCGTTGCGCTATGGCCGAACACGTCTGCTTGCTTGGGAGTAACGCCGTCACGTTCGGCACCTTGGGCAAGCCCTTCGATAGACGTGGGCTTTGGAAATCTGAGATTCGAAGTCTCTCGTTACACTTTCGGTACGTTCTCTTATCGACGAAGACCAAGACGAGTCACTACCTCGTGGTAGCGCTCGATGTCTGTACGCTTCAAATAATCGAGCAAACTGCGACGCTGCGAGACCATCTTGAGCAGGCCGCGCCGCGAGTGATTGTCCTTTTTATGGATTTTGAAATGTTCGGTGAGCTCGTTGATCCGCTTGCTGAGCAAAGCTACCTGAACTTGTGGTGAGCCGGTATCGGTCTCATGGCTGCGAAAATCGCTTAGAATCTGTACTTTCGTTTCTTTGGCTAATGGCACTGCTTAAAATGATCCTCCAGAACAGCAGAAATCCGTCTAACAACGGCAACCGCTAAATTAAGTGTCGAAGTAAGTTAACACGCGACCGTGAGGCTGTCCAGCGGGGGTGCTTGACCGAATAGTTGGACCTGGTCAAGAGATTGGCCGGGACCGCGGGCGTCCCGCCCGCAATGCGGCGGAGCCACTCACTTTATCGACATTGTTATTCAATTGCCTTTTCGCGCTTCGCGCTCATTTGCGGGCGGGAAGCCCGCGGTCTCAGCCAATCACTTAACAGGTTATGGAAAACTTTATCGGAAGCGGTCGCGATACTCGCCAGAAACGATGAATGACTTCACCATCTCGGCCTGCTCGAAATTGCCGCCAAACTGGTTCAGTTTGGTGAGCCAGAACTGATAACCGTCCTCGTCCGGGTCCCGCCTGAGATACCCGAAATACTCCATCATCACGAACATCTGGTTGGCCTTGGCGCGCGTGAACCCGTCATTCTCGACGATTTGCCGCAACACGGCGGCACGCGTCGCCCCACTGTCCAGCGCATTCACCAGCGCGTCGCGGTTGCCGTTGAAGCCGGCTCTAGTATGCGCAATAAGCGTGTCGACAAAAGCCGCGTTACCCAACCCATCGTAAGCTGCCCTAAAACCCGGACGCTCAACCCAGGCTGCGACGAAGGCCTGTTTGTTTGCCTCCAGAGTTTGCGCCCAATCGGCCCGGCCTACTATCACATCATGCCCGACTATCGCCGCATCAGGCATGAACTCGCCATACGTCGGGCGACGGTCAAAACTCGCTCGATAAAGTCCATCAACAAGGCCACCTGTCTGGCGAAACTCTATCGACAGGAAGTAAGCGGCCGAGACGTTTATCGTCCGACGTTCCCTGCAGCTTGCATCGGAACCGCATGACAATATCTGGTCGCTCCAGAAGGTGAAGCCGCTTTCGTCAGGTTCGCGTCCCAGGAAATCCAGGTAATGCTGGCGGACAAAGTAATCGGCCGTGTCGATGATATTCCCGCTCGAAACGGTATCCGGAGTCGCGCTGAAGGTGGCATCCGTCGCATTGCCAACCAGAGAGAAAGAACGATCCGCCGGACTAAAGTGATAGTTCAGACGCAGCGGAGTGACTATATACAACTTGTCGGTTTTGACATTCTCGAAGCGATAGTTACCGTTGCTGTCAGTTATAGTCTTTCGGGTAGCCTCACCGCTCATCTGAACCGTAACGCCGGCCAGCGGCTGACCGCCCGTCGTCGTGACCTGGCCGCTGATGTTAGCCTCAGCCGCGGTAGGCGCCGAGATGTTGTAAGCGTTCAAGGCGTCGACGCGTCCGTAACCGAAGGAATTGTTTGGTATCTGAGTAGAAGGTGTCCCGCCGCACGTTTGAGTCGGGGCAAGCACCACCCCCGGGTTCGCACTGTTTTGCAAGACTGCCTTAGTCAACGCGATGTTGCGCACTAAGCCCGGGCGTGCCGACCAAAGCAACGCCACCACACCGGCGACGTGGGGGCCAGCCATCGATGTTCCCGACATGTTTCCGTAAGACGTGTCGCTGGTGCGCGTAGTCGATCTGACGTTAACGCCCGGAGCCGAAACATTCGGCTTCAGTATGTTCGGGGTGTAAAAGGTGCTGGGACCGCGGCTGCTGAAACCCGCCAGCGTGTTGGTGATATCAATGGCACCCGTCGAGAAGGAATCGTTATAGATTGACGGAGGATCGGCCACCGTCGAACAGCCCGGGCCGCCATTACCCGCCGAGACTTCGACGAAGATGCCTGCGGCCTGAGTGTTCTGCACAATTGTTTCCAACTCGGCGCGGGTCACGCAGCCTTCGCTGGATGGACAACTCCATGAATTATTGATCACGTGAGGACGCAGCGAAGCGTTTGGGTTGTTGCCGGCCAGATCAGTCGGAGCGATAAAAAACTGAAAACACTCGGTGTAGGTTGCCGGCGTGCCGTTGCCCTGATCCATGTTGCGACAACCAATCCACTTCGCGCCGGGAGCGACACCCACCTGGTTCCCCGCTCCATCATCACCAACCGTCGTCCCGGTAGTGTGTGTGCCGTGCCCCTGGTCGTCGCACGGCGCCACAGCATTGAAGCCGCAGCTGCCACCGCCGCTATGGATCGAATCATGCCAGTTGAAATTATGATCGGCGGTAACGCCGTTCCAGCCGCGATAGTTGGGCTTTAGTGCGTTGTGGGTCCAGCGCATGCCGGTGTCTTCGTTGCCGACCACAATACCCTGCCCGGTGAAACCCAGCGCCCAAACCGCCGGCGCATTAACATTCGCAACGCCCCACTCCACGGCAGTGGGGGCGTTGACGTCGTGGGTCGTAACCCCAAACTTTTCTACAACTGGATCTTCAATCCAACGCGTGGAGGCATTTGAGTCGACCCGGGCAACGTCTGCACGGGCAGCGAGTTTATCCACCAGCGCGCGATCGGCTGTGGCCGCAATCATGTTTGCCGCCCAGAATGATTGGTAACTAACCCCAGCGGATTTCAGAAAGTCCTTAAGTCCAACCTGAGTGCGCTCTGCGTGCTGAGTGAGTGTGTTGTAGACATACCAACCGCGCGTATCCTGGTTTTCCATCGCGTACGCAGCGCTGAGGTCAGCCTGATCGGTGAGCAGGATAACGATCGAAGTGCTCTCGCCATTTGCGGTGTCCCGGATCACTCGCGACGCAACCTTGTCGGCAGGCGCCTGCAGGAGCAACTGTATTTTACTTAAGAGCGGTGAGCTCTCGCCCTGATACGACGCGCCAATGGCGAGATTCCGATCAGAAGCTTCGCGGGCCTTACGACCGTCAGGGTTCAGAGAACGCGACGAGGAGTTGATGGTCGAGACCTGCATCAATCCGACCAGACAGAAGGCAGTAACTAAGGCATACAAGTAAACACGAAACAGGCGAGGCGTCGTTCGGTGCATCACTAAGCTCCTCGATTGTCGGGGAAGTTGGAATAGTACGCGCGCGTTAGATACAGGCTAATTCGTGAAGCATCATAAACCGAAGTGAATCATAGAGGCTAGCCGAAGCTAGAATTGGCTTTGCAGAACCGCGAGCGGTAGCGAGCGGATGCTACGCGCAACTAACCCCGGGTGAGAATGCCGCAAAGCCTCCGATACAAGAACGGCATTGCTCCAGCTCTAAGATTCAGGATGGTGGAATGCCGGCATCCGGCTCGCTACCGCTCGCGGTTCTGCAACAGCGTATTCGCCGGATGCCGTTAGTCTGTTACCATTTCCCAAACGGGGGCTCGATCAGATGGACAACAAAAAAGCGCGAGTCGTTATTGTGGGTGGGGGCTTTGGCGGGCTTTTCACCGCACTTGATTTAGGAAGCGCGTATGAGGTCACGCTCATCAGCGATGCCGATCATTTTCTATTCACGCCGATGCTTTATGAGTATCTAAGTGGCGAGGTCGAAGAATGGCACATTGCGCCTGCCTACAAGGAACTGCTCAACGAGGGCGTCAACCTTATTCGCGATGAAGTTTCAAGTGTCGACCTTGAGAACCAAACCATTGGGCTAAAGGAACGAAGCGAAGCGCTTCAATACGATGTACTGGTGCTGGCTGTCGGTGGGGTTACCAATTTCGCGGGCGTTCCCGGCGCAGCGGAACATGCGATCCCCTTCCGCAAGATTGCTCATGCCGACCGGCTCCGACAAGTAATGGTTGACGCGCTCGATCGCGTGCCTCCCGATCTGCCGCCACAAGACACGCAGCGCGCATTGACGTTTGCGGTGGTGGGCGCCGGGGCCAGCGGCGTGGAGCTATCAACCAAAATGGCAGACTTGCTACGCGATGCTTTCAAGCGACGGGCGCTGCGTGGCGAACCTCGCGTGCTGGTCATCGAGATGGGTGACAAGGTTGTGCCCGGCATGGGCGAGGACATTCGCGATTTTGTCGAGCAGGCGCTGAGGGAATCGCGCGTCGATGTTCACACCTTGACTCGGGTGGTGAACGTAACCGAGAAGACCCTGGTTTTCGAGCACGACGGAGCGCGTACGGAGATTGATACCGCGGCGGTGGTTTGGGCGGGCGGGGTTCGGATGAATCCGCTGATCGAAAATCTCACGGTTGAGAAAACCAGCCGGGGCCTCATGCTTGTCATGCCGACATTGCAGTTGGTCTCCCACAAAAAAGTCTTCGCGCTCGGGGACATAGCTTTCTTCGAAGGCGCTGCGCCGACCCTGGCAGGCACGGCGCAGTTGGCCCTGCAACAAGCCGGCCTGGTTGCTCGCAACATCAAAGCCCTGCTCGAAGGCGACGAATTACATACCAAACATTTTGAGGAACTCGGAGAAGCAGTCAGTCTGGGCACGGAGCGCGCCGCGGTGCTGGCCGGCGGAAAAGCGTTTGGTGGACCACTGGCACGCCAGGCGCGCTTCGCGCTTTACACGGCGCGCTTGCCTACCTGGCAACACCGCCTACGCGTGGGCGCGAGTTGGTTTTTCGATGGCACAGCACCCAGGCCGCTGTTACCGCTGGGGTTGCAAAGGTAGGTTTCGTGGCGCTTGGTGCAACAGGACGAACGCGGTTGCGAGTGCTGCTGATTGTGGTGGTAACTGTTGCGGGCCTCGCTGTTCTAATCTGGTGGAGAACACGACATCCGGTTTCGGGTCCGCCAACCAATAATGTCAATCGCAATCCGACAGCCACCCCGACTGTTGAGAATTCTCCAACTATCTCAGCCACGCCGGCAGCGCCGGTGATTGCTCCGTCTCCCGCGTCACAGTCTCCGGAAGAAACGCCCCCACCTCAAATCGATCAGGCGTCCCCGCCCCCTCAACCGCTCAACAATAATTTTGTTGGCACCCTGAAACTGATCATTCCAGTAGCTGGAGTCAAACCCAATCAGTTGATGGACACGTTCGCGGATGCGCGTTCCGAGGGACGAGTCCATGATGCCATCGATATTCCAGCTCCCGCCGGAACTCCGGTCCTGGCGGCGGCCGATGGCGAAATCGTAAAGCTATTTCAGAGTGAACGTGGCGGCACAACTATTTATCAACTCAGCAGCGATCGAAAGCTCATTTATTATTACGCCCACTTACAACGCTATGCCGACAACCTCGCAGTCGGAAAGTTTGCGAAACAAGGTGAAGTCATCGCTTATGTTGGCGACACGGGCAATGCGGGCGCGGGAAATTTTCATCTTCATTTTTCAATTTCGATCATCGCCGATCCTAAGCGCTATTGGGAAGGCACCAACATCAATCCTTATCCGCTACTGCGACAGTGAGTGGTACGACAACCTCGTCTATTGATCATGCACATCGCTCAAGGATCCACTGAGTTAGACCAAATACACGGAAGAAACTGCGCTCCTCAAAGCCGCGAATCCATTTATTGCTGGCTCTTGAGACTGTCTTGAATTGCGACAGCTTCTCGCGCCGACGTACCAAGTCATCGATACCTCAGCCTAAGACAGGGTGCAGTACTCCGCCTGATCTCTAAGGAAACAGCGGGAGTTTGTTGGCACGCTACTTGTTGTCTTCAAGTTGGCAATTTCATTAGGTAGGCGTCAAATCACCTCTTCAGGTCAACAGAAACGTCCTGGCCTGGCGAGTGATTGTGGCTTATCCCAATTTCTAATTCAGCCTGGAGGTAAGAAGCGATGCAAGTGAAAGAAGTGATGACCGCCAATCCGGCGTGCTGTACCCCTGACACTCCTTTGCCGGAGGTGGCGAGGTTGATGGTGGACAATGATTGCGGAGAGATTCCGGTAGTGGAAAACAAGGGAAGTAAAATCCCTATAGGCGTGGTGACGGACCGCGACATTGTTTGCCGGACCGTTGCTGAAAACAAGAATCCGCTCGAGCTAAGAGCAGCTGACGCCATGAGCACACCGATCGTGACCGTTAACCCTGATATACCGGTGGAAGAGTGTTGTCGGATCATGGAAGAGAAGCAGATTAGACGCGTGCCGGTGGTTGATGGCAACGGCGCCCTCTGCGGGATCGTCGCGCTTGCCGACCTCGCGCGTGGGGCGAAGGAAGGTGTTGCGGGTCAAGTGGTCAAGGAAGTATCTGAGCCCGGCAAGTCTACATCGGCGGCAGCTCGTTAGTCTTCGCCAACTGCGATTTAAGAAAGGAGCGCAAGAGTGAGAATTTCAGAACCTAAGCGTGTGACCGTGCCGGAACTCGCGTTGATTGCGGTGACGCGTGGGGCCATCGGATCCGGCGCGGGGTTGCTGCTTGCGGACAAACTCAAGCACGAACGGCGCAGGGTATTGGGCTGGTCGCTGTTCTTGTCGGGCCTCGCAAGCACAGTTCCGATTGCAATGCATGTATTCGGAAACAAAAACAGCGTAACCAATCACTAGATGGATCCGGCTTTCGTCTTGTTCGAAAGATCGGGAGTAGGCGAGAACCGGCGACACCTGGAGCATCGAGCTGAAATGCCAACCACGATGCGGCTCGCTCCAGTTGGATGGGAGCATTTACAGAAAGGCAAACCGTTATGGAAACAAGAGAGATTCCGCGCAACGAATGGACGACCTTTTTCGACGTTTTCAATAAACAGCACGAGGGCTGGCTGGCAACGCTTGAAGTCTTTGGTCCGGAAGTGGGCGCACAAGAAGAAGCGCGTGACTTACCGCTTGAAGGCGTCTCGCTGGCATCGGGCGGTAGCGAGCCGGAAACAATCGCTATCAGTCTAGTGAAGGCCCCGGAAGACCACCTCAACCATACAATCGTCAAACCTGAGCATGTTTGGTTTGAACAAAATGCGCAGCTGGAGAACGCCGCCCTGGAAATCGAATCGGCAGATGATACCAAGACGCTCATGCGATTTCGGTCTCCCCTGCTGCTGAAGTAATGGGCCGAGCGCCAGACTTGGCAGGCCGACCTTCGTGCAAGCACTCTTCCGGGAACGAGGGTTTCGGCTTGGCCAGAGCGGAGACACCGCAGGCGCAGCTGTGGGAACGCCCGTTGTTACAAATTGAGGGTCGGGCAATGATGATCCCGCTTTTCAATCTTGTTCCAACGAGGCAAACCTAATGAGCAATCCAAAGAATAAGCGAACCAGTCAGATCATGCTTCTGCTTACAACAATCCTGGCAATCGCGTTTGTATCAGCTTGTGACCCGGCCGCCAATACAAACTCTCCAGCCAGCACGACAACACCGGCGACATCCTCGTCGCCTGCCGGCGAAACTGCTGCGCCAGCGGGAACTCCTACTGCGAGCCCGTCACCGGCGGCGTCGCCTTCGCCCAGTGTGAAGCCCGCAGCCAAAACCAAGTAAACAATAACAAAGCGACGGCAAGAGGAAATATCGGTGATGAGACACTTCAAAATGAGAACAATTAGAAACACTGCAATCGGGCTGACGCTGGCTCTTTCGACTCTTGCCGTAGCTTGTGCAATAGAGCCTGCCACCAACACCAATTCAATAACCGCGGGAAGTCCTGCACCATCTGCTTCAAGGTCGCCCGCGGCAGTTACTAATGCTGCTCCGCTCCCTTTACCGGTTTTGGACGCTTTGTTTTCCGACGAGGCGTTCAAGACCAAATTAAAATCAAAGCTTGAACTCACAGACGATCAACTGGGCGCGCTGCAGAAAATTGCCGGTGACGAGGTGGCCCGGCTTCGACAATCAAACATTGAAGAACAAAGCGCCGATCAGTTGTCTCAGGCGGAACAATCGCGCGCACACGCGGCGGAGGCGATCCAGGGCGTGATTGGCCAGCAAAAAGCCGAGAATCTTTTTGCGTTCGTGCACGATTATTGGATCGCGGGACCCGAGAACAAAGACAGTACAACTGGGACTGGCGCGGAGAAACTTCCGACCGCTCCAAACTCAGTGCCGACAGACACGCGTGTCGTCGTCAACATTCCCGCGTTCCGGATGGACGTGTTCAAGGAGGGTTCACTCGTTAAGTCGTACAAAATCGGTATCGGCTATCCAGAGTTTCCCTTGCCGACGGGTCTTAGAAAGGCTCAAACCATCATATTTAATCCAACCTGGACACCGCCCGACGAACCCTGGGTGGCTAAGATGAAGAATGTTAGCGTCGGTGAGAAGGTGGCAGCCGGCAGCAAGCTAAATCCGCTCGGCCCCATCAAGATTCCTATCGGTTTGCCGTCGCTAATTCATGGCGGGAAGTCGCCGGCGAAACTTGGCACGTTTGCCTCCCACGGTTGCGTCGGGCTAACCACGCCGCAAGTCCAGGACTTTTCCAAGCTACTGGCCCAGGTTGCCGGGAGTGAAATATCCGAAGCGTCGATTAAGTCGTATTTCGCTGACAAGACCAAAACCAGGGTGGTGAAGTTAAGCCAGAGCATACCTGTCGAACTACGTTATGAAACGATTGTGTTGGAGGAGGGAAAACTCCATATCTATCGCGACGTCTATGACCAGGACAGCAACACCGAAGAAGGATTGCGCGCCGTTCTCGAAGCTAACGGCGTCAAGCTCGAGGACTTGGACGAAGGCGAGCGCACGCAGATTTTGGAGGCCCTGAACGCAATGTCGCGCCATCCTTCAAAAGGACCTTTGCCACCCTCGACTGCAACTAAACCGGCTGCTGACAACTCCACTGCGACAACCTCTCCTTCACCAGAAGGGGCGAAAGTCGCAAACAAGAAGGCGACCACACCGGGGAGGAAACCAATCGGCAAAAATCAAAAAGAGGTAGTGATCGAACTTGCGGAACTGAAGGGGAAGGGCTATCCGGCGGCTCTGAATCTGGATACGGGCAGCGGAAAACCGGCAACCGTCCACTCAAGCGATTTGGTGGGACCGCGGGCGTCCCGCCCGCAATGAGCGCGAAGCGCGAATAATAATGCGAAAAGGGCTCTAAGGCGGCGCGATTAGGATGAGGTACTCTTCTTTCTGCGCGGATTTTTCCTGGACACTCGAGTTTTCTTCTCCGTTTCGTGCTTCACTCTATAGGTCACCAACACACAGCCAGTCTTCAACGTCTTGCAATCGATCAGCTCCAAATCAACCTGACGCTTCATCTCATGAAAGATCGGTATTCCTGAACCGAGCAACACCGGATGAATGTTGAAGCCGATCTCGTCAATCAGGTCCGCCTCGAAAAGCGACTTCGCCAGTAGTCCGCCACCCATGATGCAGATGTCTTTGCCCTCCTGTTGCTTTAGCCGGCCAACCACATCGGCGACATCTTCGGAAGTGATTTCAAGCTTTTTGGTTGAACGAGGGTTCAGCGTGCGCGAAAAGACATAGGTTTTCATGCCACCATACGAGCCGCCGTGACCGCTGGCCAAACCAACCTCGTAAGTCCGCCGGCCCATTACAATCGTGTCGAAGGTCTTGAAGTAGTCAGCCATGATCTTGCCGACTTCATCACTCCACAAAAGCCAATCGACCGCGTCATCTTTGCGAGCGAAATAGTTGTCGAGACTATTGGCGCCACCGAAAACAACCTTGCGCATACGTTTCTCCAGGTGAGCTGCCTGTATTAAGACCGCCAACTCAGGGAGGATAATTCAACACAGTGAATCTCAGGGTTGGGAAGGGTGGCTTGCCCCCGCCTGCGTGCGATGCTATTCAAAACAGGCGGGGCAAGCCCCCTTCCCAACCCTGAGGCTTTCCCACGTTCAGTGTTAGATCCCTACAATGAGCTTTTCGATCCGGAGGTTGAATTGACCTTAGCCTTAAGCGACACTGGCGGCTTCGCAGGAATCGAGCTCCGGAGCATCTTCAATCGGCGCGCCGGCTTCACCAAAGTAAGGTTTGCCGTTCTCGATCGCTTCGAAGTATTCCTCAATGCGGTTGAGGATTTCTTCGACCGAGTGAGAATGGTAGAGCGACGTGCGGAAGAGCGCTCCACCCTGAAGTCCGCGCGTGAACTGTCCGGCCAGCTGTTTCATGCGGTTTATCGCCGGCGTCTCCGGCATGTCTTCGCGCAGCAAGTCGAAATACTCATGCAGGATCGCGCGTTTGTCTGCAAGCGTTGGTTCGAAGACTTCGCGACCGTGCATTACGTCTTCTATCTGCCGGAAGATCCACGGATTAGCCATGGCGCCGCGCCCGATCAAAACGCCGTCACAACCAGTCTCGCGAAAACGCGCAAACGCCTGTTCGATCGTTGTCACGTCACCACTGCCTGACACCGGCACGCTTACAGTTTCCTTTATCTGCTTAACGAGATCCCAATTCGCCAGCCCACGATAACCCTGCTCCTTGGTGCGACCGTGCAACGCGATGTGCTCAACTCCGCAAGCCTCAGCAAGTTTTGCCGTCTCGACAGCGTTGATAGTGTGGTCATAGAAGCCGGCCCGAATCTTGACCGTCAGCGGGATGGTTATGGCTTTCCTGATCTCGGTGAGAATGGTCTCGAGCCGCTCATGATCTTTCAGCAAACCGGAGCCGCCGCCGTGCTTCACCACTTTGGGCGCCGGACAGCCGCAGTTGACGTCGAGAATGTCGGCGCCAATCTCTTCAGCCATCTCCGCCGCAATCCGCATGCGCTCTGGTTGGCCGCCAAAGATCTGCACGGCAAAGGGTCGTTCGTCTTCGTAAAACCGCATCTGCCGTTTTGACTTGGGGTTGCTGCGCGTCAGACCTTCAACTGAAATAAACTCCGAGACGCTGAGACCCACACCGCCGCGTCGCTTCAGCAAGCGGCGAAACGAAACGTCGGTCACGCCCGCCATCGGCGAAAGAATCAACGGCGGGTTGATCTCAACGTCGCGAATCCTGAATGGTTTTATCTCCTGCTTCATGGCCCAAGCTCTCAACGGGGTCCACACAACTCTCAACAACTCGCGGATGTCCTCATTCTCCAACGCCATGCATCCTCATGTCCAATCGCCGCTCGCTCTCATTCGACCTGAGTTCTTAGTGTGGCGATCGAAAAAGTGCCACAGCCAAAGAACGCTGCCAACAGAATCGGTATAGCCTTGCGGACCTATCTCATCAAGGAAGGATAACATCCTATGTTTCGAAGGTATTCCGCAGTTCTTGTCACCCTGCTTCTATTGATTGCCACGACCGCGGTTTCTTCGCAGGCGCAGTCCGGGCGAGGCCGGCAACTGCGAATTCAGGGAACTTTGCGCAGCGGATCGGTAGCGCCAGAGGCAACTGAGGCCGAGAGCGATCAGAAGACCGATCGTGCCACGTCTGAGGCGCCACTTGTGCTGTCGCGAAGGACGAAAGGTTTGATTTATAACGACGCAACCGCTAATCAAAAGAAGGACGGCGGCGAATATCACATGACCAGGGCCGACAAAAGAGCTGGTTGGATCCTGCTGGGATTATTTGTCTTCTGGGGGGCACTAATAATTAGTGGGGATTAGATGCCGGTCCGTGAGAGATAACTTCCTACAGGAATCACGGCTTGATGGTTACTTTCGTCCCCACCGTTACAGCTTCGAACAGTTCTCGTATGTCCTCGTTTTCCAGCGCCACGCAGCCCCAGGTCCAATCGCTGCTGGAACCGTTTCCGTGAATGTAGATGTCGCCGCCGAGCTGTGTGTTCTGCGGCGGCGTAGCCTTTCGTTTGATGGCCTTCACGATTGCGTCATGCTGCGCGCGCGTAATCATCTTGTCGCGCAGCCCGCGTTCTGCGTCTTCAATATTTGGATAGCTGATGCCAAGCGACAGGAAGAAAGCGCTCTTGTCGTTTTTAGTGAAAACGTAGAAGTCCCCCTCGGGAGTAGCGTGGTCGCCTTGCCGGATTTTGTCCGGAACGGGATTGAGGCCCAGGCCAATCTTGTAAGTTCGAACCACGGCACCATCAGAATACAGATCGAGCCGCCGCTTGCTTTTTTTAACCACGATTAGCGGATTCTTTAACGGAAGTTTTAGAACGGATCTTTGTGGCGCGACAGTTTCGCGCGTCAGGCCCATTGGCGGGCAGACCAGCACACCGCAACCTGCCAGGAGAATAAAACTCAAAAGGAACTGTTTCATTTAGAGCAGAGCGGGGCAAGCCCCCTTCCTGACCCTGAGACTTCAATCGGGCTAATGAAGTGTTGTTTGAGAGCCCTTCAATCTAGTGCTTATGTTCAATTGCAATTAGCTCATGGTCAGGAAGGCGGGCTTGCCCCCGCTGTTTTGCGAACCCTCACCAATATTAGATCACAACTCGGCGTCGTCTAAAGATTCTTCTCTCAATACTTCATACAGACCGCTTGCTTCGTGGCGCGAGGTTTGACGAGTGGTGGGAACGGCTAGTACCCGAACGGCAGTTAGCTTGTTTTGACGACGAATAGAGATTTCATCACCCACTTTAACCGCGTGAGACGATTTCGCTGCACTCCCATTGATTGAGACGCGGCCCGCGTCACAAAGTTTTTGCGCCAGCGTGCGTCGACCACTAAGACGGCTTGCTTTGAGAAAGAGATCGAGACGCAAAATAAAACTAGGAGGCAGGGGCAGGTTGCAGGAACTATTCTCCTCTATAAGCGCCTCCTGCCTCCTGCGCCTGCCTCCTGCTCCTGGCGCTACGGTTTCGGGAAGATACCAAGCAGCTTGCCCTTTTTCTTCTTTTCACCGGGCTGCTCGCCACCAGTTGGAATGCCGTTTTCAGCTGTTTTTTCCGGCGTAATCTTCAAGATCGGATACACGGCGTCCGCGTAGCTATCTGAAATCTTTATGTAAGCTTCATTTCGTAGACCCTGCAAATAATCTTCACGAGACTTGGTGCCCTGCTCCATCGTCATGGCTTCACGCACCTGATTCTCATTAAACGTTGCCGTGGAGCTGGCTGCGGCGCGTTCGTCAACACGAAATATTTGATAACCATCGTTGAATTTCAAAGGCTCGCTAATGCCGCCCACTGGCACGCTCTTCACCGCGTCGGCGATTTCTGCGCGCAAGTTTGGCACTTCAAAGGTGCCCACCTTGCCGCCCGTTTGGGGCGCCACGCGCACACCGTTTTGTTCGCGTTCCGAGTTTGCTCCCGCTACTTTCGCGAAGTCGGCCCCGGCCCGCAACTGCCTGACCAGTTCCAATGCTCTGGCCTTTACCTCGGCTTCGTTCTTACCGGCGGAGCTCAAAAATATTTCCGAGATAGTAACGCTTTGCGGCTTGCGAAACTTGTCCTGATGCTCCTGAAAATATTTCTTCAACTCGTCCATGGTCCAGCTGAAAAAGACCTTGCGATCAACTTCCTGCTGAATCACGGCCTGTTTCATAATCTCAGTACGCAGCGTCTGGCGAGTCGCTACCGGGTCTACGCCCCCTTCGCGCATTGCTGCCTCAAGCTTTTCAATGGTTGTAATGCCCTGCTCTTTGGCTACATCGAGCATGCGACGGTTAACCTCTGCTTCCACATCATTGGCAAGTTCCAGTTCCTTTCCCTTTTGCAGCAGAAGCGCTTCATTAACGAGCGTGGCAATTAGTTCGGGCTGCCGCTTGGCGACTTCAGCGGAGGCTTCCTGTTCTGAGGCGCCTCCTTGCTTGAGTGCCTCGATGCGTTCCTTGGTCTCTCGCTTGAGCATGGAAAGCGTGATCACATCGTCATTGATTTGTGCAATCACTTCATCAACGACCTGCAGCTCGCCTTCCTGCGCGAAAGTTACGGATGGCATTAAAGCCAGTATCACGAATAAAAAGCTGGTGGTTATTGCCAGGGAAATATATTTGGATTTCACGAAATGCTCCTTAAGAAGTAGACAGCAAACAGTAGTCAGTAGACAGTAGACAGTGGTCAGTGGTCAGTGGTCAGTAAACACGCACATCTCATCAGAATTATTATTTCGTCGAACGAAAACCTAAGCCAAGCTTGACCCCAACCTGATTGCGGAGCAGCACTACTGTCTGCTGTTCTACTGACTACTGTCTACTGTCTACTGTCTACTGACTACTGTCTACTTACCTTCCGATTCTAGTCTTCTAACCTTAGTTCCATCAACACGCCGCGGACCGTGTCCAACAAATTGTCCTGCTCGTCGTCGTCGAGGGCCAGCTTCAAAACGCCGGTTGGAGTAAACACTCTGCCGGTGCCATGGTTGATAAATGCAGCCAACTTCTCAGGGGAGATGCGCGCTTTCTCGCTAAACTTCAGAGCCACACCTTCTGCGGTCTTGTCTATCGAAAGCACCGCCAGGTTCTCAGCCAACCGTCGTAGCTGCGCATAACCGAAAAGCTGTTCGACCGACTCCGGAAGCCGTCCGTAACGATCCTGTGTCTCATTGCGAATACTGGAAAGTGTCTCTTCATCTCGGGCGGACGAAACGCGTTTATAAGTTCGCAGGCGCTGGCCCATGTCGTTAATGTATTCATCCGGGATGGCCACAGCGACGCCGAGGTTGATGGTCACACTCGTTTCATCTTCCACCGCTTCGCCGCGCAACTCCGCTACCGTGCGCTCGAGCATCTGCGTATAAAGGTCAAACCCGAGCGCATCCATGTGACCGGACTGCTGCCCGCCGAGAAGATTGCCCGCGCCTCGCAGTTCAAGATCCAGCGCGGCGATGCGAAAGCCTGCACCAAGGTCGGAAAACTCTCGAATCGCCGACAAACGGCGTTTGGCTATCGGTGAAAGCTCCTGCTCGCCGGGAATCAGAAGATAGGCATAGGCGCGGCGATTCGAGCGGCCCACCCGCCCCCGCAGTTGATAAAGCTGAGAAAGACCATATTGATCGGCGCGGTTTATGATGATTGTGTTGGCGCGGGGGATGTCTATCCCATTCTCGATGATGGTGGTCGCAACCAGAACATCATATTTATGCTCAATGAAATCGAGCATGACGCGCTCCATTTCTTTTTCGTTCATCTGGCCGTGACCAACCACCATGCGCGCCTGAGGCACCAGGCGCTGGACAAGGGCAGCAATGGTTTCAATCGTCTCAACCCGATTGTGTATGAAGAATACTTGCCCGCCACGCCCCAATTCGAGTTCGATCGCGGACTTGATTACGTTTTCCGAAAACTGGACTACCTGGGTTTGAATTGCGAGTCGATCGCGAGGCGGCGTTTCAATCAATGACATGTCTCTGAGGCCACTCAGTGACATGTTTAGTGTGCGCGGTATCGGCGTTGCAGACAGAGTCAAAACGTCAACACGCTTCTTCAGATGTTTGAGTTTCTCTTTGTGCGCTACACCAAAGCGCTGCTCTTCGTCGACCACAACGATGCCCAGCTCTTTGAAGCGAACGTCTTTCGACAGCAAGCGGTGGGTTCCAATAACTACGTCCACTTCGCCTGACTCAACGCGCTTGGCCACGTCCTTCTGTTCCTTCGCGGAGCGGAAGCGCGACAGCAATTCAATCTTCACCGGAAACGGCGCGAACCGGCTACGGAAGGTGTCGTAGTGTTGATACGCAAGCACCGTAGTTGGCGTTAGCACTGCTGCCTGTTTACCTTCCATCACTGCTTTGAAAGCCGCCCGCATCGCCACTTCCGTCTTGCCATAACCGACGTCTCCGCAGAGCAGCCGATCCATTGGCGTCGGTTGTTCCATATCCTGCTTTACATCTTCAATAGCAGTTTCCTGATCGGGAGTCAGCACGTATTCGAAACCATCTTCAAATTCGCGCTGCCAGGGCGTGTCCACCGCAAAAGCGTAGCCGCCGACAAGTTTGCGCTCGGCATACAAACGCAAAAGCTCGTCCGCCATATCGCGCATCGCACGCTTGGCTTTGGCTTTAGTTTTCTGCCAGCCCAGACCGCCGAGGCGGTCGAGGGCCGGTTGCTGACCCTCGGCGCTCGAATAACGTTGCACCAGATCCAATCGCTCGACTGGAACATAAAGCTTCGCGTCTTCGGCATAGAAGAGCAGCATGAACTCACTGCTGCGCGTGCCAAGATTGAGCGTTTGCAAACCTCCAAAACGTCCAATCCCATGGTCGATGTGAACCACGAAATCGCCCGCCTTCAGATCGCGAAAGTCCGACAGAAACGCAGCGGTCTTGGATCTTTTCTTCTTGCTGTCTGCCGTCTGCCGTCTGCCGTCTGGCCTCCGCTCCAGCCCCTGGTCGCCCGCCTCGTCAAACAGATCAGCTTCAATGTGTGTGAGTAGCAGTGCGCCGGGCATCTCAAAACCACTACTCAGCCGCCCGACTGTCACAATCGTCTGCGCTCGGCCCAATCCATTTACTTCTGTGGCTTCAGCCGCCGCAGTCATTTGTTCGACTAACGAAAGTTGCGCGTCGATCTCATACTCGGCCAAAATCTCGGCGACTCGTTCGGCAACTCCGAGACTGGGCATTACCAGAAGCGTTCTTGTGTTCCCGGCGCGAGCATTAGCCAGATCAGCGGCGAGGTCTGCGAGCCGGCCGTGGTATTTGCGTGTAGACTGAGTCTTCCATTCAACTTCCGGCGCGATACCGGCCACCGGAAAAAGAAAGAGCGGTTCGCGCCTCGCCCGGGTGCGACCAAGTTGGACCTTCGGGGCCTCCGCGTCGAGCGCCACAGATTGATCGAGTTCAGCAGCTGCACGTCCCAACACGCGAAGTTCCAACCTCTGTTTGGAATCTAACTTCGCCCTGAGTTCCTCGACGGATAAGTAGAGTTCCGTGGGCCCTACTGCGATGTCATCAACTGCGTCTGTCTCGGCATAACGGTCGGCAAGCGTTTGAAAAACTTCGCCCAGATGCGTCTCCACCGACGACGGCTCATCGATAACCAGCACAGCATTCTTCAGATAGTCAAAAATGCTTCCGCTTCTTTGCCTGACAATCGGCATCAGCCATTCCCAGCCGGCAAAGCTTTCTCCATCGTCGGCATAGACGGTGCGATCGCGAAGCGCCCGCGCATAACGCTCGTCACTCCAGCGCTCGCGCGCGGCCTCGGCCCAGGCCCGGAAGTCCTGACTGCGAACTACCACTTCACGCATGGGAACGATCTCTATTTCGCTCAACTGGCTGGTGGAAAGTTGCGTCTCCGGATCGAAGCCGCGGATCGAGTCAACCTCATCGCCGAAGAATTCGATGCGCGCCGGACTATCCTGCCCCGGCGACCAGACATCGATAATGCCGCCCCGCATAGAGAACTCGCCAACAGCCCCTACCGGATCTTCGCGTACATAACCCGCCGCGACCAGTTTGTAGACCAACTCTTCCGGCGACTGACTATTGTCTTTGGCAAGCACGACTCCCGCGTCTGCGATTTCGTCGGCTGTAACCGTCCGGCGTGCTAAGGCCCGCGCGGTAAGCAGGACGAAATCCTGCCGGTGCCGAGCAAGTCGCCAAAGAGTCAGCGCGCGGCGTTCGAGAGTCTCAGGATGAGGCGACGAGCCCGCGTAAGGATCACTTTCCGAGGACGGCAGAACGAGCACTTCATTTTCGCAATTCTTTGCACCGGCTAGCGCGCAATACCAGAAGCGCAAGTCGGCTTCCCACGGCTCAAGGTCGCGGTTCGATTGTGTGACGACGGCAAAAAGTTTACCCGTTTCGCGTTGCAACGCAGCCAGGGCCAAAGCTCGTGCTGATCCTGCCACCAGGCCACTGACTGAAACTACTCGCGCGCCCCTTTGGACCTCATCCGCCAGGCGTTTGAACTCCGGCGTTTCGGTTACACTCGTCAGACTGCTTTGCAATGGATTGATCGCTTCAGTGGTACTGCTCATAACCTGATGATTTGTAAAGAGCGGGGGCAAGCCCACCTTCCTCACCCCGAGCTGATCTATGTTGACGCTGATTAACTGCTTGAAAGTCTCTCAACGCTGGACGTGACGAAGCAGTAAGGAAGTCTCGAGGTGAGGAAGGCGGGCTTGCCCCCGCTCTTCACCCATCACTCAGAACTAACACTTACCGGCCTTCGTCATTCTTTCAATAATATTGCTGGACGACAGACCCTCAACAAAAGGCAAACTTACAACGCGCCCCCCTGCCGCTTCTACCTCTTCGCGTCCATGAATCTCATCTAGTCCATAGTCGCCCCCCTTTACAAGCACGTCGGGTGACAGCCTGGCGATTAACGTGCGAGGCGAGACATCATCGAAGATCGTGACGTAGTCAACTTGTCGCAGAGCTGCAAGTATCTCTGCGCGTTCGTTCTCGTTGATCACCGGTCGTCCCTCGCCCTTCAATTCACGTACGGTACGATCGCTGTTTACAGCGACGACCAACGCGTCACCGAGGGCACGGGCGGCGGCTAGATAGCGCACGTGGCCCACGTGCAGCAGGTCAAAAACTCCGTTAGTAAAAACGAGCGTTTTGCCGGCAGCGCGCAGAGTTTGGCGCAAACCGAGCAGTTCGTCCTGGCTCAGAATCTTTTCGATCATCTATGAATAACAATCTAGCATGAAGCGCTGCGCTGGGCTAAATCGAGGGTTCGGAGCGGGGGCAAGGCGGGGTCCCCAGCGGGGCAGCCCAGCTGCGGTGCTAGGCCCGCCTTCCTGACCCTGAGCTGATCAAACTGAGTTGTTGCCTCTCGATTGAAAGTCTTTCGGGGTTGTCTTTACCGGGCCTGATGGCAGTCTCTCAGGTTAGGAAGGCGGGCCTAGCACCCAGCTGGGCTGCCCCGCTGGGGACCCCGCCTTGCCCCCGCTCTTCCTTCGCTTTACGATGCATCCCATGTCTGTGCCCTTCCTCGAAGAGAATGATCAAACACGAGCGCGCCAGGAACATCTGGAGGCGTTGCGCCAGCTTGTCGGTAATGCCTACCCCAATAAGTTTGAACGCAGCCACGTAGTTGACCCCCAACGCGAAGATACGATCACCAGCGTGGTTGAAAAGTATCGCTCGTTTCAGCCGGAAGTAGCTGAGGGCGAACGTCCGGCGCCGGAACCAATTGAGCTGGCCAACCAGCAACTGAACAGCGTTACGGTGCGCGTGGCTGGACGGATTGCTTCGCCACCTCGCGTCATGGGCAAGGCCGCGTTTGTGCACTTGTCTGACGGCATCACGCGTCTACAAATCTACGTGAAGCGGGCTGACGTGAAAGGCGTGAGCAATGACGCGGCCCAGGGTGAGGTTGATGGCTGGGAGTTGTTTAGTCTGTTGGACCACGGAGATTTCATCGGCGTTGAAGGGTATCTCTTCATTACCAAAACCGGCGAGCTCTCAATTCACGTACAGCAGTTGCAGTTTTTGGCGAAGGCGCTGCTGCCCCTTCCCGATAAGATGCATGGAATAAACGATCCGGAGATTCGTCAGCGTCAGCGCTATGCCGACTTGATTGCCGGCAGCCTGCAATTGGAACGAGATGAGAACGATCTAACGCCGCGAGAGACTTTCGAGCGTCGCTCCAGGATCATTAGCGAGCTGCGCCGCATTCTGGAAGATCATGGTTACGTGGAAGTGGAGACTCCGATGCTCACTTCCAAGGCGACTGGCGCTGCGGCACGGCCATTCAAGACACACCACAACGCGCTCGACATAGATCTCTACGCTCGCATCGCCCCGGAGTTGTACTTGAAACGTCTGCTGGTCGGTGGTTTTGAGAAGGTCTATGAACTAAATCGCAACTTCCGCAACGAAGGGATCGACCGCACCCACAATCCTGAGTTTACGATGCTGGAGTTTTACTGGGCGTATGCTGACGTGAACCAGATGATGGATTTCTGTGAGGAGATGTTGCGCGCCACGGTGTTTTCCGCGCTGGGTCACACGCATGTGAAGTATCGCGGACAGGATATCGACTTCTCGGAACCGTTTGAGCGGCTAACGATGAGGGAAAGCGTAAAGCGAGTTGCTCCGGACCAGGAGATTACAGATGAAACCCTCATCGAACTATTTGAAGAACACGTAGAACAAGGTCTCGTTCAGCCGACCTTCATCTACGATTTCCCAAAAATTGTTTCACCGCTCTCCAAGGCTTCGCCAAAAAACCCTGCGGTTGCGGAACGTTTCGAACTCTTCATCGATGCGATGGAATGCGCCAACGGCTTTTCGGAGCTGAACGATCCGTTGGAGCAGTATCAACGTTTTCTCGATCAGATGTCGCAGCGCGAGGGCGGTGATGAAGAAGCGATGGTGATGGATGAAGACTACATTCGCGCACTCTCTTACGGCATGCCACCCGCCGCCGGCATCGGCATCGGCGTCGACCGCTTCGTGATGCTGCTAACGAACAAGCAAACAATTCGCGACGTGATCCTGTTTCCACACATGCGGCCGGAACGAAAAGCGGGAGAGGGTGAACCGGCCGAGATCGAAACGTAGTTTGATTCGTTCACAAGCGCAAAGCATGAAAATTGATGCTCCCGGAGCGCCAAAGGCGCGAAATGTAACAGCCTGGGGCAACGCCCCAGGATAGCGCCCCCAAATCTTCTTCAGAGCGCTGAAGGCGCGACATCGATTCAATCCCACACATATCGTTCGTCATAGTCTATCCCGTAACTCTTCAAGAACTTGCGATATTCATCTTGAAAGGTTACGCGGTGGTGGTGAACTTTTTGGCGCGCGATGTAGCTCTTTACCGCCGTGACCTGCGATTGTCCAATGGAAAATGCTCCGTATCCTCGTTGCCAGTAGAAGTTCTCTAACTCCTTCCCCTTGGTCTTAATCCACTTGGACGATTCACTCTTCACATCCTTAACAAGCTCGGCGACTTCAATCGTCCTGCCAAGTGAGAACAGAATGTGAACATGATCATCGGTGCCGCCGATGGTGAGTGATGGCGACTTGAGTTCGCGGAATACCTTCGCCATGTATGGGTGTAACTCTTGTTCGATTGCAGTTGAGATAAATGGTTCCCGGTTCTTCGTGCTGAAGATTAGATGGACAAGGATCGACGACAAGGATTGAGGCATGCTGTCTTCTCACTTTCGGAGTTTATGTCGCGCTTTCAGCGCTTCAGGGCGGGTTGAGGATATCTCTTCCTGGGGCGTTGCCCCAGGCTATTGCATCGTGCGCCGTTGGCGCACCGATACAAGATTTCTTGCGGGCCGCCTTCTCTGGGAAAATTTTAGGAAAGAATTATCGCCTGAGCCGAGGCGCTTCGGTGCGCGTGTTCGCCGACCCGTACGAAATGATCGTGCCGCCGAAACCGACGGCCCAACCATGTGCACGATCAGAGAAGAAGATTCGTTCCAGCGCGTGAGGAGTGTTGCTGCGTTCACTCAGCCAATGCAAGCCGCCATCGGCTGTGTGCAGCAGCGTGCCTTCAGCTCCAACTGCCCAACCTTCCCCGGCATCAAGAAATTTCACATCCAACAAATCCGCTGTCACGCCGGAAACCTGAGCTTGCCAACTTCTTCCGCCGTTGACGGTGCGATAAATAGCTCCTTCACTGCCAACAGCCCAACCGCGGCGCAGGTCAACAAAAGACGCGGAATTGAAACGAACGCCCGTTGCGGCCGGCAATATGCCCTTCTGCCACGTTTGACCTCCATCTGACGTTTGCAAAATCGTGCCGCCGGCACCAACCAGCCAACCGCTGTTTTCGTCGATGAAGTCTCCGCCAAGCAACAGAAATCGCGTGGGCGCCTGCAATCTGGTCCAACTCGCTCCGGAGTCGTGCGTCGCGTAAATCGTTCCACCCTCACCAAAAGCCCAGCCGCGTCCACCTCGGCTGAAGAGGGCGCGCATCAAACGCGCATCGACATTGGCGCCACGCAGGTTCGCTCGCCGCCAATGCTCACCGCCGTCGCTGGTCAGCATGAGATAGGCACGTTGTTCGTCGTTCGACCTAAGGTCGAAGATGTTTCTTTCGCAGAGCAACCAGCCATGGAACTCATCAGAAAAGTAGATGTCGCGAATCGCATCTTCCGTCGGCTGAAGTTTCGCTTCCCAACTCTTTCCGCTATCGCGTGTAGAAAGCAAGGTGCCCCGACTGCCAACTGCCCAACCACGGTTCGAATCCACAAAGTAGACTGCATGAAGCCAGGCGAGGGAGCTGGTGCGTTGGCGAGACCAGGAGAAAGCGGAAGCTGAAGAGAAAATCACGAGGAGCAGGAGGCAGGAGCAGACGGCAGGAAAGCCGCATCCAGTGTTTTTTGATTTTAGTAAATTGCCCAACGCCATTCTCTTGTTCCTAAATCTTCCTGCAGCCTGCTCCTGCCTCCTGCTCCTGTCTCTAAAAGATTCCGCCGGTAAAGATCCGCGCGAAGCTCAGTATCGGGAAGAAGGTCATGATCTTTTGCATGCTCTTCAACTTGTTGCCTGGAACAACAACCTGATCACCCGGGACGAGATAAGTCACATCTGGCGCCCTGCCTTTGTAAATCGCGCTGAGGTTGACTGCAATCGGCTTCAGGTTTCCATCGGCTTGCCGTCGTAACACCACGACCTTGCTCCTATCGCCAGTCGATAGCACGCCGCCTGCTTCACTAACCGCCTCCGAAACAGTCAGGCGATGAGACATCATTCGAATTCCCGGTTGGCCTACATCACCAATGACGCTGTAGCGATACGAGGATGCTTTATCGAGTGAGACAGTGACTTGCGGATCAATGATGTATTCGTCGTAACGCTTCTTAATTGTCTCGGCAACTTCGTCGACCGTCTTGCCGTTAACAAAAATGCCGCCAGGGATCAACGCGAGTGAGATGCGACCACTCGGCGGGATGATAATTCCCGAACGCGAATAGCGATCTTGCCCGAAGACGTTAACCGACACGACATCTTCCGGTCCGAGCCGGTAGGTATTGAAAAAATTATTGTAGTAAGGAACCACAGCGGCTTCTTCCGATGCCTGCTCATGGCGATTCGCCTGGGTGTCGTCGGGAACATCGGTAGCGGCAGCGCTGCCATCAACATTCTTCTTTGACTCAACTGCGTCGACCAACAACGCGCTGTCGAGGCTCTTTGCGCTTGCGTCCGGCGCCGGTGTCTGGCCCTTGGTACCGGTGTCATCCTTCAGAGGCTGCTCAGGTCTGGCGTTCGGCTCCGGTTGGCTCGTCTGATTAGGATCAGTGCCTTTCGTGGCAAACCTCTGGCGCGTCTTGTTGCTATCCGTCACCGCGGTTTGAGCAACACCGACAGCGCTGGCAGAAACCATGATCGCGGCGGCAATTAGTACCAGCAGCAGTTTGTTTACCGTTTTCATTTCTACCTCCAAAAGACCTTAAGGCCACGAGCGGGCGAGACGCCCGCGGTCCCAGCAATCACCGGCCTCTACCAAACAGAATTATCTTGATCGTTTCAAATAAAATGATCGCGTCAAGCATCAGGCTTTGATTCTTGATGTAGTAAAGATCGTATTGAAGCTTCTGGCGTGCATCCTCAATCGAAGCTCCATAGGGATATTTGATTTGTGCCCAACCCGTCAGGCCCGGCGCGATGAGGTGACGCTGCTCGTAATAAGGAATCTCTTGCGCCAATTGCGAAACGAAGTGCGGACGCTCTGGCCGGGGTCCGACGAAATCCATCTCCCCACGCAGGATGTTCCAGAATTGCGGTATCTCGTCAATGCGAAGTTTTCTTATGATCTTGCCGACGCGCGTGGTGCGATCGTCATCCTCAGTGGCCCAGACCGGACCTGCTTTCTCGGCGTCAGTGCGCATCGAGCGAAATTTCATAACCGTGAACACGCCGCCGTTTTTTCCGACGCGTTCCTGTTTGTAAAGAATAGGTCCGCGCGAGTCCAGCTTGATTAAGATGGCGGTGACGATAGCAATAGGTAACGAAAAGAGCGCGCCAACCAGGGCTACGATCCGGTGCACGATATTTCGTGTTATGCCGGCGATTCGTGCCTGCCTGCCGCGACTCGAGAAGATCAACCACGAAGGACGAATCATGTTGAGCGAAACGCGACCGGTAACTCGCTCGTAGAACGAGGCGCCCTCTTCGATGTTTACGGTTCCCGCCAAACTCAACTGCAATAACTCATTTGTCGGCAACTGCCCGCGCCGTTCTCCCATGGCCACGATAATGCGATCGATGCCTTCGCGCCTGACCACTTCATCCAATTCGGATGTCAGTCCGATTACCCGTGGGTTGATCAAACTCTTGCCGAGCAGCTCAGGATCACTGCCCACGAAACCGGCAATGCGATAACCGGCATCGGGACGTTCAAGCATCTCGCGAGCGACCTCCACGGCAAAGGTGCCTGAGCCCACAATTAAAATCTTTTCGCCAAAATCCGGATGACCCAACAGCCAATGAATAGATACTCGCCAGCCGACCATTAGTCCCAGCGCCAGCGGCAAGGCTATCAGGGAAATGCCGCGGCCCAACATGAGTTGGGGAAAAGCATAGAAGGCCAGCGCCAGCGCAACCCAGGCAAGGCCCAGCGCCTGCACTAGTCGCAACACCAACTCACGGCGATCATGCATCACGACAAAGTCGTAGAGATCGAACAGATAAAAGGATGCCAGGCAGAAAAGCGTGGCCAGTGCGGCTTTCAGAAATCCCTGCCGCAACACTAGTTCGTTTTGCGAATCCTCCAGTCCCAGACGCAAATACACCGCGCCCACGATCGCGCCGAAAACAACTGCGGCTTCGGCGAGAAGCAGTAGGCTGGTCCGAGTATTTGCGCGTGAATTTCTCAACTCGCGATTGCCACCTCTTCTTCTTCGTTTTGAAATTCATCTACCAGTAACAACTCTTCCGCCTCAGGCAGCGCTTTGCGTGGACGGTAGTTGCGCTGCTGGTAGTAATAAGAATTCGATTCGAGTTCTTCGTCCGCGCGATTCAAAACGATGCCCAGCATTCGTTCGCGCGGCAGTTGCGCCAAAAGTTTGTCGACCATCGAATAGCGGGTCTTGCCGGCGCGAACTACCATCAGCGCGCCGTCAGCGCGATTGATCAGCAGGTTGGCGTCGGTGAAAATTCCCAGGGGTGGCGCATCGATGATGATGAAGTCAAACAGACGGCGAGCTTCGGAAATCACTCCGGCGTAGGTCGGACCGGAAAGTAATTCAGCGCAGTCGTCACGCGCCTGCCCACCTGGAAGTAAGTAAAGTCCGGCCGGATCGAGGCGAACTACAGCCTCGCGCAAACTGAGTTCTCCGCCTAACACTTCTGAAAGTCCGCGTGGTGCGTCGATGGCTAAATAATCAGTGGCGCAGGGCTGGCGCAGATCGCTGTCTATCAAGAGGGCGCGCACGCCTTCAGTTTGGGCGAGCAGCCAGGCGAGGTTTAGGGCAGTCAAGGTTTTGCCTTCGCCCATCCCCGCGCTGGTGATAACAAATGTGCGCATCTGTTCACGCTCACCGGCCTGCAGAATTCGGGTACGCAGTGAGCGAAACTGTTCGCAGTAAGGCGAGCGAGGTTGCGTGATAGCCACGAGATGAGGCTCAACGCGCGCGGCATCCACGTCATAAGAGACGAGTCCGCTCGCGCGCGTCGGCCTGGCAGCGTTCAAAGTTGCCCCAACAGCACGCGAAGCTGTTCGTTCGGGGAGTGCCATCCCGTCAGAAGCTTTCGCAGTGTGCGCAGTGAACGCTGAACTTTTCACCGTCGATCCGGCACGTCTGGGAAACGAAGAAGCGGGGAATAACTGCTCTTCAATCTCCGTGCCCGAAGGGACGATGCGATTGGTGCGGATCTCTCCGCGAGGTGACGGTTTATATGCCTGGTGAGCCCGAACATCCGATTCGGTTGCGCCGGCCCTTTTTAATGCGTCATAAACTCTGCCCATAAGACTCTCCTCTTGTATCGACTACATCTATTGCTCGAGTCGCCGTTTCCATTACCGGCTGCCCAAAGTTCCGCGCGGCTGACGTCTGAAAAAATCCTGGCCGGCAGTTCCTTCGGCTCGGCTGATGGCGCCCGCCGTTCCGCGCGCGGCAGCATGTCAAGACTTTCAGCCACCTCTTCGATAATCGCGCGGCTAATGGTCAGATCGCCGGCGGCATAACCAGCCAGCAAAGCGTTATCGCAAAGATTGTTTATGTTGCGGGGAATACCTTCCGTGGAGCGATAGATGTAGTCGATCGCCGAAGATGAAAAGATGTCGGTTCGCTCTGCGCCGGCTGCGAGCAGGCGTGAAGTGATGTAACGATCGGTTTCCTCGACGGTCGGCAACGGCTTGATTACACAACGCAGGGCCACTCGTTGTTTGAGTTGGCGTAGATCGGGATCGTTTAAGACTTCACGAAGTTCCGGCTGACCGGTAAGCACAATTTGCAGCTGTTTCTCAGTATCTGATTCGTAGTTTGAAAGCAGGCGAATCTCTTCGAGGACGGCTGGTGAAAGTCCCTGCGCTTCGTCGATGATCAAAACGGTCCTCAGTCCACGCGAATGACGCGACTCCAATGCCTTGCCAAGTTCCACCAACAATTCCGGCTTGGTTTCCCACTTCTGAATATCGAACAACGATGCCACGTGCTGGTAAAACTCGGTGACTGAGAAACGCGGATTGAAGATGTAGGCCACCAGAACTGTGCGGTCCAGTCGCTGCATCATCCAGCGCAGGATCGTCGTTTTGCCGGTCCCGACTTCCCCTGTTACCACTACTAAACCTTTGCCACTCTCAATTCCGTAATGCAGATTGGCCATCACTTCCGTGTGCGAGGGCGTGAAATAAATGAAGCGCGGATCGGGAGTCAGCGCGAATGGCAATTCTTTGAGACCATAAAATTCTGCGTACACCGGTTTACCCTCCAAACTTGTCCTTGTCAGCGTTAGACAGCAAAGCGCTCAAACACCTGCGTCAGTTTAAGAATCAGCGCCAGCGCCGGAATCGCCAGAAACATTGCCGCGACCGCAGTGGCTAGTAGCAACTTGCGCCGGCGGGGAATGCTGTGCGCCTCTTCGGCAGTCAATAATTCCGGCAACGTCATTAGCACCGGCAGCGACGTGTAATGAGCGGCGTCTTCGCTGGTTTGAATTGTGAGCAAGCGCGGGACTTCAAAGAGTCCGGCTAACAGAAGGCCAAACGCGAGTCCGGCAGCGACGCCAGCTCCGATCAGCACCAGGCGCTTGGGCGCAACCGGACGAGCCGGAAGGTTCGCCGGGTCGACCACCTGAATACCTTCGCCTTGCTGTTGACTGGTTGCATCCGCACTGAGGCCGATCTTCTGTGCCTGAATGAGCAATGCATCGTATTGCGCCTTCTTCGTTTGATAATCTCGATCCAACGCGCCCAGCGTGACCTCGGCGCCGGGAACATTATTGATTCGCGCCATCACCGCGCTGATCTGTCCATCGATTTGACCAAGCATGGCCTGCTGGCGCTTGGCCTCGCCATCGACCAGCTGCAATTCCGACTCGAGGTTGCCGACAGTCAGATCCGGACGGTCGCGCAGTTTGTCCTGTTTCTCCTGGATGCGCGCCTTCCATTCGACAATCATCTGATCCATCGCTTCCTTTACAGAGTCGACTTCCGCTTGCTTCGCGAGCACATCAGGATGCTTGGGCCGCAGTTCTGTCAGCATGCGCGTTAATTGCGACTCGAGGTCCGCCCTGCGGGCGACGAGTTGTGCCCACGCCAGCGTAGTCTTTGGGTCGGTCGTATTCTCCGCAATGTCGTCTTTTGATTGTTCGGAAGTTTTCTTTACAAGAGCGAGCTGGCTGGTGAGCGCCGAACGACGATCCTGGAGACGGCCAACTTCTGAGATATAAGCTTTCTGTTGATCGCGTAGACCGGTTAGCTGACCGACCAGCGATGCAGCTTCCGACGGCAGGTTGCCGACGTTCTTCTGCATGAAGTCCAGCCGATCACGATCGACGGCATCAAGCTCTTCTTTAGTTTGGTTGACCTGTTGATCTATGAACTGCTTGGCAGAACTCGTGGAGTTGATGGTGTTCTGCGTTTGCACGTCAATGTATTTGCTCGCCAACACAGATGTGACGGCTTGTGTGGTTTTCGCATTGCGACCACGGTAGGTGATGTTGAAGCCATTGGTGATGTCGTTACGGCTGGTGTTCACCTCAACTTTGATGCTGGTGCGCATATAGTCAATGAGCACTTCCATCGGCTCACCGCGCAGCCGCTCCGCTTTGTATAGATCGTATTTTTGGATCAGCGGTTCGAGCGAGCTGCGGCTGGTAACGACCTGCGCGATGCTGTTTATCTGGCGCGTCAGGCTGTCTTCGGTAATGGTGGGAACAACGGAATTGGGCAGCGTCGATGGCTTGACGACGATTAGGGTTGACGACTCATACAGGTCGGGCAACTGAATCACTACCCACGACACCGCGGTCGCGATCGCAATCGCCGGCAAGATGATCAACCACTTGCGCTTCCAGGCGATCTTTGCGTATTCGCCTGCGGTTCGTTGCCGAAATTCAACACTCATGACTAACGCTCCTCGAAGTTTTATTGCCTATCAACTTGAAAGAAAGTCTCTGGGTTAGGAAGGGGGCTTGCCCCCGCCGAGGCTGGGTTACATTCAACGAGCGGGGGCAAGCCGCCCTTCCCAACCTCGAGATCTTCTTTGAGTTGAGCCCTCACTGGCGGTTACAGACTCGCTAAAACGCTGCGCGCTTCACCGGCTTCTGCAAATGCCGCTTTGTCGCTCAACCGCACTGCTTGCTCGAGTTCGCGTCGCGCACCTTCTCTGTCGCCGCGGGCCTTCAGAGCCATTCCAAGGTGGTAGTGATAATTTGGGGCGGGACTACTGACACCGTTTTTGGACGCGCGGTCATCGAGCGCCACGGCCTTTTGCAATTGTTCGACAGCAGCGCCATACAGTCCTTTTTTGTAGTAGACCCAACCAAGCGTGTCGACAAAGCCGGGGATGTTCGGGTTCTTTTGCACGACGCCCTGTGCGAGGCGTACCGCCTCGTCGAGATTTCCTTTGCCGTTGACGGCATACAACCAGGCAAGGTTGTTTGCTGCAATCACCGAGTTTTGATCTTTGCCCAGGGCTTTGCGGTAGTTGTCGGCCGCGGAATCATAATTCTGCCGCGAGTCGTCAAGCATGCCAATCAATGTGTAGGCCGTGGCGTTGTCCGGGCGGCGTTCGAGTATTTTTTGGTACTCCGCAATTGCCCGATCCTGTTGGTTAGTGTTGATGAAAAGTGCACCCAAGGCTGAATAAGCCGCGATGTAGTTCGGATCGAGATCGAGAGTCTTACGCAGTTCCGCTTCAGCCTGTGACGGGCTGTGTTCGAAACCGTAAGCCTGCGCCTTGAGATAATGCAGCGACGCATTTGCGGGATAGCTGCCAAGCACCTGATCAATTCTTGCGTGAGCTTTTGCGATTTCGTTGTTGCGCGCGTAGAGCCTAATCAACCCGCTCAGGGCGTTGAAGTTTGTGCTCTCGATCGATAGCGCGTTCTCATAAAAGCCAGCAGCCTCATCAGTTTTGTTTTCAGCCAGGGCCACACCAGCCAGACTGATGTAAGGGTAGGTGTCTCGCGGAGCAGCGTCGCGCGCCATCATGAAATCTTTACGGGCGTTAACGATGTTTCCCTGTTCCAGCGCGGCCGAGCCCCTTGAGAGATAGGCTTTAACGCGAATCTCAGCCAACATCTGTGGTGAATTTTGACGATCCGGCGCGGTCTGGTTGAGACGATCAATCAGTTCCGTTGAAAGTCGTTGAGCGCCTTTCGCGTCTCCCTGCGCGAGGTTGATTTGCACCTGCATCAGTTTCGCCGGCAGGTAGTCGGGGTAGTTGCGTTCGAGGTCGCCGGCAAAGGCTCGCGCCTGATCGATGTTTCCCAAATTGAAGTTTGCCTGGGCCATGAAATAAAGACCGGCGCGCGAATTTGGTTCCTGCACCAGGACCTCTTTCAGATCTTCAACGGCCGCTTGTAAATCGTTGGCTACTCCGGTTTGCGTGCGAATCCTGGCGCGCAATAAAAGTGCCTGCCGGTCGTGCTGGTCCTTTTTCAGGATTTCATCGGCCTGCGCCATCGCACCCTGGGTGTCGCCGCGCATGAGCATGATTTCACCCAGGCGGTAATGTCCCTGAGTGAAGTCAGGCGTCTTCGCAACGATCTCCTGATAGATGGTGACAGCTTCGTCCAGACGATTAATCGAAGAGTAGAAGTCGGCCAACACCGCTCGACCCTCGGGCTTGTCCTTGTCGAGTTCAGCCAGCGCTTTGTAGGCAACTTCCGCTTTGTCCAACTGTTTGTTGACGAGATAAAAACTGGCGAGAATAAAACGCGAGGCACGATTGGTTGGCTCTACCTCGACCGCTTTAGTCATCTCGGCTTCGGCCTCGGGAAGACGGTTCAACTGCACCAGATACTTGCCGTATTCAGTGTGGGCCAACCCGGAATTGCTGTTGACCGAAATCGCGCGCTGGAAAGTTTCTTCGGCTTTCGCCTTGTCGTTAGTAACGATGTAGAAACGCGCCAGACTCAAGTATGACTCAACACGTTTTGGCTCCAACTCGATTGCCTGGTTAATCTCGGCGAAGGCCTTATCGTGTTGATTCTGGGCGTAGAAAACACTGCCCATCAGAATGTGGCCCTCAACGTGATTGGCATCCTTCTGCAGGATTTGAGTGGCGAGGCGCTCGGCTTCTGCGACTAATTCAGGATGTCCCTTGGCGGCAGCGATGTAGTAGTTGCCGAGCTTTACGCGAGCTTCAAGATTGTCCGCGTCGAGTTCAGTAGTTTTGCGCAGCTCTTCGAAGGCTTCCTGAAAGCGCTGCAGCCCTTCGTATGAACGGGCCAGGCCCCAGTGAGCCGACGCAAGCTTCTCGTCGATCTGAATTGCATTGCGAAACTCAAGCGACGCTTCCTGAAACTTCTCGTCCTTCAGGTAGACTTCGCCCTTTTCGACGTGCGCTATTTTTGCTTTTTCGGGATTGGTGCAGCCGCTTATTGCGAAGATCGCGGCTAAAAGAACAGACAGAAGGGCGGCGTAGTAAACTTTGGATCGGCACTCGGCTTTCATTTTCTTTCCTCTCGTCGGGAGCGCTTATTCCTGGGGCTCAGGTCAACGTCCCGGTTGTTGGTCTCTGGTTTTACTCTCGCTTCCGTCGAGTGGCGGGCAATGCCACTTGATTTGTCCCGAGAGTGAGACACTTTTACAAAAGGGTTAATTCGGTAATGATTCCTCGAAATCTGTTCACTCGAGTCTGCTGGTGTAAAGCGTTAGTTTTACGACCTAATCTGACAGATTGCTTGGCGTCAGTCTGGAATGAATTCGGGCAGGATGGTTGAGGAAGAGGCGGCGAGATCAGTCGCTAGACCAATGGCTGCTTGTAGCGGCTCTGGCTCTGAGTCATTAACAGTTGTCGTTATACGGACCATGGCGCCATCCGAACGACGCATGCGAACGCTATCAAGAACTGTGTAAACCTTCCCCCAATACTCACTTGCAACTGCGCGGCCGCGTCCCTGGTACCAGTAAACCAATAACTCTTTGTGGTCCCCGTTTTGGATCAAATACTTGTTGGCGACGAACGCCGGTCGTCCCTTTGGAGCAATCGTGACAGTTCCCGGTTCGCTCATGACCCAGCCCGATCCAGGCAAACAATTTAAGGGGCTGTGATAGGTAGCGCCGTCTCGTTGGCTAGCGTAATAACCCACATAGAAGTTTACTGTTCGTCCGTCTCGGTCGCGATAGTTCCGCAGGAGGTAGTCGCTCGCACGCAGCACTGCCAGCGTTTCTTTGTTGAATTGCTCGTCACTGCCGGTCTGTTCCCACGTCTCAATCTTCTTGGGAAAGTCTTTCAAGCTCTTGCGCTCGACGTGAGCTTCACCCAGATACTCCCAGGTATTAACAACAAGGCCGCCGGCAAGTAGCAGTACAAGCAGAATTGCGAAACGCCAGGACTTCATTATTCCGCTCCTTCCGCTTGCGCGAACTGGGGCGTTGGTCTGGGGAGTTGCGGCACGACCCTGCGTGACTCGGGTTTGGTTGGGTTCACACGATCGAGCAGCCAACCAACGCCGAACAACATGAGAAACGCCACAACGTAAATCACCCAGCCTGAAAAGCTATGAAAGAAGCCATCGGCAACCCGGGTGCCGTAGTAGCGGGCGAGAATGCCGGTGCCGCTGACTCGAAGCGCGTTTGTAAGGATCGCTATTGGAACTGCCGATAACACGATGATCGTGGAACGCCAGAAACCAAAACTCTTCAATACACCGAGAACTTTAACGATCGCGTTCTTTGGCTCAGGACCTTGCGACTTATCTCCATCCCCGGAGTCTCCACGCGGATGCGTGAAGTAAGCAAAGACAACGGCCAGCGTCACCAGCGTCATTAGTGAACGGATACCACTACAAGCTTCGACTACTTCAAGTTTCTTTGTTTCGCGGGCGCCCAGCGGCATTAGCTCGATGACGTTTCCCTGCCGCAAGACGGGAATATTGAAAAACGCCATGGCCGAAACTGCACAGCGCGAAGCAAAAAGTTGTAAGGGGAAGGCAATTTTGTTGAAGATGATTGCGGGTATGGGAATGGCCAAAAGGAGCAGAAACAACGGGACTATCAACAGGCGCAACAGACCAAATCCCCAAAAATAAAGAACAACTCCTGCCAGCATGAGGACTAACGAGGTCCTTTGCATATAGAGCTCGGCTCCGGCAGTTCCGGCCCAGAGAGCGGCCAGGGAAAGCACTACCGCAGCCAGTCCACAGAACATCGCCGGGTGTTGGCTGGTGCGCGCCAGCCGTTCTCGCTGACTCCAGAGAATGAAGCCGATGATTAAGGGGATGAGCAGTCCGTGGGAATAGTTTTCATCAGTCCACCAATCGTGGCCCAACTTCGTCAACACGGTTGCATAGGTAAACACGAGCGCGGACGCGATCGCCAGGATTCTGGAAAGATGTTTTATGGCAGGGACGCCAGAAACTGCGGGGACCTTCATAGGGGCACTCTAGTTGGCGGTAACTGTTTCGAGTATCTCGGCAGGAAAAGGGCAAGTTTCCCTACTCAGTCCACTAAACATCTAAAGTGAACCGAATTCCGCTGCCTCAGGCGTACCGACCAAGTTTTTTGTTTTGTCCAGTTGAGTGAGTGACGAAACTTGTCACGGCACAACGCGGCTTTGCCTCAAAAGTCAAAATGCAGTTATTGGCGGTGGGGATTTCATTAATGCCCCAACAGGTCGCTATCTAGAACCCGCGGGTGGCATTGCGAAACCTGCGGACGGCATTGCGAAACCTGCGGGTGGCATTGCGGAGCCTGCGGACGGCATTGCGGAACCTGCGGACGGCATTGCGAAACCTGCGGGTGGCATTGCGAAACCTGCGGGTGGCATTGCGAAACCTGCGGACGGCATTGCGGAACCTGCGGGTGGCATTGCGAAACCTGCGGGTGGCATTGCGGAACCTGCGGGTGGCATTGCGGAACCTGCGGTCGGCATTGCGGAACCTGCGGACAGCATTGCGGAACCTGCGGTCGGCATTGCGGAACCCGCAGACGGGATTGCAGAGTCGCGCTTCCGGTATTTATGAGGGAGCGGCGCGACAAGGCTGACTCCACAAGCGAGTCAGCCTTTAAGCTTGAAGGCGATTTGTTCTTACCTAATGAAGATTGTGGCTGAGTTGCTTCTTTGCCCCGCTATGATCAGCGACAACTCAACGACTCCGGCCCCGCTTAGTTCAGGAGGCAGGCGAACGTTGAGCTGGTCATGTCCTATCAGCCGCTTCGCGGCGCCGGCGAATTCAACCGGAAGGCTTATCACCAGTCCATTGCTGGTGCGCGCTTCAACCGTCACAGACTCCGCCAGATTCACTACCGAAGTACCGGCGATGATGATGTCGTTGGTTGGGTCGACGTTGGCAGCGTGACCCGTCACGCCTAACGCGAATAAAGCGAGTCGCGTCCGTTTGTCAGGCCCGAAGTTTTCTGGTGTCAGCACTTCAAATCGCTCCGTCTGCGTTCTCAAGTTCATTGCGATCGCCTGGCCTAAGCCACCTTCCGATGAAGTCATAAGGCGAAAGGCGTTGCTCGCGCCGGCTTTTCCGGTTCGATCCCAGGCAGCTTTTCCCCCATATAGCGTAAAAGCCATTCCGTTGACGGTGTTTGTTTCGAGTCCAACCTCGCTGGCTGGGATTTCAAGTCGCACCCATTGGCCGGCGGCAGGCAGTGGTCCCATGTAGCGGCGGCTAACGGTGCCCGAAGTTCCCCAGGGAATGTTGTCGGCACCCCAGTAAGCGCGATGATCAAAGTCGACTGAGTTTGCGGACCACTGCAACATGATCTCACTGGGTGGATTCACCGGATCAAGATAGACATAGGTAAACAGCACTTCACTGGCACTCAAGGTGAGAGTTGAACTGGCGTTAGTAAAGTAATGCTGGTGTATTCCAGCGGAGACACTTGACTGATGCGCCAAAGGAGCGGCGTAAGGAACTGGATTGTTACTACTCCACGTCCAGCTGTCGTTGTCGGCATAGCTGGTGGCGCCATTTGGTAGCGCACCCGAGATCCAAACTGTTTCGGTTGACTGTCCCGGACCTGGCGATGGACTTGGCGATGGCCGTGGCGTTGGTGTTGGAGTCGGACTGGGACTAATTGACGGAGTCGGGGTCGGCGTAGGTGAAGGCAAAGACAAGGCGCCACCCAGGGCTGCTAACAATTGATCCATATCCACGCCTGGGTCAGCACCGCCGCTGCCCTGGCTCTTGTAGGGACTATTGGCAGCCAGATGGTAGTTCGCGGTCGCGGGGTCAACGAAGCCTACAGTCGTAAGAGCGGAAGCGATGAGGTCATTTGGATAACGCGAATTCAATGGCCCATCGCCAATCTTGCCTACGTCGCTGCGGTTATCGATGATCACGTTGTGCGCCATCTGCAAGTTAGACCAGCAACCACCTGAGGGTCCCGACTGGCAGTTCATGCCGTATTCATTGTGAGCCAGAATGTTGTCTTTGAAGATGAAGCCGTTGCTGGTGGTAGTGTGCGCGAAAACCATGCTGCCCCGGCCCAGCGGCGTCGCGCTACCGGGATAGGTGTTATGCGACAACGTGACATTGTCGGCGGAGGTCATGCTAAGAAAAATTTCTTCAACGCCCGAGTCGAAAAGATTGTTTGAGATCGTGACGGGTCCGCTTCGTACAGTCGTAAACTCAGAATCCTCCAGCGCGGGTCCACCAACTACGCCGCTGAACAGGCGGTTCCAATTCGGCGTTCGCTTAAAATAATTATTGCTTATGTTGATATTAAACAGGCCTGACCAGGGAAAAGCGTTTCCGGTAATGGTGCTGCCCTGGTTTCGCGCTGTAAGGACTAAAGCGTTGTGCCAACCCTCAAAGGTGTTGCCGAAGATGTTAACGTTGCGGGCCATCTTGATTTCTATAAATGCTTTCGGCCCATGACCAAATCTAAGTTGCTGCGAACGCGGCAACGTCGTGGCATCGCCTCCCGAGTTTATCCATTCCCATTCGGTGGAATTGAAATTTAAGACGACTTGCGAACGCTGAATTGTGATGTCCTGATTCAGATAACCATTCCAGGTTGCTTCGCCCGGAGCGTCCGGAACCTGTCGCAGCGGGTTGCCCTTGTTGAGATCACCCTTCGCGCCGGCGGCGACGTAGCTCACCACGTTTCCATTAATCGCGGTAACTTTGGCTATCTCAACCTGGCAGGGACAATTTGCGCAAACAGCACCGGGAGGCTGCGTTCCTCCTGTAGTTTTGAGCGCGATGAAATCGCCGATATTTAGATTCTGGACTGTGGAGAACGTCGCTGACCCGGCGTTTGTATCGGCATTAAAAGTAGGGCTTGCAATAGTTGCTATATTCGTTGTCTCGCCACCTGACCCGCCAAAGAATACGGGCGAGAACCAGGCTTCCAGATAGCAATTGTTTACGGTTACGCGCAACGCTGAATAAGGAAAAAGAATCGCGTTTGAAGCCTCGGCGGAGCCTGGACCGTTCGCCGCAACATAGGCACGAAAGCCCGCGATGCGACATTCGGTGACGACTATGTCCGTGGCATTGATATCCATTCCGCGATCTGAGGTAGTGGCCGCGGAATCGGGCGTCGTGGTGTCGTTAGTCGCTTCGTGGATCCAGTTTCTGTCAAAAATTATGTGATGAGGATGCTGAGCAAAGGGAATGTCGCCTCCGCTCGAGCGTTTACCGATGGTGATGATCTCAGGCGTGAAGATGCTTCCGCCGACGTTGCGGAAATTGATTCCGATCAACTTGTAGTGGTGAGCATTTGCTTCAGCTTCAAGCGCGGGATTGGAAGTGCTGGCGAGTACAGTCGGCATGCTTGAGGCTTGCGCCGGCGTAATCCTGGACCCCGCGGGAGTGATCCCGGTCAGATTAGAGGTACGAAGACTAATATAGTCAGCATCAGTGCCGGTGCACGGTCCTTTGTAACGCAGTATGAAATTACCGGCGAAGGTCGCGCCGGCCTGCAATACGATTTCATCGCCACAGTTTGCAGCGTTGATGGCAGCCTGCAAGTCGCCATCGGCGGGAACAACTATCGTCGCTGCACTCGCCTGAGATGTGATCCCCCAAACGAGCAGGACCGTAAGAGTGATCGTCGATCTAACTAGAGAACGAAAGAACCAGGGAGGGAACATGGAAACCTCACTTCGGTAACCGGACGATCTCTAGTGAAAAAGAGATTCCTGGCTTTGCGTCCCTGCCTCGCGACAGGTTTGCCGTTTATCGGTGAGCGAAGGTGAATTCGCCCTGGACCACAGGTGAGATTGAGGCGGTTGACTGGTTGACCTTAGCTTTACTGAGAGCTACCTGAATGAAGACATCGCGAGGAACCATGAACGGCAACCTCGCGATGCTTTCTTTCTAAGGAACTCGGTCGGGGGGAGTTGCCGAGAGCAACAGTGACCGAATGGAGTGGAATAGAGCGGCCGCCCCAGGACCGTTTTTTAGCACTACAGGCCGGAGACCGGAGCTCACCTCGCTGCCTACTTAGAGATAAAGCAACATTGCGGTACCAACCCGCTCGCTACTTTGCACAAGTTGGGCCAAAGCTTCAGACTCGCCTCGGAGGTAACGCTGAGGGTCAGTTCGCGAACCGACAAATGTGACCAAGCGTTGCTGTGTCAAGGGTTGCGCTTCGAATAGAACGAAATCGCGGCTACTTCGTTGAAGCGCCTTGTTTTTTCAGCCACTACACTGCTACCGTGCCTGCGGCAAAAAGCCCCGCTCAACAGGCTTTATGCCAGAGGAGACACGGGACCTTAATGAGTTAGATTGAGAACTCAGTTGTTCGAAATCAAAGCATGTTGACTGACACGCTCAAAGCTCTCCTTCGGAGTTCCCTGCCCGGACCTTATCTCAGCCTGCAACAGTCCCTTGCCAACCGCCGGCTGCGACGGGTGAGTAAGTTGATCGAAGACAAGTGCGGACTGGTGGTCCAGGGCGGACCCTTCAAAGGAATGGCCTACGTTTCAGAAGCCGTTTGCAGCAGCCTGGTGCCTAAGCTGCTCGGCTCCTATGAGTCTGAGCTGCACGAAGTCCTCCGGCAGATTCTCAAGCGTGATTATGAAACCGTGATCGATGTGGGATGTGCTGAAGGATATTACGCAGTGGGCCTGGCCCTGCGTTTACCGCGCGCCCGTGTGCATGCTTTCGACATTGATACGCGAGCGAGAAAGCTGTGCAATAGCCTGGCCCAAGCGAACAAAGTTGATGACCGCGTGATCGTCGAGGGCGATTGTGACCATGAACGACTTAACAGTTTGATTCGCGGGCGCACGCTTATCGTTTGTGATTGTGAGGGTTGTGAGTTGCAATTACTCGATCCGGAGGCCGCACCCGAGATTACGAAGAGCGATCTGCTGGTCGAACTCCACGATATGATCGTTCCCAACATTACACCAGCTATCCTCTCGCGTTTTGCAGCAACTCACGACATCTCCTTAGTGGATGCTGAGGAACGCGACCCCAACGCTTTTCCGATATTGAAAGATTTCGACCGTCTCACGCAGCGTACGGCGGTGGCAGAGTTTCGCGACGGACCAATGCAGTGGGCTTATCTGCGGCGAAATCTTCGACGTAACAAAAGGGCTACGAACTAACGCGAACACCGTTGGTGCAATTGGTGTTATTTCGTGGATCCTTGTTTGGGTCGCGAGAGGCGCCAGCTAAAGCTAATCGGCCAAAGACTCATAAATCCGCAAAGTGTTTTCGGCATCCGTTTCCAAACTAAATTTTTCCCGGACGCGAGCTAAACACTTCGCTCCCATCTCCTTGCGCAGCTTTGGGTCTCGCGCAAGTTTTTCAATTGCATCGGCAAACGAAACTTCATCGCGTGGCGTTGCCAGCAAGCCGGTGACGCCATCTTCCACTATCTCGGGTATCGCGCCGCTGCGGCTCCCCACCACGGGCACACTACACGCCATTGCCTCCGCCAGCACCAAACCGAACGCTTCGCCCAGGGACGCCAGTACGAAAATATCTGAAGCCTGGAACAAGCGCGCGGGATCAGCGCAGTAGCCAAGCCAATGGATTCGGTCTGCCACACCCAAATTCACTGCCAGCTCTTGTAAATCGCTCAGCATCGCGCCGTCGCCGGCAACTAATAACCTGAATGGAACCGATCGTTTTGCAAGTAGACCGCAAGCTTGAATTATGGTTTGCGGATTCTTGAAGGACCGCAAAACGGAAACAGTCGACACCATTACTTCGTCCTGCTGCGCTCCCAATTCTGCCGCCAAAACTTCGCGCGCAGCTGAATCAGGAAAAAAGCGACTGGTATCGACCCCCAGATGCCGCACAATGATCTTTGCGCTTGGTATTCCACACTCGATAAGTTGCTGCTTAACAAAGTGTGAGATGGCGATAACTCTTACTGCTGGGTGGGTCGCGACAGATCCGCGCAGCTGTAGTAATCGCTTTTTCCATGACGTAGCGGTGAGTTCCCCGCTATTCAGTTGTTCATAAAGAACATGTTTCACTCCGCTCAAGCGTGCCAGCCAGGGAACAGCACTGAAGTAGTCGAAGAAGCAAGCATGCGCCAGGGAGATTTCGTGCCGGTCGACTATCTCTCGCAGACGTTTCAGGTAGTGGAAACGGCCGTCCCGATAATTGGCCACCTCTATCGCGGCGCCAGCTTCGCGAAAGCGTTCGGTCAACTCACCTTTTACTTGTTCGGCAAAAACCAGGGTGATTCTTGCTGCGCGATCGCGAAGTTTTTGGCAAAGCCGAAGATGAATGTCTTCCTGGCTCGTCCAGGTTCGCGGGGCCGAGTCCAATAACAAAGCTACGCTGAGATTCTTCATGAAGAGACGTCAACTTCAAGCAGGCTACTTCACGCACCATAGAGTCGAAGCAGCTGAGCGACATTTCGTCGCAGATCAAACCTTTCACCGACAACTTTGCGCCCGGCTGCGCCCAGCCTTCGTCGCAATTCCGGATCGAGGGCAAGCTGGTTCAGTCGTTCAGCCGCGTTAGTTGAATCGCCACGTTCTACCAGGAAGCCCGAGACAACATCATCAACCAACTCTGGTATGCCGCCAACCTTCGTGGCGACGATCGGCTTACCGTGGGCCATGGCCTCGGCGATCATCCAGCCGAAGAGTTCTTCCCATTCCGAGAGTTGGCAAACAATATCTGCCGATTCATAAACGCCCGCGTCAAATGGATCCTGGATCAATCCGGTCCAGGTAACGTGATCGGCAATTCCCATCGCAGCAGCGTCGTTCATAAACTGCTCTCGAAATGCGCCCTCACCAACCAAAACAAAATGCACGCGCCGGTTCATCGCGAGTAAAATTCGCGCAGTTTCGAGCAGCTCGGGAATCCCCTTCTCCGGTATCATCCAACTCACCTGTACGATTACTACGCGATTGTCAGGAATTCCGTAACGCTTCCTAAAGTCGGCCGCCTTTTCTGGATTTTGAGTAACACGCGAAAGATCTACGGCGTTATACACCAACTCATGCCGCTCGCTCGGCAACAGATCGAGCGTCGTCAGACACTGCTGTCCATATCGACTAACACAAATTACTCTGCTGACCGGCAGGTTGATTATTCTGGCTAAGGTCCGTTTCCAGAAGGGCGCGCGCTTCGGTAAGTAACCCGCCGGGCGCGAGGTGTGATCTGTAAAGAAGATTTTCTTCACAGACATTAGGCGGGCAAGCCAGGGGTAAACTCCTAGAAAGCCGGTGAAGTGCAGATGCAGTATTTGTGGTTTGTGATGACGGATTATTTGCGCGAGCGTCCGGGTTGCGCTCCAGTTTAGATCAGTGGAGCCTTCCAGCACCTCCAGCGAAACATTCGGCAGGTCAAGAAAGCGGCGCACGTGCTCCGGCGGCTCTTTTAGAAAACATAAGACGCTCTTACGGCCCTGCTGGTGAAGCTGAAGTGAGAGCTCCCTGGCAAACGTTTCGGTGCCACCGATTCGGAATGGTTTCACTCCGAACACGGAGACTACCGTTTCCATGTAACCACCTTACGATCCAACAGCTCGTACAAGACCACACTAACTGCACTAGGTGTTGGTCCGTGTTCCTTGGTGGATCGCATCTGATTTTGTCTGCGTAATCTGTGGATGAAGATTTCGGACTATCCAAGCAGCCGCCGCATTCTAGCCGTAATTCTCTCGCGAATCTGCTTTATGCGAAGCTCGGCGTTATAGGCAGTGCTAAGCGCTTTACCAAAAACTGATGGCTGTCCGGATCGCACAAACGCCGGACGAAAGTTTGTCTTGTTGCCAAAGCCAAGAATCCTCTGGTCCTCATCGGTGAGGTCGCCGAGAAATGCAGCATTGAGAATCAAAGGGTGATAACGGTAGTAATCGATGTCTTCCTCTTGCAAGGCGACGCGCGGATTGTGGTAGTTGAAAAAGCAAGCCCGGCGTTCTTCCAACATGGGCACTCCCTGGCGGTGAATGCCCGAGGTGTCAAACAGGAAAGCTGTGCCGGCCGGTCCCAATAGTTCTGCAATCTGTGAAGTGTCGACGTGGCCGAGCTCAGCATTTTTTACCAGTCGTGGATGCTGCTTGCGGTGGCTGCCCTTAATGTAATTGAAGGCTCCGCTGCGCACGTCTGAAAGATAAATCGCCAGTTTAACTTCCTTGTGAATCTCCGCAGCCTCGGTTTGATCGTACCAGGCGTCGCCATGCCAGCCGTGAAAGTCTCTCTTCGTCGGCAGCGACTTCCAACCTTTGGCCTCTGTCAACTCATACTGTTTGCCAAGATACTGATTCAACATACCCTTGACCTGCGGGTGCAGCACCAGGTCAACAAACCCCTGATCGAGTACCAACACATCCTCGATCATGTGGCGATATGGTTCAGTCTTTTGGTAGCCGTCGAAGTTATTCCAACGCAGCCGACTCAATCGTGAAGCGAAAGCCACCTGCATCGCTCGCAACGTTTCCGTTCCGACTAGTTCGGGCAAAACAACGATGCCGTCCTGCTCCAAACGCAAAACGAGATTATCAACTTCCGCGCTACGCGGCGGTAAATGCCGCAAGCCGGCAGCGTCGGTGACTGAATTGATTTGAATCTCGTCTCGCATGTTTTAAATCCGTTAACTCCGCGTTTTATCGTAACACGACCAGTGATTCGCGTTCGCGATCTATTTCACCATGCATTTTTGGAATCGCTTGCTCGTCCATTATTTGCCGAAGCTTATAATCTCGAAACGCGCCGGGCAGTCCATCTCTTCCATCCACGGCGGCAGCAACCATATTGAAGGCCTCGCGCGCACTCGCGAAATGGACCTTGTATTCTCCGGTACGCTCTGCAGTTTCGAGCACCTCGCCCATGAATCGTTTCATCTGTTCACCTATCATTAAGTCCTGATCCCAATCAAAGAATCCGTGCGAGTAGAGCTTAATGAAGATCCATTCAGGCCTTTCTTTCACGCCTATGCCGGCGCTGCGCCAACGCTGCAATCTATCCATAGTTAGCGGATAATTCTGGGCCAGCGCGCCATCCTCGACTCGGGGAATCGGCAAGCCACGCACGCGACGCGTCCAGTCAAAGACGAGCGGGCCAGTGAAAATAATCGGTAACTGTAACGGCTCACCAACTCGCAAGCTTCGACCTGAACGATGCGGCCGAGCCTCGGCAAGCGAATGGCCGCATTGGTAAATCGCATTGATGCGCGGCACCTGAGATTGAAAGGGTACCGACGGCAGCGTGAAGTCGGCATAGCAGCCAGTGTCAGCCAGGATTTGCATTTCAGAGTCGACACCGCAGAAGCGCCCGCCCGCCGAGTTTGCCAACGCCCAATTGCCGTGAACAAAGCCGTACTTCGGTTGAGTGTCGAATGGATCGTCTGCAAACCTTGCCAGGCATTTATGCTCTTCCGCGAGCACGTCTCGAAATGTTTCCAACTGCCGCCGCGTGTTCTCAGCCGTATCCGCCCGCTCGACACCGTGATGCAAATGGATCTCAACCTCGCCATAACCGTCGGCCTGTAACGCTGAGAGCATTTCCAGCAGCGGTCGTTCGTATTGTTCTGCAGGAAAGAAATTCGTATGACGAAAGGGCGTGCCATCGTGGTCGCGTAGCGCATCGCCGGTCGCTCGCGCCAATTCACACCACTTTTGCAGACGCTCGACCGCCGGCCGTCCCAATCCGGGTTCGAAATGATTTGCGACTACGAAGATCAAATGAGTTGGGCCGCTCGATTCGTTCGCGCGGCTCAAAAACTCGCCGGCTCGCCAGGCGGGATAGCGCAATAGCCAGGGCAAGGACCATTTGACCTTGTCGCGCATTTTTGTGTTTACAAAGCTATCCGACATAACTTTCTCGATGCCTAGCGTCCTTCAAATCGATTTCCTTCGCGCGCCGCCATCGCTCCTGCGCCAACGAGTGCATTAACGTCTACTCCTGGATCGCGTCCGTCGCTGGCCCGTTTGCGAGTTCTGCTGTTGGCTTCGAGTTGCCAGTTGCCGTGAGCGAAATCGGCGAAACCAATTCTTTGAAACGAACTCACAAAGTAGTTTCCCCCTGGATATCTTTCCTCGATGCGGCCGTTCGCGGCGACACCAAGGTTATCTGCCAGCACGTTTCCTCTAAACACACCGCCCGGAAAACAACTGCAGAAAATGTTGTCCCGATCACACTCCGGCGCCGGAATCAAACAAACAATGCCGTAATGATTAAACTGAACAATGTTGTCGCGAAAGATAAAGCCACCGGTCGGCTTCCCGTAGGCGGTGATGATATTGCCGGCCTGCTGCACCGTATTATGTGCAACCGTGATTTGCCGGCCACCATTTGTTTGCAGAAAGTAAGGAATGTTGTCGGGCTTGTCCGCGACAATATCAACCAACAGATTATTGACTATGTGAATCCTCTTCGCTTCCTGGCTCTGATGCTCGTTGTCGCTGCCGAGAATATTTATTCCAGTGCTGGCGTGCCGCACTATATTGTTCTTGATCTCGACGTCTTCGATTGTGCTCCAGGGCGCTTTACCACCTTGATTGCGCACGGTAAGCACAAGCGCGGTTGTCAGAATCTCGCTTTCGATCAGGTTGCCTTCAATTACTACGCGCTTAGCGTTCTTCAGTTCAAACGTGCCTTTGATCAGCGCCTTTCCATCCCATTCGCGTGGTTTGCGCAAGTAGTTGCGGCGAAACTCGATATCTGAAGGAACAAGATTGGGAACCGAAGGATCGGCACCGCCAATAAGAACCACCTCGCCCGCGCCTTCGAGATAATTATTAACGATGTGGAATGGTCCGGGACCATTCCAGCCTGCTATAGCCTGCGTCTCATCACCTACACCGGCGAAACCCGAGACGTGGGAATTAACAATTGACGTTTCCGCGCTATTCAGTGCGAACCCCCGACGCGCGCGGTTCAATCCAGTTGAATGAACATAGCAGCGATCAAAAATCAGGTGATTAGGGAACTGGGAAAGCGACGTGTAGTCAGAACTGCCGAGATCGATAACGTTGTAGACATACTTCGCATCAGCGGCTGGAAGAAATTCGACGCCGACGAACTTGTAATGATGCGCCTTAGGTTCGGTTATGACCGCAGACTTCTCGTTAGGCGCCAGGATCCTGGGCATTGCGCGTGCCTGCGATGCAGGCTTCAGCCGCTCGCCATCCTGCGCGATGCCATTCAAGTCAGAGGTGCGAATTGTGATGTAGTCAGCATCTGTGCCGGAGCCTCCCGCTTTGAACGGAAGAACGATCGGGCCAATGTAAGTAGAACCAGCCGGCAAGACGATCGTGTCACCAAGTCTCGCTGACCTCAGCGCGGCCTGCAGATCGTCGCCCGCCCTGAGCGTGATAACGCGCGGCCGGGTCAATTGCGCGCGGCTCCTCTCAGCCAGCAAGAAAGCAAGCGACGCGACAACCATGGCGCCGCTGACTACCAGCTTAAGAACCATTCTCGATTTTTGATGCGGCAACTTCATTCTTAGCTCAATCTGTCAGCCCTTGCCCTTAGTATTCTAATAACACCAATGCAGGCTCTTTCGGTTAACGCTCAATAACGAAACCAATAGACAAGGATCTTCACATATTCCCTGGGCACCATTTCCCAGCCCAAACGGTGCAGCCACCAGGTGGCAGCCGCGGGACTCTCAATACCGGGTTCGGCAGGATCTACTCCAATACTTTTACCGCTCCCTCGAAAGACTCGGCGGAACGTCCAGAACACGCGCCGCGAGTGAAATGCAGAAGTGACGACAAGCAGTGAACCGAGGTGGTTTGCCTCTGAATAATCCTTCAAGACAACTGCTTCGTCGTAAGTACTTGTGATCGGCGCCATGATTACCGAGATCTTATCTTCGGGAACTCCGGCGCGCCGCAACTCATCTCGCGAACGTTCATAATAAAAAGGGTTCCGCTGCTCCTCTTGCGACCAGCTACTCTGGAGATGATCATTCGTCAAAACAATGCGTGGGGCCCGGCCTTCATTAAATAGCGCCGCTGCATGCTGGGCTCGTTCGCGGAATGTTTCTGACCCACTCATAACCACAATCGCATCCGCCTTCGAGACTGAGGCATGCACGACCAATAATCGCGCCGCAGCCCAGGCGAGTGGCGGGAAAAGCGCGATTGCGATAATGGCGACTCTTGCCAGTCGCCGAAGAATTTGTCCTTTAGTCTTCAAGTGTGTTTTGAGTAAACGGGACGTGGCTTGCAGGTGAGAGGGTCTCCCGGCAGAGGGTTGCTCGTAAGCTAATTTGTCACTACCAGCAAATGCCCTGATAGGAGTCGCCGCTTTTAACTGACTTATCAAACAGCCGCACTAGATCGATCACCACTTGGTCCTTCCTAACCTTCCCTTCGATGCTGCGAAACTCGGCGGCCTTATTTCCGATCACCAGAACTTCCGAGTCAGCCAACACCTCGTCAATAGTGCCGCGCATCAACTGCGAAATATGCGGTATCTCGCGTTCGATGTATTGCTTGTTTGCTCCGAAGAGCTTTGCCAGCGAAACGTCGCGATCGTAAATCGCGAGTTGTAGGCCTTTGCCAATCAGCGTCTCGATCAGGGTGACCATCGGAGACTCGCGCAGATCATCCGTTCCGGCTTTGAAACTAAACCCAAGCACGCCGACTCGTTTCTTGCCAGTTTGCAGGACCATGTTTACGGCGCGCTCGATTTGTAACCGGTTGCTGGGTAGGATCGACGACAACACCGGCACCTCAACGTCGACTTGTTTTGCTTTGTAATTGATCGCGCGCAAATCTTTCGGCAGACATGAGCCGCCGAAAGCAAACCCGGGAGTCAAATAGTAAGGCGATAGATTCAACTTGGTGTCCTGCGAGAACACGTTCATTACTTCGTGACTGTCTATGCCGACCGCTTTACAAATATTGCCAATCTCATTGGCAAAGCTGACTTTCAGCGCATGAAAACAATTGCAGGCATACTTCACCATTTCGGCAGTCTTGAGTGCGGTAACAAACAGCGGCGCCTCGATTCCGACGTAGAGCTCGCTGACAAGTTTTGCCGTTTCCTCCTCGTCCGTACCGATCAGCGTAAAGGGCGGTGCATAAAAATCTTTTAGTGAACTTCCCTCGCGTAGAAATTCGGGATTAATGCAAACGCCAAAGTCCTGACCAGCCTGTTTGCCGGAGCTTTCTTCGAGTGTCGGCACGACTAAGCCCTCGATCGTACCTGGCAGCATGGTGCTGCGAATAACGACCGTGTGCCGTTCGTCTTTGCGTTTTAATGCGGCGCCTATCTCTTCGCAAACATTTTCAACGTGACTGAGATCCAGGCTGCCGTTTTGATTGCTCGGGGTGCCGACGCAAACGAGCGAAGCTTCGGAATTCATAATTGCTTCCGTTGAATTCGTCGTGGCTCGAAGATGCCCAGCTGCAACTTCGGCCGCAATCAATTCATCGATTCCGGCTTCGACGATCGGGCTCTTGCCGGAATTGATTATTTCAACTTTGGTCGAATTGAGATCGACGCCAATGACGTCGTGCCCGGCCCTGGCGAAGCAAGCGGCAGAAACGCAACCAACGTATCCTATTCCGAAGACGCTTAGTTTCATGCCTGTTACTTGCGACCTCCCGGCGTGAAAAGTCCCCACAAGAAACTCGTGCCCCAGGAAAAGTGAATTGTGAAAAACGCAAACGGCATTACTAGTAACACCGAAGACCGCTCCTGATTTTTTCGGGTTGCCTGATAGGCGAAAACCGTCGCAGCTGTCAGATATGTAGCCAATTCGAGCGCCAGCAGCCGCCACGCAATACTTCGCCAGAACCCTGCTGCCAGCAACAGTGCGATGGAAACTACAAACGCCGGCGCGACAAGCTGTCGCAACTTCGTGGAGCGCGGTCGCGCTCGAATCATTCGCGCCTTCCAGGTTCCATAACGACCGTATTGCGATGCCAGCTTTGCGAGCGTTGGCCGAGCGAAGTAATCACAATGCTCCAAACGATCCAGCATTACCCGCTGGCCGTGAGCCCTGACTCGGTAGTTGAAATCGTAGTCTTCGTTGGTTAGTAACTCCTCATCAAATCCGCCCAGCCTGGACCAAAGCGATTTACTAAAACACGCGAAAGCCACGGTATCAACTTCTTCCTGGACCTCAAGCTTATCGCCGTTGGTCCCCAGGCGATATTTTGCGTCGCCTATACCAAACGGATGCGAAACCGCCAAAGCAATCGCGCGCGCCGTAACAGACTCATCGCCGGGTTGTACCCGACAAGGCATTCCCACCACCGCCGCCTTCCCTTCACTCAACACTTCAACGCAACGCCGTATGTAACCCGAAGATGGGACGGAGTGAGCGTCCATGCGCGCAATGATGTCTCCACGGGCTGCCGCAATGCCAAGGTTGAGGGCGTGTGGAATATTTCGCTCCGGATTGTCCAGGAGTCGGACTGAAAGTTGAGCATGCAACCGCTGAAATTCTTCGACGACTTGCCGAGTATGATCGTCCGACATTCCGTCGACGACGATGATCTCGTAAACCTCAGGCGAATACTGGTCGGCAAGATTCGCCAAAGCTTTGCCTAAGAACCGCTCCTCGTTGTAACAGGGAATGATCACAGACACACTCGGTCGAACCGGCAACCTAAAGGCAGCGGCGGCTCGAAGGACGTCAGGTTCGTTGTAGATCGCTGTACTCATCGTGTTTCCACCAACGGTCCGCTCGTCTTGCCTGACAATGCTTTAGTGGCGGGCAAGCTTGCACTTCGTACCTTCCAACTCGCGAGCGTTTCTTCGCAAATGTTTCCAAAACGCTCAGCGACTCTTTCCCAACCAAACTCCTCTCTGACGGTCGCCGCAGCACAACGGCCCAGGGCTTTTGCCAGGGCCTTGTCCTTCAAGACTCTGATTACTGCTTGCGCGAATGATTCAGCGGTATCACCAAGCAGCAGTTCGCTGCCGTTTTTTACGGGCAGGCCTTCCGCGCCGACGGTGGTTGAGATGATGGCTTTTTCCATGGCCATTGCCTCGTAGATTTTCAAACGGGTGCCGCCACCGATGCGCAAGGGCACCACATACGCTGCTGCCCGCTCCATGTAGGGGCGCACGTCTTCCACTCGCCCAGTAACAAGCACCGACGGATCGCGCCGGGCTAATTCAAGCAAACTCGGATACGGGTTGCGTCCGACGACTGTCAGCGTGACGTCCGGAATTTCGGCCTTGATGAGCGGCATCACCTTTTCGGTAAAGTATGTAATTGCATCTTCATTCGGCAGCCAGTCCATCGAACCAGTGAACACGATATTGTGTGGGCCCTGCTGCTCGTTGCCGCTCGGACGGAAGAAGTCCGTATCAACTCCGGTAGGCACATCGAAAACTGACTTAACGCCGTATTCATCGCGCATCTGATCGCGGTCTTCGCCCGAAACTGCAACCACGGAATCAAAACGGCGGCACATCTTCCGCTCAAACGAACGCATCTTCAGCCATTGTCCAAAAAGATAGGCCCTCTTCAATGGGTTGCCCAGCACTTCGTAATGCCGCTTCCAGATCATGGCTTCGACGTTGTGTTGGAAGAGCACCGTTGGACACGTCGTGTCGAAGGAGACGTTCCCGGCTGGCGCCAGAAAATCGCAGACGACGAGATCAAGCTTGCCGGTCGCGGCACGTTTGACTATCTCGGAGCGCATCTCGACGGACTGATACTTCTTGATCGCATAAGGCAGCAGCGAGACAAGATTGAACAGAAGATCTGAATAGAAACCCGTGGTAAATTTTTCGCGCGGCTGGTGTGGCACGCAGACTAGTTCATGGCAATATTCAAGCGCGCTTTGGCGTTCTCCAGCGCTGGCGGTGCCGTCGTCAAGCGTCAAGTACGTTACGCGGTGATGGCGCTTGAGTTCCTTCAGCATGTTATAAGTGCGAATCTTCCCGCCTTTGTCGACCGGATGAAGGAGTTCAGTTTTTAACCAGAGAATGTGCATTAGAAAGTTGTCATCATTCGTAGTTGATGAAGTTGGAATCCCTCATGCATGCGCAAGTTCGAGATGCGAATCTGCGATATCGACACTAGTGTCTCCGTCGAAAAACTGTCGTTGCCAAATTTCAAAGTTAACGAGCGCCCAGAGCCGCTCCGAATGGTCCTCGCCGCCTTCCTGATGTCGCTTGACGAGCGAACGTACAAATGTAGGTTCAAAAATCTCACGGGCGGTAGCACGTTCACTCAACACATATTCATCGACCACACTTCGAAACGCACCGCGAAACCATGAGCCAACTGGAACGGGAAAGCCCAGCTTGGGCCGCGAAAGGATCGTTTCCGGCAACAAGCTTTTCATGCTCTGGCGCAGGATGTATTTGGTTGTCGCGCCACGTAGTTTCAGACGCTCGGGCAGCGCTGCGCTAAACTCAACGAGTTTATGATCGAGGAACGGGACGCGGCTCTCGATTGAAGCAGCCATGCTCATTTGATCCTGCTTCATTAGTAGCTCGTGTAAATAAGTCTTGAGGTCAGCATACAAAAGCCGATCCAATAGCGACCGGGCATCTGTTTCCTCAAGCACGCCTCGGATTATTGAATACGGGTCGGCGGTGACGCCTCCAAGACGCGCTTGGGTCTTCTGTGTCAGCAGTTCTTGCTGCATCATGCGAGGGAACACCGCGAAGTTATCGAAGTAGATACTCTCGAGGTCGGGCGAAAGCGTCAGGAAGGTGCGGAGTAGTTTTTGTCGCAGTCGCGAACCCGCAGGCAAACCTTCGATCTGTTTGCGAACGGCATTTCTAACCCCCTGCGGCGCCAGTTGTTGATATCGCGTCCCCAATTCCACATTCAAGATCGTCTTGCGATAACGACCGTAACCAGCCAACAGCTCGTCGCTGCCTTCACCGGTCAGGACAACCTTCACGTGCTGCGACGCGAGCTGGGAAACGAAATACAGTGCCACGCTTGAAGGGTGGGCGATGGGCTCGTCTTCGTGCCAGACGAGTTTGGGCAGTGCAGCAAAAAAATCTTCGGGACTGACAACGACCTCGTGATGATCGGTCTTGAAGGTCTGCGCTACCAGCCTTGCATACTCGAGCTCATTTGCTTCGCGCTCCGCGAACGCGACAGAGAAAGTCTTGATTGGCTCAGCGACCATGCCGCTCATCACCCCGGCTATTGCCGAAGAGTCGATGCCGCCAGACAGAAACATTCCCAGAGGAACGTCCGACATCAAGCGTAGCCGTACAGACTCGCGAAACAGTTCACTCCACTCCGCGATGTAGTCGGCATCGCTGCGTTTGCCGTTTTCGTCTCGCTGAAAACTAACGTTCCAATATCGGCTAATCTCGATTGTGCCGTCGCGCCAAAGCAAAGTGTGCCCGGGCAACAAACGTTTGATGCCGCCGAAAAGCGTCTCCTCGCCCGACGGAGCATGATTGGCAAGGTAGTCAGGCAGCGCGCCGTAATTCAATTCAGCTTTGATAGCACCAGTTTCAAGCAGCGCCTTTATCTCAGAGGCGAAATAGAAAGAACCGTCCTTGGTTTGCGCGTAATAGAGTGGCTTTACACCCAGACGGTCGCGCGCGATAAAGAGCTCTCGCTTACTCTGGTCCCAGATCGCGAAAGCAAACATGCCGCGCAGATGCTCGACGCAAGTGGCGCCGTATTCCTCGTAGAGATGAAGAATTGTTTCCGTATCGCAATGGGTGTTGTAAATATGGCCAAGGGTTTCGAGTGAAGCGCGAAAATCACCGTGGTTGTAAATCTCTCCGTTGTAGATTATGTGAAGCGTGCCGTCTTCATTGCTCATTGGCTGATGGCCAAGCGCGACGTCTACGATGCTTAGTCGCCGATGGCCCAGGCCGACCCGTCCAGTGCGCGCCTCAACGAACATCCCGGCATCATCAGGCCCGCGATGCGTCAACACGTCGCGCATGCGCACCAACTCCCCGAGATCAAGGCTGCGTCTCGACTTGCTTGATAGGGCTATGCCGTTAATTCCACACATAAGTGATTTTCAATTCCCGACTGCGGATTGCCGATCCAGTTTGGCGAGCGGTTGCTCAAAGTCTCCTATTGGGAAACTCAAATCTACCTAGCCTTCGCTCGTCTCCACTCGAAAGCGATCGCCAGAGCGAGAAGCCACCAGGTAGTTAACGCGTTTTGCTGATCTCAAAATCTCTTTTCCATCGAGCGTGAGATGCTGACCGTCCATGACGAGCAACTCGAACAACTCACGATCAACGTCACCTTTATGAAAACGCGTCCAACTCAAGTTGAAATCTGAAACCAGTCGTACCGTCTCAACCCGCTGGCTCCGCGAGTTTCGGAGCATTAGCAAGTCACAATAGTCGCCGCTGGTTATTTCAAAAGCGCGTCCGCCGATTGCCTCAACTTCTTTCACCTGAAATTTCGCCAAGTTTCCGCCGGCGTTTGGCAGCAGAAAAGTTGTTAGTTCGTTCGCAGAACCGTCATTTGCTAAGGATTTTGCGGAAAACGTCCAGGCCAGCGCCGCCTGGCTGCTTCCATAACACTGCGAAACCGAAGAGTCTTCCCTTTGCCACTGACGCTCCTTGCCACTGTCCTGAGCAAACGCGACAACTTGTAAACCAGCCCGCTTGCCACTCACGTCAAGTAATTGGGACATGGTTTGGTGGTGCTCAGATGTTTGGGAAATCTTAGATTCCAAATCCGATAGTTCTGGATCTGTCGTGGGAGCGAAGTGAAACTTCAAGTCTAAATCGTGCGCTCCAACTGCAGAAACGCGATCGCGTATCAACCAGTAGTCATTCTTCAAAAATAAAATGCTGCGCGTGTGTGAGGCTGGATCGGGCAGGCGTTTGTAACCGTCGTGCCGGCCTTCGACATAATCGAAACGCCGTTCATTGATCCACGAACGCAATTCGCAATTGGTGATTGTTTCCCAGGAAAACGGTCCGGCAGGAACAGAAGACGACTCGCCATCAACCAGCAAAACGTTATGAGCACTTGATCCTCGGAACAAATCCCGTTGTTCTTTTGAGCCTGTGTACGTTAGCGTGCCGGGATCCACAAGCATTGGCCGGCCGCTCGCCACAACCTCGATGGCCAGGGCATCGGCATGAGCGTGTCCGCAATTTTCGGTCCCGTGAGGACCACAATCAAACAGAAGATAGTTGGCCCTGGGATGCCAGCCATCGCGCTGCACGTAGTAGCCACCGTCAGGGAAAGCTTTGGATTGCTGCTGTGGTTCCTGAACTCTTATTTGATCAAATGTGCGTACACCGGCGGGACCAAGCAGCCACAACGTTTCTTCTGATAGTTTACCGGCTACAAACTTATAATCGCCGCGTCCAAACAGCACTGCTCCATTGGAAAGCGTCGCCCGAAAATCGTTTGCAGGTCTCCGATCGAGACTTACCAAACGGCCACCATCGTCGTCGCCGAACAGCGGACTGGTTCCGTCCGGACGGGTGATGTACATCAAATGGTCCAGCAGTGCGATTAACTTTTCTTCGACGACGACGCTGAGCCTATTACCGTTTGCTCGCGATAGGATTGACAGGTGTGTATAGAAATCCGTGGTGTAGCGGTGGTAGTAACTCGACTGTTCGAAGTAGACGCCATCGGGTTTCACCTGTCGCTGTAACTGTTCTAAGAGGATCCTTTGTCCAGTCTCCCGCCAGCATGCGGCGGCTTTGAATTCAGGCAGCAACGTCCCCAGGTAAACGAGGCCAAGTGCCTCGCCAGTCAAATGCGTGTTGGGGCTGAAGTAAGTGGACAGATATGTTTCCAGGTGACGCGCGTTCAGATAGAGGAACTTAACAGCGCGTTTGAATGTCTGGGAATCGACCGCGGCCGAATTCTTGAAGTAATGAAAGGCCCATAGCCAGGAGATTGATCTCAACGCGACTTCAAGACTGCTCGCCCAATTTATTCCCAACTTCGGCGGGTTTTGGTCCATCCAGGAGTTGAGCTGCGCGACAAAAGTCTGGGCATATTGCTCGTCCTGCGTTAGCCAGTAAGCCTGGCCCAGCTTCAGGAAGTGCTGATGACGATTCAACTCCCAGGTGATTTTCTTGTCGCCGGCGATCTCGGAACTCAAATAGTCTAGGCGGCTCCAGTGAAGCGCCGGCGCTGTCTTATCTGTTACTGGTTCCAGTAACCAATTTATTGGATCACCGAAACTCAGACCTTTGAAGCCAAGCAAATCAAACCGACCCGCAACGAGGCGATCCGCCTCGGCGACGATCTGTCGCTCCGCGTCCGGCCACCTGCGTCGTAATTCCGCAATGACGGCCTCTGGCTTATCGAAGCCGGCAAAAAAGCCTGGTTGCTGCCGGGTCCGAAAGTGTTCGAGGAAATCCTGGCTTGACCCTACCGCCTTAGTCGAACCAACAACGAGTAACCGAGAGAAGGCCTCATCGGTGGGCAACTTCGTCAATGCAGACCAGCCTTTGCGTTCCGCGAAAGCTGAGAAGGCCTGTGAACCACGGACACGGAGTTCAGCGACATTCATCTTGCGAAGTTTGCCGACACGTTTGCCGCTTACGCTTCCAGGCGAGGAAGTCTCCTCTGATTCCGCCAGGTTCTGATAGAGCTCTGTCCATTGCTCGCTTACCGCGCTCCAACAGTAATTCCGGCATTCGTCAAGCGCTCGCTTAACGACCGACCTGGCCAGGTCGGTTTCTTTTAGAAGTCGCATGGCCTGCCGGGCCAGTTCCTCATGATCGCCGCGAATGACTACCAAGCCGGTCTCGCCATTAACGATCATGTCCGCAATGCCGCCCGCATTAGTTGTCACTACCGGCAGTCCGCAAGCGAACGCTTCCAGAATCGAGAGTGGTTGATTGTCGATCTCGGAACCGTTTAGATAGATGTCCGCTTGTTGATACTGCTGCGCCATTGCATCATGTTCGACCCGTCCAACAAACTTCGTATGACGCAGTCCAAGAGCAAGCGCCAACTTTTCCAGTGCTAGCTGCTGGCTGCCGTCACCAGCCACGATAAGTTCAGCATCAGGAATATTTTTCTGGATTAGAGCGAAGGCGCGCAGCACGAGGTTAACACCATAGTGAGTTTCGAGATTCCGATTTGAAAGAAAAACCGGGCGTAACGGACAGCGCTCGCGGAAACTAAACTTCTCCAGTTCGATAATGTTATTTATTGCAGCAGCCTGGATGCCAAACGTCGAAAAAACTCTGACGAGATATTCGGAAGGAACAACTACTCTATCAACCAGGCGAATCGTCGGCACGGCGCTTCGCCAGCGCGTCAGATGATCTTCTGCTTCGCCGCTGTGGTAGTTAAGAAGAATCTTCTTACCAAACAGTTTGGCGAGAATGATGGCGGGTGTTTGTGCGAGCACGAATGAAAAGTATGACGCCGAGAAAATGTGAATGACGTCGTAACTCGGCAGGCGCAGGAGGAGAGTTGCGAGGTAGAGAATCGAAGTAACGAAAGTGCGCACATACTTAATCGACTGCAACGCTCTGATCGGGCCAGGGAGCCGAGGATTGATGGGCAGGAACCCTACTTCGAATGAGGGGAGCTTCCGAAGACGCTCAATGAGACGCGCCGCCTGGACGGCCTGCCCTCCGAGAATATCGAGCGAGGGCGCAATTACCAGGATGCGCAAGCGCTCTTCCAGATGTGTGCTGACTGTGTTCATGTTTGGCTGTTAGAGCAGCGGGGGCAAGCCCGCCTTCCCCACCTGAGAGCTGGAGTTGCTGTCTTCGTTAATCTCGTCACTGAAGGCCTTTCGATGAGGGGTCAAAATTCAATTCGATAGGCTCTGTGTCGGGAAGGTGGGCTTGCCCCTGCTCCTGATGTTTAGGAAGTTCGACGTGCCTCCGCTCATTGAGCAGCCTCTCGTAAAGCCCTTCGGTCTTCTGCAGTAACACCTGCGACGAAAACCTCTCTTCGACAACACGCCGTCCTTGTTCACCCATAACCCGCGCCCTGACCGGATCCTGTAAAAGCGAAATGATCCACGTCGCCATCAGTTCGTCGTTGCCGGACTGGACTATGTACCCAGTCTCGTTTTCAACAATCACTTCTCTTGCCCCGCCTACGTCCGTGGCAACTACCGGACGACCCGCGGCCATATACTCCAGAATTGAATTCGAAAAACCTTCGGCCTTCGACGACAAGACGCAAACGTCGGAGACGTTCAACAGTTGGGCGATGTTTTTCGAGCGACCAAGAAAGAAAGTTTTGCCGGCGATATCTAACTGTGATGCGAGTTGTTTTAGCGAACCTTGCAGTTCGCCTTCACCTGCCAGTAGAAAACCGACTTTTGGTATTGTTTTGCTAACCCGCTTTGCGACCCGCAGGAACATGGGATAGTCCTTCACTTCATGGCGCATGTTTGCCACTATAGTGACGAACTGTTTAGGGACGCGCGTCATTTGGCCCACACCAATAGCACTCAGCATTTCTGCCCGAGACAAACCTGGCGGTGCTGCTACACGCTCAGGATCAAGTCCGCTGTGAATAACGGTAATACGTTTGCTCTTGATCCCTTCTTCAATCAGCTTTTGCCGCACCGATTCCGAATTGGCGACGATCTGATGTGCTAATCCGTAGGCCATTCTTTGTAATTGAGTTTGCCCGGTAGTGCGCATGCCCGTGGTCTCGCGACGGGAGGCAATACGCACGCGTACTCCAGCGAGAAAACCGGCGGTCATTCCAAATATGTTTGTGTAAAAGTCGTGAGTGTGTAGTACGTCAATTCTCGACTTCCTGAGGTGGGCAACGAAACGTCGTAGCTGGGTAACTGCGTTAGGATCGTAGAAACTATTCAGGGGATAGGACGGTATCTCGCCGAGATCTAGGTTCTCAATCTCAGCGCGAAGGACTCCGCCGGGTTTCAAGCTTGCCAGAAAGATGCGGTACTTCCCGCTTTCAAGCAGTCTTCGAGTCAGATCGAGTGCCTGCCGCTCGGAGCCGCCTTCGTCGAAGCTGTCGATGAGTTGGAGAATGCGCAAGGTTTACTAACCCGGTGGGTTTCCTTAATTTCTGTCTACATATTGGCGATGCCAAAGTTCCAGCATTAGCAATGACCACAAGGCCATTGCATGATCGCGACGGCCGCGTTCATGTTCAGCGAGCAAAAGTTCAACGTGACTGCGCGACACGTAGCCCCGCTCCAGAGTCCGTGGATCGTTCAGGGTATCGCGAATTCGCTCGCGCAGCTGCCGGTTGATCCAGTGTTGTATTGGTACTCCAAAGCCCTGCTTGGGACGGTTAACAATTTCAGCCGGCACCAGATCGGCGATGGCTTGTTTGAACAGGTGCTTGGTTTCAATTCCAGCCATTTTCATGGAGGCCGGAACGCGCGTTACGAATTCGATGAGTTTGTGATCGAGTAAAGGTACGCGAGCCTCGAGGGAAACTGCCATGCTCATGCGATCGACTTTGGTCAAGATGTCGCCGGGCAGATACGTCTTGCTGTCGATGTAAAGAAGTGAATCAAGCGGGGCGTTGGTTTTGACGTTGCGGCTCAGTTCGCGAAAGTATGAACTCAAATGACTTGCTTCCCGAAGTTGGTCGCTGAAGTCAGCTGTGTAGAGGGAGTTCTTGTTGAGCCCGGTGAAAACAGAAACCGTATCCAGATATCGACTGATCGGATCGAGCGAAATGTTGTGCAGATAGTTTCGACCCCAGGCTCCATGTGGCAATCCGCGACTTAACGGATCCATCAACGACTTTTTTAGCACCTGGGGAACCCGATCGAATTTGCCGCGCTGACGCTCGGTCACGTAACGCGAGTAACCAGCAAACAGTTCGTCCCCACCATCGCCCGTGAGCACCACCTTAACGTGTTCCCGCGCCAGTTTGGAGACAACGTAGGTTGGAATTGCGGAAGAGTCAGCGAACGGTTCATCGAAGTGCCAGGCAAGACTGTCGACGACTTCACAGATGTCAGGTGTCACCAGAAACTCGTGGTGGTCGGTGCCAAACTTCTTAGCCGTCAGTCGCGCATACTTGAGTTCGTCGTAGCTGTCTTCATTGAATCCGATCGAAAACGTCTTGACTGGCTGATCCATGTGGCGGGCCATCAGGCCGACTACCGTGCTTGAATCAATGCCGCCCGAGAGAAAAGCGCCCAGGGGCACATCGGAAACGAGGCGCAGCTTCACCGCCTCATCCAACAGCGCACGCAACTCGTCGAGATAGTCGGACGCTTTGTGGCCGTTGCTTCCGTTACCATTCAGTTCGTAACTAAAATCCCAATAGCGTTCGACTACGAGCCGCCCATTCGTGAAAGTTAAGTGATGGCCAGGTGGCAGCTTCTCAACGTTCTCAAAAATGCTCATCGGATCTGGGACGTATCCCAATGAGAAATATGCGTCGAGCGCTTGCGGATTTATCTTGCGCTCGACTTCGGGGTGTTCGAGAAGTGATTTTAGTTCCGAGCCAAATACGAGTGTGCCGCTGCGCGTCACGGAGTAATAGAGAGGTTTCTTGCCGACGCGATCACGCGCGATGAAGACCTTCTTCTCGCGTTCGTCCCAAACTGCAAAGGCAAACATTCCGCGCAAATGTTCGACGCACGAGGGGCCAAACTCTTCGTAAGCGTGGACGATTGTTTCGGTGTCGGAATTGGTCCGAAAGCGATGCCCCGTTGATTGCAATTCCTCTTGCAGTTCGCGGTAGTTATAGATTTCGCCGTTGAAGACGATCGTCACTGCGTTGTCTTCGTTTGAAATTGGTTGATGGCCACCGGCAAGATCGATGATCGATAGCCTGCGCATTCCCAGGGCCACGCCGGGCTGCAGCATAACGCCCTGATCGTCAGGGCCACGATGTCGTATTACTCGACACATCGCGTCAAGCGTCTCGCCGCGGTCTTCAGCCCGGCGAGTATTGCTCGTGTTCCAAAGGTCAATGAATCCAGTGATACCGCACATGTTGTCTATTTGCCCGTCGATCCTTTTAGTAGTCTCGAAAAAGATTTGTTTTGTTAAGTCCTCACCGTGCCTCCAACGCTGCCTTCGCTCCCACCGGTCGTAGCAGCAAGAGAGAATTTCTGATGTCCAGTAGCGCCGCGCGTCCGGAAGTCGTCAGTGATAGGACAAGCAAATTCGCAGCGGCAATTAAGCTAAAGCAGACCACCAGGCCCAACACCGGGTTGAGCCCGTTGAAGAAATGTCGAAAGCCCAGGCAGGCAAGAATTCCGGCAGCTGACGCCGCGGTGAAAGGCGCCAGCAGCCGGTAAAAGTCCATTGTGCGGACCGGGCCCGTGCGGCCAACGAACCAATACATGAGAGGGTTCGTGATCAAGACCCGCGTGAGCGAGTAGGATGCGGCGACGCCCATTGCGCCCCAGGGCAATCCCGCAAAGATCGAAAGGATCGAAAGTGGCGACGTGATCAATGACCAGTAGAACAAGTGGCGGCCGCGACCCTGCGTCACCAACATCGATCCGGCAGTATTCATAATCGGCTGAAAGAGACCTGCGATACTCATGAAAACGAGGATTGTTCCTGCGTCTTTCCACTGCGAGCCAAGTACGATTGAGATTATCCAATCTGAACAGACGATTAGCAGTGCAACGGCGGGCATCACCAACATCAGGACCTTTTCCATGATGCGCAAATAGGCCTTGCGATAACGCTCGGGAGAATCAGCCAACCTGCTGAGCGCGGGGACAGCAACGGCCATCACCGGTTCGTGAACCTGGTCAGTAGGCAAACCGACGAGTTGTGCCGCTTTGTTGTAGAGACCTAACGGTTGTGCTCCCCAGAATTTTCCGATGAGCAAGTTGTCCGCGTTTTTCGAAAAGTAATTGACCGTTCCGTACGCCGTGATGTTTCCGCCAAAACTCAACATCGATCGGACGCCAGTGCCACGTCTGGGCAAACCGGGTCGCCAGCCACATGTGATCCAAACAAGGATTGCGTCTGTAGCCAGCAGCGCCAGCTGGCTGTACACCAGGGCCCAAAAACCAAAGCCATACCATGCGAAAGTAATTCCAACGATGTAGCCGACTATCATCGCGACCAGAGCAATCGCGCTAAGGGCCATAAAACGCATCTGTCGTTTTAGAAGTGCTTCGTGCTGGACTGTCAGACCGCCAATCACAAAACCGGTAGCGCTGACGATGGTGATCATCGTGAGACGTGGATCACCGTAAAACCAGGAGACTGCCGGCGCAAGCACAACCATCACCAGCATCGTGACCACGCTCAACATTAGGTTCACCCAGAATAGCGTGCTGATTTGCCGGGAGCTAATTTCGGCTTTCTGAACCGTGGCGAGAGACAAGCCTAAATCTTTGAACATGACGATGAAGTTAGTCGCCACTGCCACCATGCCAATAAGGCCATAGTCACGCGGGCTCAGCAGCCGAGCCAGAACTGCCGTCGCTACGATGCTGATGGCAAACTTCAGACCATGTGACGCCATGGTCACAACTCCACCTCGGGCCGTGCGGCCGCCGATGGTGTCCATCAGGTGGTCGGTGCGGAAGAAGCGGTCAGACTGATCGACACCAGCTGACTTTGATCCCTCTGCGGTTCTTTGTTTGACGGAGTTCATAAAACTATTTGAAGGGCCACGTGTTAAGCAGTCTTCAGCAGAATCGCAACTGTCCGTTCCTCGCTGTCGCCATCGACATAGGTACTGGTGGGTCCCACTTCGAAATTCGTAAGGCGCTTCAGCTCAACGAGGTATCTTTCGAAGTCCTTCGACGTTTCGCCTTCATGGCCCTCATAAATCATGAAGGACCAGGGAATTTGCTTGAGGGAGTCGAGCCAATCGAGGTGCCCGCGCACCGCCAAATATGAAATCACGCACCCTTCCAGGGAAATGGCCACATGTGGCGGTAGGTCGTCGGTTAACACTCGTGACTTTGTTATGTCGGTTCCGGTGGTAGAGAACCTCGTGCAGCCCAGGGCCAGCAGCATGCGCTCGGTGTGAGGTGTTGTAGTTGCGCGGTCCCAGCCGTGACACCATTTGGCGCCCAGCCTCAGATATTGAGACATCATCATTCCAATATTGCATCCGACATCCAGGACGACCCGTTCACCAACTGAAACTCCGGCCTGCTGAAGAAGCCCAGTCAGCGTCTTCATGCGATTGGCAACGTCGCGTTTTCCTGGAAGCTTAACGCCAGGGACTGATTGATAAAGATACCTTCCGCCACGCAACGCCGTGGTATCGCCGAAATGTGTGTCCTCAGCCGCGGCGGTGGCCAGACTTGTCAAAAACTTTTCGTAGTCACCGAGCAAAAAATTTTGAAAGTCTATGTACTTGAAACTACGATCGGTATCGACTAAAGCATTGTTGCAACATGCCGGACACTCAAATTCCTCATCAGCGAAGCCATCCGGAAGAATCACCTTGAGAACACCCTCGACATCCAGATCGCGCAGCTTTTGAATCCCCTCTTCGCACTCAGACTGAGTAGGCATGCTGCCGCCGACATCCTGAACAACATAGGCAGTCCGAATCTGATCGTCGCTTTTAAGATCGATAAGATCGTACAAACGAGGCCCGACTCCTCGTGCGTGCAACAGGTTGGCTACCAGCGAAAGATGCCGGTGGCTATGGACCATGCCGAGATGAATTCTGCTGTCACCTTTCGTACGGCCCATCAGATAGCTGCTCTCGTCTACACCTCCCGGGTTCTTCATGATCTTGAGACCTGCATCGTCTGGATAGTCAGCGGCCAATGATTTGAACGCCGTTAACTTTAACGATGTCGGCGCGAGGTAGAGTGCATGTGATCCTTCGCCATAGGAAGCACCTACGGACCGAAGATGATCAATGAGAGACTCCTGAGTGGCCAGCGAAGTTCCGCGTAGAGCAATTGTTCGGGGAGACTGAACCGGCAGGACTTCCTGCCAGGGAGTTGGCTTTCCAAAAGTCTCCTTGAAAAGTCGGGAGACACCCACTCTCCGCAAGGTTTGAACTTCCGATGTGATCTGGTCCTTGGTCTTGCCAGCAGCTGAATATGCCCGTGGCAGTCGCGTTGCTAACCAACCCTGAGTTGATCGTTGACCCACTTCAGCGATGAACTGTTGTGGATCGCCATATTTCTTGTACGCCTCTTTGCCTGCGGGGGAAACCGTCCAATGGTTTCGTTCGACCACCAACCAACCCGCCTTTATTGGACCGACGCAGAAGAATGAAAACTCTTCGAATGATGGTGTTGAGCCATTGGCTCCGTTCCCGTTAGCGCCGTTGGCAGGATGGGGTGCGAGTTCGAGCTGATTCCACATATCCTTGGTGGACAGACCTCCAGGGTGCTTCAGCAGGAGCTGAAACAAGTGATGGACCTTGGTTGTTAGTTGACGTCTCTTGGTTTTGATCATCACTTATATTGAAATCGCCTGTTGTTTTAGTGTGGTCTCAGCGAAGGTCAAACGTTGCAGGCAGACTGCGTAGGCAACTAGATAGTAGGCGTACCAGACGTAAGCGACCGAAGAGAAAAAACTCACTACCATGTAACCGGCAAGTCCGGCCTGCAAACCAATCGCCAGGTAGTAAACTGCAGGCTTAGACTTGATTGTGTTAGTCGTTCGCTCGATGCTGCGCAAGCCCTTGAAGGGCGTTACGAGAAAGCCCAAATAAAACAGGAAACCGAGCAAGCCCATCTCCGCTGCCACCTGAGTGTAGGAGTTGTGAGTGGCGTGATTAGTGTTTGAGTAGAGAATGTAATTCTCCATTCCCACACCAAAGATTGGATGCCGGACAGCGACAAGAATTGAGCGTTTCAGATCGTCAGTGCGGGCAATGGACGAGTCGTCGCCGGTAGTGGCAAGTCGGCTTCGATAAGCACCGGGCGCCAACGTGACCGCTGCTATCACCATCGTCAGCGCCAAGGTTCCAAAGAACACGCGGTTGCGTCCGGCGAGCTTCCACACCAGAACGCCTATGACGCAGACAAATCCAATAAAACCTGCACGCGAAAAGGTCGCGACCATGCCGGCTACCAGTAAAAGCGTGCAGCCAAGGTAGAGTATCTTGAGCAGCGCTCCGCGCGAACCAAGCAGCAGGGTGAAGCTGATAGGAATCATCGTAACCAGGTGGAGTGCCAGATCGTTGGGATTGCTGAATAGCCCACCAATCAATCCTGCAATGCGTTGTCCCCGCATGGCCAAATTTCCGTGGGCATAGTCGTTCAGGGCGGCGAGACTTAGTACGCAACTTACGAACAGGACAAGCAGAATTAGTGCACGCAATCGTTTTTCCGTTCGGACCACGTTCACCATGACGATAAATATGACGACTACCTTGAAAAACTCTACCAGGCTCTGAAACGCCCGGGAGGGATCGAGCGCAAGCGGCACAGAAAGCAGGCCCGTGAGCAGCAGCGCAAGCACGAGCTTAACTTCGCGTAAGTTTGCAGAAAGCCTATTCTCCAAACCGAGCTGAGTTGGAATAAACACAGCCAGGGTCAGCACCGCCAAAACCAGCGCACTCCTGGAAAGCCAGGCGAGCGAAGGAAAGAGTTCGTAGGGCCGGAAGTAAACCAGAAAAGTAAAAACGAAAAGTCCGAGATACGTGAGAGAGTGCCCACGCTTGAGAGTCGAATTAGTTGCAGGTACTTGTTGTGACTCTCTGGGTAGTGAGCGACTTAGGACCGGAGCAGGAGTGAAAATTGACTTGGCACTAACAGCAACGGGCGGCTCAATAGCACGAATCCGCGGCGAGTCGTCCTCAGTCGCAGGCGAACTGAAGTGCCTCCGACCGGGCGAAGGAGTTACCGGCTCGTAGTCCTGCAATTCGACCTTGTTTCGCATAACATCTCTGGTGCCGGTTGCCTTAAATGCGGCCTGAAAATCAAAAGAAGCTGCTACGCTCAAAGCGCCGCAGCCTCGACTTGCAGTCTGAATAGCAGGCCTTTGGAAGTAGCCCACGAAAATCTAAACTGCTACCTCGTTTTGCTCGCCAACTAGAACAAGCTCTCTAACGCGGTCGCGTAAGGCGCCTTCGAATCTCCTGGCCTCTTCGACCTCAGAAAACGAAAGAGCACGTAACTCCTGCTCAATTCGCCGCCGGTAGTCCGACACTAGCGAATCGGAGACTCCTAAAACAGCCGCCACCTCAAGTTGAGTGGAATGCTGAGGGCTCAAATAGCAGTGCCACAAGACTCCAAGAATGCGATTGTATTGTTTGACCTTTCCCCGAACCGTTTCGTGGAGATGGCCAAGAAAATGGTCTACCGACCCGGCAGCTTCATCTTCCGACTCGCGCCGTAACAATCCTTGTTCAGGATTTTCGCCCTTGTCGATGGGCTGAAAATGATTTCCCTCGCCATCATTGTCGTCACCGTCAAGGGGAACCAGATAGATATCCATTACAGGAAGTCGCGACATAACGAGGCTGCGAAGAGCTCGGACGTCCACGGGTGAGTCAACTGCGTCCAATACGGAAACGATGAGATCCTCAAGGTCTGAATTGCTGATAACGACTTGGGAGTCGCCCGTGCATCCGACCATTCTGGTATCGCGTGCACGTACCGGGATCATGTGAACTCGTTGTTCAACCTCGTGAGAATCGCGACGACGTTTTCCGTCGGCCCATTCACTAAGACCATAAACGCGATCAGCGAGTCTTCGATGGGGTTCATCACCACTGCCGCTCGAGTCGAAGCGACGGAAGTTTGAGCTGGATTGGATAAGAGTGGAGATGCGGCGGGCGAGACGATAGCTCTCCGGATGACGCTTGCGCAGTTCGGCCGTGAGCAGGTTGGTCAGCTCGATTTGGCCAATCTCGCATTCAATTTCGTAGTCGGTCATTTCCGTTTCGAGATAGTGCTCAAAACGGTTCTTGCTCAGCAGTTGAACAAAAAGTTCCTGGGTCAGATCGGTGTAGGCGGTGGTTGCGCCTTCCTCCACCAAAAGGCCGGCGCTTCGCGAGGCTCTTACCAGAGGATGGTGCGAGACGATGCGATGCAGTTCTGACCAGAGTCGATTGACATCCGAGCAGCGTAGGCTCTCGACCCATTTGCCACTCTTCGCCATCCGCTCTGCGGTGCGTTTTGCGCGAGCACTCTGGGGCACCTGACTGACGGGAGCCAACTCAGCTTCTTTTTCGACTTCGTGACTTAGGGATTTCACAAGGATTGTTCTTTGGTTTGTTGGAGTTAGGGGATCTCACCTTGGCGGGGAATCTAATATTCAGGTACTTCGCCTATGAAACGACGTTTAGGCAAATCTCAGCTGTTGCAAGGAGACAAGAGCTTTAGTAAGGCAATTAGAGGTCTTTCGAGAAAGAGTCTTGAAATAGCCCGGGGACTGTAGCTGGCTAAGTCGTTGTGAATTTGCCCGAGTTGTCCTGAGAAATCAGGTGGGCTAGCCCTGGAACGAGCGTCAAAGAGCAGGCGCCCTCTGACTTAACGGGGAGCATCTTAGCAACATTCCCCTGAATGAGCAACATGTTTTTACACTACCGCCAAGTTGTTGATTCCAAACTACAAAACTTAAAGACGCTGGCGAGAAAGTTGTGGAATTGCTTAGGGATTGGCCCTTTAGATTCTTGAACAAGTAGGATGGCGACAAGGTACGATTGAGTTCTGAGCAAATTTGCCCCTTTGCTCTATTCAATCCTTCAAGCGGGGACTATTCTCTCTAAATTCTGATCTACTAAACCTGGTCATACCAAGGACCAGGGGGGCAAACCGATGAAGGCCTCTACCGTAAAGTCATTCAGCAAGAAACTAGCTTGCCCCTCGTCAAACCTATTGCTGTCGTTTCAACAGCAAGCGCTCGCGCCTGAAATCAACTTCCTGGTCAAACATCACCTTGCAGGTTGTGATTTCTGTTATTGCGAGATCCCCTTACTCACATTTTATAAGCAACCACTAAAGGGTGAGTGTCGCTCTCCTGAATTGCCCATCAACTTGAGGGTTTTGGCGGAGTCGATTCTTGGCCAGGACAAGTCAGCAAAGGTTGTGGCCGATAGTAATGCGTGTAGAGGCATTCCCTTTACGCAGATAAATTGCGAAGAGATTTAGGATGGGGTTTGGGATCCCTGGCAGGAAGTTTTCCATCGGCGGACAACTCGATCCAATTACAATTAGGAATAGAGCTCCTCGATCAGATCACCAAACTTCTGATCGATGATGCGCCTCTTAACTTTGAGCGTCGGTGTGAGTTCTCCACGGTCGATCGTAAATTCATCAGGTAGAAGCGCTATCCGACGAATGCGCAAATAGTCGGCGAGTTCTCGCGTAAGTAGCGCAACGTCATTTTGTACCAGCTTAATCGCTTCAGGAAACTGCGCAAGCGCGACTCGATCAGCGGGAAACTCCTCGCCATTAGCGGTCAGCGCCTGTCTGACTGCTTCCCATTCAGGGACGATTAATGCGGTAGGCTGTTTCCTACCCCCGCCTACCACCACTACCTGGCTGACAAACTCACTTTGCTTCAGGAGACTCTCAATCTGTTGCGGCGCTACATATTTTCCGTTTGAAAGCTTAAACAGATCTTTTTTACGATCTGTGATGTAGAGATGACCCTCTTTATCCACATGGCCGACGTCGCCCGTGGCGAACCATTCGTCCTGCAAGACAGAAGCAGTCTCTTCCGGATGGCCGTAATAACCACGCATTACATTCGGACCACGCAATAGAATTTCGCCGTCTTGAGCAATGTTTACCTCTATTCCCTCGAAGGGTAGGCCCACCGAACCGACTTGATTATTTTCAGGACGATTGGCTGAAACAATGCATGTTTCCGTAGCGCCGTATCCTTGCAGAATTGGAATTCCAGCAGCGAGGAAGGCATACGAAAGTGCAGGGGAAAGAGGCGCGCCACCTGACACGAAATATCGCAGGCGACCGCCCACGCCCTCGCGCCACTTTGAAAAGACCAGCTTGTTTGCCATCCTTTGTTGTAGAGCCAGGGCCGGACCAATTAGTTTCCGTTTGTCTTTTGCTTCGGCATAACGCTGCCCGACGTCCAATGAGCGTTCAAAGACCCGCCGCTTCCAACCTTTTTGAGACAGGCCCTTCTTAATAATCTTATGGTAGACCTTCTCAAATAATCGCGGAACGGCCGTCATCACTGTGGGTCTAACTTCACGAAGGTTCTCCGCAACTTGATCAAATGAAGCTGTGTAATACACGGAAACGCCGTTGTAACAGAAAATGTAAAAGCCGGTCCGTTCAAAAATGTGTGAAAGTGGCAGCACCGACAGAGCTATATCAGAAGATGAAATAGGCAGCCCTGCCGTGGTTGCGAGAACGTTGGATACGAAGTTAGCGTGCGTCAGCATCACGCCCTTTGGCTCACCCGTCGTACCGGACGTGTAAATTATGGTTGCCAGGTCATCCGCCCGAATGGCCTTGAGGTAGGCTCCGAAGGCGGCTGGCTTATTGATCGCCCGCTCCTGGCCAATCTTTTCCAACGTTTCAATGGTTGCGGAACGTTGGACATCTTCAATGGCCGACGCGTCGAAAAAAATAATCTTCTCAAGAAAATCGAGGCCTGCCAGCGCTTCTTTCGCATGTTTATATAGCTTCTTGTTGGACACGAAGATGGCGCGCGTGCCGGAATCAGTCAGAATGTAGCGGATTTGATCGACTGCCTGAGTTGTATAGATGGGAACGTTTATGGCACCCAAACTAAGAATGGCAAGATCGGCAATCGACCACTCGGGTCGGTTTTCCGACAGTAGGGCTATGCGATCGCCGGGTTTGATTCCTAACTCGGCGAGACCAAGGGCAACATTTCGCACGCGTTCTACAAAGGTCTCAGCCGAAATGTTTATCCACTCACTTCCGACCTTGTGATTAAGCGCGTCTTGTTTTCCATGTTTTAGAGCGGCCGCGAGACAGAGTCCTGGCAGCGAGAAAACCTGCGCAGTTTCGTGCTCTTTACTTCTCTCTGATTTGGCCGAAGCAGTTGAAGCCAAGGTAGGCGCGCCTCCTCTTTCCTCATTTAAATATCAACCCGACGAATCTTGCCAAAAGCCGGGGATGATACTACACACTCGCAACGGGCGCGTCAGTTTGGGAAGCAGGTAGCGCAGTACTTGTCGTTCTTGACGGTGCCGTGTCCAGCTTCCGACGCGGACGCCTCTTGCGTCGCGAATGCACATCTTCAACCCGTCCGTTCATGGTAGCTAATGCCGCCAACACAAGAAACAAGAGCGCGTTGGCAGGCGTGTGCAGCGTGAAGTCAAAGAAGCTGTGAACCAAAACCGCAAAACACCCAGCCATGGCTCCGGTAGCCACACCTCGCCTGAATTCATCACGAGAGTCTCGGCGGGTAAATCCCATACGAAACAGATTCACGACAAAGAACAGCGCGATCACGGCGCCAATAATCCCACCATCAGACAGAACCTGCAGATAATCGTTATGGGCCTGTTCAAGACGATACATTCCATTGCGAGAGTCGTAGCCCGTATAAACCACGCCAAACGCCCCTAAACCGGTGCCTATCCAGGGATGGGTTTTTATTATGTCTAAAGTAACGCCCCAGAAATGAGCGCGGCCGGTGGTGGGATCGTCAGTATTAACCGAGCCGACAATCCTGGTGAGCGCATCTTCGCCTCCCAACAGGACCACACCGCCAAACAATGCCACGATCAGCGCCAGTGCCAGTCCGGCTTTCATCGCAGCACTCCTGATTCGCGGAGGCCGTTCTTCATGTCGTTTCTTGTGACGATGACGTCGCAATCCCATGGCTGCAACCAGAAAGAGGATTTCTGCGACCAGGCTAATAATGCCGCCGCGAGAGTTTGTCATTATCAAGGCCACCGCCATGAGACCGGCGGCGAAGATATAAATGAATTTCTTTTCCTTCTCAATTGCGCCCGTGAAAACCAATCCGAGCGGCAGGGCGAGCGCCAATTCCATGTAGCCGGCAAAATGGTGGCGATTGATAAATGGACCAAACGCCTGACTCTGCGGCAATTCGCGCATCCAATAGATCTTGTCAGGACTTGTGAACGACTGAGTCAGTCCAAAGATTGCCAGAAAAAAACCGAAGACTCCGATTGTCCTCACGAGCAGCCTCAAACGTTTAGGCGTGTCAGTAAAAACAAGCACGGCGGCAAAATAAATTGCGAGGGCCGCGATCTGAACGAGAATGAGCCTGGTAGAGTAGGGATCAAACGAGAGACTGCTCACGAGCGGGATGGAATGGGTGCCCACGTCCTCAGGATGGCGCAGTGGCAGAAGTTGAAACACTCCCAGCAAAAACATCCCGAGCAGGGGTAACTGCAAAACATTTCGGCTGATACGAAATGTTCCGAGATTCCAGCTGTCAATCAACCATAGAATCAGGATTGTCACGCCGCCAAGAAAAAATATCCCCAGCGCCCAATAGTGAACCGTGCCGTAAGCAAGCGCCGAAAGAATAATCGCCAAACAGACCATCAGAAATGCGAAGCGGCTCGCAAGCGTGTGCCTGATGCGATAAGTAACATAGCCGGTGCTGACTGCGGCGGGCGCCTGGGCAGGCGAAACGAGCGCGTCACTTTCGGGGCTTAAGATTGAAGTCGTCATACCAAACAGTCCCAAAGATTGGGCAGACCGGGCTGTCAGAACATGAGTTCCGGACCATCTTCACTTTCACAGCTTCAGCTTTTTCGCCGGTCTTGAACGACAGAGAAACCCGCTGCCAGTCGGTTGTTCCGCTAGGCGCTCCTGGTGAACCAACCAGCGTTACGTCGTCGTCTGCATTGACTACCTGAATTACCGGCGTCTCCGCACTCTCGATTCTTTCTGTCTTCACATAACATTCGAGTTCATACTCGGTATTAGCATTAACGGGCACCAGCTGCGAGACATCGATTGTGTCTATCTGTGAGCGAACCTGAAAATACACCCGCAAGCTCCGGCTGCCGCTGTGACCCTGCGCGGCATCTATGCCGATCTGAACTTGCGAGTTTGACTCCACCTGCCAACCAAAAACTGCTCCCGGTCCATGGGCCAGATTGTTTTCAAACCCTCCGTCCAGGATATCTCCCAACTCGGCGTTGTAAGCGGGGCCTGGAGCCACCTCATTCCAGATCTCCATCGCCTGATGAAAATGCTTAGCGCTAACAAGACTGGTAATGATCGGATCGGAGGCAATACGGCTTTCTCTTTTTTCCGTTGGACTTAAAGTATTCCACAGTCGCAGACCATCATCGTAACGCCCCCGTTCAACCAAATACTTCGAGAAGGCGGCGCGGATGCCTCGCGAGTTACCAACTGCGGCCCGAAGCGCGTTGAAGTCGTTCTTGTTCAACTGCCAGGCAAGGTTAAATAACTGCGATTGAAATTGCTCGTTCTCCTCGCTCGCTCGTTGCAACTCGGCAAATCCTTCCTCGTAGCGGTCGGTTCGCAACAACAAGTTGCCCAGAATCCAACGCGGATAGGCATATGAAGGCGCTAATTTAACGCCTTCCCGTATGGCCTTTTCTGCCTTCTCAAAATCACCGGCTTGCTCCAGAGCGCCGCCGAATTCTGTCCAGAGTCTATAGTCGTGGGGCGATAGGCTGACGGCCTTCTCATACTCGGCTACAACGAAGGAAATCTGATCGGGAGGAAGCTCCTTGAGTGCCAGGTTGCCGAGTCGCCAGTGTGGCAATGGATCGTTTGGCGCGAGGCGCACTGCCATTTGCGCAGTTTCAAGCCGATGGTCATCGGGATGGAAGTATTCCGCGATCGTATTTCCGACATACCATCGAACTACAAACCAGGAGGCAAACAACGCAACCACGACCGTTAGAGTCATTATCGCCTTGACCGGTGGGCTGGCCTTAAATTCAATTAATTGATCTGGCATAAATCTGAATGGCGTTCCTAAAAACTCTACGGCGTCTTATGAATTGACGGTCGCCATTGTTCCGCCAGGTCTTCAATCGTGATTCGCATGCGCCTGACAATGATGTCCTGCGCTCGGCAAAAATCCAAAACCTCCTGCAGACGTTCCGCCGACATTTTGCTGCTGGAGATCAATACTTCATCGACCTTCTGTTGCCGGCAAACTGAGGTCAGATCCCCATTGCCGGCGTAAACCTTCAGTCCGTGAATCAATTTCCCGCTCTTCCCCGGATCGTCGTCAAGAAACCCCACCGGCGAATACATTAAGTCACGATTGTTCAGCAGTTCTCTAAGCAACAACTCGCCCGCGTCGCCGGCGCCATAGATCAAAACTCTCCGCCCCTTAGCGCTTTTTGCTATGGGGATTACCTGCCGGAATAAACGAAATGCGAGGCGACTGCCGGCCAGGAACATAAACATTAGAATGCCATCGATCAAAAAGACCGTTCGCGAGAAGCCTTCAAAGCGAAAGGTGAACAGCACCACCATGACGCTCACAACTGAACCAAGCACTACGGCTTTAGCAAACACGATCAAATCATCTAGTCCCGTGTACCGCCAGAGGCCGCGATAAACGCCCATTACCAGAAACGACGCCATCTTCACGAAAACCAGGATCGGCAACGTCCGCAGAAAAAGCTTCCACGCCGTGCTCCCGGAAAGCGCGCCAAACTTCACGGCGTAAGCACCCCAATAGGCCAACAGGATCAGAATCACGTCCAGTAAGACTTCGAAGATGCGGCGTTTGTAAGAGAGATCAATCAGGAACGCGTAAAGAGAATTGTCATCGGCGGCTAAGGCTTCCTCAGTTTCGTCGTACACCTTGACGCCTGCCAGGTAGACGCCGAGCAGGGTCAGCAGAATAGTGAAACCGGCAATCGCGGCCAAACTAACGTCGATTTTTACGCTTTGAACCAGCAGCGCCAGGAAGCCTGAGAGCGCAGCCAAACCATAAAGCATCCAGACGGCATGACGTTCGGACGTCCCGAGAGCAACAAGCCGGTGCGAAGTATGATCGCGCCCTCCCTGTGACGCCGCGCGACCGGAAAGTTTCCTGAGGATCGTAACAAAGGTCGTGTCGAAGATAGGTATGAACAGAACGAGAATCGGGACCGCAAGCACGGGTAACAGGCTTCGCGATCGACCGCCTGAGAGATTCACCAGCGCCGCGCTCGCCAGAAAAAAGCCGATGAACATCGAGCCGCAATCACCCATAAAGATCGATGCTGGACTTGAGTTATAAACAAGAAATCCGAGTTGCGCGCCGGCGAAGGTTGCGAGTAAGAGTGCTGCCATAACATGGCCGGTGGTGAGGAAGCTAAGCGCCAGAAACCCGGAAGCGATGACCGCGATGCCCGATGCCAGGCCATCCATGTTGTCGAGGAGGTTTACGGCGTTTGTGATTCCGATTAGCCAGAAGATCGTCAGCGCTACGTTCAACGCTGAGTAGCCGGTCCATGGCAGAGTCAGTCCGTAATAAACTACGAACGCTGAGCCCATCACCTGCCCAATCAGTTTTTGGTAGGGCTTGGTGTGAAGAAAATCGTCAGCAAGTCCCACCAGGAATAGAAAAGTGCTGGCGCCAATGACAACGTCCAGCAAGGACCCTGGGAAATGCCCCCATCCCAAACCGGTGGCGGGGCGAATGAAGACGAAATAGCTGATGACTACGGACAGCCAGATGGCCACGCCGCCAAACATTGCCGTCGGTTTTTTGTGCCAGCGATCAGTCTTAGGCGTGGCAATCAGGCCGTACCGACGCGCCACAATTTGTACGACCGGCGTTAGCCCAAGCGCCAGCACTGCCGACGCGGCTACAGCCAGAAGATGAAACGAACTAAACGGCATAAGGGCGCGAGATTAGAAACTTTTTCGATTGGACAGTGTAAAAGGAAAGCTAATCGATAGCGGAGAGCAAATCAAGTTGTGAGGATACCTGTACCCTAAACTAAGGATGATCGAGGTTCTGTTGGTTATGAGCAAGAGGCGGTCGCAACTCATGGCTTCGCTTCCGAGACCAAGCCTTCAAAAGTAAAGGCCTTGCCTACTATCTCTTCCGCTTGCCACGTAAAGAGCCTATTATTCGCGGCAATTAACAGACTGCGATTCCCAGCGACTAGAGGATAAAGTTAATGGCCAATATGCCAGCAGATGCTTATCGAAAGGCCGAGGAAAAGATTGAAGATGCTCGGCGGAATCAGGCGACAAAACTCGACCTCAGCTTTCAAGGGGAGCCTGGGGAGGCAAAGCTCCCGCGACTGCCGGAATCGCTCATCCGCTTGCCGCAGTTGGAACACCTTAACTTAGCTGGCCATAGTTTAACTTTGTTGCCAAGAGAACTCGGTAAACTCACGCAGTTGCAATCACTGAATGTGTCAGGTAACGATTTACGATCGCTGCCCGACACTTTAGGGCAGCTGACAGCACTGCAGACGTTTAACGCATCAGGCAACAGTTTAGCAATACTGCCAGAAGCGTTGGGTCAACTGACACAGTTGCGGTTGCTCAACCTTTCCGGCAACCAATTGGCTTCGCTGCCGAAATCGCTGAGCGACTTAACGCAGTTGGAGACACTCGGGCTTTCCGCGAACAGACTGAATATCGTGCCGGAATCAGTTTGCCAACTAGGCGAGTTGCGCACCCTCGATCTCGTCAGTAATCAATTGATCGCCCTGCCGGAGTCGATTGGTCAGCTGAGCCGGCTAACACGGCTTGACGTGGATGGGAATGAACTCCGATCGCTACCTGAAGGACTCATAGAACTTCAGAATCTGAAAGTAATTTGGTTGGGTGTTAATGAACGCGGCAATCCTCTGGGTTCGCTGCCAGCGAGTCTTCAAGGGCTAGGGCAACTTGAAACTCTCGGGGCCGCCGCGTGTCGGTTGAATTCATTACCTGAATGGATCGGCGGGTTTCCCTTCCTGATGAGAATGCATCTAGATCACAACCTGTTACGAGAGATCCCGGAGTCGTTGACTAAACTTAAGCGCTTGGAGTTCTTAGATCTCGGCAGCAATGAGCTGACCGCGTTGCCGCCTTCGATGGACCACCTCTCAGGCCTAAGGGAGTTGGAACTTGGCAACAATCGATTGATAAGCATTCCGGAGTCGTTGGGCCAACTCACACAATTGACAGCGCTGAGTCTCCAATCCAACGCGTTGCTGACTCTACCAGAATCCCTTAACAACTTGGCCGGACTTAAAGAGTTGTTTCTCCACGATAACCCTGAACTTGGACTGCCAGCCGGAATTCTGGGGGCCCGTTACGATGCATACCAACCGGAGACGGAGCCTGCCGATCCACGTGCGATCCTCGCTTTTTATTTTGGACAACAGAAGCAAACTGCAAAGCCGCTAAATGAGGTTAAGCTTCTGCTGGTGGGCCATGGGCGCGTCGGTAAGACTTCGCTGAGCAAGGCGCTCAGAGGCGTCGAGCATGATGAAAAAGAACCGGAGACTCCTGGTATTGAGCGCCACGCATTACCGCTTGCGACGGGGAGGTCCAAGGTCACCGCACACATCTGGGACTTCGGGGGACAGGAGTTCCTGCACCAGACACACCAGTTTTTCTTCTCAGAACGCAGCATATATTTGGTGGTACTCACCGGGCGCCAGGGGCAGCCGATGCAGGAAGCGGAGTATTGGCTTCGACTGATTCGAACTTATGGAACCGATTCACCAGTGGTCATCGCGCTTAACCAAATAAAGGCACACCCTTTTACGATCGACGAACATTTCCTGCAGGAAAATTACCCGGAGGTGAAGGCCGTTGTGCGGACGGACTGTTACCCTCGAGTGGGAATCGAATCGTTGCGCAAGCTGCTCGGCAAAATGTCGGGTGGCATGCCAAGTGTACGCCAGAAGATCGATCCTGCGTGGGCGCGAGTACGCGCTCGCTTGGAAGAGATGAAAGAAAGCTTTGTTCCCTTCAGTCGCTACCGCGAAATCTGCGTCGAGGAAGGAGTGAAGTCCACCGAAAACCAGGAAACCCTCGCCAAGATCCTCGATTATCTCGGCATCGCGCTGAACTACCGCGATGATCCGAGGCTGCGGGATACGAGCGTGTTGAAGCCGCGCTGGTTGGTGGACGGTATTTACGCGATCCTTCGCTGGCTTCACAAACAAGAAACGAACGGTGAGATGCGTCTTGAAGAGTTCTCGAAGGCGCTGAAGAACAAGAAGACCTATCCGCCGGCAATGCACCAGTTTCTACTCGCCCTGATGGAAAAGTTTGAGTTGTGCTTTCCGTTGGAAGGTGAAGATGGCGTTTATCTGGTGCCCGGTTTGTTAGATGCCAATCAACCCCGCGAGTTGAAGACCTTTATGGGCAAAGACGCCCGGAGGATTCAGATACGCTATGACGACGTCCGCCCGCCAGGACTGCTACCCCGTTTCATCGTACGTTCACATACATTGAGCGAGCAGCAGCCGCGTTGGCTCCGTGGTGTAGTGCTGTCGCGTGGCCAGGGGCGCGCCTTAGTGCGCGGTGATCATGAAGGCCGGGTGACTGATCTCTATGCACTAGGCGAGTCTCAGGATCGAGTTTGGCTAACGGAATTCATTCTGTCCGAAATGAGGGTTCTCAACAACAAACTGCCGGTGCGGACCTTTGTGGAGAGCGATGCTCAACCAGGGGCCTGGACCGAACTCGAACTTCTACGCGAGGCAGCTCGCAACGACGAGGCAACTCGTACCGAGCGTGTGGCCGACGGGGCGACCGTCAGGGTTGATGTAAGGCAGACGCTGCGGGAGGTCGAAAGTTGGGAGGCCATCGCGCCCGGAGATAGGCTGTTGTCCCTGTTTATCTGCTACGCTCACGCAAACGAGCGCGTCGTAAAACAATTGATTCCCGGTCTCAAAGTCCTGGCCCGCCGCGGTTATATAGAGGCTTGGCGTGATACCGACCTGGTGCCCGGCGAGGATTGGGATGAAACCATTAACGAGCGCTTGTCGAAGGCGGAAATTATCCTCTTGATGGTCAGTCAGCAGTTTCTTGCTTCAGACTATATTACTCAAGAGGAGCGTCCGTTAGCGATGCAATTGATGAAAGAGAAGCGAGCGGTGGTCATCCCCGTACTGTTGTCTGCCTGCTCATGGCGCGAAGAAGATTTTGCCAAACTGGAAAAGCTCCCCCGCAAAGACGATTTGGTTTCGGCATTCACACCGCGAGAGAATGCCTGGGCGCTTGTTGAGGAGGGTATCAAGAAAGCCGTCGAGCTAAGGCGAGAGCTGCACGCGTGGGGGCGTGTTCCGCCAAAAAATTCCACGCCGGCCTCCGGGTAGGAGCGATTGTGAATAACTCCTGTCCCTCACAGCCCGCGCACGTCTTTCGGACTAATCGTCATAAGACGCAGGCCTGCCGCGGTGAAAACTGATCACGGTTTCCAGTATCCCGTTAAGTGTCATCTTCGGTTTGAAGCCGACGAGCTGATTGATTTTAGTAGTGTCAGGCACGCGACGCGGCATGTCTTCGAACCCTTCCTCGTAAGCATCATCGTAAGGCACGAAGACAATTTCCGAACTGGACTTAGTCAACTCCTTAACTTTTTCCGCGAGCTTCAAGATCGAAATTTCTTCAGTCGAGCCAATGTTGAAGACTTGCCCGACTGACTCCGTCGTGTCCATCAACTTGATCAAAGCCCCGACAACGTCTCCGACATAACCGAAGCAGCGCGTCTGCTTGCCGTCGCCATAAACCGTAATAGGACGACCGGCCAGCGCTTGCTTCACGAAGGTGGGAATAACCATGCCGTAACGGCCGGTTTGTCTCGGCCCAACCGTATTGAAAAGTCTGACGATGGTGGTCGGCAATTTCTTTTCGCGCCAGTAAGCAAGCGCCAAAAACTCGTCTATCGCTTTCGAGCAGGCATAGCTCCAACGTCCTTTTGTCGTCGCGCCCATAACGAGGTTGCCATCTTCCTTAAAGGGGACGTCGGCGCTCAGTCCATACACTTCCGAGGTCGACGCGACCAACACTCGCTTCTGTTTCTTGTTTGCCAGCGCCAGCACCACTTCGGTGCCGCGCACGTTTGTCTCGATGGTGCGCACCGGACTCTCAACGATTAGTTTGACGCCTACCGCTGCAGCGAGATGAAAGACTACGTCACACTGGTCGACGAGTTCCGCCGTTACCGGCTGGTTGTGAACAGAATCAATCGTGTAGTGAAACTTCGGATTACTTTTCAGGTGTTGAATATTGTCGATGGTTCCGGTTGATAGATCGTCTATCACCAGAACTTCGTCGCCGCGTTGCAAATATGCATCGGCAAGATGAGAACCTATGAAGCCGGCGCCGCCGGTAATGAGTACACGCAAAATTTAAGACTCCTCCTTGGAGTGCGCTAACCCGGCAGCGCTTTGGTCGGTCGCGACTTGTCGCGACCAGGGTTCGCTTGAGTTTCAGTTATGAGTTCGCAGCGTCAAGCCGCCGCAGACAAAAGCGGTGACAGGTCACCGCACTCCAAATTTCCGATCCAGCAGCTCCGTATACAAAGCCTCTATGTCCTTGAACAACCGCTCCTTCGAATACTGGCGAGTCACGAATTGTAAACCACGCGCGCCGGTTTCACGACGCAGCGCGGCATCATCAACCAATCTCGCCAAGCCAGCCGCAAATCCATCGGCGTCGTCCGGCGCGACGCTAATGCCTCGCTCGCAAAGCTGAAATGAAGTCCCCTCGCTCCCACTACCGCCAATGACAAGAGGTTCTCCTAACAGATCAACAACACCGCCAACAGCCGTAGAGATGACCGGACGCGCGTTAGCCATTGCTTCAATCAGCGTCAACGGTGTTCCTTCATTTCGCGAAGTCAAGGCAACAATATCCAGCGCTGGATAGACGTTCTCGAGGTCGCGCCGGCTGCCGGTAAATATCACATCAGCTGTTAGTCCGAGCGCTTGCGCCTGCTGCTCAAGCGCCTTTCGTAACGCGCCATCTCCGATGATTACGAACCTCACGGTCGAACCAGCCTTGGCAAACTTTTCTCTGAACAGCGCGGCGGCGCGCAGGAACAGCTCGTGATTCTTCACTTCCGTAAGCCGGCCGACGATGCCCACGAGAATATCGTCGGCTCCTAGTGCAAACTCAGCCCGGAACAATTCTCCTCGCTCTTTCCAATCGGCGAAAACGCTAAGATCGATTCCCAACGGTATGATAGAAAACTGACGCGAATTGCCGACGCCAAACTCTTCGTTGATCTCGCGTCGCTGTTGTTCACTCAAAACAACGATGCGATCGGTGCTCAACTTCGCCAGAACTTTTTCTATCAACAGAAAAGCGCGAGTCTTTAGTGGGCCGTAGTAGCTATGAAATATATGTCCGTGGTAGGTGTGAACAAAGCGACAGGCGCGCGGACGCCCGATTAAGGCCTTAGGAGTTAGCCAGCGATAGAAGAACCCGGCAACTCTGCCAACAGTTCCGGCCTTTGCGGTGTGGGTGTGAACGATGTCCGGGCGTTCGCGACGGAAAAGTTGGTAAAGTTTCCAGACTGTGCGCGCGTCGTTTACGGAAATTTCGCGACTCATCTCCGGAACAAAGACAGGAGTAACGCCCAGTTCCGTTGCGAAATAACCCATGTCATCTTCGCCTTGCGGGACTGTCCCGGCGACCAGCAGCGACTCCCAATTCGGAGTTGGCAACTTGCTCAACCAAACAACGTGCTTGGCCGGTCCTCCCACATTAAGGCGCGCGATCACGCGAACAATCTTCATTTCCTGGAGATCCACAAGAGGACATTAACGAATGCGAAACGAGTTAGTGTAGTTGGTGTTATTTTGTGGATCGCATTTCTCCGACAGGTTGTGATTGTCTGGGAACGCGGGCGTCCCGCCCGCTTACGTCGAATGCCATGTAGTTGAAATTCAGATTTCAATCGTAATTTGAGCGAACCCGTTGCTTAGGGCGGGCGAGACGCCCGCGGTCTCACAAATTCGATCCGTAGTCATCCACGAAGTTCAAACAGTAGCGCTCACTTCGGCAGGACGTTGCAACGCCATTTTATTTGCGCCTGTTTCGGCAACGAGATTGGAGGCGCGCAGCAAACTTTCAAAGGTGCCCGCGTCAGTCCACCAGCCCTCAAGTTCCTCCCAGGTCATCTCTTGTCGTTTGATGTAAGCGTTGTTGACGTCGGTTATTTCCAGCTCGCCCCGGCCCGAAGGCTTTAAAGTGCGAATGATGTCAAACACCTCACCGTCATACATGTAAATTCCAATTACCGCGTATTCCGACTTTGGCGAGGCCGGCTTCTCTTCGATACGCAGAACGTTTTGGCCGCTGAGCTCAGGAACACCAAAGCGCTCCGGGTCCGGTACCTTCTTCAAAATGATCTTCGCTCCACGGCCCTGTTCATGATAAGCGCGGACTGCGGCGGCAACGTTGCCCTCGATAATGTTGTCGCCGAGAACTACGCACACCGGTTCTTTGGCCGCAAAGTGTTCCACCAGCGAGAGCGCCTCGGCGATGCCACCCTCGCCTTCCTGATAGGTGTAGTTGATGTGTTTGAGACCAAACGCTTTTCCGTTTCCTAAAAGCTTGAGAAAGTCTCCGGCTGAATTACCGCCCGTGACGATCATGATGTCAGTGATACCCGCGTTCACCAGCGTTTGAATCGGGTAGTAGATCATTGGTCGATCATAAACGGGGAGCAAGTGCTTGTTCGTCACTGCCGTCAATGGCCTTAATCGAGTCCCGAGTCCGCCTGCTAAAACTACACCTTTCACTCTGTTACCTCCGGTGATTTGAGATCTTGAAATCTGAAATTTGTTATTTGGGCTTTGGTCTTTGGTCTTCTGAGATCTGAGATTTCAAATCTCAAAAAAAACCAAAGCCCAAAGTCCAAAGACCATTCTTAATCAATGAACCTTTGGAACCATAGCTCCAGCATCAGCAACGTCCAGAGCTGAGGGGAATAATCTCGTTCGCCGCGCGTGTGCAGTTCAACCATACGCGCCACTGCTTCCGGTCTGAAGAGTCCGCGTTTCAACGACGCTTCAGCAAGTAATGTTTCTCGCAGGAACGGCTGCAACTTACCGCGAAACCAATGACTAATCGGCACCCCAAAGCCCATTTTGCGCCGATCCAGATTTTCGGCCGGCAATAGTTTTCGGAGCATTTGTTTCAACAAATACTTGGTGGTCAGCCCGCGCAACTTATATTTCTCAGGCAAGCTGGCCGCAAATTCGATGACCTGATGATCGAGAAACGGCGACCGCGCTTCAAGTGAATTCGCCATGGTAGCGATATCGACCTTCACCAGCAGGTCGTTGGGAAGATAAGTCATGATGTCTGCCAGCAACGCGGCATCCACAATGCCGGATCCGTTCGCGCGAGCAAACCAGGGTTCAAGCATGCTGGCCGCCGAGTCGCCCTGAGTTTGCCGGCGGAAATTCTCGGTAAACAAATCCTGTTTAGCCTGACCATCAAACACGCTCACCCAGCGGAGATAACGTTCCACTTTCGGCAACGATGCGGCTTGAACGAAACGCTTCACGTCGCGGATGCGACTGCGCTTCGTTTCCGAAGACGGCATTAACTCAATCGCCTGTCTGACTACCGACTCGCGAAGCACAGCCGGTATTCGGTGATACCTTTCGGCCAGCCGCATCGCAGCATAGCGTTCGTAACCGGCAAACGATTCGTCACCACCATCACCGTTCAAAGCAACGGTCACGTGCTTCCGAGTTTCGCGCGCCACATAGTAGGTGGGAATAGCTGAAGAATCGGCGTATGGCTCGCCATAATGCTCTACCAGAATTGGTAAAACTTCCAGGGCGTCAGGGCGCACTATGAATTCGTGATGGTCCGCGCCCACGTGTTCCGCGACCCGTCGCGCGTGATGCAGTTCACTGAAGTCCTGTTCTTCAAATCCGATTGAGAATGTTTTTACCGGCGTGCTCGACTCCTCGGCCATCAGCGCCACCACCGCACTCGAGTCGATGCCCCCCGATAAAAAAGCGCCCAACGGGACTTCCGACATTAAACGCACTTTCACTGCGTCGCGTAAGATCTCGATCGTTCGTTGGCCGGCTTCCTGCTCGCTGATATCGAGCTTTTTCGAGAAGTCAGGTTGCCAGTAGCGTTCGATGTTGATTTCGCCTTTGCGGTAACGAAGGCTGTGCCCGGGCTCCAGTTTTCGGATCGCCTGGTAGGCAGTCAGCGGAGCCGGGACGCACATGAACGAGAGATAATGGTTCAGCGCTTCGAAGTCGATTTCTTTGCTAATGCCGGGATGCTGCAACAGGGCACTGAATTCCGAGCCGAAAATAAACTGGCCATTCACCTTCGCGTAAAGCAGTGGCTTCTTGCCCACGCGATCGCGCGCGATGAACAACTCCTTCGAGCGCTCGTCCCAAATTGCGAAGGCAAACATTCCGCGTAGATGGTTGGGACAGTCGGCGCCAAACTGATCGTAGGCGTGGACGATTGCTTCGGTGTCGCTGTTTGTATAGAAGGAGTGACCGAGTTTTTCGAGTTTATCGCGCAGCTCGCGGTAGTTGTAAATCTCGCCGTTGAAAACTATCCAGGCAGTACGGTCCTGATTGTGAATAGGCTGCTGCCCACTCTTTAAGTCGATTATCGCCAGGCGGCGCATACCGAGGCCGACCGGTCCATTGACGTAGAAGCCATCGTCATCCGGCCCGCGATGCCTGATGGCAGCGCACATCCGGCCGAGCAGTGCCTCGTCAACGTCTGACTTGTCGTTTCGAACTATTCCTACAATTCCACACATAGATTCAACGGGCCCCGCTTAAGTGGTTGCAGATGAATTTTGGCAAGCTTCATAGTAACCAACCTTTCACAGGCTGGCCAATGAGCGGCTGGTTACCTTTGTCGCGCGAGTGCGCGGGCCAGCTTTACCCCAATCTTTCCCAACAACGGAACGCTCTCAACTCGTTTCCGCAGGCGCGAGGCCGCATTCGCGTTGGCGGCGAAATCGATCCGCAATTGGCGCAGGTAGCCCGCCACGGCTCGATCCTCCAGGAGCTTCTCCCCATTACCACTTTCCTCAAACTCACCAATCACTTCTTCATACAGGCTGTTGAGCTCATCAATCACCGGCTCGTGTCCGGCACTGGCCCTCACCATTTGCGAAACCCTAAGACTTTCTTCCGGGTCGTAACGCTCAATTTCCTTCAGCAGGGCCTCGGACTCCAACGGCGCAGTGAGCGCGCGACGACCAAAATTCAACGGTCTGAGGGCGGCAAAATTCGCAGTAGTTACCATTGGCCCGCTGCCTGCGTAATCGCAAAGAACCACGGCTGCGCCAACCGCCATGGCTTCCAAAGCGCTTTTTGCCTTGGCAAAAACCAAATCGTATTCGCCCAGAATTTCCTCCGGTCGGGAGGTCGTTTTGGTTTGGCTGCCGACCACGTCCAGTTGAATCTGCGCGCGCGCGCAAGCTTCGCGCACCGCCGGAAGATGCGTTTCCTCATTCGCGTAGTTACTAAACAACAAAGCCCGTTTGGGCTGGAGTGACAAAGGCTGCCGGCGCGGACGAAACCGGTCCAGGTCAACGAAGTTTAGTAAAACTCGGATTTGTGGCTCGGGAATGCCATGGGCCAACAACAAATCCCTGCAAGCTCGATCGACCGCAACGTAGCGAAGGATCCGCGGAAAATGAATCGGCTTTTCATACCAACTGGTCGCGTTATGAATAAACTGAATGGCGGGCGTCTCGGGAAAATAAAGTAGCGCTGTCATCAACTCCAGGTGTTGGTGACCGTGAATAAGATCGGGAACCAGCGAAAGATTCTTGAGATCGTCAATAACTGTGATGTTCGCCGCCTGCAATTCAAGAGCAACTTCACCAAGGACCGTACTGTAGGCAATCGGTGTGTGGCCCCGCTTCAACAGCTCAACGGCCGTGTCGCGCACGTACATTTCCGAGCCCGCTCGCCCGGCAAGCGTGTTGTTGGTGATGAGAATCTTTAGCCCGCTCATGACACTTCAACATTCGCGGAATGCAGAAATTCGTCAGGCAGCAATTCGTTGACTCGGCGGGATTGGACGAAACGCCAAACAGCTTTTTCCAGCGGCAAGAAGTGTTCGATATAACGAATAGTTTTTTGGTAGCGACCGGCCAATACCATCTTTTCGCCGTACAGTTCGTAGAAAGGAGTTTCGCGTCGCGAAGTTTGCCTATTACCGGCCGCGGACACGGGGCGAAGGCATTCGGTTCGGAAACGATTCAATTCAATTCCTTCAAAGGCACCTTTTAGTTTTTCTTCAATCAATGGAAAAGCGTTAAGTGCTGACGAAACTTGAGTGCTAAGCTCTGTGTCCACTGCACCCGCAAACTGGGGCGCTGATAAACGGCTCACGCCCTCAAACAGATTGCCAGCCAGCGCGGCCTCAACGTCGAGAGCAAGTTTGACGTCGTATGAGTGCACTGCTTTGAGTTTTCTCAAAAAGCCTTCATCGTCCAGATGGATCCAAATCGCACGCTCGCGATCTCTCTTCGGACAGTCATCAGGTGAACCAACGACGGCAAAATCGAAGCTGGCAATCTTCTGATTGTGCCTTCCTTGTATTATTTCGACTGCCGCGTCGGTAAGTAAGCGACAGGCATCATGAGTTGGACTGTAACCCTCGGCGGAGTCGGCCACCACATACTCGATGCGCTGGCGCACAAACTGCTCGGCCAGTTCTTGGGCAAGCCCCAGGAAGAGTGAGAAGTTTCCGTTAATGAAAGCCTCATATACTTCGAGGTCAGTGAAGCGGCCGTAAATCGATCCCGCCGGAATGCCAAGGTCGCTCAGGACTTTCGTCGTCGAGGACAAACTTGATTGGGCGGCGCGGCCCGAACCGTCGGTGAGAACAAAAACGTGCGGCTTCGCCCGTTGCATCCAACCGTGAACTCGCAGCTCGTGGCTCGGATGAGCAACTACCAACGCGACCCGAGAACAGTTATTGTAGTCGCTCGTCATTTCGCTCGGCCTCGCTGAACCCTTCTAAGAATCATCGCCTGCTGAGTCGCTTTCGCTCTTCTTCCCGTAGCAACTTTCGTTCTTCTCGCTTCTCCTTCACGAGCACGAACCCTACCGCCACGAATATGAAATAGAAGACCAGGAGCTGAGCTCGCTGCCGGTAGGCCGTTCCCACATTACCCTGAAAAACGGAATAGGCAAGCGTAAGCATGACTGTGAAAATCAAAATCGGCGAGATCATTCGCAAGCGATACCTGATGCTGAACCATAACCCCAGGATCAGCAGCGGAAACGAAGCCCACCAGATAACCATCTCCGGCAAGGTGATGCTTTGACGCAGAGACGTAACCTGCCAGGGGAAAGGGGCAAAGAGCAAATAGAGCACTCCTATCGGAATGGTCGAAAGCGCGCCGGAAGTGCTCGATATATCGACGTCTCTTCCAAAACCTGACTCAGCAGAACGCGCCAGATCAAGCCGGCTACGTTGCAATCGTTCGAGGTCTCCGTAACGTTCGTATTGAAGGCCGGCCGAACGCGTTACTCCGACATAAGTCAAAGCCAGGCCCAACAGAATGACGGCCGAAAACTGGCGTGCGAAACTCGTCGCCGTTACCTGCTGCATGCCGATGACAAATGCGCCGGCTATCGCGACGCAGATCATATACAGGACGTAAAACCGGAGCGCGAATAAAGCTATCAGCGAGCAGGCCAGAATGATGATGTATTTCAGCGCCAGCTTTTCACCGAGCTTCAAAGTGCAGAGAATGGCCAACGCGAGAAGGAAAACTATGGGGCCATCTTTAAGGCCTTGCGCTGACCAGAGAACGAGCGATGGGTAAAAGGCTACGGCTATGCCGGCAAGTCGTGCCACCCTGGAATTCTGGAAAACCTGATGCGCGCATAAATAAATTACTACCGCGGTCGCAGCGCCAATAACCGAATTCATCAGTTGAACTGCGAGCATGTTGCGTCCGACAACTCCGTAGACTGCTGCAACCAGGTAAACCATTCCCCAGCCTGAACCCTCTCCGCTGCGAACAAATTGATTAGCGATCGATTGATAGTATTTATCACCTCCCCAACCAAGGAGTTGAGCGCTGCCAAAAAAGTCGTAGGTTATCGCGTCGCCGCCAAAAAAGTCCTGGCCACGAAAAACGAATATTGCGAGCGCAACAACTATCCGAATGATCAAACCGGCAACGAACAAACGTAACAAAAAAGACCCATCGGCATCTCTCTTGTAAGAGTAATATCCGGCAATCGTCGCCAGCGCGGTGCACAACAATACGGCCTTGGCAGCGTCGAAGGCGCTAAACACGCCGTAACTGCTCACATGCGGGACTACCAGTGGCGGGACAAAGATCACAATCCCAACGCACAGGAGAATATAAAGCAATGTGAGAACAGCGTTCATGTTCAGGAATCAACAGGTCAGCTGACTAAATATCGTCCGGCAGATCTATTCGGGTTTTTCGTTCAATCAGAAACCGATCTTCTTCGCTCAATTCTTTTAATGCCTTCGCCGGCACGCCGGCAATCAAGTAACCCTCCGCGGATAGCTCAGTAGTAATTACAGAACCGATCCCGACGATGCACTTCGAAGGCACCGACCCTCCCGGCGCGATCCGAATTTCGGATCCGATATAGGCGAAAGATCCAATATCGATCGGACGCGTACGTTGGCGGTTGTGAGTCCAGAGGGAAGAATTCCGCCCTCCCAGAATTGATCTGCGGCCGATCGTTACCCGGTCGGTAAAATCTATTTTGTGGCCGGCGGTGATGATGCTCCCATCGCCGAGCGAAAATCGCGGATCAATTGGATTGACAACTTCAGGTTCGGCAATCGAGTTAATCTCGTTCATCCGGATGATTTCAGAGTAGCGTCCGAGATGAACTTCGTCGCCGCCCCGAATAATGTTCAGGTGTCCAATTCTTACGTGGTCCTCAATCTCCAGCTTTTTCACTCTGACTACTAAATTAAGGTGCCCGATTTGAACGTCGTCGTCGATCCGGCATTCTTGTGCATCGATTATGCTTAGTCCGACGCGCACGCGCTTGCCGATCTGATACCCAAAAAACAAGCGGTAGCAGGAACGCTTTAGAAACGACGGTAACAACGCGATGATAGCGAGCATAGTCAATCGAGATTTGCTTAAGCGTTGCATTCTGAAATTTGGGATCTGAAATCTGCGATCGCTATCAACCAGCCTGGCCGCGACTGCTCTTGTCGCCGGCGGCGGCGTCATGTAGCGCGCGCGCGAGTTTGTCGGCCTGCTCCGAGAGCGAGTAATGTTCGACCGCGTGGCGACGCCCAGACTGTCCCATGGTCCGGCGCAGCTGCGCATCGGCAAGCAGTAGCTCCAGCGTACGGAACCATTCTTCGTTGCTGGTCGCCGGGAAGTGGGTTACGCCCGCTTCACCGATCTCCGCCATCGCTCCCACCGGCGCCGCTACAAATGGAATACCGACCGCCATGTACTGAATCGCTTTGAATCCCGATTTACCGGCAGCCCATTTCTCTGCATACAAAGACGGGTCGATCGGATACAGTCCCACGTCGAAGGACTGAAAATCTTCCACTTCACGTTCGAGCCGCCATTCCAGATTCTCAACTTCAACCCCAGGAATACTTACCGTGCTGGTGCCCGCCCCGACAATTTTCAGCTTGAAGGGATGCGTCTTCGCCAAATCCTGCAATACGGGAAAGACTGCTCGGAGATAGGGGAAAGTTGAGTGGGTGCCAATCCAGCCAAGCACTAACGGCCCGCCGGACATATGGGAACTGGGAACAAAAACGTCGGTGTCAACCACGGTTGGAATTATTCGCGTTGTCGCACCTTTGCTTTCCGCATACTCGGCAATCGCCCGGTTGCCGCAGGTTACTATACTGGCCCATCGTATCAGGTCGTCAGTTTTGCTGAACCATTTCAATGCCTGTCCAAACTTTCCATACGTAGGGCTAGTATAGGGAACGTAAGTAGCATCATCCAAATCGAGGACCATCGGCCGGTTGAAAACTCGCGCCGCCAGCCATTCGATGAGTGGTGGCCCAAAGATCATTGCTTCGCGCTGAACGAGAACCACATCGGCACGGCGTGCTGCTAAGCCAGCAGCGATCCTCAATAATCCAGCCCCGCCCAAACCGAGTGCCTTGGAGAGCAAAGCCCGGGGTTGATAAAGGGCGGCAAACTGCTGCGAATTCAAAAACGGCTTGATGGTAAGAACAATTCCCCGCTCTGAAAGCGGTTGAACAAACTGCTGCAAGCGATACCGGGTCGCAGCCGCTTCAATTGGATATGATGCAAGACCTAAGACTTCCATTATCTAATCACGGTTCGCGTGGGCTCGGGACTGTCAGTAAAACCGCCGCCGTAAACTCACTTTTCGGCCCGCATTTTTAGTGAATCGCCCATCCTTACCACGTTAGCAGTCTGTTCAGCGTGCCTTTCAAAAACCTGCGCAGCTTGCTTCTCTAAACGTCCGGAGTTGCCGTCAGTTTCATAGCTGAGTTTTGTTCGCTCAGGTTAGCGAGGCGGGAATAAACGTTTCCGTATCCTCTACCGCCGACTGTTTGCAAATCGAAGTGAAGCCGCGCAACTTCGGCGCAATGCCTGCGCACACTCGGATCCTCCGCCAGCGCCAGGGCCACTTCGGACGCCCGTGCAAACTCCTCGGGAGTAAATTCGCGAACGATAACCCCTACGCCCTCCGGCTCGAGCAAGTCATCCGTGTCCCCGATGCCGGCATTGCTGACCACGGGCAACCCGGCAGCCAGGTATTCCGGAATCTTGGTCGGCGAAGCGGCGATTTGCGCAAAGGTCGACTTGCGAAACGAAATTCCCAGGCTGGCACGCTCGAGGTAAGACGGCACCTCCGCCGCCGGCACAGCGCCTATCCAGAAATCGTCATCCTTAAGTCCTGCCTGCCGAAGTTGGTTCGCGCCCTGCTCGGGCGGTGAAACTGAAAGCAAACGCAAAAAGGCGTTCGGCTGTCGCTCTTTTAGGGCCATGAAAAACCGGCCTATTTCTTCGACCAGATACAACCCCACGAGCGAACCTGCATATATCACTTCGAAACGTTCTGAACGTCTGGAGTTTTGTCCCGTGCTCGACCTAGCAAAGAGCTCAAGGTTAACGCAACAAGGAATAACTTCTATTTTCTCGGCCGCGGCCAATTCTTCGCGTATCAACCAGTCGCGCAGGCGGCGCGTCAACACAACCACTTGATCGGCTCGCTTCAAGCCATATCTTTCAATTTTTTTTACCACCCGGAACGGCACTGACTTTTCAGTCCAGACGCCCGCATCTCTGTACTCTTCAGCCATCAACCCGCGAACGTCAAAAATGAGCTTGGTGTTTGCCGTGACCGCCAGCATCGCCATAGCCATAGGCAGATGAGCGCGCCCGTGCAGGACCTGCACGCCTTCCTCACGAATCAGTCGTCTCGCCAATCTTGCACCGGCGAGAATGTCGTATAGAGTGGCCGCCATCGATGGGTTCTTGTGGTAGGCCAGATAGTGCCAACGAATACCTTCCCCTGCTAAACGTTTGCGCGCTTCGTCTAGATCTTTAGAACTCCAGTTTTGCCGCAAGGCCGGTTCAAAAGTGAGCAGGCTTATCTTGGTCCCTGCCGCCGCGAGTTGTCTCAGGTACGGCAAGACCTGCGTCTGCACCAGGGGTTCCCGGAGGCCAAAGTAACAGATATAGAGACTATGCAAAGGCATCAGCCATCCTCGTGCTTTGATTGAGCCGGGGGCAACTTCAGCGACGAAGCATCAGCTTCCTCGTCGAGTGATAGCTCCGCCAGCATTACCATGCGATAGCTGTTCTCAAATTTTGGTTCCGGAACCAGCGGCAATAGCAAACCAAGCAAAAGATTGGCTGCTAAATAAAGCGCATCGGAGCGAGCCGCCGCCCCTCTCACAAAGCGACAGGCCTGGACCGGTTCACTGTAGGAGAGTGTGATCTTAACTTTGCGTCCGGAAGCGGCAGCCGCCTCGCGTAACCTTGCAGCCACTTTCGCCGCAGTTGGGTATTGCTGTCTTTGATGTTCAGCCACCCACTCAGGGACTGGACGACCTCGACCCTGCAGTGCAGTTTGAAATTCCGCGTCACAGGCCTGACCGTTTTCGCCATGCGGGCATGCTACCAACACGGCCCGCGAAGCAACTCGTACCAGTTCATCGATGGCCTGATCACGCGCCTCGAGCGGGAGATGCTCAAGCACGTCTATACAACTGACTACTGGAAAAGATTTATCAGGGAACTGTAGATCGGTGATGGTACCTGGCTGAAAGGAAAAATTCTCGATCTGCTCTAAAGGTGGTTCAACATCAACACCGACAACTTTGGCACCGTTGAGGAACGCGGCCATGCCAATTCTGCCGCAGCCGACGTCGAGAAGTATCGGTTCGCCCTGTGAAGGCAAGTTCTTTAGCAGCCTTCGCAGAATCTGAGCGGGAACCCAGTTACGACATCGCGTGTCCCAGCCATGTCGGTAGATCGTTCGTTCAAGAATGTCTTGCATCCGTAAGTAAGAACAAAAAGCGTGGCCTGCTGGACCTGGGCGTTCATCACAAAACCTAGTGCTGTGTTTGAAAAATCGATTGTATAGCAACGCCCGGACCGAATCGAATACGATGTTTAATTTCTCGCTATCTGCGTTACTCCTCTTGATACCATCGTCGCAGCAAAGTTGCTTGTATCCATCCGACAAAGGTCGCAAGATCCATCGACAGCATGAGGAAGCCAGTCGAAAGAAACCGGGTCGGACTTAGAACCCACCAAATCGTCCGGCCTTCACGCCTGGTCCAAAGGGTCTTTGTCACGCGAGCCGCCCACAGCAAACACGGGACAAGCAACCAGTAGAAGCTGTGCAGAAAGGCCAGGACAATAAAGGGAAGATAGAGAAGATAATTGCGCGCCAGACCGTGGTGCCAACTACTCTGACGACCGGCCCAAACGTTGTGACGCGAATAAAGCACCAGTTTGCTAAACATGAGTGGCAGGGTCTGTGGCAGTTGCCACCAAACTGTCGCCTGCGACGCCCACCTGGTCTTGAAGTTTCCCGCTTCGACGCGCTCAAGGAAAGCCAGGTCTTCGCCGGCGCGCCAGTCCGGAAAGCCCGATACTTTCATCCAAACGTCACGGCGCATTAACGACGAAGGGACTACCGGTCCGCGCATCCACCCGCCGGGACGTTTCTGTTTGGGCGCGACATAAGCCAGGGCATAAGCGCGTTCAAACGTCGTTTCTGTCACCGGCTCGTAGTTGCCGTAAACAACTTCAACCGCAGAGTCGGATTCAACTTCTCGCACGAGATATTCGAGCCAGGTTGGTTCAAGACGATTGCCCCCATCCGCATAAGCGATCCAATTGTGTAGCGCCCCTTCAGTCCCGAGATTGCGCCCGCGACCGGGCGTCGCTTTTGCAGCTTCAATAATTCGAAAACGATCATCGCCTTGAGTTAATCGCCGCGCGATCGTGACGGTGCCATCAGTCGAGCCACCATCAACCAGAATGATTTCAGCGGGTGCGTAAGTCTGTTGTTGCAATCCAGCGATGACCAGGGGCAGTGATTCCGCTTCGTTTCGCAAAGGTACGACAACTGAGACATCCAGAGGCTGCCTTTTTAAAGGGCGAGCAGCAATCTCACCGCTCGGCGGCGCAGAGATATGTTCTGCCTCATTGATCTTCATATGCAAACAGTCCGAGCCGTTGTTTCAATCGTTTCTGAAATGACGACGCCAATCAACAACGTCGGTAAAGGGAGGTTGTTCCTGCTTCTCCAGCACGCAAGTTTCCAGGACCAGGAAATCCATCTCGGTCCGCATGAAGCAGCGATAGCTATCTTCAGGAGTACAGACAATGGGTTCGCCGCGCACGTTGAAGCTCGTATTCACTACCACCGGGCAACCGGTTTTTTGTCGAAAGGCCTCGATGATTTCCCAGTAGAGAGGATTGGTCTCACGCCTCACTGTTTGTATCCGCGCGGAGTAGTCAACGTGCGTGACGGCCGGTATCACCGAGCGCTTAACATTCAACTTTTCAATGCCCCAGAGCGCTTCTTCTTCGGTAGTCATTTTTCTTCGCTGCGAGGCGGCGACGTCGGCTACCAGAAGCATGTACGGACTGTCGGCATCCAACTCAAACCAGTCGGCCAACTGTTCGCGCAACACGCTGGGTGCAAACGGACGGAAGCTCTCGCGATACTTGATTTTCAGGTTCATTGCCGACTGCATTTCCGCAGATCGCGGATCGCCGATAATGCTTCGTCCGCCCAACGCGCGCGGGCCAAATTCCATGCGTCCCTGATGCAGCCCAATTATTTTTCCCGCCGCCACCAGTTCTGCAACTACTCCCGGCAAGGCCTCGCGTGAATGTTTCTTGTAGGGCAAATGCTGCGACTGCAGAAACCTTTCGATCTCTTCTTCGCCATGTCGTGGGCCAAGATATGAACCCTTCATCCCGTCAGCATAGGCAGCCAGAGTTTTCTGTTCTCTGTCGCCCTGATCGTTATTTCGACCATTGCCTTGCGCCGACTTCCCGTTTGGCCGCGCGGCTTGCCAGGTTCCTGCCTGCTCCGGACTTACCCTGACGTTTCCCAGGTATCGATGCCAGATCGCCAGCGCGATTCCCAGCGCGCCACCCGCATCGCCCGCCGCCGGTTGAATCCAAATATCTTCGAAAGGCACTTCGCGCAATACTCGGCCATTGGCTACGCAGTTCAACGCCACGCCACCCGCCATGCAGAGTTTTTTCATGCCGGTTTCTTTGTGAGCAAACTGCGTCATCTTGAGCATCACTTCTTCGGTGATCACCTGAATGCTGCGCGCGAGGTCCATTTCCTTCTGCGTGATCGGCGACTCGGGCCTTCGTGGCGCACCGCCAAAAAGTTTGTCAAAAGCGCCGTTGGTCATGCGCAGGCCCTGCGAATAACTGAAGTATTCGTGGTTCATTTTCAGACTGCCGTCATCACGAATCTCCAGCAGTTTGTCTTTAATCAGCGAAACGTATTTCGGTTCGCCATACGGCGCCAGGCCCATCACTTTGTATTCACCGCTATTGACCCGGAAGCCGGTGTAGTAAGTGAACGCGCTGTAAAGCAGTCCCAGACTATCAGGAAACCGCAACTCTTTAAGGAGCGTGATCTCGTTTCCCTTGCCAATGCCGATGGAACTCGTGGCCCATTCACCAACCCCATCGATCGTCAGGATCGCGGCTTCCTCAAAAGGCGAAGGATAAAAGGCACTGGCGGCGTGACTCTCGTGATGATCGCCGAAGAGAAGTTTCCACTCAAACTTTTTGCCGAGCTTCTTCGCGGCGCGCTCATCCGTTTCGCCTCCGGCCTTCCCGAGCTCGGTACGAATCAAGTCGGGCATCCAAAGCTTCTCCTTCATCCAGAGCGGCAAGGCTTTGAGAAATGAGCCGAATCCGGCGGGAGCATAATCGAGGTAGGTTTCGAGCAGACGGTCAAACTTCAGCAGCGGCTTGTCGTAGAAGCCGACATAGTCGAGTTGTTCTGCCTGGAGCTTGGCCTCGCTGAGACAATAGCGCGCGGCCTGGAGGGGAAAATTGTGATCATGCTTGACGCGCGTGAATCGCTCTTCCTGCGCCGCAGCCACGATCTCGCCGTCGACAACGAGACAGGCAGCGGAGTCGTGATAGAAAGCCGAGATGCCAAGAATGCTTACCACCCAAGCACCTCTATCAGAACAAGGTATAGATGAAAGGCGCTATGGCCGAGCCTTTTGCCAACACCAACAAAGCGCCAACCAGCACCAGCGTGATCACTATCGGCGCCAGCCAGTACTTCTTGTTTTCTCTCATGAACTGCCAGAGCTCACTAACCACCTGCGCCTTTGACATCAACAACTCCTTAGCATCTTTGGTCGGGATCCAGGTAAGGCCCAACGATTTTTCGAGCCTAGCGGTCTTTTCCAGTCAATACCCAACCGCCGTTATTCTGGAAAGTGTTTGCTCGCGAGCGTTCGCTAATGATCATTCTGTTGTCAGCTGGTCCGGATCCGGTATACGTGAGCGTGTTGCCGACAAATTCACTATTGGTTGCGTCTATGGTGAAGCCCGGCGTGCCGCCTCCGCCAACGTCAGTCAACCGATTATTCGTAACGTGGATACGCGTGCCGCCGATGGTCATCCCGGTTTGACCAGTGCGGGTAATAACGTTGTCCCTTACGGTCACGTCCTTCATGGTAGCGCCAAAGACGACAATGCCATTGCTCATGACATTAGTAATTGTTCCCTTATTTGAACCACCGATGATTGTGTTCTTCTCAATGAGAACTGGGCCAACGTGAGGCGTCCCCACCGCCGACTGCACAACAATTCCATTGCCCGTGGTCGGCATCTCTGATTCGTGCACATCAATAAAGTTATTCCTGATAATCACGTCTTCAATGCGATCGTCCGTTTCGTTGGGTTCCACATCAATGTTTGTATTGCCCGGTCCGCCGCGCTGGCCGGACGCAAGAAATCGATTGCCCTCGAAGAGTATGTTCTTACCATTAACGAGCGCCAGGTTTTGTGAAGCCACGCGAGTAAAGAGACAGTTTGTCACTTTGGAATTCTCTGCGAAGTGGCCCGTTGATGAAGTCCCTCCGAATTGAATTCCAATTGAGCGTGTGCCATTAACCCAGACCTTGTCCACCGTACAATTCGAACAGTTGCCCAGCGAGATAGCCTGGGGCGCGGAGTTAAAGCCCGGATTAGCGCCTTTGACTTGCAGGTCGCGGATTAATAGACCTGAGTCAGGCGTGCCGTTTGAGATAGCCTGGCCATAGGCGCTGATTACCGTGAACTGGCCCGGTGCGGTCGACTCGAGGATGATTGATTCCCATCCGGAGCCAATCAAGGAAGTTCGCGATTTCATCAGGATCGGGACCGCGGCGGTCCTGGGTACATACGTTCCCGGCAAAAGGCGGAGCACGTGATCCGGTGAGATGGTTACCTGGGTAGCGATTATTCCTCCGCCTTTTACCACAATCTCACCGCGCGCCGTACCGAGAGACTGATCCGCGGCGTTGATCTTGGCCCCAAGATCCTGGCCGGGAAAACTGTTGGCGGTAACCACACGGCCCTGGGACTGTTGCGCGAAGGCAGCAACTGCCAGAGTCGCAATCACGCAAAGAGCAAAGGCGGTGCGAAGCGTTAGCCTTCGAATCGCGGAGAGTCTATTAATCGACTGCTCGTAATTGTAATTTCCCTGCATGATCTTGTTCGCCTTGCTTCCGTTTTCAAAACATTTTTTCGTAGTGCCGCGGATCGCGCTGACGCTCAGAATAAGGGCGCCAGTAAGAAGCGCTGCGTGGCCCTCGCCGGCTGAGCGGATCCCAACCCGAAAGTCTTTTGACTACGCCAATCGGCGTCACTATTAAGAAAAAAACTATGGCCAGGATGATGCGAGTAGTTACGAACGACAGTCCTTCCGCCAACAACATCCAGGCACGATTTGGTAACACCAGAGCCCTCGGCCAGATTAGCCCCAGCAGAATCAGGAGAGTGCCAAGCGGTAGGACGATATACGTGGCGCTAACAAACTTGCCACGATAGAGCCACCAACTGCCGAGCAAAACAAAAACGCCCCCGACGACTAAACCAAACTCTCGTTCTGTCCGAAAAGCGTTTCTCTTCATAACTCGCATATGCAGCACTCTTCGTGCCAACCGTGGCCTGCTGTGTGACTTGCGTTCCCACCCGGACAGCAGCAAAGCCTGCAGCAGCCCAAAATCTCTGCGCAGGCTTTGATAATCACCTCAGACGCGGCCATCCCAGATGGCAAGCTACTTAAGGGGTCCCGGCAGTTTCTCCCGGCGGCACCTCCGGGCTGTCACCCTCAACGTACTCATTTGCGGAGTAGTAACCGGAATAGTAGTAATCCTGAGTTTCGACTCTGACGTTATTAAGAACCACGCCAAAGATATGTGCCCCAACGTCAAGCAACTGCTGTTTGGCTCTGCGCACAACTGCTCGAGAACTTCGACCACCATGAACAACCAACACTACGCCATCCACCATCGTGGAAAGAATGGACGCATCGGTAAAAGATATCGCTGGTGGCGAGTCGATCACAACGTGGGCAAACCGTTCCGTGAGCAGGCCCAAAAGCTTGCGCATTTCATCTGAGCCCAAAAGTTCCGCGGGATTCGGAGGCACCGGACCAGAGGTCAAAAATTTAAGATTGGGAAGGGTGGAATAAGTCTGCATCAGGCTATCAATGTCTGTCTCGCCGGAAAGCCAGTTTGTCAAACCCTTCGCATTGGGAGCGCCGAAATGAGCGTGCAACCTGGGCCGTCTCAAATCACAATCGATTAGCAAAACGTCGGCGCCAGTTTGCGCGAGCATGAAGGCCGTATTGATTGCCGTCGTAGTCTTACCTTCCGACGGCTGGCTCGAGGTCACCAGTATGGTCTTCGGTGGTTGACCTGCCGATGACAACAAGAGCGAAGTGCGCAAGTGCCGGTAAGACTCGGCAATCGGTGAACGCGCGTCGCTGATCATGGCGAGAGCGGTGGTTTCCCCAGGCGCAGGTCCAGTCGATGGCCCGCCAATTCCAATCAGGCGTCCGCGATCTCGACCTGCCGGAATCAACGCCAGGGCCGGCATGTGCAGGTATCGATCTACGTCATCGACTGACTTAATAGTGTCATCCAGGAAATCGAGTAGGAAAGCGAGACCTATACCGGCAACCAGCGACAGCAGGAAGGCCACAAAAATGTTCCGGAAGCGCTGCGGTCCAATGGGTTCGCGATGCAAGCGACTGTAGGTAGCGATGCTAACTTCATTTGATCTGTCGCCGCTGGTGACTTGATACTCGCGCTGCTTTTGCAGAAGAGTGTTCAGGATCTGCCTGTTGGTTTCCAGTTCCTGGGTCATGGCCAACAAATCGATCTGGTCGCGCGTGTTCTGGGTCAGAGTTCCCTTCTGTTGCTCATAGGCGCGCCTTAGCATGTTTTCCTGTGAAACGGCCGCCTCATACCGCCTCTGTATTGCGGTAACGATTTCTGAAGGCGCCTTCTCGAGTTCTGCTTCGAGTCCTTTGAGTTGCGCGTCAATCTTCTTAACTTCCGGCCATTCTGGTTGGTAAACAATGAGCAGCGCGTCTCGCTTTTCCTTCAGGGCCGAGATGCGATCTCTGAGCTTCTCGACTCGGCCCGAGGTGGTAACATCCGGAATGGAAAACGCATTCTTTTCTTTCCGTGCTGCTTCAAGCTGGGCCTGTAGACTTTTTCGTTCGTTTTCGGCGGTTAACAATTGACCGCTAAGAGTGGCCAGGCGCGCGGCCTCGAGGTTTCCGGCAGTATCGTTGACCAAAGGCAGGTTCTTCTCTTTGGCGTAGTTAAACCGCGCCTCCTGGTCGTGCTTAATTTTGGTCTGCAGGTTTGCGATCTCTCGGGCGAGCAGATCTTCAGCTTTGTTGGACCCGCGGGTGGAACGTTCCAGATTATTGTTGACGAAAACTTCCGCGAGCGTATTGGAGACCTTCTGCGCCAGTTCAGGGTCAGTATGTATGAATCTAATCTTTACCAGATTAGTCTGGGGCACTGATTCGACGACTTCACCGCCGATGATGGCGTCTTCGTAGGGCTCCAACTCCGCCAACTGTTCCGGAGTCAACGAACCTCCGGTTACTTCACTTTCACCCACCACGGTGAGACCAGACGAAACAGCCGGTGATTCATTTGCCTTCTTCGATTTTGAAAAGACTCGGCGAATCGATGAGAAGACCCCGCCTTGCGACTGCCCGCCAAAGAATGCCGGATTGTGCTGCAGGTCGAGTGTGAGTACTACCTGGCGAGCGAGCGCGGGGTTCTCCAAAAGTTTTAGTTGGGTGCCCCAGAAGTTTGGATCGGCCTGGCCCGCAATGACGATCTCTTTGGTTTGCAGTACGTTTGGCGCTTTTTGCTCAATGCGGACGGTGGCCTCACCGAAGTAGATCGAAGGCGCACGAAACGCCTGGATGGTTACCAGCGAAGTAACTACCAACACCAGGCTGAGAATCAACCACTTCCTTTTCAAAACGACGAACAGGTAGTCGCGGAAAGTGGTCGGCTCTAAACCGGACGTACCATACGGTTTTGCCTGGGTGAAGTCTGCCAGCGGTCGATCGAGGCTGCGGTCGAGCCCGCTAACGGGCATGAGACGATTATCTTGCGACATCTGGATTTCTAGACCTCTAATTTAGATCCATTCCATAAGATGAGAGAATAATAGCAGACGCCTCCCAGCAGGCAAGCTGAGGGCGGCCTTCTAGCCTTTAGCTGCTGCCCCGCTCTGCAGGTCCAGGGCGGCAAACTCGCTCAAGGAGTCCTTCCAGAAGGGCAGCGGGGTTAGACCAACGGCCTCCGAAAGCAAACATTTAAGACGTGAATTTCGGGGCCGTGCTGCTGGTCTGTCGAGGCTATCCATTTCCACGCTCTCCAGATTCGTCGCGGCATGGCCGCTCAGATCCAGTGCGGCGCGGGCAAACTCTTCGTAACTAACTCCGTCTCCGGCATTGACCACATGGAAAGTCCCGGGCAGGTCCATTAGCGCTAACTCACGAAGCCGGCGGGCTAAATCCGGAGCATACGAAGGCGTTCCATAGGCATCCCGGATGGCCTTAAGTTTTTCGCCGCGTCCGGCACGTTGAATGATCGTGCTCAGGAAATTGGTTCCATTAGGACCGAAAACAAATCCGGTACGGACCACAATCGTCCGCGCAAACGCCAACTGCGCTCGTCGTTCGCCCTCGAGCTTCGAGAGACCATAAATACTCTCAGGGCCAGGCTGATCCCTTTGGGTATAAAAGCCTTCTTTCTTGCCATCGAAAACGTAGTCGGTGGAAATAGTAATTAGACCAGCGTTCATTTCGCGGCTGGCGCGCGCCAGGTTTTCCGGCCCTTCAGCGTTGGCCGCGAAAGCCCGATCCCGGTTCTGTTCGCAGCCGTCAACGTCAGTCCATGCGGCGCAATTGATTACGGTCTCAGGCTGGCCCTGGCGCAGGGTTTCAAGCACGCGGCCAGAATCGCTGATATCGAGGGACTGGTGATCGTAGGGAAAAACAATATCTCCACTCGCGCGGCAGTATTCGACCACCGCCCTCCCAACCATTCCCCCGGCACCGGTAATAAGGACTCTCAACTCACACCTGCCTCTGCGCCATATTGTTCGCGGTAGTAATCCTTGTAAGCACCGCTCCGGGCTCGTTCAAGCCAATGTCCGTTTTGTCTATACCACTGGATAGTTTTTTGCAGTCCTGTTTCCCAGGTCTCGAGCGGCCGCCAACCCAATTCCGATTCAATCAGCGACGGATCAATCGCATAACGGCGATCATGTCCCGGCCGATCCTTCACGAAGCGAATGAGCGATCGAGGCTTGCCAACTGAATCCAACAGTGACTCGACAACGTCGATATTCCGCCGCTCGTTGCGCGCGCCAATATTGTAGACCGCACCAGATCTGCCTTGCTCCATTGCCAGCAGGATGGCCCGGCAGTGATCCTCTACATAGATCCAGTCGCGGACATTTCTGCCGTCGCCGTAGACCGGGATTGCCTGATCATCGAGCGCATTCGAGAGCACCAGGGGCAGGAATTTTTCCGGAAATTGTCTGGGGCCATAGTTATTGCCGCAGCGGGTGACCACGGTGTCGAGGCCAAAAGTATGATGTGCAGCCCGAACCAGGTGTTCTGCCGCGGCTTTCGAGGCTGCATAAGGACTGTTTGGTTCAAAAGGAGAGTCCTCTGTAAAAAAAGCGTCTTCACTCTCCGGCAAGCTACCCATGACTTCATCGGTGGAAATGTGGACGAACCGCGCCGTACCCGTTTCGCGCGCGCAATCGAGCAGCACCTGCGTACCGACTACATTTGTATGCAGAAATTCACTGGCTGAAGCAATGCTGCGGTCGACATGGCTTTCGGCGGCAAAATTAACAATCACATCGTGACTGTCAGCCAACGCGGCGAGGACTTGTTCACGGTTAGTTATGTCGCCGCGCACGAAATGGTGGCGGGTCTCGTCGAGGTCCTTCAGGTTGTCCAGATTCCCGGCATAGGTCAGGGCGTCAAAGTTCGTTACCTTGTGGCCTTCCAATTCGTCGAGCAACACCCGCACAAAAGTTGATCCAATAAAGCCGGCCCCGCCAGTTACAAAAATGCTTTTCCCAAGTTTCATTTAGCTTTCTCTTGATCCTCGTCTATGAGGTAGAAAAGAATCGCGATTTCCTTAAATATTAAGCTGTTTAGAACCCCACGTTTACGAAGTCGAAAGGTAACGGGCTACGGCCAAAAGTGTCAACCGTTCGATTAATCAGGCCGAACAATAATCGTGAAAAAAAATACTTGACTTCTTGCATCGAAATGAATTACAAAGCGCCCCTCCTTTAGCGTGCCCAATGTGCTTTTGTCGTTCGCCGAAGGACCTATTTACCAGCTTCAGCGCAGACCTCGCCATAAGCAGGTACCAAATCGGAAGCGAGCCGGCCAAAGAACACCCAGAGCGTTCTTCGATCAGACTCCAACTAAGAGTTTCCGCGCGGATGGCCACCAAAACAATAGTCGTCAACAATATTCGTAGCTGAAATCAGGACTTTTTCACATTCCAGGACAAATGTCGGGGTGTTAGCGTTGTGCAACATTTCCGACTTGTACGTAGCCTTGAGCCGCCATCGATAAATATTCCCTAGTTCGTGATGACCGCCCGTACGAAATCCGATCGGCAAGGCAACCAGTATCTGAGCGAACCCCAAGGAGAATTCCATGAAAACTACCAGCACTAGATACACTGGTTTATTTGTATCTCGCCGCCACTTACTTTTTCTTCCAGTGATCTTAATCGCGCTTGCCGTTTTAGCGACGGTGTCGTTTTTGCCGCGCGCCTCCGCTTCTAATCCCATTGCTAAGGCCTTTACCGGCGCGAACTCCGATGTTTCGCCGGCTGTGACCGGCAAAACGCATTCATTGTTTGCTCCTCGGATAGAGAGAAGTCCTTTTGCGTCTCTCCTGCCTTCGCTCGCTGAAAGCATACAAGTATTCGCCGCTGACTGCAGTACCCCAAAAATTGCATTTTCTCTGGGAGAAACGGTTTGCGCGAAAACCGATGGTGTTAATGTGGACGGTAGTCGATTTGTTAACTGGATCCTCCTGGGCAGCCCGAATACCGTTGTTTACGGCGGCGACGGAGTCACCAATATCACGACCAACCCTCAAAGCTTCATTTTTACGCCGCTCGATCAGGGTTCCTATAAAGTTTCAATCGCGATAACGGGTGATATTTCTCAAACGCCCGCTGGTTTCACCGTGGGGCCGCCAGCCTCAACGGTCATCTCAACATATGCGGACCTGGCCCTTACAATTCCGAAGACTTCATTCAGCCTGGGCGAAACTGTCTACGTGAAAGTCAATGGCGAACCTTTGGGCGCGAGTGGCCCAATCAGGCGCATTAACTGGCAAGCACGCAGCGGTTTGATTTTGCATGCGACTGATATTACGACTAATCCGCAAACTGACTCTTTTACGCTTCCTGCCACCGCAACCTCGATGGTTGGCGGTTTGGTCGTCGATAATCGCGGCACCTGGCGTATTACTTCCAACGCGACGGAAGATGCTTCTGTTCGCCAGGAGGCATACATCTCGGTTCACGATGCGACTCCTTTCACGGATCTTTGGATCGAGCAAGCCACAAACACAGCTAATGGTGAAGTTGAAGCCGGTTCGACCACCACTTTTGACCTTTTCGTTTCCAACAAAGGACCGGACGCGGCGCAAAACGTTGTGGTCGCCGACACAATTCCGGCGAATACGACCTTCTTTTCGATAGTCGAAAGCTCGGGATTGGGCTTCGATTGCGGCATTCCGATTGGAGGAGTCGTAACCTGCACGATCCCCAGCCTGCCCCAGGGCGCGTTGGCCAAGCTTACCCTTGCGGTCGAAGTCAATGCGGGAACACCAGTAGGGACTGTGCTAGCAAACAGCGCCACCGTAACAAGTGACACAACCGACCTGGACAGCGCTGATAATTCTTCGGATGGTTCAGCAGTTGTTCCGACCCCGCCGCCCGCCCAAACTTGTACAATTACCTGCCACGAGAATATCTCGGTGGTTGCGAGCACTGTTCAGGGTGGCAATCCCGGCGCCCTCGTAAACTTCGGTGCGGGGACCAGCGTAGGAAGCTGCGGCGCAATCACGGCCACGTTCGACGGGTTACCTGAAGGCCAACCGGCCTCAGGGGCGTTCTACCCGGTAGGCACAACAGTAGTTAACGTTAGTTCGGAAACCGGTGGCGGTAGTTGCAGCTTCACAATTACGGTAGTTCAGGCGACGCCTCCAACCATTTCCTGTCCAGCAAATAAGACGGCGACGGCCGCGTCAGGTGACACGACAGCGACCGTGGCTGTGGGCACTCCCACCACGAATCCGGCCACAGGCGTAACCGTGGTTGGAATACGCAGTGACGATCCGGTTTGTAACGACAGTGAGATCGATCCTGCATGCGTTCCAGTGCCGGTAACAGATCCTTATCCAATAGGCCAGACTACGATTACCTGGGTCGTTAGAGATTCAAACGGACTCAGTTCGACCTGTGTCCAAACGATTACGGTTAATTCAAGCAACTGTGGCAATGACACTACGCCGCCGACAATTACTGCTCCTCCGGACATAACCGTCGGCACTGGCCCCGGGTCGTTATCCTGCTTTGTTGGTCTCGACGATGAGTTGGGAGTACCCACTGTTGTCGAATCCTGCTCGTATACGGTTAGTACGACAGGTATTCCACCTAACAATGCATTCCCAGTCGGAACGACCACGGTTCACTATCGAGCGACTGATGGGGCCGGCAATGTCAGCGCCCTGGTCGATCAGCATGTGACCGTCGTTGACAACACGCCGCCAATTATCGAGGCTCCGGCAGATGCGGCCTACACCTGTCTGAACGACGTGCCTGCGGCGAGTCCGTCGCAAGCAACCCGAGGAACAGTGCTTGACGAGAACGGTAACCCGCTGCCGCCAGGCCCGCCGATTGATAATTGCGGCACTCCAACGGTTACGGTAACTGAAAGCAGCAGTGGCGCCGGTTCGATCGCCAGCCCGCGTATTATCACGCGGACTTTCACAGCGGTTGATAGTCACGGCAATAGCGCCAGTGACATTCAGACGATCACAGTCACGGACGGCACTCCGCCGACTATTACTGCGCCGTCTAACGTGTCAGTCAACACGGGACCTGGCGCAACTTTCTGCGGCACTGTGATTAGCAATGCTACTCTGGGCACCGCATCCGCTTCGGACAACTGCGCCGGAGTGACCGTTTCGCGTAGTCCGTCGGGAAATACGTTCTCGGTTGGGAATACCACCGTCACCTGGACGGCGACAGACTGGGCGGGCAATACTGCAACCGCCAATCAAACTGTCACCGTGACCGACAACACAGTGCCGGTAATCAGTTGCCCGGCGTCGATCACGCTCGAGCCAACCTGTCCGAGTGGCGCGATAGCTACCTATTCAACGCCAACTGCGACAGACAACTGCGCCGTGCAATCCGTCACGCGAACGGCTGGACTAGCCAGCGGATCCGTTTTCCCAGTTGGCACTACTACTGTGACGCATACAGCGACTGACATTTATGGCAATCAGTCGTCGTGTTCGTTTACGGTAACGGTGCTCACACCGCAGGCTGTAATTCAGAACCTGATCAACAGCGTCAATGCTTCTTCGCTTACCGGTACGCAGAAGAATGGTTTGCTGGCCAAGCTGAACGCTGCGCTCACCGCCATTAACGGCGGGGGCGGGAATGCCTGTGCCAAGCTGAGTGACTTCGTCACCAACGTAGGCACCCTGATCAGCCACGGAGATCTAACAGCGGCTCAGGGTAACGCATGGATTAGCTCAGCCAACCACGTTCGCAACTACCTTGGCTGTACGAGCCTGCCCTGTTCGTGAACCAGCGGCCGGCTCCGCGAGGCGCCGGCCGCCCCTGAATGTTTTTGAAAGTTAAGTACGTCCCAAGCTCCCAGGTGAGGCTGATGCATCCGATTCGGGCGCGGGACTTAATAGAAAGCTCTTTCGCTCGGTTTCAGATTCGAGAGGACTTGCTAATAACAGCAATTAAGCTCAACCCCTAAAGGAGAATGCAACATGAGTAAGCTTCGCTTCAGTTTAAATATTTTTGCCGTCGCAGCTTTTCTGCTGATGGTGACTTCAATGGCTAACGCCCAGGCAACGCGAACCTGGGTATCCGGCGTTGGTGACGACGTTAACCCCTGCAGCCGCACCGCCCCTTGTAAGACCTGGGCCGGCGCCATTTCGAAAACGTTTATCAACGGCGAAATCGATGCTCTGGATGAAGGCGGCTTCGGTACTCTAACCATCACCAAGTCGATTACTATCGAAGGAACGTACGGTAGTGGCTTCGGTTCGACATTGGCCTCCGGCACCACTGGCTTCATCATTAACCTTGGTGCGGCCAACGCGAACGATCCATTGCGTACAGTTCGGCTTCGGAACCTCTCAATAACCGGAGTTGGTGCGAGCGGTACGGTGGGCACGCGGACCGGCATTAACGGCATTAACGTTTCCTCCGGCAACACCGCGGCAATCAATCTGTTTATTGAGAGCTGTTTGGTGACGGATTTCAGCCAGCGCGGACTCACCTGGACCTCTCCCGTTTCGGGAACGATTCACATCACTGACTCAATCTTCAGAAACAACGGCCAGGCGGGAATCGCGTTACTAGGTACGAACGTCAAGGGCTCGGTTGATCGTACTCGGATCGAGAATAACGGCGGCAGCACTTTCGCGGGTTTCGCCGTAGATGGTCCCGGTCAACAGATCTCGGTAAGTGAGTCGGTAGCGTCAGGCAATGGTATAGGCTTTTTCCTGAACAATACGTCAAGCCTGAGCCTGGAAAGTTGCGTGGCGGTCGGCAATACGACGGGTCTACAGTCCACCTCGAGCGGCGCGGGTAATAAGATGCGCATGTCAAATGTGAACGTAACGAATAACGGCACCGGGGTGAGCTTTGCCTCAAACGCCGTGGTTACTTCATATGGTAACAATCACATAGACGGTAACGGGGCGGGCAACGCCTTACCGGTAGGCTCCGCAATCGGCCCGCAATAAGCGTCGACTCTGTGGCAGCTGTTAGTTAGTGCTCCCTACTCCGTCGCGGAAGCTACGGAGTAGGGAGCATTTTGTTTTCCCCGGGGCTTGGCCCAGTGAGACTTTTGTTGTTTAGTTTTCTCGATCGGGCCGTTTGACCTGCATCTTCGCGTTTGCGTAGACTGTTGACCTTGCAAACCCCCTTCCTGGCGATGAATGCACCTCTCCGTGATCTGCGGAGCCATCGATCCAGAGTTAACACTACGAACTGATGCCGACGACTACCAGCGACACCGATTCATTTCTGCCGCCCCCGAGCGCTCTTATACTCCCGGAAAAGCCGCTGGTAACTATCGAACCAAAAGGTTGGTGGGTAGGAGTAAACCTGCGAGACCTCTGGTCGTATCGGGAGTTGCTCTATTTCCTGACCTGGCGCGACATTAAGATTCGTTACAAGCAAACCTTGCTGGGCGGAGCCTGGGCGATTCTGCAGCCCGTCTTCATGATGCTCATTTTTACGATCTTCTTCGGGAGATTGGGCGGAGTAAAGACAGGAGACATTCCTTATGCGCTATTCGCTTTTGCCGGACTCGTGCCCTGGACTTTTTTCGCAAACTCAGTAACGGTCAGCGGCAATAGCCTGGTCGGCAGCGCAAATCTGATTACGAAAGTTTACTTCCCCCGCCTGTTGTTGCCGGCTGCGGCGGTCTCCGCCGGCCTGGTAGATTTTCTGCTGGCGTTCATCGTGTTGGTCGGGTTGCTGCTTTTCTACAGGGTCATACCAACCTGGAACCTCCTTATGCTACCGCCGTTGATCGCGCTTACAGTACTATTCGCTTTAAGCGTGGGCATGTGGTTGTCAGCATTGAATGTGAAGTATCGCGATGTGCGCTTCGCTTTGCCCTTCATGATTCAAGTTTGGTTGTTTGTCTCGTCGGTGATCGTGCCCTCAACCGGCGTCCCCGAACGGTTTCGTTGGCTGCTGCTGCTTAACCCAATGTCGGCGATTATCGAAGGGTTTCGCTCGACGCTTCTCGGCCTTCGGTTTGACTGGTCTGCCCTTTCAATAGCAGCTGTCATTACCTTGGCCACGCTGGTCGGCTCTGCTTATTCTTTCAAGCGAATGGAAAAACACTTCGCAGACATTATCTAGAACTGGCAATTGTCTTGAAGCCAATTATCAAGGTCGAAAACATCGGTAAGCGATACGTGCTGGGGCAGCGTGGTGCGGCCTACTCAACCCTGCGCGACACTCTTACCACCGCAGTTCGATCCCCTCTCAAAGCCCTGCGCTCCAGACAGCGTCAGGACGAAATCATCTGGGCGCTGGAAGACGTAAGCTTCGCGGTCCAACCAGGTGAAGTTCTGGGAATTATTGGCAGGAACGGCGCGGGTAAGTCGACCCTCTTGAAAGTCCTTTCGCGGATCACTGAGCCAACTCGCGGCCGTATTGAGTTATACGGCCGCATCGGAAGCTTGCTCGAAGTGGGAACGGGCTTTCATCCGGAACTAACCGGACGCGAAAACATTCTGCTGAGCGGCGCTATCCTGGGCATGAAGCGAGTGGAGATTAAGCGCAGGTTCGATGAGATTGTCGCCTTTGCAGAGGTTGAAAGGTTCATTGACACGCCGGTCAAATTCTATTCTAGCGGCATGTATATGCGTCTTGCTTTCGCCGTCGCCGCACACCTTGAGCCCGAGATTCTAATGGTGGATGAAGTGCTGGCGGTCGGAGATGCAGTCTTTCAAAAGAAGTGCCTGGGGAAGATGGGCGACGTTGCCAGGGCTGGTCGCACAGTGCTTTTTGTCAGCCACAACATGACGGCTGTTAATCAACTTTGCCCCCGTTCCCTGATGCTCGAAAACGGACAGGTCAAAGTGTTGGGAAAAACGTCAGAGGTGATGACACAGTATCTCAAAGGCGGCGCGGGCAAAGGCGGCGAATGGGTTTGGAAGGATTCGCGGCGCGCGCCGGGCAATCATCGGATTCGCCTACAGGCAGTGCGTATAATCTCCAACGGTAAAATCACAAGTGACGTAGACATCGACAAGGATGTTTCGATCGAGGTCGACTTTTGGAACTATGCGGCGGGGATTCGAAATCTGGGAGTGAATATCTACTTGCAGGACGGGATGGGTACTACAGTGTTGAGTACGGCAAATACTCCCAATGCCAACTCACTGGACGAAGACTGGTTCGATCAGCCGCATGCTCCAGGACTGTATCGCGCCACCTGCACCTTGCCGGGAAATTTCCTTAATGACGCTCCTTACTACATTACGGTTTATGTAATTACGCTGGGCCCTCTGGCAATTGAAGTGGAAGCACCGCAAGTACTCTCTTTTGACGTCTTCGACACCGGCACCATGCGCGAAGCAGGTGGTGGTGGCGGCTGGGTTGGCGCCGTGCGTGTTCGCCTGCCGTGGCGGACCGAGCTGCTGGCGCCGCTGGAAGATCTGCAGCCTGTCGAGGCCGGTCAAGCGTAGAAGACTCAAAGTTGGAAGTTATTACGTCGCCTAACAGGAGGTGTTCTCTTAGATCATGTCGCACATGAAATCAATTGTTAAATCGATCACGCCGGCGGTGGTGAGATCGGCCTACCGGCGCATGACGACCGACACGTCTCCGCGCTTGATACCGGATAAACTACTGCTCATAGACTACGCTTGCGATCGATTGGGAATGCGTTCCTTCGCCGACCTGGGCGGAGTGTGGGGCGTCAATGGTGCCTATAGCTTTTATGCGATTGAAAAGTGCGCCGCCGAGCGCGCTTACCTGATCGACCTCGGGCGGACACCTGAACTTCTCAAAGAACAGGAGCGACACCCAACGCTGAAAATCATCACCGGTCACTTCGGAAAACCCGAGAACGCCGAGCAGATAGGACACGTTGATGCCGTCTTCATGTTTGACATCCTGCTCCACCAGGTCTCGCCCCACTGGGATGAAGTGGTTAAGCTCTACGCCGATAAGACCGAGAATTTTCTGATTTTCAACCAGCAGTACACGGCCTCGGAGCACACGGTGCGGCTGCTCGACTTAGGCGAGCAGGGATATTTCGAGAACGTCCCACATACAAAAGAAAGCGATGTGGAATACAAGGATCTGTTTGAGAAGATGAATGAAGTTCATCCCGTCCACAAAGATCGCACCTACCGCGACATGCCGGACGTATGGCAGTGGGGGATTACCGATCAGGATCTGGTAGACCTGCTGTCATCGCTCGGGTTCACGCTGAATTATTTTAAGAACTGTGGCCCCTTCGGACATCTGAAGCAGATCGAGAACCATGCCTTCGTTTTCTCTCGACGGAGTTGAGCCGCGTTTATGGGTGACGATAACTACAAAAGGTTCGAGCGCCTTACCTTCGACGATTTCCGGCGCCTGGCTACCGACGATTCGCTCAGTCGCCATGAGAAGATCGGCTTTCCGGATTCTTATCGCGAAGGCAAGGAAGCGGCGATCTTCGAAGACATTCGCACGAAGCTTCGCAACCTGGACAGCACCGGGAAGACGGTGCTTGATGTGGGACCAGGCTGCAGTCAGTTGCCTTTAATGCTAATCGATCTCTGTCGCCGCAACGGTCACAACCTGATCATGGTGGACTCCGAAGAAATGCTTTCGCAGCTTCCGGCCGAGCCGTTCATGGAAAAAATCGCGGCGTATTACCCGCAGTGCGACACCTTGTTCGAAGAATTCACCGGCAAGGTGGATGTGATTCTCAGCTATAGCGTGCTGCATTACATTTTCGCCGAGTCAAACGTCTGGGACTTCCTCGATCAATCGCTTATGCTTCTCTCCCCTGGCGGTGAGATGCTGATTGGCGACGTGCCGAACGTGTCTAAGCGGAAACGTTTTTTTTCCAGTGCCGCCGGCATTAAGTTTCATCAGGAGTTTATGCAAACTAAAGAACTCCCGAACGTCGAGTTCAACCGCGTAGAACGGAATCAAATAGACGACTCCGTGGTGTTGTCGCTATTAATGCGAGCGCGGCATCAGGGTTTTGATGCCTATGTGCTGCCGCAAGCCGAGGGCTTGTCGATGGAAAACAGGCGCGAAGACATTCTGATTAGACGACCTTAATATCTTATGGCGAAGGACCGTAAACTTATTATCGTTGGCGATAGCGCGTTCGCAGAAATTGCTTACGAATATTTCACCTACGACTCTGAGTATGAGGTGGTGGCCTTCAGCGTCGAGCGCGACTATCTGAAGAAAGAGACTTTGTGTGAATTGCCGGTAGTCCCCTTCGAGTCGTTGACGGAAGTCTTCGCGCCGGCAGACCACTTTGTCTACGTGGCGACGGTCTACACACAACTGAACCGCTTGCGAACCAGATTGTGCAAAGAGGCCAAACAAAAAGGCTATGGCCTGGCAAGTTATATCAGCAGCCGCGCCTTCGTTTGGAGGAATGTGGCGCTCGGCGAACACTGTTTCATCTTTGAGGACAACACGGTCCAGCCCTACGTCACCGTGGGCGACAACGTCGTTATGTGGAGCGGCAACCACATCGGCCACCACTCCACCATCAAAGACAACTGCTTCATTTCATCGCACGTTGTCATTTCCGGGTTCGTCGAGGTCGGGGAAAATTGCTTTCTGGGTGTCAACTCGACAATTGTTAACAATGTGAAGATCGGGCGCGACTGCTGGTTGGGACCGGACGTGACCATCGTCCGCGACGCACCCGAGGCAACTTTCTTTAAACCCGGCAAAGGGGAGACATCGAGTGTCAACACGCTCGAACGATTTAAACTAAAAGCTTGAACGGTTCAGTAGAAAGGAATCTTTTCGCAGATGGCAAGAGAAGGTTATACAAATGTGGTACGCGGCTCCGCCGAGGAGATCAAAGCCAGAGAAGTTATCTTAGGCCTGTTTAAGGAAACGCCCATCCCGGACGACGAAATGCTCGTCAATCTGGGCGCTTACCTGCGCAGCCCTTTGTTGGCGAAGATTCTTTATCTCAACGAACTCTACCAGCTGATCGAAAAGGTGCCTGGCATCATCGCAGAGTTCGGCGTCTGGTGGGGCGCCAACCTCGCGCTCTTCGAGTCGTTCCGGGCCGTCTACGAGCCTTACAACTGGAACCGCAAGGTGGTCGGCTTCGACACTTTTCAGGGTTACCCTTCCGTGGGCGAAAAGGATGGCACGACAGGCTACGCAGCGGTTGGTGGCTACACAGTTTCAGAAGGATATGAAGATTACCTGAGCCGCCTGCTCGATGCTCATGAGGCGGACAATGTAATGGCGCAGATCAAGAAATATGAACTCGTCAAAGGCGATGTAGTGCAAACGATTGATAAGTATCTAGACGACAACCCGCAGACTATCATCGCGCTCGCTTATTTTGATCTGGCGCTCTATGAGCCAACAAAAAAATGTCTCGAAGCGATCAAGCCGCATCTGGCGCGTGGCAGTGTGCTGGCCATGGATGAGTTGCTTTCGCCGGATTTCCCGGGCGAGACCGTGGCGGTAAAAGAGGTTTTCGGGCTGGACAAGTATCGCATCATCAAGTCGCGCTTTCTGCCCGACCGCGCCTACATCGTAGTCGAATAGACGCCGCGTGACTTTCGCGGCCAGGACAATTCCAGTATGAGATGGCGGAAGCGAGGGCTGGTCTATGTGCCGGCCGGCAATAGTTGGTGGACGAAAAACCGCTACGCCTTCAACCCCACTGTCGAAGTGCTGTCAGACGATTTGCTGCGGGTTTATTTTGCCGCCCTCGACGAACATCGCTACGGACGTATCGGCTATGTCGAGTTAGACGCAAATGAGCCACAGCAGATTCGTTACGTTACGAACGAGCCGGTGCTTGATTTGGGGCCGCTCGGAGAGTTCGACGATTCCGGAGTAAACCCCTCGTGCGTGATTGAAGTCGGCGGGAGTAAGTATCTCTACTACATCGGCTGGCAACGTTGTGAGCGCGTGCCCTACATGCTCTTCAGTGGACTCGCTACCAGCGACGATAGCGGACGCAGCTTCAAAAGATATGCGCCAGTGCCAGTCTTCGATCGAACCGAAACCGAGCCCTACTCACGCTCGGCGCCCTGCGTGCTGAGCGAGGCAGGCCGGTACAGAGCGTGGTACTGGTCGTGCGAGCGTTGGTCGGTAGAAGACGATTGGGTGCATTACAACAACGTCATACGGCATGCTGAATCAGCCGACGGCGTAAACTGGCAGAGCACAGAGCACATCTGCCTCGCGCCTTCAGGCCCACTCGACTACACGGTCGGCCGCCCCTGGGTCGTGAAGGACGGCGATACTTATAAGATGTGGTATTCGATCAGAAGCCGCGCCGAAGTTGGCTATCGCATCGGTTACGCCGAATCGCTGGACGGCCTCAGTTGGACGCGCCGGGATGAGGACGTGGGTATCGAGCCCTCGGAAAGCGGTTGGGATGCGCAGATGATCTGTCACCCGTGCGTAGTGGACGTAAAAGGTCAACGTTATATGTTCTACAATGGAAATCAACATGGCGCGACGGGCTTCGGTTATGCAGTGCTGGAGCAGGACTAATACACGCGCGAATAATTCAAACTATGCCAGAACCGATCTGCTCGCCGGCCAGCTTTGTTAATGGCGTCATCACTACTGAGATGCCGCTCGCGGAGATCAGCGAGTCGATAATGTCGGGCAACATCTTCATCCTCAAGGGCGCGTTTGCCGCGGAGCGCGACGACTTAATTCAACTGCGACACGCCGTGTTTGATTGGGCGCAGGCAAACCCGCCCGCCGATCAGCCTGAGCCGACGGAGAATAGTCACTGCATGCAGGCTGGCGTTTCCAGGTTGCAGCAAACGCCGCACGTCTATCACTCGTATAACTTCAACCGCATCTCCCAACTGCCGATTAAGCTGGCGGAACATCTCTACAAATACTTCCGGCCGCTCTGCGACTTGCAGAATGCGCTCACCGGAAACAATGCGACTTTGGAAAACTTTGACGGCGTAGCCCTGCATCCACAGTTGATTCAATACCCGCTCGGCGGCGGGATCTTTGGCCGGCACTTTCACCCATTAGACCCGCAACGAATCGGGCTCATCGTGGCCCTTACGCAACGGGGCACGGATTTTTCTGAAGGTGGTACGTGTTTCGAGGTAGACGGCACGGTCGTTGACATTGAGCCCTATCATGATTTGGGCGACATAGCTTTTTTCAGGTTCAACATTCCGCACTGGGTAAACCCTTCAGATCTCGGGGAGAAATTCGCCTGGGAGTCTGAACGTGGCCGTTGGACAATGGTGCTGCCTTACTACTGAGGCGCGAGACTTTTGCTGATCAAGTGAGGCTCGATGGAAGTTTTGTCATACGCGCCGGGCGCGGCAGCAGCCTGGGATGAATTTGTCGCGCGCGCGCCCATGGCGACGCTCCTGCACACGCGTCGATATCTCTCCTACCACGGCGAGCGCTTTAGCGATGTCTCGGTTTTGTTAGTGGATGAACGCCAACGTGTCATCGCAGTTTTTCCAGCGGCCCTTGATCCGGATGATGACAAATGTGTGATTAGTCATCCGGGAGTAACCTATGGCGGGATTGTTCACGACGGCGGCTTGCGCGGCGAGCGCATGATCGAAGCTCTCGATATCCTGCGCCATCATTACACCCAACAAGGTTCGACGAGGCTCCGCTACAAGGCCGTTCCATACATCTATCAGCAAACGCCCGCAAGTGATGATCTCTATGCTCTATTCCGGATCGGCGCGCGACGCTATCGCTGCGACTTGTCAAGCACTATCGACCTGGCAGCTCGCTCGGCCGCGAGCGAACGCAGGCGGCGCGGCCTGAAGAAAGCCTTAAAGGCCGGCATCGAAATCAAGCAAGGGGCCGAATTCATTGCGCCGCTCTGGAGCGTGCTCGAAGACAATCTGGCGCGCAAACACAGCCGCAAGCCAGTGCACACTGCCGAGGAAATTGCTCAGCTACACGCGCTCTTTCCCGCTGAGATTGAGTTCGTGGTCGCCATGCTCGACGGACAGGTTGAGGCGGGAGTAGTCCTATTCGTCAGTCCGCGTGTAGTACACTCGCAGTACATCGCTTCAAGTAGCACCGGCTATGAACTGTGCGCGCTCGACGCTGTTCTCGATCACTGTATTACGCAGGCACAGGCGCGACCGGCCCGGTACTTCGATTTCGGCAACAGCAACGAAGACGAGGGCCGCCACTTGAACGAAGGCCTCTTCAACTTCAAGCGGGAGTTTGGCGCCGGAAGCGTAGCTTACGAATTCTACGAGTTGGACTTGAAGGCCTGAAACGCGCAATGACTCTCGCCGATTGCAACATCATTCAACTGCCCGTGATACACGACCCCCGCGGGAACCTGACTTTCATCGAGTCAGAAAATCATATTCCGTTTGAAATCAGACGCGTCTACTACCTTTACGATGTTCCCGGAGGTGCAACTCGAGCCGGGCACGGGCACAAGGTCCTGCAGCAACTCATGATCGCCATGTCCGGAAGCTTTGACGTGGAACTCGATGACGGAACGGAAAAGAAGAAGTATCACTTGAATCGTTCTTCCTATGGTCTCTATATCCCACAGATGATCTGGCGCGATATTGATAACTTCTCCTCCGGATCAGTTTGCATGGTCCTGGCTTCCGAGCATTTCCAGGAGTCGGATTATTATCGCGACTACGAAGAATTCGTCGCGGCCGCCAGGGGGTAGTGCATGACGGTTCCCTTTCTTGACTTGAAAGCTCCCTACCGTGAATTGAAGGAAGAGATCGACGAGGCCTTAGCGCGCGTAATGGCCTCTGGTTGGTTTGTGCTGGGCGAGGAAGTAACAGCATTTGAAAAAGAATTCGCCGGCTACTGTGAAGCCGATCACTGTATCGGCGTCGGCAATGGCCTTGATGCGCTGCATCTGATCTTGCGGGCCCTGGAAATCGGCGACGGCGATGAAGTTATCGTCCCTTCTAATACCTACATCGCGACGTGGCTCGCAGTTTCTTACGCCGGCGCCAAGCCTGTACCCGTCGAACCTGATAAGCGAACCCACAATATTGATCCGGCTAAGATCGAGGAGACGATCACTCCGCGAACGAAAGCTATCATCCCAACTCACCTCTATGGCCAGCCTGCTGACATGGATTCGATTAACCAGCTGGCGGCGCGAAACGGTCTGAAGGTGATCGAAGACGCGGCCCAGGCGCATGGCGCTCGTTATAAGGGACGGAGGGCCGGCAGTCTCAGTCAGGCGGCCGCTTTTAGTTTTTATCCGGGAAAGAACCTTGGCGCGTTAGGCGATGGTGGGGCTGTTGTAACGAGCGATACGAACCTGGCGAACAAGATCAGGCGGCTGAGGAATTATGGCTCGCAGGAAAAATATCGTCATGACGAAAAGGGTTTCAATTCACGACTGGATGAATTGCAGGCGGCCGTGCTACGCGTAAAACTGCGCCACCTCGAAAATTGGAATGAACGCCGAAAAGCTATTGCTCGGCACTACCTCGAACGCCTTGCAGACGTCGCCGGGCTGGGCCTTCCCGAAGTCCCAAGCTTTGCCGAGCCCGCTTGGCATCTGTTCGTCGTCACGCATCCCGAGCGCGACAAGCTGCAAGCAGCGCTTACCAATGACGGAGTCGGAACCCTGATACATTACCCGATTCCGCCTCACCTCTCAGGGGCCTACCAGGACTCAACCTCGCCGGCGCGGGATCTGGCGATCGCTGAAACACTTTCGGGCAACGTTCTAAGTTTGCCGATGGGGCCTCATCTGGACAGAGCCAGTCAAGACGCCGTAATTGCCAGCATTCGGGGCTATTCGTCTAAGTCAAAGGATGCAACCCAGAGGGTTGCGAGAAAGTAGCCGGTGGTCGTAGCGAAGCGAAGACCACCGGTCGCAGGATGCAAGAAAGGCCGCACCCCGGCGGGGTGCCAGATGAGATGCAGATCGAGATTCTCGCACCACTTCGTGGTGCAACTCTTTGATGATTTGATCCGGTGGCTTTCGCTTCGCTTCAGCCACCGGCTACTATCTCCCAGCCCTCCGGGCTTTGGTAGGTGCGCGGTTCGTTGTCTCTCAGGTATTATCGTTTCAGCCTTAATCACTACATGCGCGCCAATCCAAAAGTCAGCATCTGCATCCCTTCGTATAATCATTCGCGTTTTCTTTCCACCACTATCGAAAGTGCGTTAAGGCAAACCTACCCGAACATCGAGATAATCGTTGTCGACGATGGTTCTACAGACAACAGCCTGGCCATAGCCGAGAGCTATGCTGCCAAATATCCTTTGCTCGTCAAAGTTTTTACACATCCCAACCGGCGCAATCTCGGAATCGCAGCTACAGCAAATCTTGCCTTTCAAAAGGCCAGCGGCGAATTCTGGTCGGGCCTACCCTCTGACGATGTCTATTTTCCAGACAAGACAGAACGCCAACTGCAATTCATGGACAAACATCCGCAGGTCGGGTGGAGTTACGGTCATGCGCAGTGCATTGACGGAAACGGCGCCGACCTGCCGCAAATATTTGGCTGGGACATTTCCGGCGACCCTCATCCGGTTGAGCGACAGATCATTGGGAATCATATTTCAGCGATGACCGTGCTGGCGCGGCGTTCTTTGCTTGAGAAGGTGGGCCGGGAAGACGAAAGTTTGATCTATAGCGACTGGGAACTCTTTGTGCGGATGCTTTCCGAGAGCAAGGTGGGATTCATCGATCAGCCCCTGGTCAAGTATCGGGTTCATTCTGAAAACACCAGCCTGGGACTTGAGGTGGAGGAAAATCTGAAAAGGTCTCTCCAGGTTGTGACCAGGCTTGCAGAAAAAGCTCCTTCTTTTGGAGGCGAACTCAGAAAGCCGCGCGTGCGAGCCTTACTATCCTTGATGCAGGCTTATTATTTTTTTAGTCTGGGTCAACGCGACGCTGCCTCGAGCCATTTGCGCGACGTTTTCAAAACCGATCCTTCTCTTGAAGTTAATCCAGGGATTTGTGTTAGCTGGCTGGAGAGAATTAGAGCGGAGAATCAGTTTTATGACTGGGTAGCGGATGAGGTTCGCGAGAAGGTACAAACAGTCCGCGGGAAAAATTTGGTGAAGCAATATGATTCGCTTGCTTATGCGGCAAAGGCCCTGGCTAGTTATCGCGCCGGCGATCTGGCCGAAACTCGGCGATGCGCACTTCGTAGTTTCAAAATGGACCCGCGGCGCGCCGGTGATCGCCAGCTGAGATCGATCTTCTTAGAATCTATAGTCGGTTCACCGTTCACGAATCGAGTGCGGCAAATAAAGCGACAGGTAGTCGGAGAAGATCAACATTTGAAGTCGTCCTGAAGCCCACCCCTGTTCAAACAAATAAAGGGTAGGAGAATAGTCTGATTAGATGCGCTTCATAGAAACTAAAATACCAGGTTCATTCATTGTTGAACCTGATCGCTTTGAGGACGAACGAGGATTTTTTGCGGCGTCATTCCGGGCCAAAGAGTTCGCCGCCCGCGGGCTGGAACACGTCTTCGTCGAGAGTAATATTTCCTATAGCAAAACTCGCGGCACTTTGCGCGGCATGCACTATCAGGCCGCCCCTCATGGACAAGCCAAACTGGTACGTTGCACCCGGGGCGGAATTTTTGACGTAGTGGTGGATTTGCGCCGTGAATCTCCCACTTTCCGCCGTTGGGAGGGCATCGAATTAACAGCGGAGAATCGTTCCATGCTATACCTACCTGGCGATTGCGGGCATGGTTTCCAAACGCTGGTTGATGATACCGAGGTTTTTTACATGGTTTCGCAACCTTACGCCCCTGAAAGCGGTCGAGGATTTCGCTGGAATGATCCCTTCTTCGGCATCGAGTGGCCGGAGGCAGATGAGCGCATCCTGATTGACCGGGATCAGAAGTATCCCGACTTCAGCTTATGAAAAAAGCACTTATCACCGGTATTACCGGGCAGGACGGAAGCTATCTCGCCGAGTATCTGCTCGGACTTGGTTACGAAGTCCATGGCCTTGTCCGGCGCGTCGCGTTGGAGGATCCTTCCCGGCGTTTCACACGGATCGAGCACATCCTCGATCGGCTCACTCTCCACCCGGCAAGCCTCGAGAGCTACCCTTCGATTTTCAGTATTTACAGCAAGACCGAGTTTGACGAGTGTTACCATCTCGCGGCTCAGAGCTTTGTCGCCGAGTCTTTCGCCGACGGCTTCTCAACCATGAATACCAACATCAACGGCACGCACTACATGCTCGCCGCCCTGCGCGAACTGCAACCCATGTGTCGTTTCTACTTTGCCGGCTCTTCGGAGATGTTTGGCAAAGTGCGCGAGGTGCCGCAAACGGAGTTGACCTCATTCCACCCGCGCTCGCCCTACGGCATCAGCAAAGTGGCGGGCTTCGATCTAACGCGCAACTATCGCGAAGCCTATGGTATGTACTGCGTCAGCGGAATTCTTTTCAATCATGAGTCGCCGCGACGTGGCTACGAGTTTGTTACGCGCAAGATCACTTCAACCGTCGCGCGTATCAAGACTGGCCTGGCGACGGAACTACGCCTCGGCAACCTCGATGCGAAACGCGACTGGGGCCATGCAGCAGACTATGTGCAGGCGATGCATTTGATGTTGCAACAGCCTGCCGCCGACGATTATGTAGTCGCGACCGGAGAGACTCATACCGTGCGCGAGTTTTGCGAGCGGGCCTTTGCCCGGGCAGGGCTCGACTACCAGCAGTTTGTAAAGATAGATCAACAATTCGTGCGCCCGGCTGAAGTAGATCTGCTCATTGGCGATTCTGCGAAGGCCAGACGGGAACTTGGCTGGAAACCCAAGCGCTCGTTTGCTGAACTGGTCGATGAAATGGTCGACGCCGATCTGCGCGAGGCTACTCGCTCAGCCCAGGGTGCGTCCTCGTTTGCCGGCGAAGCAGCCGGAGTTTCTTGAGCCCGGGCGAGCGACGGCAGTGACTTCAATTCCTTCAGTTCATCTCGTTATCCTCAACTGGAACGGCCTTGACGACACTTTGGAGTGTTTGGCATCGCTGCATGAGCAAGACTATCCATCGCTCAGAATTCATGTCGTCGACAACGGTTCAGCAGAATCGGAGGCAACCGAGATTGAGCGTCGATATCCGCGTGTCAACGTGATGCGGCAAGCGACAAACCTCGGCTTCTGCGGCGGCAACAACGTCGGCATCAGGCAAGCACTCGAGGAAGGGGCCGACTATGTGTTGATTCTAAACAACGACTCAGTGGCTCCCCCCGACATGATCTCGACGCTGATTAATGAGAGCGCCTCGCTCGACAAGGTGGGTGCTGTGAGTCCCGTCATTCTTCACCATCCGGATCACAAGACGGTCTGGTACGCCGGCTCCGTTTGGGAGAGCGAGATTGCGGGCTTTCGCCATGTTCTTGAGGAGAGCCCAATAGAGCAATTGCAGCAACAGCAACCTTACACGACGGCATATGCGTGTGGTTGTTGCCTGCTGGTTCACTCGTCAGTCTTGCGCAGCGTCGGTCTGATGGATGAACGCTACTTCGCTTACTTCGACGAGGCAGACTGGTGTTCGCGCATGAAGAAAGCGGGGTTCGAGTGTTATGTTGTTCCGCGAGCACGGCTCTATCACAAGGTTTCAGCTTCAGCGCCGAAATTGATTGCGACTTATCTTATGGCGCGCAACCGCCTGCTGTGGATGAAAGAACACTTGCCGGGAATTGAACGAAGGCGTTCCATTAGTTATCTCTTGAAAGAAACGATTTGGAACATTTTGAATATAGGGGGTTGGAGCGGGGGCAAGTATAAACACGCACCGGCCCACAGCCGGGCAATGTTGTGGGGTTGGCGAGATTACCTGCGCGGACGTTTTGGCAAATGGCCTGAACAAATTCAACGCCTGAACATGGCAAAGGAGACAAAGGAAAAAGCAGCCAAACCCGCTGTCTGAATCCGGGCCTGTATCTCGGATTCATCTCCGCGCCGCACCATGAAAGTTTTATTCGTAGCCACTAGTTTTCCCGTTCCTCCGCATGCCGGTGCTAAAGTTGCGCTGCTGGAAACTTTGCGCAGCATTGAGCGACTATGCGAACTGCATTTGCTCCTGCCGCGCACCGAAGAAAACTCAGCAGCAGACCTTGCGGCTTTGCAGCAACTAGTCCCTAACACTCAAATTCATTTTTATCAGCCCAGACCCGGGCAACCCGCGACGCTCGAGAAATTCGCGATTGCGGCGCGCACCGCATTTTCCCGCAATAGTTATCATGCCTCTATCTGGTTGGACCAAAATCTGCGCTCGGCGGCTGCGAAGCTATGCGATAAGTACCCGTTTGACTTAGTTCATTGCGAATGGCTTTACCCGGCCATCGCGCTACAGGAAATGGACCTGCCATTGGTTGTTCGCACGCTCGATCTCCATTTCGTGATCATGAAAGATGGAGTCGAGGAAATACCGGACGACAAGAAATTGCGCAAGACCCTTTGGCGACTGGAGGCTGAGCGCTTCCGCCAGTTCGAGGTTGGGATCTTCAATAAGGCGCTGATCACAATCGCTGTCTCGGCTGAGGACGAAGCGGTCCTGCGTCGGGAAGGTGTGTCGCGACTGGTGCGGATACCTCCGCCGATGACGGTCCCGGAACAATCCCCCGTTGTGAGTGCGGACAACAAAACCTGCACTGCCCTGTTCCTGTGCATGCTGCATGCTATGGTTAATCGCGAGTCGTCATTTCTTTTTACTGACGAGATATGGCCAAAGATTAGCGAGCAAGTGCGGGCCAGTGTCCAGGTAGTTTTTGCGGGAGGTAACCCGGATGAAGGCGCGCGGCAACGAGCCCAGGAATGTGGTATTCGTATGGAAGCGCCACTGCCTGATGAGCAAGCCCGAAAGCTCTATGCCGAGGCTGACATTTTTCTGTCGCCGATCAAGACGGGTACTGGTATAAAAACCAAAACGCTGGAGGCAATGGCCAACGGCAAACCAATCATTGGCTTTCGAAATTCTTTTCGCGGCGTTCCGGTGGAAAATGGTAAACACGCACTCATCGCTGATTCCAACGAAGAGTTTGCGCTTCTTTTTGAGAAACTGGTCGGCGATCCCGCGTTGCGGCGTCAGTTGGGAAAAGCCGCGCGCGAGTTCATCAGCGAAAACTTCAATCCGAAGACTCTGGGCCAACAGTTGATAGATACCTATTCGACTGCCGCGGAATTGGTTACCAGAAAAGTCGCGGCGCTTTAGCGCTTTCGGAACCATCTCGAGCCGCACTGCAATTGAAACGACTAGAAACTAATGCACCGATTACTTGCTTCAGCCTGGAATTCTTTGATTGACGCCGGTGGCGGTCTGACCGGAAAAGTTGTCAGCGCCGGAGTCTCGCGTGGCTGGATCTATTTTCCATTTGCCTCGGAAGTCTTGTCAGTTTTACCTTTTTCACTGGGATGGAAGCTACGGCGTGCAACTTACGCCCGGCTACTCCCGCAGATCGGTCAAGATGTTCTGTTGAATTTCGGAGTTGTGCTGGAGGACCCACGCACGACCTTCGGTGATGATATTTGGGTCAGCAACGGCTGTTACATTGACTACGCAAACATCGGCAGTTATGTCTTAATCGGCCCCCACGCTGTTCTGCTTTCAGGCGGCCGGCACCATCGGTTTGATCGGCTGGACCTGCCGGTGAAGCATCAGGGAAACTGGCCGAAGAACCCATTAGTGATCGGTGACGGGGTATGGATCGGGGCGAACGCAACGATCATGGCAGACGTTGGTCACGATGCGATCGTAGGAGCCGGATCTGTGGTGACAAGGCCGGTGCCTCCTTACGCGATTGTCGCCGGGAACCCGGCGCGCATTATTCGTGATCGACGCCCCCTAAAGGAAGAAGCAGCTGCAGCGGCAATACCTGAAACTGCCGCAAATCTTAAAAACCCTCGGCCGTCAGAACATCTATTGTCGGAGAATTAGCGCATCAATCTTCAAACTGCTTTAGCACATCCAGCCAAATGAGACTCCCACGTCAAAACTAATTCCAAATATGCACTATCACCTGATCGGAATCTGCGGAACGGCAATGGCTGCGTTAGCAGGAATGCTGCAAGCGCGCGGACATCAGGTCACGGGCTCGGACGAATACGTTTACCCGCCGATGTCTACCATGCTTGCTTCGCTGGGGATTCAGGTGAACCAGGGTTACCACCCGGAACATCTCAATCCGGCGCCCGATTGCGTGATTGTCGGCAACGCTATTCCGCGCGGAAACGCGGAAGTTGAAGCGACACTCAATAGCAAACTGATCTACCGATCGCAGGCGGAAGTCGTCAAAGAAGAATTCATTCGCGGCCGTCGCTCACTGGTGGTCGCCGGGACGCACGGCAAGACAACGACTACGAGCATCGCCGCCTGGGTGCTGGATCAGGGTGGTTTGGATCCAACTTTCCTTATTGGCGGCATCGCCCAGAACTTCGGCGTGAGTTTTCGAGTTACCAATAGCGATTACTTCATCATTGAGGGCGACGAATACGACACGGCCTATTTCGATAAGGGTCCGAAGTTTATGCATTACCTGCCGGAGATCGCGATCGTAAATAACGTCGAGTTTGATCACGCCGATATTTATAACGATCTGGCCGCGGTGAAACTTGCCTTCCGGAGATTTATGAACCTGGTTCCCGGCAACGGCAAACTGATCGCCGGGTGGGATAGCCCACACCTGCGTGACGTTGTGACGTCGATGGGCCTGAGACTCTTCACTCAACTCGAAACTTTCGGGACAAGTGAAGATGCGAAGTGGCGTCTTAGCGAAATGGATTTTTCCGGAGAGTTGAGCAAGTTTACTGTTAGCTGCGAAGGCAAGCCCTGGGGCAAGTTTGAAACGCCGCTGATTGGAGACTTTAACCTCTTGAATTGCCTGGCTGTGATCATCGCCGCTGACACTTGGGGCGTCAGCCGCGAGGTTATTGCCGGCGCCTTGCGATCGTTCAAAAATGTACGGCGCCGAGCCGAAATACGCGGCGAGGAAGGCGGCGTTACTGTCATTGACGACTTTGCCCACCATCCAACAGCAGTGAGGGAAACTCTGCGCGGCTTGCGCAATCGATACCAGCAGCGTCGTTTGGTCGCCGTGTTTGAGCCGCGGTCATGGTCATCTCGTCTGGCAGTGTTTCAGGATGACTATGCCAATGCCTTCCGAGCTGCAGACTATGTGGTTATCGCCAACGTCTTCGACAGTCAAAAGGTTTCTGAGAAGGGAAGATCGCTCGACACCAGCAAACTGATCGAGGAGGTGTCCAAAGATGGCAAGCCGGCGGTTGCGCTTCCAGACTGCGACGCGATTATCGAACACCTGCGGACGCAACTTCAGGAGGGCGACGTGGTCGCCATCATGTCAAACGGAGGCTTTGGTGGAATTCACGAGAAACTGCTTGCCGTCCTGAAACAAACCTCAAGGGCACTAGGCAAAGCAAAACCGGAATAGTTGATTTATCTCAATTCAACATCCGCTCATTCTAGAGTCAATCAAGCTTCCCGCCGCGCTTCCACTATAGCTTCCTCATCTGCCGAGGCAACGAGTAACGGTGTGGGAAAGAGTTTGCCGCCGTCCTTCTTACCGGGGGCCTGGACGCGTGCAGTGAGTATTCGGCGAATTCGTTGCGGCAGAAATTTTCCTGCCAGTAACGCGGCGGCGCCGACCAGTTCAACTACGTCGCCGCCACCACTCCAGTGTTCGCGAACAATTTCCGGGTCGGTTCGCTCCATCAATCGCAACAACGTCAGCGAAATCAAATAAGCATCGTCAACCTGCCCCACGAAGGGGATCATGTCAGGTATTAGATCGAAAGGAATGATTGCATAGGCGATGGCTGCAGCAACCAGGGCCCGCTCAACTTTCGGGACGCGCGGGTCCGCCAGCAGACGCACGCACAACAAAAGCATATTCGGAATGAACAGCAGCAGGTTCTTTAGTCGTCTCTTAGTTTGCCACGCCATCTATTATTTGACTCCGGTTCTTGTTCAGCGAATTTTCTTTGCGGGCATGTTGCGCCCATTCTGATGAAGAATCAACTGCGTAACTACTCCCTGTTCGTTCTTAACGAAGGTTACCTGGGCGTCTACAACCTTGAGAAAGAATTCCGTCGCTGAGGTTGAATACAGTTCGGCTTTTGGCTGGCCAGTCGCCACAGCCATCAGCTTTCCATCTTCGACGCTGACGGTGACGATGAAATTTTGGAGCCAGTTCATATTCTCCAACATAAGAATCGTAGATATTGCGGTCGATTGCGGCTTCTGTTTGCGCACCCGTTAGCGATGCCAGAACACGGGCGGCGTTAGTGTTCTTGGGATCCAGTTCGACCGCCTTCTTATAGTTAGTAATTGCGAGTTCTTTATCGCCATGGGCCAGGTAAGCCTCACCCAGGCTGTCGTAAGGATTCGGCGCGCTCGGATAGGCTTCAACGTTGAGCTTGAAGATTTCAATCGCCTCAGCTATTTTTTTCGCTTGCAGTAGTTGATAGCCAAGCGTGTTCAACTCACCTTCGCTAAAATCGTATTCTCGATTACGCGACGCCTTCAGGTCACGATATTGTTTGATTGCTGCGGCCACGTCTCTAAGGGCAGTTGGCCGAAGCGTCTCCGCGATTGATAGTTTTGGAGACTCGTAAGGTTGATCGTAAAGAATGTTGGTAATACCCAGCGCGATTGGGTCGAGGTAACGGCCTTGAGACGTGTTGTCCAGCAGCACGATTAGCCGGTTATCACCTACCAGCCGGACAATACTCGTGCTGAATCCGTTGATTCCGCCGTTATGCTCAATGACTGGAACGGTGATCTTATTTGGGCCCAAACTGGCTTTCCTGATGCCGAACCCATAGCCGTAATTCTCGAGGTTGGGCTTGAACATCAATTCCTTCGATGCGGCTGTGAGAATTTTCTCGCCATACAAGGCCTGATCCCAAAGAAACAGATCTTCGACAGTTGAATAAAGCGAGCCTGCAGCGTAAGGGATGGTCATATCCAGGTAAGGAGCATTTTCGTACCCGTTTTGAGTCTTGATGTAACCTGCGGCCCGCTTGCTGAGCACCGTCCCGTAGTGATCGTAACCAGTGTTTTTCATTCCCACCGGATCAAGGATATTTTCCTTCAAGACTTGTTCGTAAGATTTGCCCGTAACTTTTTCGATGATGTCCCCCAGGAGAAAGTACCCTGAGTTGCTGTAGTTAAACTTTGTCCCCGGTTCGAACTCAAGGTCGCCGCTCGCATACTGCTTGACGAAGTCGTCGACCTTGAAAGGATTGCGACTGATGTTGGCAAAGAATCCCGGTTGCGCTGTGTAGTTTGGAACCCCAGAGGTGTGACTGAGCAATTGATGAATGGTCATGCGCGCGCCAGTGTCCTTGCGATAATCCGGCAAGTAGTCCGAAACCTTTCCATCCAGTTTGATCTTTCCCTGCTCCGCCAACTGCAATATCAAAGCAGCGGTGAACTGCTTGGTGATCGAACCAAGCCTGAACTTCGTATCGGGCTCGTTTGGAATGTTCCACTCCATGTTCGCCGGTCCGAAGCCTTTCTTGTAGATCACTTTGCCATGGTCAGCGACTAGTACCGCTCCATTAAACTGCTGATACTTGTGATACAAAGACATGAGTTCATCGAGCTGGCGCACCTTATCCTGTGCCACGACCGAGATCTGAAAGGCAAGAATGCTGAGCAGGCCGAGCGCAAGGTACAGCTTCTTTGAAACTTTCATCGCTTTTATCATTTCGGGACTCTCCTTACGATGGGCAGTCTGGATGAAAAGCTTGGGTCAGGAAAAACCGGCTCAAGGATACTGTCCTTCGACGGTTGTCGCCTCGTATTACTTCCGGCTACTGCATACGCACGAGTATTCAAACTTGTTCTGGCTTCGCGGCTCGGTTAGACTCCGCTCACCGAAAAAGTTCCGCCTGGATCAAGACGCACATCGCTGCCATGTCCATTCTCGAAAGAATTCGCCAGCGCGCCGCCGCTAAACCTCAACATATTGTCTTGCCAGAAGGAAACGATCCCCGCATGGTGGTTGCAGCCGCGATCTGCGCGCGCAGTAGGATGGCTCGTATTACTTTACTGGGAGACGAGGCAACGATTCGAGACACCGCACAACGCGAAGGCGCCGATCTCGGCGGAGTTGAAGTAATAGACCACCGCCGCGCGTCTGATTTCGAAAAAATGGCCTCGCTTCTTCATGAGATGCGCCGTGCTAAAGGAATGATGGCCGACGAAGCTCGCACTCTCGTGACCGATCCGCTTTACTACGGCAACCTCATGGTGCGACTCGGAAAAGCCGATGGTTCGGTGGCTGGGGCAACCAACACAACTTCGCATACCGTGCGGGCGGCGCTCCTGTGTATCGGTGTACGCGCCGGTTTCAAACTCGTATCGAGTTTTTTTTTAATGGCTCTCCCCGATGCCGGTTTCGGTCATAACGGCGCCCTAATCTTCGCGGATTGCGGCGTAGTTATCGAGCCTTCAGCGGCGGAGTTGGCGGAGATTGCGATCGCCTCGGCGGATTCGTGTCGCGCCCTGCTGGGTGCAACGCCGCGCGTCGCGATGCTCTCTTTCTCAACCAAGGGCAGCGCAAAACACAACCTCGTAGACAAGGTAGTAGAAGCAACCAGAACCGTGAAAGCGCGGGCCCCTCAACTTGAGATTGACGGCGAACTGCAGGCGGACGCAGCGCTGGTGCCCGCGATTGCTCAATCAAAAGCTCCGGGGTCAGCAGTCGCCGGCCAGGCAAACGTTTTGATTTTTCCTGATCTCCAGTCAGGCAACATCGCCTACAAGCTCACCGAAAGATTAGCCGGGGCCACCGCCATTGGACCGATTCTTCAGGGCCTCGACAAGCCGGCCAACGATCTCTCCCGCGGCTGCAAAGCTGAAGATATTGTAGATGCGGTTGCCATAACGGCTGTGCAGTCTCAAGCTCGACAAGCAGCCGTCTAAGAGATGAGGTAGTTCTGAGTTCCCCCGCTTTTAACTTGAAGGTCACCGTCGTCTCCTACGGTTTGTCGTAAACTAATTGAACATCATCCAAATGAGGCAACTCGAAGTGGGCTGGGCTCGCATCCAACCTCGGCAAAACTCCAAATCCGAGAGGCAGGTCAATCATTTTGCTTAGTCGCTATCTTAGTCTTTTCCTGTTTTTTCTGATGCTGGCGACTGCTGGCTTTGGCCAGTCTCAACGAAAGCCGCCATCAGCGCTTCCCTCCCCCACGCCCGAAGAGGACGATCGGGTAACAGTTTTTACTGAAGAAGTGCGCCTGCCGGTAATAGCCGTGGATCAGTTTGGTCACTATGATCCCACTGTTGTGCCGGACGATATCCTGGTGCTCGAGGACGGCGTCGCCCAACAGATCAAAAGCGTCCGTCGAATTCCCGCTAACGTAATCCTGGTGTTAGATACTGGTGGCGAACTGAGTGGGCTTGGCGGAGTTTCCAAGCGAACGATCCTGACGCGCGACGTTGCGCTCGAACTCTTGAGCCGGCTACGAGAAGACATCTGGGTAGAGGTGATGCAGTTTAATAACTCAGTTGATCTACTGCAGACCTGGACGCGCGATCGCCCCGCTACGGTAAAAGTGTTGAAGACAAAACTTTCCTCGGGCAAGCGCGTACGTTTTGCGGATGCCGTCGCCGCCGCCGCGCAACAACTGAAGGACCGGCCGGAGGGTAGCCGGCATGTGGTTTTCATCACCGATGGGGTCGACACTCCGGGTGGAAAGGTGACCTTGGCCCAGGCAATGAAACAAATGTCAGCCGCCAGAGCTACGATTCACATCATCAGCTATACAGAGTATGTAAGGCAGCCACAACCAAAGAAGCCCGGTTCTGATGTAGTCCGCCAGGTTCCCACGTCGCATGATCCAATTACAACGATGGATCCAACTCAACCGCCGGGCACGACTCGAAGTCCTGCTTATGTGTTGCATTCGATCACCTTTGATCCCGCCATGCGCCGTCAGCGCAAGGCTTATGAGGACGCAATCAGAAACAGCCAGCAGGTTCTCACTGAGATGGCAGAAGAAACTGGCGGACAAATTTACCTTCCCAAAACGAGCGACGACATGATGGCCCAGGCGCGGGACGCCGCACGCGAAGTTGGCGCAGAATACGTTGTGACCTATCGTCCTAAACGGCCGCTCTCATCTGCTAAGAAGGGCGAGTATCGGCGAATTGAAGTAGCGTCGCGACGGGTTGGGTTAAGTTTGCGTTCCAGGCAGGGGTATGTCGTGCCCTCGCAACCCTAGATCTTCGTAACCCTGGATCTTCGTAACCTTAGAAAGGAAAAGCCCTACCGCGAGGCAGGGCTTTTTCAGCGATAAAAAATCAAAAACCTTTAGCTAACAGTGGCCTCAAGCTGCGACTCAAGCACCATCTCGACCATGCGACGCACCTCGAGTGCTTCTTCTTTCTTCAGCAGAGACTGGTCATGAAGCTCTCGCCAATCTTCTGGCGGTACCCGGTGAAAAGCCTCAACCACCTTAGGGTCAAACTGTTTTCCAGCCCACTCATCCAATTCCTGCGCCGCAGCCTGATAAGGTTTGCCTTTGCGATACACGCGATCGCTGGTGATCGCATCGAACGCATCGGCCACTGAAAATATACGAGCACAGATATCAATGTCTTCGGCTGACAAACCAAGCGGATAACCAGAACCGTCCCACTTCTCGTGGTGCTGCGCAACCACCCGGGCGGCTCCCTCGAGAAACTTAATTCCGCGCAAAATCTGCTGACCATGCACCGGATGCTCGCGCATCAGAACCCATTCTTCCGAAGTCAATTTGGCGGGCTTGCGCAAAATCAAGTCGGGCACGCCTATCTTGCCAATGTCGTGAAGCAGTGATCCGAATTCAAGAGCCTTGAGGCGCTCATTGTCCAACCCATACTCTCGGCCCAGACGCATACTGTAACTAACGACTCGCTCTGAATGGCCATGTGTCTCCAGGTCTCTGGTCTCGAGCGCCGCGGTGAGTGCTTTCAGGGTCGATCGATAGGCGTCTTCCAGGGAGTTCAAAGCCTGGTCAAGCTCGGCAGTTCGTTGCTCAACCAACTCTTCGAGATGGTCTTCGTAACGCTGCTTTGCAACTATCAAGTCCTGATGCTCCAAAGCCCGCGTTACGACCGCTTCTACCTGCCGCAAATCAAACGGCTTCATTACATAGTCAAAGGCTCCCAGCCTTAGGGCCTCGATAGCGCTCTCAACAGTCTGCATGCCGCTGATCATGACTACCACGGTGTTTGGCGAGTTACTTTTCACATGAGGAATCATGTCCAGCCCGCTCATGCCCGGCATTGTGATATCGCTGACTACGAGCTGATAGCTTGTTCCGGCCAACCGCCTCAGCGCGTCTTCAGCCGAGCCCGCCGTCGTGCAGTCATATTTGCCGTAAAAGAGATCAGAGAGAATTGCCGTTATCTCTGGCTCATCATCAACAATAAGAATGCGTGGTTGTACGTCACCTGACATTTTTTCCGACTCCTACTTCTCTGGGGCGTTCGAGACAACTGTGCCGGTAGAGCGATACCTGGAAACTCCGTTGGGGGCTTGGGAGGGCTTGAGGTTGGTTGGTGATATTCCCACCCTCAGGGAACGCCGTAGATTCTACAGAATTTGACCTGCTGTGGCAAACATGTTTTTACACGGCTGTAACTACTTGACTAATAAGACAAATAAGGTACTTCGAAGCGCACATAAAGCCACCACAAAGTAGAACTTGCGCCCCGTGGGTACAGACCAATGAGACCACGATATCCAGGCAGAGCCGTCAGTATCGGGCTCCTCTGCGACGTTTGCGAATTCCGTAAGTGTAAACCGCCGCACCGCCACCTCCGGCCAGGGCTCCGATAGCTGCGCCCTTCTTTCCGCCGGCAATACCGCCAATTAGGGCTCCGGCACCGACGCCCCCCGCAGTGGTTAGCTTATCGCGATGCTTCTGCCAAAAACTTCGTCCATGTTTGTGGCCATCTCCAACACACGCAGAATGGGTGTGCCAATAGTTACCGTGCCGGTGTCTTAGTCGTCCGCAAGTCCTGGCTGAAGCAGGCACAGACAACAACAGCATGAAGGTTAATACAATCAGCATTGAAAGCACTTTGTTCATTACTTCTTCCTTTCGACCAGACGTCGCTATCGGGAGATATTTATTCTTGAGGGGCGGGGTAATTTGATTCTATTGCCGCAAGGGTTCTTTGTCGAGCCGAGAGTTCTAAACTGCCCGATTCTTCCATCTGAATTGATTGAATCCGATTCCGCTAGAGAAATGGTCCATCCTCCGATCGTTTGTACGCGTCTGGGAAATGGAGGGGGTTTGGTTGGTGCGTACTCTAAGCCGTCAGATGAGGGATTACAAATCGTATTGTCTTGCTTCAATGCCCGATCCAATGGGGACCAACTTCCCCACTTTGACGGATATTCGCTGGTGATCTGGCCCACTGGGAACTGCCTTTAACCGCCTTTATTTTCTCAATTGCAAAGCAAACGCAAGGAAAAAGATTGCGAACTACCGGTTGAGGTCCGGTGGCATGAGGCGTGCACTTACAACCATAATCAAACCGGGAGAATAGCAAGCTGATTAGAACCCTTGGACTCTGAAGTCAGACGTTCTATCGGCACCAACCATGAATAAGGAGAATCGACAATGTGCACTAGCAAGTTAAGAGCGCTCGTCATCTTTTTAACGATCTCAATATTCGCTTCAGCAATGATGCTTAATGCATTCGGGGCAAGCACTCCAAGAGCGAAGCCACAAGGTGCGCTTAATGCTCGCATGATTCGGCAGGTGCGACATGAGTTGGTGACGCTGCCTTATTACGGAGTGTTCGACTGGCTCCAGTTCGAGGTGCGGTCGGACAACACCGTCGTGCTTCATGGGCAGGTAGTAAGGCCCACCACCAAGTCAGATGCCGAAGGTCGTGTTAAGGACATTGACGGAGTGTCAAAGGTGGTCAACGAAATCGAGGTCCTGCCGCTTTCACCACAAGACGACCGTTTACGCAGAGCGCTCTACGGCAAACTCTACGGTAATGATTCGCCACTTTTCCGTTACGCAGTCCAGGCAATCCCATCCATTCACATAATTGTTAGGAATGGACACGCTACGTTGAAAGGCGTTGTCGCCAACAAGGGTGACGCCCAGTTGGCCTACATGCGAGCGCGCGGTGTGCCGGGTCTTTTCGACGTCAAGAACGAACTGCAACTCGAAAGCGAGATGCCTCAATAGACGTGATGAGTGGATGGCACGGCTGCCGAAAGTTTCATCGACCAGCGAATGGATACTAGTGGCCTTCTTTCAGTTCTATTCGGCGCTTTGCTTCTTTACAACCTGGTCGGCGGAGCTCTCATATGGTCTGGCTCATCGGAGCGTACTCTGTGTTGGGCGGCATCCTGCTGCTGATTTTTGGTATCAAACTGGGAGGCCCTGGTTTGTTCAGCGCCTCAAAGGGTGCCGAACGCCGTGTGATAAAAAGCGAAATTGAAGGGCACTTATTAAGACTACCTGAGGTTTCACCCTGGTGAATGCTCAGACAATCGAGTTAGGAGGGAGCTATGCGCGGGAAACAAATTGTAATTTCGAAAGGCCTGTTGGGTGTCTTACTAATACTCTTGGCATTATCTTTTGGAGCGTGCAGTCGTGGCAACTCCCAGGGGGTGCGTTTTGCGTCGACTTCAGACCCGGGGGTAAATAACGCCCCGATCAACAACGGCGCTCCCGGTAACGCTACGCTTCCAGTCGTATCTTATGCGGATATCGTAAGTCGCGTATCGCCGGCGGTCATTACTGTCCACTCCGAAATGCGGGTTCGGGCGCCGCAACAATACCCGTTTATGGATGATCCGATGTTCCGGCAGTTCTTTGGGGATCGCCTGCCGCAACAGATGCCGGAACAACGACGCAGCGGTCTTGGCTCAGGCGTAATCATCAGCACCGACGGTTACATACTAACCAACCATCACGTGATCGATGGCGCTGAACAGATAAAAGTCGACTTGAACGACAATCGCACTCTCGACGCCAAAGTGGTGGGCTCTGATCCGCTAAGCGACCTCGCCGTGCTGAAGATCGATGCCTCAAATCTGCCGGTGTTGGCCTTAGGCGACTCGGATAAGGTGCGGGTTGGCGATGTTGTGCTGGCTATCGGAAACCCGCTCGGTATTGGGCAAACGGTGACCATGGGAATCATCAGCGCGAAGGGCCGGCAAACTGGCCTAAGCAGCGGCAACTTCGAAGACTTCCTGCAAACCGATGCGCCGATCAATCAGGGGAATTCCGGTGGCGCACTGGTCAGCACGAATAGCGAGCTGATTGGCATTAACTCACAAATTCTTTCGCCTTCGGGAGGCAGCATCGGCATCGGGTTTGCCATTCCTTCAAACATGGCGAAAACAGTTACGGATACGCTGGTCAAGACCGGGAAGGTCCGCCGCGGTCAGCTTGGAATCGCGGTCGTAAGACTGAACAGTGAGCCCGCCAAGGATCTGGGGATCAAGGAGACCAAGGGAGTAGTTGTAGCCCAGGTACAGCCGGGCAGTGCGGCCGATCAAGCGGGATTGAAAAAGGGAGATGTCATCACGGCCTTCAATGGCGTGGAAATAAACGAGCCGAATGTTTTCCGTAACCTCGTGGCCAGCACAGCGCCGGGCACAGATGTCACGCTCACGGTTCGCCGAGATGGTAACGAGCAGCAGGTGCACGCCAGGCTCGGAGAGCTAGTGCCGGCGCCTAACCGAGATACGGAACAACCGCGGTGAACAGCTGATTTATTTAGGAATGCTTAACGGTCTGGTGCCGGAGGTCGGACTCGAACCGACATGAGTTTGACCTCGCCAGATTTTGAGTCTGGTGCGTATACCAATTTCGCCACTCCGGCAGCGGGTATCGAGGGGGAAGATAATAAATCCAATGCCTGAAGGATCGCAACTAGAAGGGGTTGCGAATACGATTGAGTTTGAACTGCAAGTTTATTTCATTAACACCGTGGCTTTAGCCCGGTGCCCAGGTAGGTGGGAGGAAAGCAAAACCGCTTAAACGGTTTCTCGTCTCGTATGGCTCTAGGTCACCGGGCTAAAGCCGCCGTGTTAATGAGACAACAAAGCGATTATTTCCCGAGAATCGAAATCGACCCACTCGCCGCAGCGTGATCGCCGTTCGAAGGTTCTGACTGGTAGGCTTCGTACTTATAGCGATAGTTGTAGTAGTCGTGTGTGGTTAACTCGGCCCGGTTGAGTACGACGCCGATGATCTTGGCGCCAATGTCATTAAGGGTCTGTCGCGAGCGTCTTACCACTTGCCTCGAAGTCTTGCCTCCATGCACTACAAGTATCACTCCGTCGACAAGTGATGCGATCAGCACGCCATCGGTGAACGAGGCGATCGGTGGAGAATCAATAACAATGTGAGTAAACGTCTTACTGACGATGTCGAGCAAACGCCTCATTTGCGAAGAGCCAAGGAGTTCCGCTGGATTTGGCGGTATCGCACCGGAACTAAGCAGATAGATATTTGAGTCTTTATACTGATTGATTCTCGACAGAATATCGGCTTCCTCAATCTCGCTGGACAGGATCGCACTCAAACAACCTTCATTGGGCAAACCAAAAACCTGATGCAGTCTGGGGCGGCGCATGTCAGCGTCAATTATCAGCACCTTGGCGCCGGTCTGTGCCAACACCGTCGCGGTGTTTACCGCAGTGGTTGTCTTTCCTTCTGCCGGCACGCTGGAAGTGACCAGCAAAGTTTTTGGCGCTCGTCCGGGTGTCGATAAAAGAATGGAGGTTCGCAGGTGTTTGTAGGCTTCGGCCTGCGCTGACGGACCGTGTTCATTTATCAACAGTTCCGGCGCGGCACCATTTCCACTTCGCTGCAGAGCGCGTGTGATCGGCAGAAAGCGTTGCGTCGTCCGGCCGGCTATAGGAATGATAGCCAACGAAGGCAAGCGCAGTCCGCTTTCGATATCGCCGGGATTTTTGATTGTGTCGTCAAGGTAATCGAGAAAGAGCGCGAGGGCGACGCCGAATGCCAGCGCCAGGACAAGTGCCAGAAACACCCCCTGCATACGTTGCGGGCCGATTGGCGCCTTGGGAACTGCAGCATAGTCGACGACGTGAATATTATTAGGCGTACCCGCCATTGAAACGTCGTTCTCTTTTGAGCGCTGCATTAAGCCGTCGAGCAAACCTTTATTGGTTTCAATCTCCTGCTTAAGGATGTTGTAGTTGATTGCGGCCTGATTCTGAGCAACTGTTTCGGCGCGCTGCTTGTTAAATGAATCGCGCAACGCCTTCTCCCGATCAAGCGCTTTGCGATAATTACTTTCCAGATTGACAGTAATAACTTTTTTGGCGCCGCCTCTGGTTTCTTCCAGCGTCTTCTCAAGCGTGGCGATCTGTTGATTGACGTCCTTGAGTTCAGGAGACTCGTCCGTGTCAGTCAATAACAATTGAGAGCGCTTTTGCTTTAATTCAGCCAGCTTGGTTTTGAATTCTGTAATCGACTTGTCCGAGATTTCCGCAGTTGCTTCGGCAGCTCCGGGCAAGAGAGTGGCTCGATAAGCCGCCTCGGCCAGGTGCCGTTCGTTTTCTGCGTCGAGCAATACCCGGTTGAGACCAGTTAGCCTTTCGACGACGGTGTTTTGACTGGCATCCAGCGAGAGAATTTCATGGCTCTGCGCGTAGTTAACCAATTGCTCCTCGCCGCTGCGAATCTGTGACTGAAGTTCGGCAATTCGCTTATCGAGGTAAGTGCCTGCCAAACTGTTTGTTTTCGTCTTCACTTCCAAATTCCAAAGCGCGAAGGCGTCGGCAGTTGCGTTGACAACCTTGGTAGCTACTGCCGGGTCAGTGTGCGTAGCACGAACATCGATTAATCGGGTTTTCTTAACCTGCGACACATCCAGCATTCCCTCAAGCGAATCAACGTAGGGAGCTAGTCGCTCAATTTCTGCCGGGTCGTCTGCCGCTGAAGCGCGGCTGGTTAGTGTCTGGCTACTACTGTTAGGAACCGCCGGGCCTTGTGTCCCAACCGGAGCCTTTGGTTTTGCGAATCCGATCATGCGTATAAGGTTTTGCCATGTCGAATGGTTCTCTATGCGAGGATCCAGGAAAGTGCGGTTGTGTTCGAGATCAAGGTTCCTGGCAACGCGTCGCAGCAGCGTTGGGCTCGAGAGGATCTGGACTTGAGTATTAAAGTACTCCGGATCCATGTAGGTGTTGTCAGCGTAGTAACCCTTTGAGGCGCCCAGCGCCGGATTGGAGCTTTCGACGTCCACTTGCACGCGTGCGTGCGCCTGGTAGATATCCGGTTGCCGAGACTGCTTGAGGGCGGTGATGGTAGATACGATCACGGCCAACCCAATGATTAACCACAAACGCTTGCGGATCGCTCTCCAGTAGTCACGCAAATGCAATTCGCCTTCGGGTCCGGCTTCTTCGCCGTAGGCGACTATAGGCGGGGTCGCATAGCCATTCCGGGGAGATTCATTTGCGTGTTCTAGCGCTGAAGTCCGGAGAGCAAGTGCTTTGACTAAGTCGGAGGGTTCATTCATAACTCGATCTTATTGCTGGGCTTTCGAGCTCTACCGGCGAGCCCCGATGAATATATCCTGAGCCTAAAAACATAAGGAAAAACACCACGCGGGGTGTGTCGGAATGGGAGGAAGTTAACATGCTCGCGGGCAAAAGCGCAAAGCGGTTAGGCTGAAATAAACAGGTTCGGCGTGATTAGCTTTTTGAACTATCAAGGGGAAGATATCAAGGCCAGGTCCAGTCGCTCCTCTTCAAGCCAGTCCGGCTAACTCATTCAGTCTGATATCAAGAGTCGAATACTCAACCCGGGAATTATGGTCAGGCGTTTCGCTGTCGGCTGTGGCGTATGACCTGTCACATATCGCCGTCTGGACATGAGCATTTCGATAGGAGAAATAATTTTTCTAAAAACCTCACCTCACGGACACGATTCTTTTGTTCAGGTTTCTTTAAACTAACCTACTCGCCATCATACTTCTCGTCTTAGTTCACTCTCGAAAAACCTGACGGGCATAACAGCTGCAATTGGGTCGATGACGACTGCCCAGGCGTTTACAGTCGTATCTCCCATTTTGCGGCTTCCTTCACGTTGCCACCCGACAGGTTCAGCCCCGCCTTAACTCTCTTCAGTCTCGACTAAGGATCATTCATGCGTACTGTCATCTTTAAACTAATTGTCTCTACTTGTGTCTTCGCTATTGTTGCCCAGGGTCAAACCAGATTTCTTCAACAGGACGACTCTGCCAGTAGACAGCAAGTTTCCAGAATCAACGATCAGAATCTCTCGACGAAAGCCGGCGAAAATGATTTTCTGTTTCCCGGCCAGGGATTCGCTGATCGAAAAGCAACGACTAATTTTGGCGTGCAGAGTTCGTCCAACATTGTCTCGAGTGGAATTCCGGTTGAGAGCATCGTGCAGTATCAGTCGTTTAGTTTCGGTACGACTTTCACGCTCCATGCCTTTAGTGGGAAGTACGTGAGCTATCTGCTGCCCGAGGATCAGATTGGCGTCAATGGTTTGTCACGAGATGAAATTCGCGAGCTCGTCGACTTAACTGACGTGATGTATGCGCACATGAAGGAAATAGTTGGTGGTGAGCCGAGCGGCGAAGGACTGCTGACGATTGCACTGATAAACCCCGGCTACGATTTTGGCGCCAAAGGTTGGGTTGGTAAAAAAGGCGTTGAGCTGTACCAGGGATACGGCCTCAGGTACAAAAACGACTTTCTCGCGGGTTGCGTACCCAACCCCGTCGTCCATGAGATGTCGCACAACTTTGATCTTTACAACGCTTACATTAGCCACGATGGCAACAATGTTCATGCCTGGACCGACTTTCTGATTCCCTATGCCCAATACTATTCGCAGGCTGGCGCTTCCTGGCATGGTAATGTTGTATCCCCCCGGACTCTTCTGGATCAGGCAATCGATATCGACCTGGATCCCTGGGACATGGCGGGTACAACCGTTTCATGGGACGCTTGCGTCAAGGCCGGCAGTGGCTGCGCTGACAGAGAAATCTATGCGAATGAAACCTGGGCTGGGATCTTCCTGCGTTATGCGCGGTTACATGGATCTTCCGCAATCAAGCGCGCGCTCCGTTATGTCGGAGCCTATAAGGCAACACACGCGACCCCACCGGCGACCGCAGAAGCGAAGAACGACGTCCTGGTTTCGGCTTTCGCTGCCGGCGCAGAGGCCAACGTTGCCTGTGAACTGAATAGTTGGAACTGGCCCGTTTCAGCGGAAGCTCAAAGTCAGATGACGATTACCTTTCCCAATCCAAACCCGTTCTGTGGCGACATCGACAATGATAACTACAGTCCTGCCAGGGGTGACCACAACGACTCTAACTCGGCAATTCGACCAGACGCCGTCGAGATGCTAAACGGCCTTGACGATGACTGCGACTCGAATGTTGATGATGTCCTTTTCAGGGAAGTCGACGACGTGTCTGCTGACGTTCACGCGGCACAGAACGTTACAGTCCCGGGCCACATAATCGGCCACACGGCTACGGCGGATGATAGCGATAGCTACCAGATCCAAATTGATTCGCCACGGTCATTAAACATTTGGGCGAAAGGAATGGGGAAAAGTTTTACCGGCTGGTTTGAACTCAGATACGCGACTGATCCAGACACGACAGCGCCAGTTTACCTGGCTTGTGAAGTTGTTGGAGCGTCAGTTGTACCGTTTGACCGAGCCGGTACCTGGATTCTCACAGTTAAGCCCTGGACTGGCGCAGGCGAGGCGTACGAGTTATTCCTTGGCAAAATTGATCAGATATCAGCTCCGCAGTTACAAATTATTTCGGCGCCTAAATTGGACGCTGTAGTGATCACCGTCACCACCGATCACGACTCATTCAAGGATGCCACGCCAACCAGCGCACGATTGTGGGTAGAGGGACTCGGATTCGTTGCCGAACAAAGTTTCCGGCCGTTGCTGACCTTCAAGCTTAAACTGCCAACTACTTACAACCTTCGGCTTCGCACGCAACTCTTTTATGGCGATTCTCCGTTGTCGAACACGACCAAGTCTGTATCAACCGGTATCCGATACAAAGCGTTTCCCAACCCGGCAGCCAACCAGATTTCACCGACCGCAGCAGCTCCGAAGGTCGATAGCCAGCCACGCGTGAAAGCCAACACGCCCTCCCAGAGGGTTAGATCACTGCGGACGCCCGATCTGCGCTTTATGCGATCCGGCCCTCAATGAAAGCGAACTAGATCGTTGTGGCAAGTTCGTAAGTTCTTGTTTCTCTAACAAGGTTTCTGACCAAAGCGCTTAGTCCCGGAGGGACCGAATGTTTATAGAACTCCTGGATTCATAAAGTTCCTCGCTCCAGCGGAGCGAAATGCATGGTTCGACGTATTCATTTTCAGGTACATCGCGCTCCGCTGGAGCGCCAACACTGATAGGCCGCTGCGTCTATAAACATTTGGCTCCTCCGGAGCCAGAACAAAGTTGGTTGCGGTTAACAGCGCCGCTCTGTTCTCTGTGCTGAGTGGAATGGACCAAAGCAATGCAAAAACGCCGGCACGCTCACTAATGAGGTGCCGGCGTTTCTAGTTTTTTTATCCCGAGTCCTGCGGGAAATGTATCCAAGAACCTTAGACACAGGCCTTGGTGCTTGGAGTCCCAGTGCAAACTGGATTCTGAGTGCAATTTCCTGAGGCGCATTGGCCGGGACTGTTACAACAGGAATTCGGTGGCAGACCCGATGCCTGTGCCTGAGCAGTCGGAGCGACAATCGACAAGATGACCGGCAACGCAATCGCTGCGAAGCCAACTCGCCTGACCATGTCGCGTCTACTCATGCCGGCAAACTGCGCCGGCTTCAGCGCTGCTTCGTCGAGCAGGCTAAAAGTCTCCAGTTGATCCAACGCCAGCCAGACCATCTCCTCAGGCACCGGCGAGCCGGCGTTTTCTTCCACTAGCTCGCGTAGTTGATCGACGGTTTTGTGGCCATCGCAATTCTTCCACACGAGTGCGGCTGTCTCGTTCAGACAATGCGCCTTGTCGCGTTTGAGATCGTAAATGAGGAGCTCATCGGGAAGTTCCTTGACGATTAGCTGCTCTTGCCGAGCTTTTGGTAGTTGATTGTTGCGATCTGCTTTCACGGTGAACACCCTTCCTGCTTGTGGGAGTCAAAAGGAACTCAGCGAAAGAATGCTGTGACCCTCGTTAAGACTTTCTACTCAACTGGGACTGAAAACTACACGAGTCTTGCGAAAAGATCAATAGCTTGCACTGATTCAGTTTTTGGTTTAACAGGAAGCCGCTCATGAATGTTGGGACAAAATGCCACATCCAATGGAATCCGTCAGCTTGCGAAATCCGAGGTTGACTCCTATTCTCGCTAGCCAAATCAAAAAGATCTGAAAGAGGAAGCAATGGAGGAATTTCAAAGACTCGGCGCGCAGGTAGAGAACCGATGGCGAGCCGAGAATTACAGTGAACAACTTTTCCCGGAGATTGCTGCGCAAGCACTCGTAGAAGCCGAGTTACCGTCACGCGTTGATCCCTGGGACGTAATTCGCTGGGTGCAAGCTGCCGACTCGTTGCCTGAGCAACGTGATGTAGAAGGGCGCTTCGGGAATCCGCCTATCACTCTTTTCTGTGGTCCGCGGTTTATTATCGACATCTACTTCTGGCTCGACGGCACAACCTCCGTGCATCAGCACTCTTTCACGGGCGCTTTTCAGGTCCTGCTCGGCTCCAGCATCCACAGCCGTTATTCTTTCCGGGAAGATAAAGTCATCAACGAACACTTTGCGGTCGGCGAGCTGGCACTCGAAGAAGTTCAGTTACTCAAGTTGAACGACGTGAAAATGATTCGGGCCGGCCGGAATTTTATTCACTCATTATTTCACCTGGATCGGCCGTCGGCCACGATCACCATCAGAACTGAACACACTCCGTCGGCAGCTATACAGTACGACTATCGCAAGCCCCACTTCGCCGTTAATCCATTCTTTAGAAATCCAGTAATGATCAAGAAACTGCAGACCATCGGGCTGCTGTTGGGAATGAAACACAAAGATGCAGATACGATGATCGGTGATCTGATCTGCGCCTCAGACTTTCATACGGCCTACTTCGCCTTAGCAGACACTTTCCAACAACTCCAGAGCAATGAGATGGACACGCTCTTCGGTCTATCTACCGGCAAAGATCGCTTCAAGGCGATCCTGAATCGATGCAAGAATGTCCACGGCGAGCTAACTGATCTTGTCCTTCCTGTCCTGGAAGAGCATGAACGTCAAATGAGCATCATCCAACGCCGGGGCACTATTACCAAAGAAGCCCACCGTTTCTTCCTGGCCCTGGTGCTCAACATAAGTAGTCGCGAAAAAATCCTGGAGCTGGTGAAACAACGCTACCCGGATCAGGAGCCGGTGGAGACTATTCTTGATTGGGTGGAAGAACTGGGACGAACCAGGGTGCTGGGATCGAAGGAAACTAACGCTTTGGGAATGCCTGAGTTTGACGACTCCTATGTCTTCGTACTCGAGTGCTTACTCCAGGGCCTGAGTGAAGACGAAATCTACGAGCGAGCAACCGCGCAGTACCCCCCTGACGATGCCGCCGAGCTAAAGACGAGGATTCCCGCGCTTATCGAAGCCCTGAAAAGCTCCACCTTGTTCAAAGCGCTATTAACCGACTAGCGAGCAGCCAGAATACTGGAAACTCAGCAGGCCTTGGTGCTGGGAAGTCCAACGCACGCCGGGGACTGAACGCAGGAAGACGACTGGCAGTCGTTTGGGTTTTGACAACACGTACCCGGTGGCAGTAGTGATCCCTGCGCCTGGGCCGCCGGCGCCATAATTGAAAAGATTACCGGCAAAGCAAGCACTGCAAAACCAACTCGTTTTACCAAACTGCGTCGCGACATCCCCGCCAGATGAAAATGCTTCAGGGCGGCATCGTCCAGCAGTTGGAAATTCTCCAGCTGGTCCAGGGCCAGCCACACAATCTCCATGGGCACGGGTGAACCCACTTGTTCCTCCAGCAATTCACGCAACTGGGTGATCGTCCTTTTGCCGTCGCAGTTTTTCCACACCAGCGCAGCTGTGCTGTTCAGACAGTGCGCCTTATCGAGCTCCATGTCATAGACGAGAGTTTCGTCCGGAAGTTCTTTTATGATTAAAGATTTTTTTCGCGCCAAAGGCGTGCTTTGTTTCATCGTCCAGCTCCTGGGTTGTTAAAAACAGCCTTGCAGTTGGGCGTGAAGCAAGCTTGGTAAAGTGATGGGCGTTTGGGATTGAAGGATACTTAGTTGATTCAAGGGTGTCAATCACGCTTGAAACTTCAAGCGTCGGGAGTCAAACAAGTGTCAAGACAACTTTGACCAACTGAACATGTGCTGCTATTTTTCATCCCAGCACCGGAAGCATTGCTTTTCCCGAAACGCAGCCACAACCACTCTTGATCTAGTTAACCCCTTGATTTCCACTACAGCGCCAACGAAGAACCTTGTGACTACTCCAAAGCCGCCTTTGAAATGGGCCGGCGGCAAGCGATGGTTAGTGCCGCACCTGACTGAGCTTTGGCAACGCCACTCGTCCAGACGCTATGTTGAGCCTTTCTGCGGCGGACTCGCGGCCTCATTGGGTTTGAGACCAAAGCGCGCCGTCTTGAATGATATCAATCCGCACCTGATAAACTTTTACATCCAATTGCAACGCGGTCTCGACATCACTATCGAGATGCGAAATGAAGAGAAAAGCTTCTATCGGCATCGCACCAGGTTCAATGAGCTTATTAATGAAGGCGAATGGGAAACCGCGGAAGCGGCACAAATCTTCTATTATCTAAACCGGACTTGCTTCAATGGACTTTGCCGCTTCAACCAGAGCGGTGAATTTAACGTACCGTTTGGCAAGCACAAGTCGATTACTTACGCTCGCGATTTTTCAGACTTCCCTTCGCTTTTCAAGAACTGGACGTTTGCGTGCGGCGATCTGAACAAATTGCAGATCCGGCCTGGGGATTTCATTTATGCTGATCCACCCTACGACGTCGAATTCACCACTTACAGCGCGGGAGGTTTTGGCTGGGATGATCAAGTGCGTACCGCGGAACAATTGGCGGAGCACTCGGGACCGGTGGTGCTTTCAAACCAGGCTACGCCGCGAATTGTTGAGTTATACAAGAGACTGGGATTTGAAATTAGTTATCTGAATGCACCGAGACGGATCAGTTGTACCGGTGACCGCTCAACCGCGAAAGAGGTGTTGGCAGTGAAAGGCTTCGCCTGAATTGTTGAGATAGCTCTTAACCGGAAAGTAAGCTTGCAACTCAAATGATCTCGAGGTCAGGAAGGTGGGCTTGCCCCCGCTGCTTAGTTTTCAAAAACATCCGTGAGTCGAGATGAATGAGACTCGAAGAGCGGGGGCGAGCCCGCCTTCCCAACCCTGAGACTCGGTAACTTGCGTGGATAATCTCAAACACATTTGGCGGCCAGATCTGATTTACGTAAACGGCTCGTTCCACCCTGACGCTGCCCTGGTGTGCGATCACAGCGGTCGCTTCCTGGACCTGGCTCCAGTCAGCGATGTTCAGAATACTATTCTCCTCAAAAATCGCGCGCTGTTGCCGGGTTTAGTCAACGCTCACTCCCACGCCTTCCAACGTGTTATTCGCGGCCGCACCGAATACCGCACCGCAAACGAGAAAGACAGCTTCTGGACCTGGCGCGAAATGATGTACAGCGCCGCCTTGCGTCTCACGCCTGAAGACCTTTACGACGCGTCGCGGATGGCGTTTTTGGAAATGGCACTCAGCGGCATCACTTCAGTCGGCGAGTTTCACTATTTGCACCGCGCGCCAGGCGGAACTGCTTATGACGATCCGAATCTCATGGCAAAGGAAGTCGTGCGTGCGGCTCGCGATGTGGGACTCAGGATCGCATTGCTGCGAGTGGCGTACGCTCGCTCAGGTTACGAGACGGAAATAAATCCGCAGCAGGTTCGGTTCATTGAAAATGACCCGGCAGCGTATCTCAAAAACCTCGAACAGCTGGGAAACGACCTCAGCGAGTTGGACGCGGGGCGGAGAATGGTGTGGATAGGTGTGGCTCCGCACAGCGTGCGCGCAGTCCCGCTGGATTATTTGAAGGAAGTGATCGGAGTCGCTAACAGAAAGCAACTTCCTGTTCACATGCATGTGGCCGAGCAACCGGCGGAAGTTTCTGCTTGCATTGCCGAGTATGGCCGCTCGCCGGTCGCCCTGCTCGCAACCGAGGGTTTGCTGAACGAACGCTTCACTGGCGTACACGTAATTCATGTGACCCCGAAAGCGATACAAATGCTGGCAGATGCGCGCGCCATAGTTTGCGCCTGCCCAACTACGGAGCGGAACCTCGGCGATGGCATTATTCCAGCTAATAGATTTTTCAATCAGGAAGTGCGCGTCAGTCTCGGAACCGATAGCCACGTAGAGATCGATCTGCTGGAGGATGCGCGCGAACTGGAGTATCACGAGAGGCTACAAAAAACTGAGCGGGCTGTCCTGGCCTCAGCGGACGACAAGGGGCCGTCCGCGTTGGCTGCTCGGCTATTTGACTGCGCGACGATTATCGGCGCTGAGAGCATAAACGCGCCAGGCGGTCGGCTCGAACCGGGGCGGCCTGCTGATTTCTTCACCGTAGATCTTGACGATCCATCAATCGCCGGCGCTTCGTCAGACGATCTGCTTTCAGCGATCGTTTTTTCTCTATCAAGGACGGCGATCAGGGATGTGGTGGTTGACGGTAAACGGATTGTTGAAGACGGAAGGCATGCGCAGCAGGAAGATATCGTTGAGAGATTCAAGGCGCTGCAAAAGAAGCTGTGGGGTTGAAAGAAAGAGCGGGGGCAAGCCCGCCTTCCTAACCCCGAGACTATCGAGGTGAGAAAATGATTCCAGATTGAAAGCCTTTCAATCGAATGATCGGCGTACTGCAATCAGCTCACAGGTCAGGAAGGCGGGCTTGCCCCCGCTCTTTTCTGTCACACTAAACTGAAATCCATAATGATCGTACAGAAAACACTTGCCGAACTAGTCGCGATCGACTCGGTTTCTGCGCGTTCAAATGCAGCGATTGTCGACTATCTCGCGCAACGCTGCGAGTCGATTGGCATGTCGACCAAGCGACTTCCCTACACGGATGCGAGCGGAGTCGAAAAGACAAACCTCATAGCGTTATCTGGTGCGGAGTTTTCTGATAACACAGCGGTAGAGCTAGCGCTGGTTGGTCACACCGACACTGTTCCTTACGATCCAAACTGGACCGAGGCGCTCCAACTCACCGAGCGCGAAGGAAAACTTTTCGGGCGTGGAGCGTGCGACACGAAAGCATTCATCGCCGCCGGCCTAACGGCAATTGAAATAGTCGAACTCAAGCAACTGCGCCGGCCGCTTGCACTTGTCTTTACGGCCGACGAGGAGATTGGACTGATAGGGGCAAAGCGCTTAGCGGAGGCGCGCGCTCTCCATTCGAGTTATGCGATCGTTGGCGAGCCTACGTCGTTGCAGCCTATGCGTGCCGGCAAGGGTTACTGTCTGGCGGAAATCACAATCAAAGGTCGCGAAGCACACAGCGCTTATCCGAGTCTTGGATCGTCGGCAGTGTTTGGCGCGGCGCGTCTGATCAAGAAAATTGAAGCGATCGCCGGTGAGCTCGAGGCCGAACAACATGCGGCTTTTGATCCTGCCTACACGACTCTGAACGTTGGCCTCGTTCAAGGCGGCACAGCGAAAAACGTTATTCCCGGCGAGTGTCGTTTCACGCTGGAATGGCGGCCTATACCCGGGCAGGACCCGAAGCGTTTACTCGATCTGCTGGCCGGAGCAATTGACGAAGAGAAAAGCCGCGATTCCGAGTTTACCTGCGAGGTAGATGCGGCCCGCGCCGACGAGGGCTTCGAAACTTCGCCCGCCTCCGCACTCGTCACACTGTTGGAAACCCTCACCGGTAACGAGGCGGGCACGGTCGCTTTTGGCACTGAAGCGGCGCAGATGACTGAACTTGGAGCCGAAGCCGTGGTCTTCGGTCCCGGCAATATTCGAGTCGCCCATCGCACTGGCGAGTTTGTGCCTGTTGCGGAACTCGAGGCTTGCGTGAGTATCCTGCGGCAGGCAATTGAACGGATTTGCGGCTGAAATTCAACATAGCTTTATCTGTCCGCAAAGCGGACTGATAAACCTACTTTTTTGTGCAAAGGTTCCCCCACTCTTCTTTCGTCGGGCAACTATCCCGCCTGAAATTCATCGAAAACCTGTCGCTTCTTTTACCTGCGATCAGGAAAACCACATGGCTGCAAATCCAACCCAGATCGACCGCCTGCGAGTCGCCACGCCTTGTCCAATGAGTTGGGACCAAATGACTGGCGATGATTGCGTTAGTCCGGTAGTGCGGAAATCGGCATCGTTTTGCTTGAGCCCAGTTTGCTCGAGATTCCGCAGGGTACTATGATCATAAATGAAAAGATGATTAAGAGTCTGCCGCACCAGAAATAATATGAATCGTAAGTTAATAAGGGTTTTATCGTTCCTTGTAGTTCTCTGTCCCCTGGCGGGCATAGCACAAACTCCACAGACGCCACTAACCAGCCGCGAGGTGGTGTCTCTCGTTTACCAATTGCCAAAGCATCCGGAGATGCGCGATGAAGTCGTGGAAGAGATTCGGAAACGCGGCATTGGCTTTCCGCTAACTGACGGCATGCGATCGCTGGTAGCGACCAAGAGTGGCAGCGACGCCGTGCTGCGTCGCACGCTCGAAGAGGCCGAACGGCGACGAGTGAACCCAACTGATTCAGCGCGGCCGCCTGATGCAGAAGCGCAGGCGCTGCTGGATCGCACTAGGACTGCAACCCTCGGCGCGGCCGCGGCGATGCCTGACTTCCTGGTCAAGCAATTAATCAAACGTTCCTACGCTTTCGGCACTACCAGCAATTGGATTCCCCAGGACAACCTGACGATAGCGGTCGGTTACCGTGCAAATGGCGGCGAGGAATACAAGGTTTTGGCAGTCAATGGGATGCCGCTGGGACAGGAAGCAAAGCAGACTCGCGACTACAGCAAGGACGTTGCCCCGGGTGCGAGTTCGAGTGGAGTTGAATACATCTCCGCAGTTGCCGACGTTTTCAAACCGGAGTCACAGACGGAGTTTAAGCTGGCTGATACTGACTTGATCCAGGGCCGCCGCACGTTAGTTTTCGAGTATCAAATCGAAAAGCCGCTTTCCCATCTAAACTTGAGTACCAGCAATGGACCCGATAGAGCGTCGTCCGTTGTGACCGTCGGCTCGCGCGGGCGCGTCTGGATCGATCGTGAAACGAATCGCGTGTTGCGGTTTGAGCAGATTGCTACCGAGATACCCGGTGACTTTCCGATTACCGCGGCCAGCACGCTTATCGATTACGACTGGGTGACCATCAACGAAAACAAATATCTGTTGCCTTCTCATTCGGAGATTCTGCTCACCACGACAAACCGCAGCCGGTCAATTCAAAGCCGCAACGAAATTCGCTTTCGCGGTTACCAGAAGTTCAGCGCAGAGTTGAAGGTAATCGAAGATATCGACGAAAAGGATTTCCCGCCGGAGGAGAAACCTGAAAAGCCATAACGGCAAGAGGCGATTCACCAAAGGTCACGAACTGACGCGAAAAGTTGTTAGGGTAGTTTCGTGTGATTTCGCGGATCGAGTTTCTCCTGTCCTGCTAACAACACTCCTGCTAGTTACCCTGATCGCCGGCGCGCCCGAGGCCTCTGCTCAAACCAAGCCTGACAAAGACTACCTCGTCTACGTCTTGTCGGAAGCTGCTGACACAATTTCTTTGATTCGTTTCGGACCAGGCGGAGCCCGTGTCGACCGCGAAGTGCCAACCGGCGATATGCCAATCGACATCGACGGCCCTCATGGAATCGCAATCTCGCGCAATAAAGACTTTTACTACGTTTCGTTGGCCCACGGCAGGCCGTTCGGATCGGTCTGGAAATATTCAACCAAAGACGATAGCGTTTTGGGCCATACCCGGCTCGGCTTGTTTCCGGCGACGATGGACCTCTCGCCGGATGGCTCGCTGCTGTACGTAGTGAATTTCAACTTGCACGGCGACATGGTGCCTTCCTCAGTCTCTGTAGTCGCGACTGAGCCGATGCTGGAAGTTGCACGCATTCCTACTTGCACGATGCCGCATGGCTCACGCCTCAATGCCGACGGAACCAAACACTATTCGGCTTGCATGATGGACGACCTGCTGGTGGAAATCGACACTGCGACTTTAAAGGTTTCGCGGTATTTCCTGTTGACGAAGGGCCGGGAAATGGGCATGAACGGCTCGCCGGCAGCGGCGAAAACGGAGCATCAGGCACTGGCCGGAGTGAAGGGGCCACAAACGCCACCAGCTTCGCCGAACGCGAAACACATGGACATGGGGGGTCATGGAATGGAGCCCAAGCCGGGCGATGTTTCCTGTTCGCCTACCTGGGCGCAACCATCGATAACGGGTGCGTCGATTTTTGTGGCCTGCAATAAGTCAGACGAGATCGTAGAAGTAGACGCCGTGAAGTGGAACGTGAAGCGACGCATTCCGGCGCGTCCTGGCGTTTACAACCTGGCAACTACGAAAGACGGAACGCGATTACTCGCAACCAACAAACGCGATCAATCCGTATCGGTAGTGGAACTAAAGACCGGTCGCGAACTCGCACGCATTCCGACGCGGCGAAAAGTGCTTCATGGAGTTGTTGTTTCACCTGACGATCGTTATGCGTTCGTTTCTGTGGAAGGCGTCGGGTCAGAACCTGGGACCGTAGAAATAATCGATCTGGCCACCCTTAAGATCGTAGCGAGCGTGGATGTTCCCGAGGAAGCTGCCGGTATCGAGTTTCTAAGAACAGAGCCCGCGAAGTGAGAACAAACTCTTCTTTGAGTCCGCTACGAGGACTGGCCGGCATTTTTTGCGTCGCCGTGTTTACCCCAACGCCTATCCCTGGCCTCGGTCAACTAAACCTCACCGTGTTCCTCCTCGTCGTCCTCAGTTGTAGACATGCCCCTATCCATTTGTGTGAGATGTTCGCTTGAAGGAGCTATTGCAGGAGGCTGTATCTTGTTTTGATCTTAGCAATCGCGTGGGCTGCGAAGCTCCGGTATGGTCATTGCAATCGAGAGAAGAGTGCGGGAACCCCAGCCTCCCTCACATAGCTTTTGGTTTACGGAGAACCTCCCAGATGAAGCCCAGAATTTTGATTGTTGACGACGACGAAGCTATTACCCAGCAGCTTTTTTGGACGCTGAGCGATGACTACGATGTGGTGACGGCCAACGACTTGCCGTCGGCGGTGCGGCGGGCCACGATCTATGAGCCGGCCCTTTCGATTCTTGACCTGCATTTGCCGCCTGAGGTTGAGTCACCTGAGGTTGGATTGCGGGTGCTTGAGTATTTAAAGACGCATCTGCCGGAGTCGAAGGTCCTGGTCATGACTTCAGCAAATGGTAAGGAGACGCGCAACGCCTGTTACGCTGTAGGCGCCGATGAATTTCTCGACAAGCCTTTTGACACCGAAAAGTTGCTGGCCACCATGCGCCGGATGGCGCCGTGCCCACTGGAACTAGTCTGAACGGCACTCAGAACTCAGGACTCAGAATTCAGGAGCTGGAGTGCAGCATTATTCTGAATTCTGAGTCCTGAGTTCTGTGTCCTCGCCCCACCTCCCGCCTTCATACTGACTTCTCCCTGCCCGTCTGCGATAATAACTCCCTCGCAAAAGTCCAAACCGATTCTTAAGTAGTGATTGATGAGTGAAGCAAGCGACATGGTGAGCGGTGTGAGTGAACTCCCACTCTTCCCGCTGTCAGTGGTTCTATTTCCCGGCGTGCCCTTGCCGCTACACATCTTTGAACCCCGCTACAGACAAATGCTCAGCGACGTTCAAGCCCGCGATAGTCTCTTTGGCCTCTCCTATTTCGACGCCTCAACCTCCACCCGTGAGATGCCGCCGGTTGGCAGTATTGGTTGCGTAGCCAGAGTCACTGACACTCAGGGCTTCCCGGATGGGCGCTCAAATATACTTACCGTCGGCCTCATCAGATATCGCATTGAAGAATATGTAGATCGGGGCGATCCATATCTGGTGGTGCGAGTCAGTTATTTTGAAGATGAAGACGAGAAGGACGAAGCGTTAGAAGAGAGTTCCCGTGAAGTTGCGGAAACGTTTAGCCGCATAGCTCGAGCGGTGCGCACTATCAACGACGAGCGAGCGAATCTGCCCGACATCGCCGACACTGAGCCGGAGCGACTTTCATTTCTGGTGGCTGCCGCTATGGAAGTAGAACCTGATGTGAAACAGGAAATGCTGGAGCTGCGCTCAACTTCCGAACGCTTGCGGCGCTTGCGCGACATACTCGCGCGCGCTGTCTCCGGTTACGAAGAACGGGCGCGGGTTCATGAGCTCGCCAAGAAAAATGGACACAGCGGAAGGAAAATTGAGATTGAGTGAGGGGTTGTGTCGGGCGCTCAAGTGATTTGCTGGGACCGCGGGCGTCCCGCCCGCAATGAGCGCAAAGATGAAAGCGAAACAGTGGTTGAGAACACAAACAACGAAATAGCGGTGCGGGTGCTTTTTTTTGGCGCCGCGCGTGATGCAGTGGGCCAAGCCGAAGTTGACTTCGTCTTGCATGGCAAACCGACCGCCGAAAGTGCCTTCGCGCAGGTGATGAAAAAGTTTCCCGACCTGGCGCGCTTCGGACGTTCGCTTTTGTTTGCAGTAAACCAGGAATATGCCCGCTCCGATCGCGAAGTTCACGACGGCGATGAGTTAGCGGTGTTCCCGCCAGTGAGTGGTGGTTCCTCGAAAGCTGCCGACTCGCAAACCGACGGGACTGCGACCGCGGACCTCTTGGACAAATACAAATACGACTTCTTCGAATTAACTGTGGACCCGATCGATGTTGGCTCGGTTGCGCGTCGAGTCGTCTTACCGGAATGCGGCGCCACAGTCACTTTAGACGGATACGCGCGCGAATGGACTCGTGGCCGCAAAACTTTGTTTCTGGTTTATGAAGCTTACGAACCAATGGCGCAGCGCGAACTCAAGCGGCTGGGAACTGAAGCTCGCGAGCGCTTCGACATTGCGCATATCGGCATAGTCCATCGAACCGGCCGGTTGGAAATTGGCGAAACGAGCGTAGTAATCGCGGTGAGTGCACCGCATCGACGCGCCGCCTTTGAAGCCTGCGAGTGGGCTATTAAGGAACTAAAGCGCACCGTGCCAATTTGGAAAAAGGAGTTTTTTGAAGACGGCGAGGTTTGGGTCGAGGGTGAAGGGTCATCAAACAGCGGGGGCAAGCCCGCCTTCCCGAAAGCCTTTCACGACATGTTTGAGAGTCAATAGAGATCAGCTCATGGTCGGGAAGGCGGGCTTGCCCCCGCTCCTTCCAAAACAACTACTCATCAGCTTGGCGTTTCCTCAGTCTCCTCATCAGCCGCCGCTTCCACTAATGAGGCGCTGGTCACCCGATCACCTTCGTCCGTCTTGATCAACCTGACGCCCTGCGCACTACGTCCGGTCTTGCGAATATGTCCCGCCTCGAGTCGGATCAGCTTGGCTTGTTGGGTGATGATCATGATCTCCGAGTCGGCATCAACCGGAAACACGGCGACCACCTTACCGGTCTTCTCAGTGGTTTTCATGTTGATGACGCCCTTGCCACCGCGCGACTGCAAGCGGTAAGTCGTGATTGGTGTCTGCTTGCCATAACCCTGTTCGGAAACGGAGAGCATTTTCTCCGAGTCATCAGCAGATACAGGACAGAGAGAAACAACGTAGTCATCCTTGCGCAAGTCGATCCCGCGGACGCCGCGAGTGGCACGGCCCATCGGCCTGACGTTCTTCTCGTCAAAGCGAATAGCCTGGCCATCGTGGGTCGCAATAAAGATGCGCTTGGTGCCGTCGGTCAACACCACGTCAAGCAGCTCGTCGCCATCATCGATATTGATCGCGATGATGCCGTTGGTCCGAATATTCTGAAAGTCGGCTAATGACGTCTTTTTGATAACGCCTTTGCGCGTGACCATGACCACATATCGTCCGGCTGCGAAATCACGCACGGGTACAACGCCGGCAAGCTTTCGATCGGAAGGAATGTTGATCAAGTTCACCACTGCCTTCCCACGCGCCGAGGCGGCCGCGTCCGGAACCTCATGAACTTTCAACTTGTAGACCATGCCGTCGTCCGTAAAGATCATGATGTAGGCGTGCGTGGAAGCAATGAAGAGGTGCTCGACGTAGTCGTTGCCCTTGGCGGCGGCCCCAAAGCGTCCCTTGCCGCCGCGACCCTGGCGTTGATAAGTCGTAATCGGAGTGCGTTTGATGTAGCCGCTGTTGGTGACCGTAATCGCTACGTCTTCATCAGCGATCAAGTCTTCGATTGAATACTCGACGCCTTCATCAACAATCTCGGTCCGGCGAGCGTCGCCAAACTCTTTCTTGACCTCTTCCAGTTCTTCGCCAATCACTCGGCGCAACGATCTTTCATTGGCAAGAATCTCTTCCAATTCCGCGATGAGCTTAATGATACCTTCATACTCGTCGGTGATCTTCTGGCGTTCCAGGGCCGACAAGCGACGCAATTGCAGGTCGAGGATCGCCTGCGCCTGGATTTCGGAGAAGGCGAGCCGCTCCATCGTCTTTTGGAGTTTCCCTAAGTAGGTTTTGAGCGCCACATCAGAAGGCGCGCCCTTCCAGGTTTTCACCTCGCTCATCGTCTTCATCTGAGCGGTGAGCCATTGCCGCGCCTCGTCCACTGAGCGCGAGTTGCGTATCAAGGTAACGATGTAGTCCAGCGCATCAATCGCCTTAGTCAAACCCTCGAGGATATGGGCGCGCGCGCGCGCTTTCCGTAATTCGTATTCCGTTCGGCGGCGCACCACTTCGCGGCGGAAGTCAATGAAGCACTCTAACATCTGCTTCAGGTTCAAGACCCGCGGCTGGTTGTTTACGATCGCCAGGTTGATGACGCCAAACGAAGATTGCATGGGCGTCATCTTGTAGAGCTTGTTCAAAACCACCTGAGGCACAGCGTCCCGCTTGAGTTCCACCACAATGCGCATGCCGCTGCGATCAGACTCGTCACGCAGATCCGAAACGCCTTCGAGCTTCTTCTCGTTGATTAGCTCGGCGATTCTTTCGAGCAGTCGCGCCTTGTTTACCTGGAAAGGAATCTCGGTAATAACGACCGCATCGCGCTCGCCGGCGCCACGGCCAATGCGATCGATTCCAGCGCGCGCGCGCATCTGAATAATCCCGCGACCGGTTAGATACGACTTCTTGAGTTCTTCGCCACCGTAGATAAAACCTCCGGTCGGGAAGTCAGGCCCGGTCACAATTTCCATGAGAGCTTCAATCGCGATGGACGGATTACGCAGAAGCGCAACCGTGGCATCGATGATTTCTGTGAGGTTGTGCGGCGGAATCTTGGTGGCCATGCCTACGGCAATTCCATCCGAGCCGTTGATCAGCAAGTTGGGAATGCGCGTGGGCATTACCTTCGGCTCGCTCAAAGACTCGTCGTAGTTAGGCTGAAAGTCGACCGTTTCCTTTTCAAGGTCGGCGAGCATTACATTGGCCACGCGCGCCATGCGAATTTCGGTGTAGCGCATTGCCGCGGCAGCGTCGCCATCCACCGAACCGAAGTTTCCCTGGCCGTCAACCAGCGGATAGCGCATGGAAAACTCCTGCGCCAATCGAACGATCGTGTCGTATACAGCGGTGTCGCCGTGAGGATGGTACTTACCAATCACATCGCCGACGATGCGGGCGCTTTTCTTATATGGCTTGTTATAAGTGTTGCCGAGCTCATGCATCGCCCAGAGCACGCGCCGGTGGACAGGCTTGAGTCCGTCTCGCACGTCAGGCAAAGCGCGCCCAATGATTACGGACATCGCATAGTCGAGATACGATCGCCGCATCTCGTCTTCGATGTTTATAGGTTTGTGTTCAGAAGCTGTTTCCATCCTGTTGACCTTTCCAGTACAATCCGCCCGCCGACTTTACTAAACTGTGGGAACTGACGCGCGCGCGGACCTCGGTTGCATCAGCCTCTAGCCTGAGCTTAACTTTGTCTGATGTGATCTTTTTTCGCGCAGAATTCAATCACCAGGTGGCGCGCGTTAAATTGCCCTAAAGGGCGCTGAAAAGTAAGTGTTATTATAGCTTGAACGGCAGCTTATTGGCAAACTGCAAAGGCCCCCAAACCCTAGTAAAATCAACAGCTTCGACCACGTGGTGAGTTTGAGAGTTTGTGCTGTCCGAAAGAGCTGTAATTGCGTCGGAATTCGATCCCGATCCGGCGTGCTCAACCCCCCGATCCTCTTATGGCTGAACAACGAAATTGGAAGCGCATTCGCGAGCGGCTGGAACTAAAACTTCCTGTCCGCGTGCGCTGTCGGGAGACAGCGGATATGGATTGGAGTGAAGTCACGCGACTCACTGACGTCACTCCCTTTGGCGCTGGTTTCACTCTGAAGCGGCCGATCGAAAAAGGGCGGCTGCTGCATATGACCATTCCTATGCCGCGGCAATTGCGAGTCTTTGATCACGTTGAGGATCAGTATAAGGTTTGGGCGCTCGTCCGTTATGTCAGACCACTGGCGGCCGCCGACGGTAAGCCGGCTCAGTTCGAGGTTGGCGTCGCTTTTGTGGGAAAACAACCACCACGAAGCTATGAAGCAAATCCGTCACAGCGTTACGATGTTGGCTTGTCGAAACCGGGCCAGCTCGCCAAAGTCGAGGCGTGGGTTCCGACGGAGTTGGATCCAACTGACAAAAGGATCGGGACGCGCCACAATATTCCCGTGGACATGTTGATCGAAATTTTGAACACGGAGGGAGAAATCGAAGCGAGCGAGCACACCGTGACTGAAAACATCAGCCCCAAAGGCGCTGCAATTTATACGACGCTTAGTCTACCTGTCGGTCGGTTCATACGGTTGTCTAGTCAACAATTCAAACTGTCGGTCTATGCTGCGGTTCGTGGTTTCAGCATGGGACCAGCCGGCATACCGCGCATTCACGTGGAGTTCATTGATCGTGAATGGCCGCTGTAATATCTGCCCAGGCTTTTATGATGAGAACCAGATGTAGTTTTCCGTCCTTCTACTCCCCGCTTAATAAACTGTAACTCTCCCGAGCCACGTGAATAACCCGGACACAATGTCAGGCAAGAAGGCTGCTGCCGATTCCAAGCGCGTTGAAACCGCGTTGCCGGAATGGTCGATCAGCTTGATGCGACCCCTCATCGGTCTGGGGAGCAAAGTATTCTGGAGACTGGAACATAAGGGCATTGAAAACATTCCAAGCAGCGGCGGTTTGATCATCGCGGCGAATCACCAGAGTTACGGCGATCCCTTTTGGCTGGCGGTCCCGATTAAGAGACCAATTAGATTCCTCGCCTGGAGTGAAGCGTTTTCGTGGCCCGTAGTGGGCAAGGCAATCAGGCTGTTGGGCGCCTGGCCGCTTAACGTGCAGGCAAGCGACCCTGCGGCGATTCGCCGTTCGTTAACGTGGTTGCGCGACGACGGCGTGGTTGTAATTTTTCCCGAGGGTGGTCGCGGGCTGCCGGACGGTTCCATGATACGGATGAAGGCTGGGGCGGTGCGGATGGCGCTGGAGGCTGATGTTCCGATTCTCCCGGTAACAGTTCGCGGCGGTAATCGAGTGTGGCCAGCCAACAAATTCCTTCCTCGACCGGGAAAAGTCGAAATCGTTTATCACCCTGTGATGCACATCAAACAGTTGCCAAACGAAGAGTCCCGCGCTTGCGCTCGTCGCGAGACCGAGCGACTGTCTGAGATCATCCGATCGGCCCTCTAGCCCCGTTCGTTCCCAGCACGCGCATCATGGCGTTATGAACGCATCCATTGCTGGCCAATACTTTGGGCGTAAAAATGTTCAGAGGGCCGCCGGCAAAATCAGTTACCCGCCCACCGGCTTCTTCAATAAGCAGCACGCCCGCGGCGACATCCCAGGGGTTTAAGCCATCTTCCCAGAAGCCATCGAAACGTCCACAAGCTACATAGGCCAGGTCGATCGCCGCCGAGCCGTCGCGTCTGACCGCCTGCGCATTCATCGTGAAGTTCGCGAACTCGCGCGCGAAGTCTGGGCGTTCGCGAACGTTATAGGGAAAGCCAGTACACAGCATCGCGCTGTTAAGCTCGTTAACTTCAGACACGCGCATGCGACGCCCGTTTAAGTGCGCACCCTGGCCGCGTTCGGCCGCAAACATTTCATCGCGCGTGGGATCGTAAATCACGGCGACCTCGATAGAGCCGGAGCGTTCGAGTGCGATTGAGACACAGAAGCAGGGATAACCATGCGCGTAGTTCGTCGTGCCATCGAGCGGATCGATGATCCACCGCCACTCGCTTTCGCCGCTTGCAGACTCAACTCCGCCTGATTCTTCAGCGAGAATTGCGTGACGAGGGTAGTGGGACTTGATCCGTTCTATGATCAGTTTTTCCGAGGCCAGGTCGGCTTCGGTGACGAGATCTATATCACCTTTGTTAGACACCTGGAGCGCGCGCCCCAGCCGATCGATGAGAATTACACCCGCATCACGAGCTGTTTGGATTGCAAAGTTGAGCAAACTTTTTTCTTCCTGGTTTGATTTGTTGACCGGTTCACAGCATATCGCAGGCGATGAGGTCAGTACCACCACGCGGTAGCCCTTTTGGAGTGCGGTGACCTGTCACCGCTTTCGTCAGTCGCGACCTGTCGCGACACTGCTGGCGACGGGTCGCCAGCGACCAAAGCGCCGACAGGTCGGCTCACTCAAAAGCACGCGCACATTGACATAAAGCACCGGCTGGTTATCCTACCTTTCAATAACCTGACAGTGGTTGGTCGTCTGGTCGCGCCGGACGGGATTCTTAAGGAGAACGGTATTCATGAAAAGAGCTCTTTCGCTGTTGCTGACGGTAGCCATCTTCCTGGCTCCGGCAGTGCCGGCAATGGCCTGGGGTGACGACGGTCATCAGACCGTTGGCAAAATCGCTTCGCTGCGCATCAAGCCACGAACTGCTCAAAGGATTGCGCAGATATTGAAGCCCGGCGAAACACTCGCCAACATCGCCAGCTGGGCCGACACTGTGAAGGAGCGCGTGGGCAAGACTGATCCTGATCCAGACACGAACGCTTTCCTTCAAGACCTCGCGCACAACGAAAAAAATCGTGAGCGGCACTACGACGACCTGCCGCTCAATTGCAGAAATTATCAAACGTGCGCTGGCTTCACACCGGATAACGACGTCGTACACATGCTGAATATCTGTATTCGCACGCTTCAGGGGCATCCTGATCCAAACCATCCGCTGAACCAACGCAATGCGCTAAAATTGTTAGTCCATTTTCTCGGCGACATGCATCAACCGCTGCACATCGGCTGTGGCTTTATTGATGTCAACGGTCCCAACGGCACTATCCTGATTGCCAGAGATCCGGAAGTGATCAGGCGTAAGAATTTACCGAGTGACAACGGCGCCAATCAGTTGATCATCGACAACAACAAAAAGAAGTTGCACGGGTTCTGGGACTTTGATCTTGTCACCTCGTTGATGCAGGCGACCGATAAAAAGACTCCCGAAACCCTGGGACCCTTCCTGAAGGCTACGGTGCGACCGAAATCAAGTTGGAATCCAAGCGGGCCGGTTAGCACCTGGGGAGCGCAGTGGGCGACAGATTCCCTGCTGCAATCGCGCAATCACACTTACAAGGGTTTGAAGATCACCGGACAGCGCACCATCACTGTGACCACTCGTGACGGGCAACCAGTTATGCGCAACGGTCAGGTGGTTACCGACGTCGTCTACGACATTACGCGTCCGGCAAACTACGAAACGCTAAATCGCGAACTGGTACGTCAGCAACTGGCGAAGGCGGGCTACCGCCTGGCGAAATTGCTTGATGCCATCTATGGTTAGCACCACTACTTAGTGAAAGGACTCAGGACTCAGGAGTCAGAAGTTGGCGATGGTAGTTGGTTCTAGTTGGAGTTCTTACTTCTGACTCCTGAGTCCTGAGTCCTGAGTCCTTTTCACCACTGATTTATTTCTTATGCAAAAAATAAATCTCCGCGAGAAACTTTCGCTCATAAACGATCACTGGAACCCGCGCATCATTGGCGAGCTAAACGGCCAGTATCTCAAGCTGGTGAAGTTTGCGGGACCATTCACCTGGCACCATCACGAAACCGAAGACGAAATGTTTCTGGTCGTGAAGGGCCGATTCCGCATGGAGTTTCGCGAGACCAGCGATAATCCCTCGGAACCAGGCGAACAGAAGGAAGTTTGGCTGGAAGAAGGGGAATTCATGATTGTGCCACGCGGAGTGGAGCACCGGCCGGTAGCCGACGAAGAAGCCGAGGTGCTGCTTTTCGAGCCCGCAACAACGCTAAATACCGGGAACGTGCAGGACGAGTTTACCGTACCAAAACTCGACTGGCTCTAAAACTATTGTCGATAACGGCCTGTCTTGTGTGAAGATAAGCAAAACCCCTGAACGGAGGCTCCTGACCTTGAGAAAAATTCTTAGTCCCCTTGTCGTACTTCTTTTACTGTTTGCCGCTACAGCGGTAAACATCCAGGCGCAAAATGCGATCGCTCAACGTCAACGCATCCCTGCGAAAACCGAATTTGCGTCCAACAACTCAAAAGCGCTAGCTCCAACTTCTGCGACAGTCTCGCCCGCTATGCAGGACGTGATCAATTCCCTCTCGCAGCTGCCGGAAACGGACGCCCTGATATACATCAATCCGCAACGCATCATCAATGAGGTCTTGCCAAAATTCCTGCCGGCGAAAGATCTGGAGGAAATGCGTAAGGGTTTTGAAGCAGCCAAAACTCAAGCCGGTGTTGATCCGGCCAAGATCGCATACCTCGTCATCGCTGTTCGTTTCAAAAAGCCGACCGCCGATCTTAACTTCCAGGCGCCGGAATTAATGGTGGTGTCCAGCGGAGACTTTAGCGCCGAAGGATTACTGGGGTTAGCCCGCATGGCTTCGCAGGGCAAGCTCCGCGACGAGAAGTATGGCAACAAAACGATCGGGTTGATGACAATCGAACCGATCGCAAAGGAGTCTGAAAAGAATCCACTACTCAAATCGTTTACGGAACTTGGCGTAGTAGCGCTCAACGCCAACACCATCGCCACCGGCAGTCCGGGATATCTAAGAGCGGCTATCGATGCCGGCAATGGCAAAGAACGCATCAACATGGCCGCGCTAAACTCGCTGGTGCGCGATCCGAACGCGCTGGTAAGTTTCGCCGGTTCACCCTGGGGTTCTTTTGCGAAGAGCTTCGGCATGATGGGGACTGAGACAACGCCGCGGGCGCCGCGTTGTGAATCGAGGATTGGCGACTTCTATGCCGCGCTGACAATGGATGCTACAAACTTCATGATTCGGGGCATGTCGAACGCCGATAATCCCGACACCGCGAAGATACTGGCGAACCTCTATTCAGGTCTGCTGCAATATGCCACCAACTCAATAAAGGATCCGGGTGCACAGTCAGTCTTAAGGGGATTGGCAATCACCGCGGAAGGCGATGAAGTGTTAATGCGCGCCGACTTCTCGCAGCAGATGGTAATCGAGATGATAAAACAGCAGATGAAGCCCAAGGACATCCAGGCAACAACTACCCTAACCGACGTCGCACCAACCACGAAACCGCCTGTGAAGCGGCGCAGAACCAGACGCCGGCATTAAGCGCAGGTTGGAAGTGGATCCAACGTCAACAGCGGTTGCCGTGCTGACGGCGATGATCACGCCGGCGGTATTGATTTCTGCCTGCGGCAGCATGATTCTGTCCACCTCTTCGCGGCTGGGACGAGTTGTCGATCGCGTGCGCGCGCTTTCGGACAAGCTGGAAGAGCTCGCCGGGAAGAATGCAGCTGAGACTAAAGAACGACAGGGCGTGATCTTTGCGCAGCTGGACAAACTGACCAGCCGCGCGCGGATCTTACAACGTTCGATGGTGGCTTTTTATCTGGCTACAGGAATGTTTGTCGCCACCAGCGTAGCGATTGGCTTGGTTGCAGTCGTACCCAGCAGCCCACGTTACAACTACGTGCCGGTGATCGTCGGGCTATTGGGCGCGTGCTGTCTTTTTTATGGCAGCATCTTGTTAATCTTCGAAGCGCGGTTGGCGCTCAGCACCATTCACGCGGAGATGGATTTCGTTTGGCGTCAGGGCACGCGGGTCGCGCCGCCGGATCTGGTTGAACAGCACAAACCGCATTTTGTGCATTTTCGCAGTCACAAGCGAGTCTGAGATCTCAGATCTCAGATCTTAAATTGAGTTTCTGATATCTCAAGCAAGAAAAAGATGCGTCACGCTCCCAAAACAAGGACCCCCAGCTACCTGGATCTACTAGCCACCGGTGAACTGCAACACCGTGTAGCCGCCCTCGAAGCCCTTCTCAAACGTTGCACCGTCTGCCCGCGCGACTGCTTCAACAACCGTTTGCAAAACGAAATCGCAGCTTGCTATTCAGGTCGGCTGCCAATCGTCTCTTCGTATACAGCCCACTTTGGTGAAGAGCCGGCATTGGTGGGCACAAACGGGGCCGGCAACATTTTCTTTGGCAATTGCAACCTGCGTTGCGTCTACTGTCAAAACTATCAAATCTCACAAACACACAAGGAACAGCTCAAGAATGAGATAACGCAAGAACGTCTGGCAGAGATCATGCTCGAGCTGCAAGCGAAGGGTTGCCATAACATCAACTTCGTTTCGCCAACTCACTTCGCGCCGCAACTGGCCCGCAGCGTATTGCTTGCAGCGCAGGCGGGATTGAATGTGCCCATTGTCTATAACACCAACGCCTACGACTCCGTCGAGGTGTTGCGGCTGCTTGAAGGAATCGTCGGCGTCTACTTGCCCGATCTCAAATATGCGGAAGATGAAGCCGGCTATACCTATTCCAAGGTGCCGGGCTACAAGGAACATGCGCGCCGCGCCATCGCCGAGATGTACCGGCAGGTGGGCCATGAACTCGTTTTTGGCGACGATGGTTTGTTGCAGCGCGGGCTCATCATCCGCCTGCTGGTTTTGCCGAATGATATTGGCGGCGTGCGCGAGTCGCTCGAATGGATCAAGGACGAACTTAGTCCGCGCGTCGCAGTCTCATTGATGGCCCAGTACTACCCTACGCATCAGGCAGCCACGAGCAAACGCCACATTCTGTTGTCACGACGCATAACTGAGACTGAGTGGCTGCGCGCGCTTACGGCGTTGGCTGAACTGGGAATGGAAGAAGGCTGGCAGCAGGAGTTTGATGGCGCTGCTTACTACTATCGCCCCAACTTCGAAGATGCTCGAACGCCGTTCAAAGACATTCGAGACTTCACCTCTTAAGCCTCAAGTACAATTCAGACTTTTTCGGGTTTACGATTTATTCGCGTTGAGGTGGTGTGTCGTGTGCTCGGTCACGGATGAGGGCGCAGCAATTCGCCTGTCACGGTTTGGTAGATCGTTTGTCGTTTGCGAACCAGCGGAGAGTTGACTTGCAGGGTAGGCGGTTTGGGCTCGCGCTTCCAGTTCCCTTTGCGCGCGTGCGTCGTCGGATCTATCCGGCAAGTTCTTCCGCGGGATAGTGAAAGCGAGCCCGTTGATTACCAGGCCAATGCCTATTAGAAACGTAATGACGCCCAGAGAAATGAACGGAATCAGATCGTGAGCGCTGATACTCATCAAGAAGATCAGTAGTGCCACACCCACACCGATGGCCGCGGTCACCACGCCGGCGCGCACGCGTCTCAGCCTTTTCTCCTCCGGGGACTCAAGAAATTTTGCAATTTGGGGCAGGACATCTTCTGCAACCTGCTTCAGCTCGCGTGACCCTTCCATTTCGCCGATCTTCTCGGCCATCATCTGGCTAATCTGTTCGCGCGCCGAGACTGCCGATGCCGTAATTGTGTCGGGCCGCTCCAGCCCTCGACGCACCCCGCCCAGGTCAGTACCGCATGCGCGGCAATACTGGCTGATTTGTCGTTCTTCTGAACCGCAGGTGGGACAATACATAGTGCAGGGTTATACGGACGGTTCCGACGCGAAGTTCCTCGTTAGTAACGCAAACTGTGAGTTCACGTCCGCTCCCAATGACGATCGATCGATTTGCGTGCAAACTCGCAAATCAACAGTTTGCGTTACGAGTCTTCCACTTTCACGCCACGCCAAAACGCAATGCGATCTTTGATCTCGGCAGCCGCGTCTTTCGGCTCAGGGTAATACCACGCCGCGTCCTTGTTCGTTTCGCCGGCAACAACCAGGTTGTAATAGCTGGCGTCGCCTTTCCAGGGACAGTGTGTATGGCTGTTGCTCGACTGCAGATACTCTCGGTTGACCGCCTCAGGCGGAAAGTAGTGGTTGCCTTCAACTACGACGGTATCATCGCTCTGCGCTATTACTGCGTTGTTCCAGGTGGCTTTCATAATCTACGAAGTGATGAGTAATGAGTGATGCGCAAGGACAAATCCTCACTAATCACAGCTCACTCATCACTCATCACTTTTCTTGTCCGCCGCTCACCGCCGGCAGAATTGTTATCTCGCAGTTTTCCGGCAGCGTCGTGTCGAGCAGTTCTTTACGTCGCACGTTGTCGTCGTTAAGGAAAATATTTACGTGCTGCCGGAGCTTACCCTGCTCATTCAACACCCGATCCCTCAGGCCAACGTGCCGGCGCCACAAAATATCGAGAGCCTCCCCAACAGTTCCAGCCGGAGAGTCAATGGCGATCTGGCTCTGGCCGTTGGTAAAGTCAGTTAAGAATCCGGTGACATTAAAAGTGATCATAATGTATCACTTATTAAGGAAGAATCCCTTCGGGAACCATCCACGGATGAAGGTCGATTGCTAACCTGCCCGCCTGCACGGCGGGATCGGTTTCCGACAGGGCGCGAGCCTCTTCAATCGAGGCCACCTTGAAAACAAATATTCCGCGAAGTTGTCCGTTGTCGCCAAACGGACCGGCAACCACAAGCTTTTTCATATCAGCCAGACGTACGATGTTTGCGATGTGGGCCTTTTGCAGTTCCTCGGTGGCTGGTGTTTTCTCCGGCGTCCATTTCGCGCCACGCGTCAGCAAGGCGAGGTAAGCCGTCGTAAACTTGACCGGAGTAGAAGGTTTCTTCATCACGTCTTCCGACCACCACGGATGCATCTCAGCGACAAAGAATCCGGCTTTAATCGCCGGATCTGCATCAGCCCATGAGCGCGCCTCCTCAGCTGACTGGGCGCGGAAGATGAAAATGCCGGCGATGTCGCCGTCGTCTGCGAGCGGTCCGGCAATGACGGCTTTCCCGGATTCAAGCAGGGACATAACATTCGCGAGATGTCCCGATTTCATATCTTTCGGCATTCCCTCGGCCTTGTAATTCGGACCACGTTTCAGCAAGGCCATATGAAATTCGATTAACTTGTGTTCGGGTTCCTTTTTATCCTGGGCCCGGCCGAGTGCAATCAGTGCAATCACCGACAAAACAAGCAAGGCACCAGCGAGGGATCTTTTCATTGGTTTATCCTGATGTTGTCTGGTTGTTGTTCCGGGGAGCTTATTGTACCTGCGCCGCCTTCACACAAACTACGGGCGGCAAACTTTCAAGGATCGCGTTCCACGACTCGCCACTGTCGGCGGAGCCAAACAGTTTTCCACTGCGCGTACCGAAGTACATGCCGGTGGGTTGCAGATGATCAGCTGACAGGGCATCGCGTAACACCGTTTCCAGCGCGTTCTCCTGCGGCAACCCATTTCCTACAGCATCCCACGACTCACCCGCATTCTGAGTGCGATACAGCCGCAACTTCCCTTCCGGCGTGCAACGAAACTCGTCTGACTCGAGCGGGATAATGTAAACACTTTCGGCATTGTTAGGATCGATCTCCATAGCAAAACCAAAATCCGAGGGTACGCCGTTGGCGATATCTGTCCAGGAATCACCACCATTCTCGCTCTTGTATAAGCCCCAGTGGTTCTGCAAAAACATGCGCTCGGGCTTTGTAGGATGATTGACGATCTTGTGAACGCACTGTCCCCATTCCGGATATTGCTGACCCTCCGGCAGAAACTGTGCGCGCACGCCTTGATTGCGAGGCTGCCAGTTTTCGCCACCATCGTCAGTTCGATAAACGCCGCCCGTCGAGATGGCGATGAACATGCGTTTGCTGTTTGAAGGATCCGGAAGGATTGTATGCAGACACAAACCGCCGCCGCCCGGCTGCCACTGCGCGCGATGCGGATGATCGTAGAGACCTTGTACCAGGGCCCAGGTTTCGCCGGCATCCGTTGATTTGAATAATGCCGCAGGCTCAACTCCGCAATACAAGGTATCGGGTTCGTCTGGATGTCCCATGGCAATCTGCCAGATCTGTTTTACTGACGAGTCCGCAGATTCGGGAAACTTTACGCCGTAGGTCTCCGGTTCACTCCAGGTTTTCCCGAAGTCATCTGATGAACTCAAGTACGAGCCCCAATAAGAACTGTTAACCGCCGCCCAGAGGCGCGTACGTCCATTACGATCATCGTAGGCGAGTGCGTAAATCGCGCGGCCAGGAAAATAAGGACCACCGACTTCCCATTGCTGGCGATCCTTGTTTGAGCGAAGCACAAATGCGCCTTTCATCGTGCCGGCAAGCAACAGCACGTCGCCCGATCCGGCTTCAACATGGTTAGGTTTCGGCATAAGGGAAGCTCCAGGGATGAAATTTTCTGAACGGTGGGTTGCATTATAGAGAAGGAGCGGACGAGCGCAAAGACGGGCGCCGAATAATTCTTCTGATCCGAAAATCCGTAAGATTTATGGAGCTAAAACTGATCGTGAGAAGGTTTGACGATCTCTGTGTCCTCTGTGAAACAAACAACTTCTTGCTTTCTTGGCAAAGTTTTTAGTGCTGTGTAGTTGGAGATACGTTGGTGGAAAGCATCCAATGAGCCAGCGAAGCGGGCGGATAGAGTGATAGCCCCAGGTGAGGCAGCCGAGCCTGGGGGTGACAGCCAAAACTGAACTGAGCCCGCGAAGTGGGCGATAGACGATTAGTCAGTTGGATCTGTTGAGTCACTATGATCAGGAGCTATTTGAACGTTTCATCCTTCGCCCATTTCGTGGGCTCCGAACATTTTGGTTTGCGTTTCCCCAGGCTCGGCTGCTCTCGCCTGGGGCTATCACTCTGTCCGCCAGCTTCGCAGGCTGTTTGAATGATTTCTTCCCAGCAGTACACTTGATTGCGGCTTGGCCGGGCTCTGTCTCTGTGGTGAATAAACGTTAAGTCAACACTCACCACAGACACAGAGAACACGAAGGCTGGCACAGAGGGAAATTGCTATCCCAAACCCATAACTCAAGAATTCCCACGTCATTCGCACTATATAAGAAACATTCGGAAAACTTTGGAGCACTGAAGGGTTGAAGGCGGGAGGAAACCCGGCCAACCCTGGTCCAGGATCTGCCTTTACTCGGCTTTGCCTTTGCCCCCATGGCCATCGAAGTCACATCGATCTCCGACTCCGGTCGCACTTTCTCGCCTCGCAAGTTTGCGCAACGTCTGTTCTCCTTCTTTCATGGTCACCTTCGAAGTAACCGGCGGCTTCTGCTTCGTTCATTGTGCGGGCTGTTTGCACTTGCCCTAACGATTGGCGGAGATTCCCTTCTCTCTTCCTACAAGTATTATTCGCGAATGATTGATGCCCGGCTGGCTAGTGGTTACTTGACCAGTCGTCCCGGTCTTTACGCCGCTCCGCGCTTACTACAGGCTGGCCAGAAACTCTCGCGCGCGGATCTGCTCGTCTCCCTGAGACGGGCCGGCTACGTGCAGACGGAAGGCAGCAATGTCTGGAGCGGCAGCTTCCGGGAATCTGACGCGGCGATTGAAATACGACCGAACCCAAATCACGCCCGCTCAGGCCTGGTCACGATAACTTTTGACGGTGACAAGAAAATCTCCGAGTTGACGGACGACGGCATTTTGATCGACTCGTTTACGCTCGAGCCCGAAGTTCTTTCCAATGATCCCTTGTCCAAAGCCGGCAAGCGCGAGGCGGTTCGCTTCTCCGAGATTCCGCCTGTCCTGCTGCACGCCATATTGGCGACCGAAGATCGCCGGTTCTTTCAACACTCCGGAGTGGATGTTTTTGGAATAACTCGCGCGTTACTGCGTAACGCGGGCGAGAATGGTCCCGGTCAGGGTGGCTCAACCATTACTCAGCAGCTGGTTAAGAACACCTACCTGACTCCTGAGCGCACCTTGCGACGTAAGTATGCGGAGGCGATGCTGTCATACGCGCTGGAACGGCGTCTCTCGAAAGAAGATATTTTTGCGCTCTACTGTAATGAAGTTTATTTGGGACAAAGGGGCGCGGTAACGGTACGTGGTGTGGAAGAAGCGGCACGGATCTATTTTGGCAAGGAGCTGAAAAACTTGTCGCTGGCGGAAGCGGCAACGATAGCCGGCATGATTCAGGGGCCAATGCGATTCTCGCCTCTACACCATCCGGAAATTTCCCAGGCGCGCCGAAACGTTGTGCTGGAAGCGATGGCCCGCGACGGTTGGATCGACGCCAACGAAGGCGCAGCGATAATGAGAGAGCCCGTTGCTGTAGCTCCGTCGTCGCCTCTCGACAATTCACTAGCTCCATACTTTGTCGACTACGTGAATCGAACTGCGGATTCCGATCTCGATGCCTCACCTGCCAGCCAGCGAATCTACACGACTATCGACCTTGACCTGCAGCAACTCGCCGAGAATGCGCTCAGACGCCAACTCGAGCGTATCGGCAAAGTTCATCAGAACCTCGCTGCAAAGCCCCAGGCGGCGCTGGTTGCGCTCGACCCAAAGACCGGTAACGTGCTGGCGATGGTCGGCGGGCGCGACTATGCGGAATCGCAACTTAACCGCGCGACCGACGCGCGACGCCAGCCCGGTTCAACTTTTAAGCCGTTCGTTTACGCCGCAGCCCTGGAAGATGGAATGTCTCCGGTGCAGATGTTCTCCGATACGCCGCGCGAATTCGTCTACGACCGTAACAAGCATTACCGTCCGGCAAACTTTGGCGGTGGCTATTCGATGCGGGACGTAACTATGCGCACCGGGCTGGTGAAATCGCTGAACGTGGTCACCGTTGATGTCGCCCTGCAAACCGGATTGGCGCGCATCGCAAACCTGGCGCAGCAGTTTGGACTACCGAAGCCAGAACGCTATCCATCACTCGCGCTCGGAACCAAAGAAGTCACGCCGCTGGAGCTCGCGGCCGCTTACGCCGCCTTCGTGAATGGAGGGCGCCGTGTAAAGCCGAAAGTAGTGTTGAGTGTGGGCGAGCCGCCGGCTCAGCACGTCGCCGGCGAAGAAGGACTGGATGCGCAAGTCATTAGTCCCACCACTGCATACATGATCACAAACATGCTTAGCGACGTTCTCGATCGCGGAACCGCGCGCGCGTCGCGCGATGCTGTGAGGGGTACGGCGACCGCAGGCAAAACCGGCACTTCCCGCGACGGTTGGTTCGTGGGCTACACACCAAACCTGGTTTGTGCCGTGTGGATTGGTTTCGACGACAACGAACAGTTGGGGCTAACGGGCGCCGAAGCGGCCTTGCCGGCGTGGACGGATTTCATGAAGGCGGCGGTGGAATTGAAACCGGAACTCGGTGCCAGAAACTTTGATTGCCCCGAAGGAATAGAATTCGTGGAAATTGATGCCGACTTCGGTGGCCTCTCAACTCTATCTTGTCCCCATCGCGAACTAATAGCAGTAACGGAAAGACTGGCTCCTAACGTCGAGTGCTTACTGCATGGAAATCTGCCTGACTCAGATCGGATGGGCGCGGATCAAGCGTCTGATGACGATCGCAACGACGAGCCCGTCCTAACCCAACATTCCAGATCAAATGTTCTAATCTTTCCCTCGAAGTCCTCTTCGCTGATGTCGACCCGCGTTGATGTGGATTCGCGTGGCAAGCGCACGCTGGTTAACGACATGCGGTAAAACGCGCTCTCGCCATCAATAAATAATTCCTTGCATAACTCCGAAATGGAATAGATCGCTGGATTACTTCCCAAGCTCCTTCGAACCACCTGACAATTGAGATAAGGGCTTTGCCCTCCGATGTGCGGAAGGTCTCTGACCTTCCGGAAGACTAACTTTTATCTCGGGGCTACGCCCCCAATGAAAATGACTTCCAGAAAATTCCAAATCTCCCGAGACTCCCAGGCGCTATATATTACGATAGTCACGAAGGATCGATTACCAGTCTTTCGGACTGACGCAATTAAGATTGTTGCCTGCCGAGCGATTGATGAGGCACGCTGGTCTGGCAAGTTTTTACTCTTTGCCTACGTGATCATGCTCGATCACATGCATCTGCTCACTGATTGTCCAGACACATCTGCTGAGGTTCTCCGCTACGTTAAGGGGATTACAGGCCGGCGAGTGATTGATTATTTGAAAGAGCAGCAATATGAGAGTTCACTGGCGAAGCTGCGGCATCAGGAATGGAAGCGAAAGCACAGTTACTCACTTTGGCAGCAGGAGAAAAATGTATTCTCTGTTTTCAGCGAGGCCGTCTTTATGCAGAAGGTTAATTACATTCACCTCAATCCGGTGAGGGCCGGTCTAGTGGAAAGGGCAATTGATTACCGTTGGTCGAGCGCGAGGATTTGGCAGAGATGCGCTTCAGAGGATGAGCCTCTGATGGTGGACATTGATCGAATTCAGTGGAGAAGAAGGGCATAGCCCCAATCATCGGGTTTGCTTTCGGAAGGTCATAGACCTTCCGCACATCAGACGGCAAAGCCGCGTTACATCCAAATCTTTGCCGGAAAGATCAAGTTGAGAAAGAGGCTATCCGCGTTTCGGTCCCATGGAATCGTTGGGAGTGCACCTATCGACCATGGCGCGTCTTGCGCGGCGAGGACTGCTCAGGGCAGAAGACATCCTTTCGCCCGTACAAGGCCCTTGCTCTTTCAATGTACATATTGAGTGTCGCGCCGTATTGAAAATCGGGCTCCATTCGGTTATCTAAGATTTCAGCAATTGTCCGGATTAGCGTCTGTGATCGAGTTTCGTCATCATTCGGCTTGATATCACACTCATCATCAATCTCAAAATGCTGAGCAAGCAGATTCTTGATACGCAATAGGATCGGAACCTCCGGACACATCTCGAAGGAAAGGTGATCCAATCCTGTGTCCTGAGCCTCATCCGCTTTACACCCGTTTGCACAGAGTTGGCCAAAAGTTGACGCGCTTATTGTTCTTTCGCTCATGAAGCCTCGCTTACGGTTCCCACAAGTCCCAGGATTGGGGGTGTCGTGTCAGAGAGTGCGGAACGCCACCTTCAGGAACGCACCAGAAAACATTACGACGAACCACGCAACGATTAATGCAAAATACCATCGCCAGCCAAGGCCAGCCCAAAATATGAGACCGGCAGTTATTCCGACCAAGATGCCAACCCTGGTACATGCCGCGCCAACCAAACCACTTCTTACACCTGGAGAGAATAAACTAGCCTCGCGGCCGGCGGTTGGATTTTGTAAAGGACCTTTCGCAAGATCAGAAACCGTTTGAAGAGGATGGAGTTTTGAGCCGACGGTGCCGAGATAGAGGAGCGCAAGCAGAGAACCACCTAACCAAAACCAATGTCGTGTGAACCCAGTAGCGACAGCAGAGCCGAGCAGTAATAACTGCAACGGCCGAAGTATCACCACTTCGAATCGTCTAACTTGATCTGTCATGACATTTCAAGAACGCCCAAGGAGTCGTTGCGCGTTACATCACGGAACTTTGGTCAGCGCTAGTTTTGATAACCACGGCACTTTCGTGATATCAATGTAAGTTCCCGTCGATGCATGGAACATGTTGTTGATACGCGAATCGTGAGCACTTACGGCGGCAGAGTCACCGTGCCGCGTCGCTACAATCAACTTGAATATCTCGGTGATAATTTCCTTAAGTACGGTCGGAAAAGCGGCTGATCTCGCGATGAGCACCTGTTCCACTTCGGCCTCGGAGGCGTTATTGCTGAACGCCAGAGTAATGTTCTCCAGCAGTTTGAAGATGGCATTCGATGTCCTTGAAGAGTTATGGGGAAAACTCTCGGCAAGTTGGTCGAGATCGAATTTGATATTTGCGAGACTCGCCTTGGCGGCAGCTCGTTCAATTAGTTTCTTGAACATAAATTCCTACTATTCACGCCCAAGTACGTATTATACCGTGGCCTGCGGCGAACGGATTGCGTAATCTTTCTAATCAATTCTTTCCAACACAACCTGCGCATCGCGTGCTCGCTCGTGTGCGACATTGAGAGATGCGCGGCGGTTGCGCTTGCATCCGTCAAATAAATCAAAAGTATCGGAAAATGTTTGAGCTAAGAGGATGCCTGGTTGCCGCCAATTGGAATGAAGTCCCCACGCTTGATACTCTCAAGTGCCTCCCTAACCCGAGGCATCAAAGGCGACAACGCCTTAAATCCATTGTTGCGCGCAACCAGCAGAATTAGCCCAATGTTGAATGATGCGAGGTTTTGCTGATACTTCAGGTTCTGATCAACCGTGAGGAATACATCAAACTCAGCCTCAGCCAGCGCCAACAATTCTCCGTTTTCGACTCCTGACCAACCGCGCTCCGTAACAGTGAGCACTTCATGCCCGGTTAGCTCTCTTCTTAGCTTTCGAGGAACACACTCATCAAGCAGCACTCTCATATTCTTGTGTCAGCAGCGCTTCTTTCATCTTTTCAAGAACCTTAACCGCTTGCTCCTTGCTGACAGCCGGAAAGTCATCAAGAAACTCATCCAGGGTTTCACCCTCTTCCAGATAATCAAATAGCGTGCGTACAGGCACTCGAGTGCCCGCAAAAACAGGCGTGCCACCCAATATATTCTCAGAGCGTTGGATCAATGTTTCAGGCATAGCTAGGTACCTCTATGCAATCATACCAGAAGCGAAACTGGAAAAAGAGATAAAGCGTTCAAGACTGCTCCAACACTACCTGCGCGATTGCATGCTCAGCGGTATGCGAGATCGAAAGATGCGCAGCGGTGGAGCCTGAGTTGTTGAAAAGCTCCAGCACCGGACCGTGAAGAACGAGATAAGGTGCGCCCGATTCGCGTGCGGCTACTTCCACATCCTGCCAACTAATTCCACCGCGCCAGCCAGTTTGCAATGCTTTCAGCGCCGCTTCTTTTGCAGCAAAGCGCGCGGCATAATGTTGCGCCGCCACCGCTCCGCGGCTGTCGCAATACGCGCGCTCGGCCGCAGTGAACACCCGCTCGCGAAAGCGCGGCGTGCGCGCGAGCACTTCGCGAATACGCGCAACTTCGATAATGTCTATGCCAATGGCAACGATCATAAGTGATGATGAACTAACGGAAGCCGGGTTCTACTGGCGCCTGGTTGACGGCGTGCAAGCGCTGGTTTGCGGCACGCTCGAAGCAGACGGTTTTGCTAACGGCTTCTCAACCAGAATTGGCGGCACTAGCCCAATGCCGGAGAACGCACTCAATCTCGCGGGCTTCAACGAAGACACTGCGGAAAACATTCTGGAGAATCGTCGCCGCTTTCTCAAGCTTTTCCCGAACGAGTCCGGCGAATGGGCGCTGGCGGGCTGCTGGCAAGTGCACGGCTCCGAGGTGCGCCTGATAAATGATCTCGCCGAGGCAAAGCCTGCGGAAGATGCTCGCGGAGATACTATCTACTGCGATGCGATTGTCAGTAACGCCGCCGGCGTTCTGGCGGGAGTGAAAACTGCTGACTGCGTACCAATATTGATCGGGGACCCAACCACGTCAGCTTTTGCCGCCGTGCATGCGGGCTGGCGCGGCACGCTGGCTGAAGTGGCGACCAAGGCGCTCGCACGAATGAAAGTCGCCTACAAAACCAAGCCGGGCGATGTGCGCGTTGCCATCGGTCCCGCCGCGGCTGCTTGTTGTTATGAAGTCGGAACAGACGTGATCGATCCGTTCAGGAACAAGTTTGCCGGTCAGGATCTCTTTACGGAGACGCGACCAGAGCACGCCTGTATCAATCTGTTGGCAGCGAATCGAGCGCAGTTGATTGCGGCGGGAGTCGATCCGAACAAAATAAACATCGCACCGCTCTGCACGATGTGTCGCACCGATCTGTTTTTCTCGTATCGGCGCGAGAAGAGTCTTCACGGAAAGGTGGGGCGTCTCATGTCGGTGATCGGACTAAAAACATAGGGGAACTCGGGAAAAGCGTAAGAGAAGAGTTCTATTTCCGTTTACCCTCTCCCCCTTGCCCTTTTACCCCATTCCCCTTTTACCCTTTTCTTTATTCCACGTTCAGCCACATCTTCACTTCGCGCGTCTGTGGTGGAAAACACGTATCATCGTTACAGGCTTGATATCTCAAACGTCCTTTTAGTTCCGCAGAGTTTCCGCTGAAACTTCTGGGGACAGTGACGCTGAAGCGCATGGTAGTGCGGCCCTCAAAAACCGAAACCTTATTCTTCGAGAACTTCAGCGATCGCAATAACGCACGCGGATAAACTACCGGCCCAACCCGAATTTCTTTGGGCGCCTCAATCTGAAGTTGGGTGGCAATAAGAAACTTTTCCAGCGGGCGGTTGGAGTTTGCGTGATAGCCGGAAGGAATCTCCATAACTACAGTTCCCTGCACAGCGCGTCCACGTCCAATCTTGTTCGCGGCCAGTGATCCATTGACAGCAATATTGGGAGCCGACTGCGGCGTCGCAGCGCCAAAGAAATTCGCCGGTATGAGCAGCAAGGCTGTTGTTAAGGTAAGTTTGGTTATGAATCTCATATTGGTTTTCAGATACTTCCAAGGTAATCAGAGTTGCTCGACCCTACCTGAACTCGCTCCCAGGGCAACCGACTGGGTTACGGCAGCCAGCTGGCCGCAAGCGGCAAAAATATCCCGGCCACGCGGCTTGCGGACAAAAGTATGAATGCCTTTTGACTCAAGAATAGCTTTGAACATTTCTACTCGAGTCGCCGGCGAGGGCTGATACGGCAATGGATCCGCCGGGTTGTGTGGAATCAGATTCACCTTCGCGTGCAGATCGTGTCGATTGAGCAGGTTCGCCAGTTGTCGCGCCTGCTCATCTGAATCGTTGATGCCGTCGAGCATTACGTATTCAAAGGTAAACCGCTCGCCGGCCTTGAGCGTCTGCTCAAACTCCCGGCAGGCGCCCAGTAGTTCTTCGAGCGGCCATTTTTTGTTAATGGGCATCAGCACATCTCGCAGCTCGTCGTTGGGCGCTGCTAGTGATATCGCCAGGTTTGGCCGATCGGGAATCGCAGCCAATTCGCGGATGCGCGGCACCACTCCGGCGGTGGAAACTGTCACCCGGTGAGGCACGATGAATAGACCCTGCGGATCAGCCATGATGCGGGTCGCGTGAAGTAGTGAATCGAAATTCAGAAACGGTTCCCCGGCGCCCATCCCCACGAGATTGGTGCCGCGCGCGGGTTTTTCACCCACGCCGTAAGCATCATTGAGCGCAATGATTACCTGTTCGACAATTTCTCCCGGTGTTAGCGAACGCAGCAAACCCAACTGTGCGGTGAGACAAAAGGTGCACTGCAGCGGACAACCCGATTGTGATGAGAAACAGATCGTGTCGCGACGTTCTTCCGGAATAAAAACTGTCTCAACGGGAAAATTGTCGTGCGTTTTCATCAGGAAACGACGCGTGCCGTCCACGGAGAGATAACGCGATTCGACTGTTAACGTAGAGGCTGTTGCAGTTTCCCGCAAACGCTCGCGCAGCGCTTTCGGTAGATCGCTCATCTCGTCGAAAGTTTGCAAGCGCCGGTGTTGGAGTGCCTTAAAAATTTGCCTCCCACGATAGGCGGGCTCACCAATCTGCTCAATAAAACCAACGAGTTCAGCCTTGTTCAACCCAATTAGATCGGTCTGCTTGTCCATTTCACTCATTCTAGCATTCGAGAGACTCGTAAATAACAATAGAGCCCAACGCATTGGGCTCTATTGTCCTGGTCATTATATTTACTGCTTTACGGCGCCACGCTGAACTTCGCCGCCTGCGCGAGCGTCTGTCCCGAGACGCCAGACAACAACCGCAAATAGGATTCACGGTTTACCGTGTTGTTACTGCACGATAGTAAACTTAGCAGCCGGTGCCAGGGCCTGACCGGAAACGCGGTCGCGAATACGAATTGCCAATTCATATTCACCCGGGCCCAACTGTCGCGTGTCAATCAAGCGCGCCAACGTCAACCGCTGACCTGAATCGCTCATGCCGCGCCAATCTTCAGCTTGCTTGCCGACTTCTTTGCCATCTTTCATGAGTGCGTATTCGACATCGACCGAAGGCCGCAACGTCGTTTGATCAATACCGGCGTTGTAAACCTGCATGTAAACGCCGACCGGTTCACCGCGGTGATAGATTCCGGAAACGTTGGGGATTACCTTTGCCTGTCCAATGACGAATTGTCCAACGGCGGGCCTGTCACCCATATTTTCCAATCTGGCGGCCAGGACGAGAGTGGAGGTCGACAGCTTCTGCGGATCATACTTCGGAACCGGCAAGGCGATATGGCGCACGCCAGTCGCTCCCGAAGCCACGTCGCGAACAATCACATCGACTTTGTAGGTACCGGGCGGGAGCGCTACAGCTTTCTGATAAGCAGACTTGCGGCCTCTAGCGTCACTTAGTTCCTGTGTAGTTGCAGTGGTAATCACCGGATCTTCAAATACGCCGGCGCGTCGTCCGGCCACCGAAGTTATTCTACCGAAGATATTAATTCGCGCCTGCTGCAAACCGCCGCTATCCTGAAACACTAAATCTTTATTCTCAACCTGAATCGTGATTGCGGTGATAACGCGTTCGTCTGACTGACGGAAGAAGTCTACCCGGACCTCGAAGTTGAGCGGATTCTCTTCGATGACGCCGGTATTAACCGCGGATGCGAGGTCGTTAAATTTTACTTGTGGCGGACGGCTGAGATCGGCCAACAACTGCAAGCGTGAGAAGGGACTGTCTTGTTCGCGCGTATAGTTGTTATTGCCAATACCGCCCATCCCGCCGACGCGTTGGGCTTTATCAGTAAGGCCCAACTGCTCAGAAAGAGTTAAGCCGGCGCCGGGAATATTCAGCATCGCGTCTTTTTCATCGGGACTTCGCGCAATGCGATACTCGCCACTGCCAGTGGGATCGACAAACTCAATCTCGACTCCCGAGCCTACACCAGCCAGATAACGATAAAACCAGATTTCGAAGGGATAGGTCGTGGTGTTGCCGCCACCTTCATAGGAGGGACGGTCGTAATTGCCTCCCGAAGGGTGAGTCTCGCGCTCGTCAGGTTTGCCATACATGATCCAGATCCGACCGCGATCCGATTTCCAGCCCGGGATGCCGGACGCGAAATGCTCGTTGGCATAAGCAATGCGCTCGTAGTACTCCTCTTTAAACTCGTTTTCGTCGGTATCCGGATCGGGATCGCGCCGGCGCCAGAATTCCTCTATAAACCGCTCCCGCTCGTCGTCCGTTGCCAGTTTCTTAAAAGCCTTTCGCTCTTCGTCGGTAATGACATAGGTGACGTCTTTCTCCAGCCAGTCCTTGTAAGCCTTCTTAAGTTCGGGCTTCACATTGCGGGGCTTGTCCATCGGATCCTGACTTTTCGTTCGATCCTGCGCGAACCCAAATAAGCTGGTTCCTGCGAGTACGAGCGAGAAAACGGCCAGGCGAAAAGGGGCATTCTGGCAATACATAACTAAACTCCTGCTGATAACTGGTACAAACGTTATTTGAACTAATCCAGATTCTGACAATGAATCTAAAGCACTACGGAAACTAAAGGATTCTAGGTTTCCCCGGGAACACAGTCAAGATGCGACAAATGCGGCCTTAAGTTGCCTTTTTGCCCGCTCAAACCGCTGTTCGCGGCCGGCTAAAAATCCAGGCCACAAAGATCGACACAACGTAGAGGACGATCATGGGGGCGGCAAACAAGAGCATGTTGGGTATGTCGTTCGTCGGCGAAAGAACGGCGGCGGCAATCAGAATAACTATCAATGCTGTTTTCCAAATCTTGATCAGAAACTTAGCTGTGACCAACCCAATCCGTGCCAGCACATAAGTAACTGCCGGCATCTGAAAAACTATCCCCATGCCCAGCATTACAATGATGATGAAGTCGAAGTAGTCGTCAGCTTTTAGCAGCAGCCTGAAGTCCTGTCCCAACCCCAGCAAATACCTCGCAGCCGGCGGGAAAATTATTTTGTAGGCGAATGCCGCTCCGAGCACGAACGAAATCGATGAGAGCGCAATAAACGGTGTGACATAACCGCGCTCATGCGGATAGAGTCCGGGGGAAACAAAGGCCCAGATTTGCCACAGCAGGAACGGCACTGACAGGCAGAGCGCAGCATAGAGCGAGACTTTGACGTAAAGCGAGAAGGGATCAATCAGGCTGTTGACCACCAGCCTGTCGCTAATACCTGCATAGTCTTCCGGCAAAGCTTTGAAGTCGACGGGCAGACGAACACCTTTCGGTATGATCGTATTGCCCGCATACAAAGCTTCATCAGTAAACAATGCGAATTGCCCTTGCGAATCTTTGACTACGCGGGCCATGACCGAAGAACCTGGCGGTATCACGCTGGTTCCGATCTTTGTTTCTTCCGAGAAGATGTAACGCCCGAGATCGTTTTCCTTGACCGCACTTAGTGGCAGGACTTTTTCATTCCCTGTCAGGCCATTGATTGGCACCTGACGCCTCTGTGCTTCAGCGAGAGCGCGATTTATTGGGACAGCCAGGAAAGCGTAGATCCTGTCCGAGACAAACCAGCAGACTGTGGCGGCGATGAATACAAACGCGAGTGAACGGATCAGGCGACTGCGGAGTTCGTCCAGATGTTCGAGGAAAGACATCTGGCCGCCGAGTTGTTCTTCCCTGGACTTCCCGGTTCCGAGTGCTCTTTGAAACGTTGACATCAATAATTATCTTTATCTAACTCGCCTCACAACCAATCATTCTTGGGCGAGTGTGTAGGTTCGTCAGTGACAGTCTCAAAACCACTTCGCTCGGTGGCAGTTTCGCCGGAAGGAAGCTGGTCCGAACCACCCGCTTGACGAGCGATTACCTGATCCGGCGGCACGCTCGCGATACTCGGAGGCTGCAACTCCCGGCCTGTCGTTTCCGGATTGAGAATCGAGCCCTGATCGCTCAATGCCGGACCGGTGGCGCCGGGGCCATCTTCGAGATTTACCTCTCGGTCCCAGGTGCGTTTGAAGTCTTCAGAAGCGCGCCGAAATTCTGCCAGATTTTTGCCAAGTGAGCGGCTGATTTGCGGCAGCTTACGAGGCCCGAAAAAAACCAGCGCCATCACCAGGATGAAAACCAGTTCCGTACTGCCGAGGGACTCAAGAATCAGTAAAACCACTTTCTCAAAATACCTTTCAACACGTTCGTTGGGAAAGTCCGTTCGAAGTTGAAGATTGTAACCCGTGGTCAGATAAAGCAGAAATTAGAACTAGAGCAAACTCGAATTTCGCAACCTTAGTGTACTTGTAAACTTACAATTCGCTTGCTTGACAGCCGCCCGACTGTCCCGCAACCTTTTAGCGAACGGACGCTCTGCAAGTCGTAACCCTAACATGGGTTTATTAACGGAGACTTATGGCATTAACCGCAGATGAGGCGAACCAGACGAGCGCGGAGACAGCCGCTTTGCTTGAGCGTTTCGCGGAGGTGGCCGAACAAGTTGCGTCGACCACAAAGAAACTCGAGAAGGCTGCTTTCGTCGGCGCCTACCTCAAGGAGCTTGGCGATACTGACCTGGCGCGAGCCGCTCGTTATTTCGCCGGCCACCAATTTGCACAGAACGACGCGCGCACAACCAACGTCGGCGGCAGCATCATCAGCACGGCCTTGAGCGAAGCGACCGGTTTTAGCCAGCAGGAGCTGGCGCCTATTTATGTGCGGTTGGGAGATGCCGGCGAAACTGCACATGAAGCTGTCGCGGCCGCGAAGCGCTTCCATGGCCCCACCATAAGTCTCTTCGAAACAGAATCGATAATTACCAGGCTAAGTGAAACTCGTGGCATCAAAAATAAGACCCGACTATTGGTAACCGTTTTAAGTCAGGCTACGCCCCTTGAAGCCAAATACCTCATCAAGCTTTTGGCCGGTGACCTGCGAATTGGCCTAAGGGAAGGGCTGGTAGAGGACGCTATTTCCCGCGCCTTTGAGCGTCCACTGGCAACCGTGGCCCGAGTGAATATGCTGCTTGGAGATCTCGGAGAAACAGCGGTGCGAGCCCGTTCTGACGATTTGCAAGACGTCAACCTGCGCCTGTTTCATCCCATTAAGTTTATGCTGGCAACTCCTGCTGCCGATCTCGCGGATATCGCGCGCACCATGCCGGCCCAGTTTTTTGTGGAGGATAAATTTGACGGCATTCGCGCGCAGGCACATATCAAGGATGGCCGCGTCGCCATTTACTCGCGCACCATGGATGAGATCACGCATCGCTTTCCTGAACTGCTGTCGCCGCTCTCCGCTCTCGACGTCGATGCTGTTATTGACGGCGAAGTTGTGCCCGCACGCGGTGACCGGATCCTCCCTTTTAGTGAGCTACAAAAACGCCTTGGTCGAAAAACCATTGGCGCGGAACTGTTGCGAGAGGTTCCGGTGATTCTTGTTGCTTATGATCTCCTGTATGCCCGGGGACGCGTGTTGACGGATGAATCTCTCGAGGAACGACGGAGGCTCCTCGAGGAAATGGTTCCAAGCGAAGGAACCGTTCGAGTCTCGCTTGCGAAAAGGTTCGAGGCGGTTGCCGCTCTCGATCAGGAATTTGACGATGCCAGGGCTCGCGGAAACGAAGGCTTGATGATCAAAAGTCCGGCGTCTTTCTACAAGCCGGGCCGGCGCGGGCGCGAATGGCTGAAGCTAAAACGGGCCATCGCTACTCTCGATGTGGTTGTCACTGCCGTTGAAGTCGGCCACGGAAAGCGCAGAAACCTGCTTTCCGACTACACCTTTGCCGTACGCCGCTCTGAAAGTGACGACGAGCTGCTGAACATTGGCAAGGCCTATTCAGGTTTAACTGACGCCGAACTGGCGACGATGACCGAGTGGTTTACCCAGCACACAATCAAGGAATTTGCTCACGGAAGAGTTCGGCTGGTGCAGCCGGAAATCGTGATTGAAGTTACATTTGACCGGGTTCAGGAGTCGAAAAGGCACAAGAGTGGTTACGCGCTCCGCTTTCCCAGAATCCTCAGATTGCGGCCCGACAAGAAGGCAAGCGAGGTCGATACGCTGGGGACGGTGCAAAAGCTCGTCGCCGCGAATACAAATTGATCCCACCTCAGCCGGTGAGACATCTCCAGTGATTTCGCAGGAGTGCAGCGGTACTTGCAAGGAGCGATTACGTCAATTGGCTCTTGCTCTCCCATGCAATATGAAGGTAGTATGCGCCGTGAAAAGCGCCCCCTTGCCGGTGTTCGAGAACATCCGCGCAAGTCGCACACTAACTTAGAAAGTGCGTCACCCCGGTGACGGCAGATTTGAAATCTGTACCTGGTTAGGCGTTTGCTTGTCCTAGAAAATCGAAGCCATAGTCCAAAGCATGTCGACAACTGCCAAGAGACTTAAGTCGCTATCGACTGTTGTGGTTGAATCCGTTGATTCGGCGTCTTTCGCGTCGCAAGGTATCTCAAGGGCGCAGGCAGGCCTGCCAGGTTCGTGGTTGTCCCCGGGCTTGGGATCCTCGGCATAGACGGGAATGCTTAGGGAAAGCGCGAGAACCGTCGCGGCACAGATTACTTTAAACGTTTTCATATTTTCTCCTAATTTGGTTTGGGGTGGTAAAACTACAGTTGCGTACAAAGATGGAAATCAGGGCCTCTGACGAGGCGCATAATAGCCGCCCCCTATTCCTCATGCAAGGATTCTTGCATGTTAATAAAAGGAATGACCTCACATGAAAATAAACCAGTTGGAATCGCTGGTGCCTGAAGCACTTAAGGCTACGGGCAACGAACGGGCTCTTATACTTTGCGCGCGCGCAAGGGACCTTAAGGACACGCAGAACTTTGAGGATGCGCGGCAAGTGCTGGGGGAGTTCTGGCAAGACGTAGGTGATCGTCCAAAGCTCGACGGCCTGGCTGCAAATGTCCAGGCTGAAATGCTCTTGCTGGTGGGCACTCTGTCAGGTTGGCTGGGCAGCTTAAGGCAGACCCCTGGGGCACAGGAGATTGCCAAGGATCTCATCTTCCAGAGTTCCACGGTATTTGAGGAATTAGGACTGACGGAAAAGGTCGCCGAAGCGCGCGTGGAACTAGGTATTTGTTACTGGCGTTCCGGCGCCCTCGATGAAGCGAGAATAACTTTTGACGACGCATTGCTGCGCCTCGGCGACTTGCAAAGCGAACAACGACTGCGCGCAATCTTAAACAAGGCGCTGGTGGAACAGGTCTCTTCCCGGCCTTACGAGGCGCTTCGACTTCTTTCTGAATCTGAGCCGCTCTTCGCTGCAAGTAGCAATCATAGGTTAAAGGGTAAGTTTCATGGCGAGTTTGGGATCTTACTTAAGAACATTGGTTCGTCAGGACATAGCGAAGAATACTTTGATCGGGCGCTGATGCAATTCACCGCCGCCAGCATTGAACTCGAGCAGAGTGGGCAGATCCGTATCCTCGCGGGCGTTCAGAATAATCTCAGCTTGCTGTTTGCCCAGCTCGAAAGATTTGAAGAAGCGCACGAACATCTTGATCGAGCACTCTCAGTCGTTACGAAACTAAACGACAAAGGATCTCGGGCTCAATTCGAAGATTCGCGCGCTCGTGTCTTTCTTCGTCAGGGACGCCTTGAGCAAGCCGAAAAGATTGCCAGTTCAGCAGTGAAGTTAGTGAGAGTGGGTGAGCAGCAATCACTCCTCGCAGCGGCTCTGACCACGCACGCGGTAGCCCTCGCCAGACTCCAGCGGACCAGCGATGCCCTGGCAGCGCTCAACGATGCTATCGGCGTTGCCGCGCAGGTGGGCGATCCGGAAACAGAAGGTATTGCGTGTCTCACAGTTATTGAAGAACTGGCAAGCACGGTTTCAGCCAGTGAATTGCGAAACTACTTCAGCCGTGCGGAATCAATATTGAGGCATACTCAAAACGCGCTCATTAAGGCCCGTCTCGGAGCGTCTGCTCGCACGGTGCTAAACTGCGAAGCACCGGCTCCAATTTCACCGGCTGAATCATCAGCTGCAACTCCCGACAATCTCACGCTCGAAGAACAGGTACTGCGTTACGAAGGCGAACTGATCAAGCATGCTCTTGATACTTCCGATGGTAGCGTCACCCGTGCCGCTCGGCTGCTCGGAGTCACCCATCAGGGACTCGCCTTCATTCTCAATGGACGGCAAAAGAACCTGCTGTCTTCGCGAAAGCCTGCGAAGCGACGCCGGCGAAGCATCATCCGCTACCATTGAGAGCCGAACGTCCCACAACTTTCAGCTTTCCCCAATTGGTTTCAAGCCTTTCAGCACCAGCGGCCGGGACAACCCCGCTGGTTCGTTTGCGCTCCAACCATTGCTGCCAATATCATGCGGTTTCCATTCTCGCGGACAGTTAATCAATGAATACTTTAAAAACCCTTTCCCTGGTCATCCTGTTGTTCTTTTTCTCGGTTGAGGCCGGGGCCCAGGCTCCGCGCCGGCGGGGAGGAAGGCGACCGGCAGTCGCAAACCCGGCTGCGCCTCAGCCGGTATCACAACCGCAGCCGGATCTAGTCGCCCCTGATGCCGGAGCGCCCAGCGCCCCAATTGCGCTGGCCACCGTCAATGGCGAAAGCATCACCACCGCTAACCTGGATCCTAAAGTACGAGCGGAAGTGGAGGCGCTGGAGGCACGAATCGCCGAGGCCCGCAAACAGGTAGTGGAACTTCAGATCAATACGCTGTTACTGGAAAGCGAGGCCGCTAAACGCAGAACAAATCCACAACAGTTGTACAACCTTGAAATTGCCAAAAAGGTTACTGAACCTACAGCAGCGGAGATCGATCAGTTTATTCAGGATAACCGGGCCGAGCTCGATCAAACCGATCCAGCCAGTCTGCGCCAACAAGTCGTAGATTATTTGAAGGGTGCGCGCGAAGCCCAGATCACAGATTCGTTCCTTAAGCGTCTGCGCGTTTCTAATCAGATCGTAAACGTCGCTCCGGCAAAATCCGGTTTGCCGCCCGGCACCGTGATTGTTACCGTCGGCGGCCTACCGATAACCGCGGGAACTATAGATGAAAGGCTCAAGCCGATCGTTTACAAGCTGCGCCTGAACACCTATCAACTTGCCGAACAGGCTTTGGACGTCACCATCAACGATGTGCTGTTGCTTGCGGAAGCAAGTCATCTGAATGTGCCACCGGAAGAAATTGTGCGGAAAGAGATAACGGAAAAGATCCATCCGCCCACTGAAGCCGAGATCGCTAAGTTCTATTCTGAAAACAAGGCTAGGATTCCCATTGAGCTCGCGGCCGCCAGTAACCAAATCGCCAGCTACCTACAGGAGCAGGATCGGCAGCGACTGGAAACAGCCTTCTCCAAACGTCTCCGGGCCGGCGCCAACATTCGTGTACTAATCTCCGAGCCTGCATTACCGGTGCAATCAATCAGCGTCGATGACGACCCGTCTCGCGGCGATGCAAAAGCTCCTGTAACAATAGTTGAATTTACGGATTTTCAATGTCCTTCCTGCGCGGCTATGCAGCCTGTTTTGGAAGAGATACTGAAATCCTATGGCAACAAGGTACGACTGGTGGTCCGCGATTTCCCCTTAGCCAGGCATGAGAATGCGCGCAAAGCGGCAGAGGCTGCAAATGCGGCGAACGCTCAAGGGAAGTTTTTTGAATACACCGCTTTGCTTTTCAAGCGACAGGACAAGCTCGACCCTGCCTCACTAAAAAAATACGCTACCGAGTTGGGTTTGAATCGCGCGCGTTTCGACCTGGAACTTGATGGCGGGAAATACTCCGCCGAAGTAAAGCATGATGTCGACGATGGCGAGATGTACGGCATTGACAGCACGCCCGCAGTGTTCGTCAATGGCGTGGCTCTGCGCGAGATGAGCATCGAGGCACTGCGCGCGCTAATAGATCGCGGACTCGCCGCTACGAGTTCCGCTCCTAAACTCTCGTCAAACTAATCTCAGTTAGATTTCTTCTTATCGAATAAGTTGCAGGCCTGGTAAGCCCCGGTCGGGTCAACTGCGCTGCGCCCTTCCTCGATGTGTTTGATGATACCGTTCTGGTCGATGACAAACGTCGCTCGCGTCCCGTATCCCGTTTCCTCGTTGTAGACGCCGTAGTCCTTAACGGCTTTGCGATGCCAGTCGCTCAACAAAGGAAACTTCACGCCAATGTCTTCCGCGAAGCGCCGGTTGGCCGGAGAACTGTCCATACTAATTCCCAGAACCTGAGTGTTTGTCTCGTCGAATTTGGCGATATCAGCCTGATACGCCTTCAATTCTTTCGTTCAACCGCCAGTAAAGGCGAGCACATAGAACGCGAGTACCACGTTCTTCGTGCCCTTGAAGTCGTGAAGGTTGACTTGCTTGCCTTCGGTATCGGTAAGCGTGAAGTCGGGGGCGGGCTGGCCCACCTTCAAATGCGTTCTGGGTGGTGCGGGTTGTGGCGCGCTTGCCGGCGTGGGCGAGGCAGCGGGTTGCTGCGCAAACACCGGGACGGTCAGACCCCCCAGCAAGATAATCAACGGTGCGAATCTCTTAATCATTTTTGCAGACTCCTTTACGCGAGGTAGACGGGCGCGAATCAGCCCTCGCGTGACTCTTACGTAAGACTTCCGTTCTTTCCCTGACAAACATTGTCCGGCAGATCGCCCGCAGCATAAACTCTGGGGCTTGGGAGGGCAAGGTTTAGTACAATGGAACCTCAACTAAACCAAGCCGAAGCCGATTAAAGGAATCCAGTTATGGTCTCGCTAAAACCCGAACGCCTTAAGCGGTACAAAGACGTCACCTTACTGCTGGTGAAGTATGGACGTTCAGATCTGGTCAAGCAGGCGGGACTGGAAGACCACCTCGAACTCAGCGAACACGATCTGGCCGAAACTGCGCCGAAAGCGGAAGAGCTGGCTGCCGATCTGGAGAAGCTTGGTCCTACCTTCATCAAGTTGGGTCAGCTGCTCTCAACGCGTGCGGATCTCCTGCCTACCCCTTACCTCGAAGCGCTGTCGCGTTTGCAGGACAAAATCGAACCATTCCCATATGAGGAAGTGGATCGCATCGTCTCCAGCGAAATCGGCGTACGTATCTCGAAAGCTTTTGCGGATTTCGACCCGCAACCTCTCGCTGCAGCCTCGCTGGCCCAGGTGCACCGGGCAACTATGCGCGACGGTCGGGAGGTTGTGGTCAAAGTGCAGCGACCCGACATTCGCGAGCAAATTGTCGAGGATCTTGAAGCGCTGGGCCAGATGGCCCAATTCCTCGATGCTCATACCGAGCTCGGCAAGCGTTATGACTTTGAAAACATGCTGAACGGGTTGCGAAGCAGTTTGCTCCGCGAGCTCGACTTCAAACTCGAAGCCAGCAACCTCATCACTTTCGGCGAAAACCTGAGGGAGTTTGAGGACATCATTATTCCTGATCCGGTCGAGGATTTTTGCACCTCGCGAGTCCTGACCATGGAATACATTCCGGGCAAGAAGATTACGGATTTGAGTCCGCTGCGTTTGATGGAATTAGACGGTCCGGGTCTCGCTCGTGAGTTATTTCGCGCTTATCTGAAGCAAATACTATTGGACGGATTCGTTCATGCGGATCCGCATCCCGGCAATGTTTTCCTGACTGAAGACGATCAAATCGCGCTATTGGATCTGGGGATGGTTCTGCGTCTCTTGCCGGGCTTTCGCGACAACGTGTTGCGGTTATTGTTGGCGATCAGCGAAGGAAAGGGCGAAGAAGCAGCCGAGGTGACTATTCGCATGGGCGAGCCGAAAGCTCGATTTAATAAAACTGACTTCACCAAGCGCATTGGCGAACTAGTTGCCGAGCATGGCGACGCCAGCCTTAGCAGGCTCAACTCCGGGCAGGTGGTGCTTGAAATAACGAAGATTTCCGCTGACTGTTGGTTTCGGCTGCCCAGCGAATTCACCATGGTTGCGAAAACGCTGCTGAATCTGGACCGGGTCGTGTTTACCCTTGATCCCGCTTTCGAGCCCACTGCCATCATCCGCCATCGGGCGATGGAGATACTGCAGCGCAATCTGATGCAGAGCATAGCGCCGAACAATTTGATTGGCGGCGTAGTTGAAATCAAAGAGTTTGTTGAAAAACTGCCGGGGCGGGTTAACAAGATCCTCGACACCATAGGCAACAACGAGTTTAAGGTTGACGTAAACGCTATCGACGAGAAGATTGTGCTCGAGGGTCTTCAGAAAGTCGCTAACCGCATCAGCCTTGGGCTAATCCTGGCGGCGTTGATCGTCGGCGCGGCAATGTTGATGCGTGTCGAGACTTCGTTCAAGATACTCGGCTACCCCGGCTTTGCCATATTGTTCTTTCTGCTCGCCGCCATCGCCGGCATCGCTCTGGTCGTCACCATCATCATGACTGACGTCAAAGCCCGGAAGAAGTCGGATATGTAGCACGTCACACTTCCCGCGAAGTTCCAGTCGAAACCTGAGCACACATCCCTTAGAGAATGTTTAGTCGAGCCATCATTCGTCAGCCCGGCAGAAATTACGCTCACGGACTAACTCGGGTCGCGTTGGGCGCCCCGGACTACAAGCGTGCGCTGCGGCAACACGCTGCGTACTGCGAGGCGCTTGAGAGATGCGGACTCCAGCTAACCCATCTGGAGCCTGACGAAAACTATCCCGACTCGACGTTTGTTGAAGACACCGCCGTGTTGACCCCAGCTGTCGGCGTACTAACGCGGCCTGGGGCGGCGAGCCGCAGGGGAGAAGTAGAAAGCATCAAGGAGACGGTTAACCACCTTTGTCCGCGGATTGATTCAATTCAAGGGCCCGGTACGCTGGATGGGGGCGACGTCTGTGAGGCGGGAAATCATTTCTTCATCGGACTCTCAGAGCGAACAAACGAAGCCGGCGCCATGCAGTTGGCTAAACTTCTGGCATCTTCTGGTTACAACTCCAGTCTGGTCGACATAGGAAGCGTGAAAGATATTTTGCATTTGAAGAGTGGCCTGGCGTATTTGGGCGACAACCGTCTGGTGGTAATCGACGCGCTGGCAAACCGGAAGGAGTTTCGCGGTTATGAGCTCGTGCGCGTGAAGGTAGATGAAGAGTATGCGGCGAACTGTGTGTGGGTTAACGATTACGTCTTATTAGCGGCTGGGTATCCGGCGTTCGAGCAGACCCTTAAAGGTCTGGGTTACGCAACCATCCCGCTCGAGATGAGCGAGTTTCAAAAAATGGACGGCGGCTTGAGTTGTCTCTCACTCAGGTTTTGAGAGGGACGCTTACCCTCCTTGTTTACGTTAAAGCGAGACGGCAAAACGAGGAAGCGCTTCGGGTTTTCGCAAAAGTGCTGAGGTTTTTCGCATTTCCGCTTTGGCATTGCAAGGTTCCCATTTGGCATTGCAAGGTTCCCCTTTGGCATTGCAAGGTTCCCCTTTGGCATTGCAAGGTTCCCCTTTGGCATTGCAAGGTTCGCCTTTGCCATTGCGAGGTTCGCCTTTGGCATTGCAAGGTTCCCCTTTGACATTGCAAGGTTCCCCTTTGACATTGCAAGGTTCGCCTTTGGCATTGCCCAATGCAGAACCGCGAGCCGTAGCGAGCGGATGCTACGTTCAACAATGAATAGCGCGTTCGGCGGATTCAACATTGAGAGCTGGCATCCGCTCGCTACCGCTCGCGGTTCTGCATCAACCCGGTTCGTTAAGTAATGAATTCCCGCAGCGCTTGTTCCTCATCCTCTGTCAGGAAGCTGAAGAGGAGTCCGAAGCCTATACCGAGCTGGTAGGAGGTAACCTCGCCCCGCAATTGCAACCATTCTCCGGAAGGAAGCTTTATTTCCACGCCTACGATTTCGCCGACGTCTACTCTGCCCGTGGTGTTAACAAAGCAGCCGCCAAGGCTCAGGTCTTCGATACGGCCTTCGTGATCGCCGGCAAGCCCGCCCCACTTTGCCGTAAGATTTGTTGCAACTCGCTCGTCGCTGCGTCTGTTTTCAGTCATGTTCTCAATCGCTTCAATTGCAGACTCTGGGTCCGCGTTAGTCGAAAGCTTCAGGAGTGTGAGCTAACAGTTAGCAACTCCTCGAGAGAGTCCTTGTCTGCCGCCAGGTAGTAATTTCCCTCGTCGCTTGCGTAAAACTCACGTAGAAACTCGATCCCCTCTTCGGGACTCAACGAATGGAGAAGCTCCATGTCGAGATTCGAGGCAAACCGCTCTTTGCGCTCCGGTCTGTCGAGGTAGCCTTCGCGATAGGCGGATTCCGCATCGCGAAATTGCCCCGCTCCCAATTCCCGAGGCGCCAGGAAAGCATTGTTGTATTCCAGTTCCAGGATGCCGTAATCGTGCTGCTCGCAAAGGTCTTCAAGAGCCGCGATGGAATAACCATAGAAGTGATATCGGAGTTGAAAGTCGGGATCGAACTTAACCACAAATCTGAGTGGTGGGGGAATGTTCTCGTTGATCTCCGTAACCACCAGACCAGGCCGGAACTTCGTTAAAATCGCGTCGAGTACCCAGTAGTCGTTGCCATCAATATCGACGCAAAGTACACCGAAGTTCTTTTCGATAGCAAAATCTCGTAATAAACCGCAAATATTGTCCGGCGAGGCCAGCGAATTGGAGGCATGGGCATCGGGAAACTTGCCGTAGACCTTCGACAACAAAGCGAACTTCTGCGGATCAGCTTCCACGCCTAGCGCTTTCCAGCCTGCCAACAGGAGTGCATAACTGTTTGACCAGCGCACGCCGTTCCCGGCTCCGATGTCTACGACCGTTCTTGGTCGATCCTTCGGCAACAGTTTTTCAATGTACTTCGCCAGAATGCTTTGCTCGTTGGCGTGGGAAAACCTTCCGCGGAGGGAATACCTGACTTTTTGCAGCGTCAGCTCAATGATACCGCCGTAGTGTTGGGCCGTTTTAGTCAGGTTCATTTCCATGCGCGGATCATCGTGATTTGCGATTCCAAAGCTGAGAAGCCCGCTAAAGATATCAAAGTCGTCTGGTGATTCAAACCAAACTACGTCGCGCGTCAGACCGTTCAAGTGATTTGCTGGGACCGTGGGCGTCTCGCCCGCAATGAGCGCGCAGCGCGAACAAATCGTCACCTCAACCTTGATAAGGAATGCCACTGAGGCGGGCGGGACGCCCGCGGTCCCAGCAAATCGCTTGAGTGTTTTTCAAATCTCCAAACTAGATGGAGTGTTGCAGGTGCCCGTAATAGACTTTTGTTTCGTATTCAAAGCTGACGATGCCGTCTTTCTGGTTTGCGTGAAAAACTCTTTCAAGTTCCTCGAGCATTGGAGCGAAATTCGGATGATCCTGATCCGGTGCATATGACGAGGAGAGTAGCCGGCCCTTGAGTGACTCAAAATCAAAATGTTGAGCGTTTTCGAGGGTTCGCAACTCGAAACTCTGCGGTGAGAAAAACTCAGCAATTTCGCCCGTCACGTTCTCGTGGCGGACTTTTTCGTAATCGCTGCTGTAGCGGAGCAGAAGGTCTTCATAGGCGCGCAGAAATGCGTTTGAGTCTAACCGGCGCTCGTTCCAGATCAGCACAACCCAACCTGCGGGCGTCAGGATTCTCGCGAATTCCCTCTTGGCCCGAGCGCGGTCAAACCAATGAAAGGCTTGCGCGGCCGTAACAAAGTCTACGCTGCCTGGCTCCAGCGTTGTGGCTTCGGCCGCCGCGTTGATGCTTCTAAACTTCTCATATCTTTGTAGAAGCCGTTCAGCGACTTCGCGCATAGCAGCGTTTGGTTCAATGGCAACAACGGAATTTCCGTTTCGCAGGAACAGTTCCGATAGGATGCCGGTGCCTGATCCCACATCCGCGATAACCGATGTCTCACTAAGTCCGCAGTCGTGCCTAAGAATGTCAATTACTTCGGCTGGGTAGCCCGGACGGAACTTGGCATAGTTGTCGGAACGGTTTGAAAACCGCGTCAACGGATCGCTCATGGCGGGATTCTAGCCGCGACTGGTCGAAGCGAGAAGAGCCTAAAGGTTCCCGGCGCTGCAAAAAACTACTTGCGTGGAATGAACGAGCCCCGGGGAACAGCAGAATCAGGCGGGTAGTACTTCACAAAGAGGCGATGTGCCAGTAGAAGCAGGAGAATAAAGCCGAATGTCAGCGGGAGGCGAGTGTCCGATTTGACGAACAGCCAGAAATGCAGTGCGCCGGCGATGCCTGCCCCATATATAAGTTTGTGTAGTTGGCTCCAACGCTTTCCGCCCAATCGTTTAACCATCTTGTTGGTCGAGGTGATGGCAAGTGGCAACATCAGGAGAAAAGCGGTCATTCCGAAGGCAATGAAAGGGCGCGTTACCACATCTCCCGGAATGCTTCTGAGATTGAAGTAACGATCAAACCAGATATAGGTCAGCAGGTGTAAAGATCCGTAGAAAAACGCGAAGAGTCCGAACAGGCGCCGAAATTTGATGAGCCAGTTCAGTCCAGTGATTTTTCGCGCCGGGGTAACGGCAAGCGTAATCATCAGGAAGACCAGGGTCATTATTCCGGTCGTACGAGTCATGAACTCGCCAGGGTTTGCGCCCACCCGTTTGCGATAGACGTCCCATAACAGCAAGGCCAATGGCACCAGGGCATTGCTGAAGATGACGAATTTTGAAAAGCGAACGTCTTTCATAAAAAAAGGACTCAGAACTCAGGACTCAGGAGTCAGAATTCCGGACCCCGGTACTTGGTACTCAAAACTCTAACTTCTGACTTCTCAATTCTGAATTCTGAATTCTGAATTCTGAATTCTGAATTCTGAGTCCTGAGTCCTGAGCCCTCCCCTAGTAATACTTCCTCAAGTCCATTCCCTCATACAGGTGGGCTACCTGTTCCCCGTAGCCATTGAAAAGCAGCGTATCGCGGGCGCTAAAGGCTGACTCGCCTATCCGATGCTCTTCCGCCTGGCTCCAGCGTGGGTGCGAGACATTGGGATTAACGTTGGAATAAAACCCGTACTCGTTTGGCGCCTGAATGTTCCACGTCGTCGGCGGCTCGTCGGCAACCAGCGTTATTTTCACAATTGACTTGATACTCTTGTATCCATACTTCCAGGGCACCACCAACCTGATCGGAGCACCGTCCTGCGGCGGCAGAGTTTCGCCGTAAAGCCCTGTTGCCAGGATAGTCAGGGGATGCATAGCCTCGTCCAGTCGAAGCCCTTCCACGTAAGGCCAGTCAAGCACTCCGGTTAACTGATTCGGCATTCGCTTCGGATCGTAAAGGGTCTCAAAGGCTACATACTTTGCCGCCGCAGCAGGCTCCACTTTTTCCAGCAGCTTTGCCAGCGGAAATCCAATCCAGGGAATCACCATTGACCAGCGTTCGACACAACGCAGGCGATAGATCCGTTCCTCCTGGGGAAATTTCAGCAGCTCCTCTAATCCAAAAGTCGTGGGCTTATTTACGAGTCCGCCAACTGCAACATTCCATGGCCTGGTCACGAAACCCGCCGCTTCAATAGCTACGCCCTGCTTACTCGTCGAAAACTCGTAGAAGTTGTTGTAATTCGTTATGTCTTCAATAGCTGTAAGTTTTTCGTTTGTCTTAAAGCCATCGCGTGAACCGTTGTCAGCCACTGGGTTTGCAACAGTTACGAGCGTGTCGCCCTTCGGTTTCTCGACCGGTGGTGGATTGAGCTTTCGATACAGAAGAGCGGTGGCGGCCGTAGTCGTGGCCAGAGCCGCGCCGCGCATGAAGAGGCGGCGGTTCAGATAAACCTTTTTGTCAGTAATTTCGCTGGACTTAATCTCGTTTTTCATAAAGCCTCGACTCTATCCTCACGCTTATATCTACGAGACCAAACGGGCTAAAGGTTTGAATGCCGTTTCCCGCGCCGGCACAGAAGCAAAAACCTTGAGTTAACGGATTATTTGCCGTAATAGTATCGCCCACTTTCGGGGAGGGCTCCAAACAATGCTCCAAAATAACCTGACGAAACGGCCCTCCGGCACTTAGAGGCTTTGCGATCCTAAAAGGATTCACAAACTTGGAAGAAACTCCGCAGCCCTTGCCAAATGTAGATCCGCCGGTAGTTGCGTCAGATCAACACCTTTCGTTCAAAAGTCGACTCGTTAGATGGGCGATTGTGTTGGTTTCTGGTTTCGCCATTTTGCTCATCCCTGTTCCCTCCGGAATCACCAGCCAGTCATGGCATCTCTTCGCAATCTTCGTAGCCACCATAGTTGGATCCATTGTGCGGCCGGTGCCGGGCGGAGCAATGGTACTAATCGGCGTTTCGGCGCTTGCCATATCAGGCACCTTACCAGTGGCAAGTGCGTTGGCTGGATACGCCGATCCAATCGTCTGGTTGGTTTTAGCGGCGTTTTTCATTTCACGCGCGATGGTCAAAACAGGACTCGGCCGGCGCATCGCCCTTATTTTCATCCGCACCATCGGCCATCACTCTTTAGGCCTGGCTTATGCACTGATTTCAACGGAGGTGGTGCTGGGGACAATGATCCCGTCTACGGGTGCCCGCGCCGGCGGGGTTATCTTCCCAATCGCCAAGAGTTTGTCAGAAGCCTATGAATCGAGGCCGGGCCCAACCGCGCGCCGGTTGGGGGCGTTCCTGATGGTGGTGCTGTATCAGGCGGGTGTGATCGTTTGTGCCATGTTTCTGACCGGCCAGGCTTCAAACGTTTTGATTGCCAAGTTTGCTCTGCAAACCACCGGGATTGAATTAACTTACACCCGCTGGGCCTTAGCCGCGCTCGTACCCGGTTTGATCTCGCTCGCGGTTGTGCCACAACTGATTTACCGAATCTTTCCTCCGGAGATCAAACACACGCCGGCCGCTGCAGAGTTTGCCAGAGCCGAACTTCAGCGCCTGGGTAGATTGACGCGCGCTGAGAAGTTGCTGCTAATCGTGTTTGTCGGGGTTGTTTGCTTGTGGCTGGTGCGCGGACTTGGCGGAGCAATTCCCTTCGTAGCCCGCGTCGTACCTTTTACGTCGTTCATCTCTACTCTCTCCTACCTGGCAAGCCTTGATTATTCAGTTCCGCCGTTGCTTGGCGTGTGTGTGCTCCTGATAAGCCGGGTACTCGATTGGACAGACATCCTCAGCGAGCGCGGGGCCTGGGATGTTTTTATCTGGTATGGCGGGTTGGTCAGGATGGCCGAAAGCCTGGGTGAGACTGGAATTACAAAACGTTTCGCCGAGACGGCTGCGAGTTTTACCCTCGGCTGGAAGTGGGGGGCGGCGTTGGCAGTGCTCCTGTTGATCTATTTCTATGCTCACTACGGGTTTGCCAGCATTACTGCGCATTCAACCGCTATGTACACGCCGTTTCTCGTTGTGATTCTTGCTGCCGGAGCCCCGCCATACCTTGCAGTATTGTCGTTAGCTTACTTTTCAAACCTTGATGCTTCGTTGACTCACTTTGGGACAACTTCCGCGCCGATCTATTTTGGCGCCGGGTATGTCAGCCAACGCAAATGGTGGTGGCTGGGATTGATCGCGTCGCTGGTGAACATCCCCATCTGGGTCGGTTTCGGCTTCCTTTGGTGGAAAATCTTGAAATTGTGGTAAGCAAAAGTTCGATGCAAAAGGATTTGCGCCAGACCCGCAGCGAAGAAACTCGCGGCGAAGATATTGACGACCTGGAGAATCAGCTTGTCAAAAGCGTTTCCGCCCTGACCTTTCCGACGACCGAGGCCATTCGAAAAGTCAGACAAGGGTTTTCGCGCCGGTTGGCTGAAGCTCCAGCGCAGTTGGTCGTGGCTTTGGCTCTGCAACTTGTTCGGCGCGCCGCAGTTCCACGATTCGTTGGTTACGAACTGATTCTTTATCACCGTCGGGCTTTGCGAAGTTTGAAAGCTAAATCGCTGGAAGACTTAGGTGCTGGGAACAATAGCTGGGCAGAGGTGGACGCCTTTGCTTGTTACCTGGCAGGGCCGGCATGGCGCGAGGGACAGGTTTCTGATGCGTTGATTCGGCGCTGGGCATCTTCGAGCGACCGCTGGTGGAGGCGAACCGCCGCGGCTAGTACGATCGCGCTAAATAACAAAGCTCGTGGAGGCAAAGGAGATACTGTGCGGACCCTAATGGTCTGCGAAATGTTGGTCGCAGATCGCGATGATATGGTTGTAAAGGCTTTATCGTGGGCGCTGCGCGAACTCTCAAAGCGCGATCTGGAATCCGTGCGTAGTTTTCTGCGGAAACACGAAAACGTTTTGGCAGCGCGAGTTGTCAGAGAAGTAAACAACAAGCTGAAGACCGGTTTGAAGAATCCGCGTCAGCAAACAACTTAGCCTCGATGTCGGAAAGGGCGCTATCGATTGGAGTTACGTGAATGGCCGGTTATTCAGGAACGCCACTGGTAAAGAAACTCGGCTTCAAAGAAGGTTTTCGGACCGGACTGGTGAATCCGCCAAACGGAATTCAAAAAGAACTGGCGCCCCTGCCGAATAACGTGAGCGTCAGCGTAGGCAGCCTTACCAAATCGCTTGATCTGATCATTTTGTTCGCTGATTCACAAAAAATGTTGAAGACGGAATTCCCCCGCCTTGCCCGGAAACTCGTGGAGAATGGAATGCTCTGGATAGCCTGGCCAAAAAAAGCGTCCGGTATAGCAACCGACCTGTCCGATAACAGTGTTCGCGCCATCGGACTGGCAGCCGGGCTCGTTGATGTAAAAGTTTGCGCGATAAACGACGTCTGGTCGGGACTTAAGTTTGTTTATCGTCTGGAAGATCGCGGCTCGCGTTAACCTCGCTACCGCATCATTGTTCAACGTTGAGACTGGTTGTATTCACGTTGCACCAGGTTGCTGTTCTATTGCACCCTGCTCAGGTCACACGCCAAAAACCATCACAACAGAAACATCTTGATCAGAATTACTTCAAAGCGATCTGGATTTTTTTCCCAACTGCCGCACATTCTAATTTCCTTACGGACGCACTCAAGGCCGTTGTAACTACGTATGGTAGGACCATGCGAGCGAGAGTGGAAAGTATTGCGCGAAACAGATGGCGAACGGTTTATGGCTCTCAAAAAAGTCTGCAGTTTTCAAGGACATTTTGCAGAACTACGGAAATGAAATTTGCCGGAACGCGATCTTTCTGACGATTGAGAATTTTCTTTATGCGATCTGATATCCTCTCGCAAGAGAGTTGTTTGCATTTCGAAAAGGCCGACTGGATGAGTCAAAGGAAATAAATTTCAGCAATGTAGGCGATGGACCATCAAGGATCAATTTTGGGGTTGCAAAAACTTTTCCGATCACTATAATGCGACTCCCTCGCTGGAAGCGATGATTGTCAGATAGTGAAGCGTTGAAGTCGGACCTGATTTAGATTGTGTTTGCGGGTTACTCGCTCTTATAAATTTTCGATGACCCCCGCTGACCTGCTACGCGATTCAAATCAGGTATTGTGAGCCCCTTTCATCCAGAGTGAAGAAGCTCAGGCAGTCCATGGTGATTTCCCTGTTGCAGTAGGGATCCTTCGCCAATAATCAAACTCAACGCCGATCTGCGGCCGGGCGATAACTCAAAACCCGGACCTGAGGACTCGTGTTTTCTTCCAGCGAAGAATCCCAGTAAGTTGGAAGCTTGATCGGAGCGTTGAAATGAGAGAAGAAGCTGCAGTTAACCCCAAAAACTGCCCCATTTGTGCTCAAGATTTGCCTTTATCGGAATTCGGAGTTTGTCGCGCGCGAAAAGATGGCCGGAATCTCTATTGCAAAGGCTGTATCCGCAAAAAAGTAACTGACAGCCGTCGTGCTCTTAAGGAATATAGGTCGGCTCGTAAGCGATACGTCAGTCAACCCGCATCAGAAAATTCCTGGACAACACAATCAGCTGAGGATTCGTCTCCTTCGGCAAACTACGGCAGGCTTTTGAGTAAGCTTTCGCCGGTCGAACGCGTGCGCGAAGCAATTAGGAAAGGCGCGCGCACCCAGAAGGAAATCGCCCATGAGACCAGACTCGGGAAAGACGAAATTGGCGATGCGATTGCGAATTTATTGCTGTGGACGCGCGAGATAAAGACCCAGATAGTCGATAACACGCGGTTGTATTTCATTAACGAGTCCGCGGAGATGCCGATTCGGGAAGAGACGTTTAATGTCCCGCCACGTAAGGGAGATGTACCCAGTTCCTTTAGCGCGATTCAGGGATTGATGCCGGGCAGGAATCCGGAGGGGGAAGAACCGGAAAAACTTGGCGGATGGGTGGCAGCCTAACTCTCAGGATCTCAGATTCGAATCTGAGATCCTCAGAAACCGTCGCAGAGAACGCAGGCGTCGTTACTGTTCAAAAGCTTCAAGGACTTCTCTGGCGTGCTCTTCGGGTTTTACCTTTTCAAACACCTTTTTTACTTTGCCTTTTTCATCGATAAGGAAAGTTACCCGCTTCACCCCCAGGTAGGTGCGGCCCATAAACTTCTTCTCGCCATAAACCCCGTAGGCGTCTGCGATTGAATGGTCCGGATCGGCCAGGAGCGTGAAAGGGAGTTTATATTTGGCGGCAAACTTCTTGTGAGAAGCCTCACTGTCTTTGGAAACGCCGAGTACTTTGATGTCGCGTTTCTTAAAATCAGCGAACGCGTCGCGAAACGAACAAGCCTCTTTGGTGCAACCAGGCGTATCATCCTTAGGGTAAAAATAGAGTACTACTCTCTGGCCGCGGAGATCTTTAAGCCGAACGGTCTCGCCGTTCTCGTCTTTTGCGGCGAAGTTGGGCGCGACACTTCCTTCTTTGGGCATTGTTCGTTACTCCTATCGTTGAATACGCGTTGCTGCCATTGAATTGAGAGCGCACATCTTAATCCAGAGTCACCTACCCGGCAACAATCGATAAGGCTAAGCCGATGAAAAAGACAACAAGAAGCAGCTTTTGGATGGTCAAGCAGGAACCGGAGACTTACTCCTGGACAGATTTTGTTGGCGATGGCCGAACAGATTGGACTGGCGTTCGAAACTATCAGGCGCGCAACAACTTGCGCGAGATGAAGACAGGCGATCGCGTCCTCTTCTATCATTCCGGGAAAGAAAAAGCAGTAGTCGGCCTGGCGGAAGTCGTCAAGAGCGCTTACGCGGATCCCACGGCCAGCGACGCGCAATGGGTCGCTGTTGATCTAAAGCCCGTAAGGGCGCTGAAGAATCCGGTTCCCCTCGCTGCTATTCGCTACGATAAGAGATTGAGCCAGCTCCCCTTGATTAGGCAATCGCAACTTTCCGTGATGTCGCTTACCAAGGACGAGTTTGACATCATCGTCGCTACAGGCGACGGCAAGGCCCGCAAAAAATAGAGTCCCAACAAGCTCAGGGAGGCAAAATGTTTAAGCAGATCGACTATACGATGGTGGTTGTTCCGATATGCAGCGTTCGGTGGAATTCTATCGAGACAAATTAGGCATACCACTCAAATTCCAGTCGCCTGACTGGACAGAGTTTCAAACAGGCGTAACAACGCTCGCGTTGCACGGCGGCGGAGTTCCGGCGACTGCCCCTCCGTCTGGCGACCCTACCAAGCAAGCCGGCAGTTGCTCAATTGGGTTTAACGTCGAGGATGTAGACAAAACCTACGCGGAGTTGCAGGAGAAAGGCATCCGGTTCGTGATGCCGCCAACGCAACGAGAAGGCGAGGGGATCAAACTGGCGGTTTGCATTGACCCCGACGGATTGCCGATAGCATTCGCGCAAGCCATAACGCAGACAGCTGCGAGCTAGGATGGGCTTTTTGAAGGCAAGCAGCGGGGGCAAGCCCGCCTTTCTAACCCTGAGATGAATTGAAGCTGAGTACTGACTCACCAGTGAAAGCCTCTCAACCCAGTTCCTAACTCAATTGCAGAGTCTCTGGGTCAGGAAGGCGGGCTTGCCCCCGCTCATTGCAATGCAAACCCTCCGAATCAACTAAACAACATCGGTTCGGCGCCGTCCGCACTAACTTCAGCCAGTGCGGAATCCTCGAGCTGCGGATACTTCTGAAACAAAGGCGCCGGCGCGGAAACCTTTTCCTCCGACAACGTCGCTTTAATCTCGAGCGCATTTACCACGGCCTGCCCGCGAAAGTGATTATTCGTGATCACGTAAGCCTCCTTAGTCTTAGCGGCGATCTCTTTAATCCGCGTAATCCAGGGCTCTAACTCGTCGATTGAGTAGAGATAGTTGTAACGGTCATCGCGCGGCGCCTTTTCCCTGAACCAATCCTGGTAATTCCTTCCATGAAGCCGTACGTAACCGATCGGCGAGGTCGTCACCTCCGCGGGCTTGATAGATTTCTTAAACAGCGGTTGATCCACGTTGCAGATCCCAACGTCGAGTTCCTCTAACCATTCGTAAATCTGAGGATTGTTCCAAGACGAATGCCTGATTTCGAGCACCAACGGATAGTCTTTGAACCGATCCAGCAGCTTCGAAAGATAGACGCGCTCGTCGTCCGTGTTCTTGAACGACCAGGGGAACTGCAAGAGTAACGCCCCCAGCTTGCCGGCCTTACGAAGCGCGTCCATGCCTTCCCGCACTTGTTTTTCATCGTCCGCAGTAGCCTGGCCGCGCTCATGCGTGAAAACGCGGTGAAGTTTAGCCGTGAACATGAAATCGCGAGCCGCAGCCACGCGACGCGCCCAGGACTCGGCCGTTGAGGCTGAGAACGGCCGGTAGAAACTGCTGTTGATTTCAATGGTGTTAAAGAATCGCGCCAGATATTCCAGCGGATCAAACTTACTCCCGGGCTTTTGCGGATAAACGACGCCTTCCCAGTCTTTGTAAGCCCAGCCGGCTGGTCCGATACGAACTTTGTTAGCCATTGATTTGCCGCAGATTAACGCAGATCATTGCGGATATGAAAAGCCTGGCCCGTTGCCTGGAGTGAATTTGGATTCTGAGCCGCGTTACACCGCATGAATCCGCGGCCATTTTGCTTGCATTCTTCTTACGATGCGAACTCCGTACATCGATGGTATAAACGATGACACTAATGGTTCATCTCCACTACAGGGAAGGAGGTACGCGATGCGTCTGACCGAAATGGTTTCGTGCTCTGGTTGAGCGGCTAAGCTGTCACCGAGCTTACTCGCTCAGGTGTTGAGCGGGCTACCACCACAGCCCAGGGATGAGAATGTCATGGTTGGTTTTGACAAAGCCGACGACGCCGGAGTGTATCGACTGCGCGACGACCTCGCGATCGTGCAAACAGTCGATTTCTTCACGCCGATCGTTGATGATCCGTTTGTCTACGGTCAGATCGCCGCGCTGAACTCAATCAACGACGTGTGGGCGATGGCGGGTACACCGCTGACGGCCCTCGCGATTACCTGCTTTCCAAAAAAAGGCGTCGATCCGGCGATACTCGGCGAGATCATGCGCGGCGGGCTCGAGACTTTAAATAGGTATGGCGTGACCCTGATCGGCGGCCACAGCGTGGACAGTGAGCAGATTATGTTTGGTTATTCAGTAACCGGCGTAATCGATCCCGACAAGATTGCCACCAATTCGGGTGCACGCGCCGGTGACGTGATTATTCTGACGAAACCAATCGGCACAGGCGTGATCTCGACGGGAATCAAGTTTGAAAAGACTACGCCAGTGGTTGCTGCCTCCTCGGTCGCAACGATGTTAACGCCCGGCAAACACGCTGCCGAAGCGATGCGCGAATATGGCGTGAAGGGTGCGACGGATGTTACAGGGTTTGCCCTGCTCGGCCATGCGTGGGAAATGGCGCGAGCGAGCAACGTTACGATAGAGATAGACCCCGGTAAAGTGCCTTTGCTCGAAGGCGCTCTCGAATTAGCGGCCGCCGGCGTGGTCACGGGCGCCGACAAAACCAATCGTGAGTATGTCGGCGAGGATGTTGAAATCGACGAGTCGGTAAGCAAGGAAATGCGCCGCCTGCTTTACGATCCGCAAACGGCGGGTGGGATGCTGATTGCGATTTCGGAAGCGAATGTGGACGGATTGTTGACCGAGTTGCGGAAGAATTATCCTCGGGCGAAGACTATAGGTCGTGTCGCAGAGCGGGCCGAGAAGTCGATCGTGGTGACGTAGGAGCTGCTCAACGAGCCATCGAAGATGGCGGCAGAGTGTAGCCCCGGGCGTGAGCCCGGGGATCAATTCGCAGATGAATCCGGAGCCCGCGATAGCGGGCGACAGAGCCCACGGTAAATAAGAACTCTTTTCTGTCGCCCCTTCGGGGCTCGGAGTCATTTCATTCGGCTACCCCGGGCTCACGCCCGGGGCTACACTCTTCCGCCCGCTCATGCGGGCTCGCTGAATGCTTCCTCTTTGATTGAGCCTGACTTGGTCGAGTATCCTTACCCGAGACGAATTCGCTCGAACAATATTTCCAGGGAACACTTTAATGGTCTCAAGGATTCAACAATCAACCACCTCCAATTCCCTTTCAATAACGGCTTTTTACCAACAGGTCCGCGCGCGGACGATGCAGATCGTGGCGCCGCTGGAGATAGAAGACTACGTAATTCAAACCGCGGAATTCATGAGTCCACCGCGCTGGCACGTCGGGCATACCTCCTGGTTTTTCGAGACGGTACTACAGACGCATAAACCCGGCTACCGCATCTATTCCGACGAGTATCTCTTCTATTTCAATTCTTATTATGAAGGGTTTGGGGAACGAATAGCGCGACCCAAGCGCGGTACCAAATCGCGACCCACCGTCAAGGATACCGTCGCCTATCGCAATCATATTGACCAACAGATGCTCGCGTTCTTGGAGTCGATCGAGAAAAACTCGGAGATGGAAACCGTTCTGGCGCTTGTTAGACTCGGCCTCGAACACGAGATGCAGCATCAGGAATTGCTCGTTTACGACATCAAGCATTTGCTATGTGATCAATACGACGCGCCAATAAGACCTGCGCCAGCGTCTTTACTCCAGGTCGATGGCATGGTTGAAATTGAAGGTGGGCTTTTCTGTATGGGCTATGGAAGCCAAGTCCAAAGTCCAAAGTCCAAAGTCCAAAGTTCTTCTAATTACGACTTCGCTTTCGACAACGAAAAACCTGCTCATCAAGTCTTCCTGCAAGACTACGCACTCGACCGCGCGCCTGTCAGCAATGGCGACTTTCTCGAGTTTATCCGCGACGGTGGCTACCAAAACTTTCGCTGGTGGTTTTCCGAAGGCTGGGAAGTTGTTAACCGCGACGAGTGGCGCGCCCCGCTCTACTGGGAGCTGCATGATGGCCAATGGATGATTCGCGACTTTGCCGGCTTACACGCAGCCGAAAGCAAAGCCAATGAGCCGGTGTGTCACGTCAGTTTCTTCGAAGCTTCCGCTTTCGCAAAATGGGCTGGCAAACGTTTGCCGACTGAAGGCGAATGGGAAAAGGCAGCTAGCTTTGATCCCAAAACCCGCGAGCCGGGAGCATTTCCCTGGGGCGACGATCAGCCCGACGAAAACAAAGCCAATCTATTTGAGAGCGGGCTCTGGGCTCCGGCGCCGATTGGTTCCTTCCCGCCGGGACAAAACGCCTATGGCTGTCAGCAAATGATCGGCGACGTTTGGGAGTGGACGACCTCCGACTACGTTCCCTACCCTGGTTTCAAATCTGAGTTTGACGAATACAACGACAAGTGGTTTGTGAACCAGAAGGTCCTGCGCGGCGGTTCATTCGCGACGCCACAAGTCCACATCCGCTCAACCTACCGCAACTTCTTTCATGCCCACGAGCGCTGGATGACGTCAGGCTTCCGTTGCGCGAAGTAACCACGCCTGACCGTCTCAGAATGGCTGCGGTATTTACTAAGCAGGGAACATGTTAAGCGCCGTCTACACCCACAAGTTTTCCGTCTTGCGAAACTTGGCAAACCTCCTGAAAGACGCTCCACGGGCAGACACGGTTTCTTCGGGTCACACATTTTTTCTGGGCGAAGTGGAAGTCGCACGCCTCTACAATTACCAATCAGGTCCTTCGCGAATTGAAGTCGACGGGGAAAACTTCTTACTAAAGCGGCAAAAGCGCGTCATCGTGTTCGCCCAACAATACACCTTAGCGCGCGCAGACCATCTGGTCGCGACCGCCAGGGAAACCAAACTGTTTTTCCTATCCAAGACTGACATCAGCTACAACGTCAAACGGCGCTCGCGCGAGTTAAGGCTCAAGGACAATATTTGGAATTTGCGCGGTCGCCAATATCTTCTCTTTGACGGAGAGGATCGAGTCGGCGTCATTGAACACCACAGCGACTTCGGGGCGAAAATAGACCTCCCGCCGGAGATTCCCCTGGCGGTGCAAGTGTTCATCTACAAACTTGCATTCATAATGTGGCAGCGAGGAATACATTGAGTCCGCGGGAGCGGCGGGCGTTTTCACCTTCCAGCACTCCTTACAGGGCTAGTAAAGTCTTTGTAAAGACTGGTCACGATCTGAATTTCGTAGAAGATGAAAATCTATTTTGCAGGCGCAATCCGCGGCGGTCGCCAGGATGCCGCGTGGTGCCATGAGATTGTCCGGTTACTAAGCGAGCACGGTGAAGTTCTGACCGAGCACGTCGCTGACTCAGCCCTCGGCGTGCTCGGCCAGGATATCGGCGATCAAAAAATTCACGATCGCGATCTTGAGTGGTTAAGGATTTCGGATTACCTTGTTGCTGAAGTTACAACTCCCAGCCTGGGCGTCGGCTATGAGATCGCCAGGGCGACGGAATGGGGTAAGCAAGTACTTTGTTTGTATCGACCGGAGAACGGACGCTCGCTCTCTGCGATGATTGCAGGCTGCAGCGCGGTTAGCGTGCGCGAGTATCGCGAACCGGCAGAGCTGAAAGAGATTATTGAAGAATTCCTGCGTGTCGAATAAGTCTGGAGAAACGAAATCTTGATCACTGAACTGTCCGATCTCGAAGCGAGGGTCCTGGGCTCTCTGGTTGAAAAACAGGTGACCACGCCCGAATACTATCCGCTCACCCTAAACTCGCTAACGCTCGCTTGTAATCAGAAGAACAATCGCACGCCGGTTACTTCCTACGACGAGACAACGGTCGCACAAGCGTTGGAAACTTTGCGCGAAAAGAACCTTGCCTATGTCTTTTATGGCAGCACCAGCCGTGTTCCTAAATACAAGCATGTGCTACCGGAAGTAATGCATTTGAGTGCGCCGGAGTTAGCCTTGATTTGTGTTCTGCTGCTCAGAGGGCCTCAGACCACTGGCGAACTCGCAACCCGCGCTTTCCGATTGCATGAGTTTTCCGGACTGGAAGAAGTTGAGTCCACTCTCAACGCGTTGATCGCGCGTGAGCCTGACCCACTGGTTAGACGTTTGCCGCGGCAGCCCGGTCAGAAAGAGGCGCGCTTTGCTCATCTGCTGTCAGGAGAGCCGAAGGTCGAAGCGTTTAGCGAAGCTGAAACATCAGCGACAGCGGGACGGCGAAAGAGTGGCGACTCGGAAAGATTTGAAAAACTCGAACATGAAGTGGTGACGTTGACCATGGAAGTGCGCAAGTTACAGCAGCAGTTCGAAGAGTTCAAAAAACAGTTTGAATAATAGCGGCGCCTCGTTAACTATCCGCAGATTCCTCGGATTTCATAGATTCAGAATAGGAACTGTTAGCGACGGCAATATAACCTTTGTATTCGCCCATCACTCAGTGGTCGCTATACAAAATCAGAACTGATTTCTGCGTAATCTGCGAATACAGTGTCTTGACCTTAAATCTTTGGGTTGCACGTTTAGGCCAGCGTTTCATTTGTGCAATTTTTGCCGACCTGAGTTATAATTTCCTTCCCTATGAACCTGGAGATATTTCATCCAGCGGTCGCCCGTTGGTTTGGGAAAAGCTTTCCCGCAGCAACGCCGCCACAAACACAAGCCTGGCCGGCAATCAAAGAACAGCGGAACACTTTGATCGCTGCGCCTACCGGTTCAGGTAAAACGCTCGCCGCTTTTCTGGCTGCCATTGATGACCTGGTGCGGCTGGGCGTGGAAGGAAAGCTCGACGACACCACCCACGTCGTTTATGTCTCTCCGCTCAAAGCCCTCAGTAATGATATTCAACGCAATTTGCAGGTGCCGCTGGCCGGTATTCAGGAAGAACTGCGCGCGCTTGGTCTGCCAGAGGTCAACATCCGTACGTTTGTCAGGACCGGTGATACGCCGGCCGGCGAGCGCACGGCGATGACCAAGCGCCCGCCTCATATTGTGGTAACTACCCCCGAGTCGTTGTACATCCTGCTGACCAGCGACGGCGGACGGCGCATGCTACAGACGACCCGCACGCTCATCGTTGATGAGATCCATGCGGTGGTCGGTGACAAACGCGGCTCACATCTCGCGCTATCCATCGAACGCCTGGAGCAACTTGTGGCGCAACACGCAGCCGAAAACTCGAAGCTCGAAACTCGAAACTCGAAACTGACACGCATCGGTTTGTCGGCCACGCAGCGTCCCATCGAAGAAGTTGCGCGTTTCCTCGTCGGCAATGCGAACATCGATTCCGACAACACGCCCGACTGTACGATCATCGATAGCGGTCACACGCGCAGGTTAGATCTGGCGATCGAGCTTCCGGAATCGCCGCTGCAGGCAGTGATGTCCGGCGAAGTTTGGGAAGAGATTTACGACCGGCTGGCGCAATTGATCCGTGAACACAAGACCACGCTGGTCTTTGTTAACACCCGGCGTTTGGCCGAACGCGTTTCGCGCCATCTGGGCGAACGACTCGGCGACGAAAACATAGCCGCCCATCATGGCAGCCTCGCTCGTGAACAACGTCTGGCGGCGGAGCAAAGGTTGAAGGCTGGCGAACTGAGTGCGCTCGTCGCCACGGCTTCGCTCGAACTCGGCATCGACATCGGCGACGTCAACCTGGTTTGTCAACTGGGTTCCACTCGTTCTATCGCCAGCTTTTTGCAGCGCGTTGGGCGCTCCAACCATACGGTGGCAGGGTTTCCGAAAGGAAGAATTTTCCCGCTTTCACGTGATGAACTGGTGGAGTGCGCAGCGATCATAGATTCTGTGCGACGTGGTGAACTTGATCGCCTGGAACTTCCGGAGTTACCGCTCGACATTCTTGCGCAACAGATCGTTGCGGCTTCAGCCGCCGAGGAATGGACTGAAGATGAACTCCTCAAGATGGTCCGGCGGGCGTATCCCTATCGCAATCTGACCCGCGAGCAATTCGATTCCGTCATCCGCATGCTCGCCGATGGCTTCTCCACCAAGCGCGGCAAACGCTCTGCTTACCTGCACCATGACGCCGTCAATCAGCGCATTCGCGGTCGTCGCAATGCGCGAATTTCAGCAATAACTTCCGGAGGCGCAATTCCTGACACTGCAGATTATGCGGTGGTACTCGAGCCTAGCGAGCTTGTAATCGGTTCAGTAAACGAAGACTTCGCGATTGAGAGTTTGCAGGGCGACATCTTTCAACTGGGAAACACTTCGTGGCGTGTGTTGCGTGTCGAACAAGGGAAAGTTCGCGTTGAGGATGCACACGGTCAGCCGCCTTCGATTCCCTTCTGGTTGGGTGAAGCGCCCGCCCGGACCCGGGAGCTTTCGGTTTCGGTTTCCCGCCTGCGCGAGGAAGTAGCGAACCGGGTCGAGGTCATCACTAACTACCAAAACGTGGATGTAGTTGAGGATTTGTCAGCGACAGAGTCTGCGCCGCCCAAAGCCGGTCCTTCTCTCAATCTCGAGCCGGCTATCGATTACCTGATAAGCGACGTGGGCATTTCACGCGCGGCTGCTGAACAGATTGTTGAATATCTCGCCGGCGCCAGGATGGTGCTGGGGGTTATGCCCTCGCAGGATAATCTGGTGCTCGAACGCTTCTTTGACGATAGTGGCAGCATGCAGCTGGTGTTGCATTCGCCCTTTGGCAGCCGCCTCAATCGCGCCTGGGGTCTGGCGCTACGCAAACGTTTTTGCCGTAAGTTTAATTTTGAGCTACAAGCCGCGGCAACGGAAGATGCGGTGGTGCTTTCGCTTGGGCCAACACACAGTTTTCCCCTCGACGAAGTATTTCATTATCTCAACTCGAAAACTGTGCGCCAGCTTTTGTGTCAGGCGCTTCTGGACGCGCCGATGTGGAACATTCGCTGGCGCTGGAACGTCACGCGTTCGCTTGCAGTCTTGCGCCGGCGCGGCGGCAAGAAGATCCCCGCCCAGCTGCAACGCATGGATGCGGAAGATCTGTTGACGGCAATATTTCCAGATCAAGTGGCTTGCCAGGAAAATCTTGGCGGGGGTGAACGCGAGATTCCGGTTCATCCGCTCGTGGATCAAACCGTCAAGGATTGCCTCGAAGAGGCCATGGACATTGATAGTCTGGAGCAGCTACTGACCGCGATTGAACGCAACGAAAAGAACTTGTTTGCCCGCGATGTGATTGAAGCGTCCCCACTCGCGCAGGAAATCTTAAACGCGCGACCCTATGCTTATCTTGACGACGCGCCCTTGGAAGAACGTCGCACCCGCGCGGTGCAACAGCGCCGCTGGCTGGATCCGCAAACTGCGAAGGACATGGGCAAACTCGATCAGGGCGCTATCGATCGTGTGCGTGATGAAGCCTGGCCGCGCGTGGAAAATGCAGACGAACTACACGATGCGCTGGTGGAGCTGGGATTTCTGACGGAACCGGAAGCCTCAGAGTGGCAGGAGTATTTCACCGAGCTGAAAAATGATCGCCGCGCCGCGATCCTTCAAGTGAGTGCCGGGACCGCGGGCGGCCCGCCCGCAATGAGCGCGCAGCGCGAAAATTCTGATAACTCAACCTTGATCAGTAACGCACCGCAGGCGGGCGAGACGCCCGCGGTCCCACAAGAACCGGTCCCGACAATTCACTTGTGGGTTGCGGCGGAACGACTCCCGCAAATAAACGCGATTTACACCACAGCGAAACTGACACCAGCGATCGTTGCCCCTGAGAGCGTGTCGCGCACACCGTGGAGTTTTGAAAGTGCATTGGTAGAAGTTTTGCGAGGCCGACTGGAGGGACTGGGACCGTCCACCGTGCCCGCCCTCGCCAGCTCTTTCGGATTAAGCCGGAGCGACATCGAATCAGGCTTGCTCAAACTTGAAGCAGAAGGCTTTGTAATTCGCGGCCAGTTCACGCCCGGCGGTAACGAAACGGAATGGTGCGCGCGCCGCCTGCTGGCCCGCATTCACAGTTATACGCTCAATCGTTTGCGTCAGGAGATCGAACCGGTCTCGACTGCTGATTTCATGCGTTATCTGCTCGCCTGGCAAAAAGTCGCGCCCGACCATCAGATGGAAGGGCCGGAAAGCGTGCGCGCCATCATTGAACAGTTGGAGGGTTTCGAAGCGCCGGCCGCCGCCTGGGAAGGAGAACTGTTGCCTGGCCGTTTGACGGAATACGATCCCGCCTGGCTCGATGCTTTATGTCTCTCGGGCGAAGTTGTCTGGGCCAGGTTAACTCCGCCAACAGCGTCGCGCGCAGCTGCGGCCGAAATCGGGAACGAACGCGCGCGCGGGGCCGCTCCGGTTCGCAACACACCGATCGCGCTTTTGCGGCGCAAGAACTTTGCTATTTGGAATTCGGTCTTTCCACAGCCTTCATTAAGCGAAGTCGAGTTCTCGACAACTACCGCTGCGGTTCACGACTATCTGACGACACGCGGCGCTTCTTTCTTTACCGATATTGTCGCAGGCACCAAACTGCTGCGCGCCCAGGTTGAGGAGGCTTTAGCTGAACTAGTGGCAAACGGATTGGTGATATCCGACAGCTTCGCAGGGTTGCGCGCTCTCTTGACGCCCGCAAGCCGCCGGACGCAGGCAGCAACAAGACGCAAGCACCGCCAGCCGGTCTACGAGATGTCGAGCGCGGGACGTTGGTCGCTGCTCGACCGAAGCCTACTCCAACCCTCCCCACCCGCGCGGAGGGATTCCGTCAGCGCGGAGACCGCCGAGGAAATTGCCCGCATTTTGCTCAAGCGCTATGGCGTGGTTTTCAAGCGCTTGCTCGAGCGCGAAGGTATTGTGCTTCCCTGGCGTGTCTTGCTTCGAATTTATCATCGCCTGGAAGCCCGCGGTGAGATTCGTGGCGGACGTTTTGTAGCGGGAATCTCCGGCGAACAGTTTGCCCTGCCTGAAGCCGTTGGGATGTTGCGAGCGATTCGCCGCACGCGTACCGGAGCAATGGATTTTGGTTTTCGCTCACCCGCGCGCGAAACTGAAGAGCGAATAGCTGATCCTATTTCTACTGAAACAGAGAGCCTGGTTTCGGTAAGCGCTGCCGACCCTCTAAATCTGGTCGGCATCATTACCCCCGGCGGACGCGTCACTGCGCACACTTCCAACCGCATCCTCTATCGCAATGGCGAACCAATCACTGTGCTGGAGTCTGGTGAGGTGCGCTTTCTTCTCGAACTCAGCCGCACAACTGAATGGAAAGCCAAGAGCGCCCTTATGCGCAAAGCGACTCCGCCGCAGTTGCGTACTTACCTGCGCCGGCCGGCGTGATTAGACCGGGCGCAACACTGCGGCGATAATCATTTCGTAAGGCAAAGGCACCGGCTCGTCCTGGGTTCCGCCCTTGTCTACTATTGCCATCACCTCAGTAAGATTCACTCGTGGAATTCCCAGCACGTGCAGCGTGTCGCCCTTTTTTAGACCTACCAGTTCTTTCGCCGGCGGTGAACCTTTCACAAACACCATGCGGCGAAGACTTTCGAACAACGGCACTTCGGGATCGTCCGGATCGAACACACGCGCCATAACCATGATGCTGTCGCCCATGTCCTTTGGCTTGCCGGCCAACTCCATAACGAAGTGAGTGTAGTTAAAACCAGACTTGCGGCTGGCAATGAACACTCGCTTGGTAGTCGCCCTGATAGAGACGGTGAGACTTTGGTATTCCGCAAATGCCTTTGTTGCCGGATGAGATTCAAAAACCCTTGGCGGATTTGTATTCGGGTTTTTGATTTCAGCGAAGGAGTCTCGGCAGTCGAAAGCGCCAAACTGCGTGATCGGGTGAAGCTCAAATAAATGAGCAGGATTTGAATCAGCAGGTACCGGAACGGTGTTACCCTGGACTTGTTCGCCACCGGGATGCTCGAACCAAACCCGCCAGACGCCGGTGACATTGACCGTTTGCCCATCAGACATTCCCTTTAAGAAGCTCATCGTCTCTTTCTCAAACCGAGCGTTGAGTATCTCAGCTACCAGCGGCAATTTTATGACGTTGTCTCTGCCCGCCATATGAATGTCGCCATCTTCCGCCCCCTTGCTTATTCCGTGTGGACCCTTTTTCACATCCACCCGCAGATCAGTAGTAATCGTGGCCCGATCCTTGTTCTGAATGACGAAGTCTCGCTTGAGAGAGAGCGTCTGTTGGGCGAGGGAAACCAACGGCGAGCAGGCCAGCACAACTATAAGCAGAGCGGCCCGAAATTGTTTTATGATGTTCATCGGTAACTCCTTTTTCGCTATGCGTTGGCCGGGGTTATTTTTTCCGGCACTTTCGGCTTTTCCTCGGGCGACTTTCCAGCCGAGCGGATGTTTATGAACTTATTCAGCATGTCGAACCAGAACGGCGCACCGAGCGAAAGCGCCAGGACGGTCAGCACCCACCCAATGAGACGCTGGATCCAGTCACTCCAATCCCAGGGCAACCTACTTCCGTTTTTGTCCCAGAATGGATTCTCGTGCCAGCCGAGCACCTGGCCCAGCAATTCCTGTTCGTTAGCCGAAAGTCCCTTGTCTTCGTCGGCGGCGCTATTGGTTACCTGAGGAGCGGCCGGATCGTCCGGATCGGGATAATCGATGGTTACCGATGGTGGCGGAGGTTTCTGGGCCCTAACCTTGGCTTCTTCAACAACGGCACTGCGCAAAACCGGATCGGTCCAAAGTTTTCGCGCGATGCTGATGGTGTTGGCGTTGGCGAGCAGCGTAATAAGAATCGCCACAATCAGGGTCCAGGTCTGCGTCCGGCGTTTATACCAGCCGGTGACACGATCCATGGCGTCTTTGAACCACCTTTCGAGGGCCACTTGGGTGGTTGTTTCGTGCCGGGAAAACTTGGTCAGGGCCAACAGTACTTTTTTGACATCACCTTTGGGCATTGCGATCAATCCATTTTCAAGATCGGCCATGGCCTGGTCGGAAGCCTCAACCGGATTAGGGGGAGCAGCGCCGGCGTTCGCGGCAGCGGCGGTGGTGATGAGGTCGGTCACCACGGCAGCAAACGTCTCTGCAGATAAATAGGCGGGATGTCTGCCGTCTCGCATCATGCCCGTGATCAGTGGATGACTGTAGAACTTTTCGATGAACTCGTTCGGGTCCCCACCTTCAACCAGGGCTTGATTATTGAGCAGTTCCTTCAAGCCTTTTTCTAAGAATTTTGCGCGGCTCTTGGTGAGCGCCGCCAACCATTCGTTCGCCGAAGTGCAAAGAATGGCCAGGAGCAGGTAAACAAACACCAGTCCGATTGCCACGTCCAGCACCGTAGAATTGAAGAGTCCCATTGATTACCTCCTGAAATTGTCAGCCGTCGGTTGGCGACGGAAGGTCGTGAGTTATTGGAGCGCGATCCGAGAAGGCTTCGCCCGGAGCAGTAACGAGTCTTCATCACCCGGCAACGTTTTTTACCGTTCTTAATGCTTATGACTGGCGAGGAGAATTCGTTTCGAGGAAGGTGATGAGTTTTAGCGGAACATCGGTGATCAGCGGATGTTTCCAACTATGTCCTAGCCGGGGTTGTTTCGGAAAGACATTTCGCCTGGAGCCTGGTGTTACCTTAATCGTCCGGTCAGCCGGCCCATTTCAGCTGTTGATCAAAGTGTTGCCAATGATCCAGTTTTGGGGCGCGTTTACGTTGATCGAGAGCAATGCCCGCCCTCAAGCCGGAGCCACTTTCACACTCGCGCCGCAGTTCTCAAGCAAGCGTCGTCCTGCCTAGACCGGATTGAGTATGACGATCTCGGCGCGGTCGCGGGCATTATCGAGAAAGCTATCGGTGTCTGTTTCAATTTTTGCTTCAGTCAGCGTCTTCTCGATTTCGCTGCGAGCTTCTTCCAGCGTGGGCACAATCTTCCCCGGCGCGCGCGCTTTGAAACGAGGCACAAAGGCATCTTTGTAATAGTCGGCTACCTCGTTCTGTGTAATCACGACAAAGTTGCGAAAACGAAAGTCGAGGTACTTATCAATCCTGACTCGTTGTTCCAGGATCTCACCGAGTTTCTCTGCCGTCAGGCCCACGCGTCGAAGTCTCTCCTGAAAGTCCTGTGCCGAAGGAAACGCTTTGGCCAATTCATTACGCGCGCTCGCAACTTCATCCGCGGTGGGTGCGATCGAGGGCAACTTCTCAGCTTCCTGCAGGATTAATCTCTGATCTGTCAGCAAATGCAAAGCCCGGTTGAGTTCGGCTGAAGAAGGGTTGTCTAAAGGCGTATTTGGTTGCAGCGCCAGCTGCCAAAGCAAATCAGAATAGGTTATCAGACAAACTTGCCGGCATTCCGGGAGCACACCGGCATTGACGGTGGCAACCATCTTGTCGACCACTTGCTGGCCGTGAACGGCAGAAGGCAGTAGGCAGTAGGCAGAAAGCAGCAGGCAGAAAACCAGACGACTGATGCGCCAACGAAGAAGGGTGGTGTTGCGTAGGCTGCCCATTGCCGATTGCCCGCATGACTTTGCTTTGTGCCGTCTGTCTTCTGCTTTCTGCATTCTGCCTTCTGCCTTCTGCTTTCTGCCTTCTGTTGCTTTAGAACGTTTGCGTAAACCTGAAGTGCACCTGTGTTCGCTTCAGACGATAGATCGCCGGCGTGCCATTGAAATCGTCGACGCCCCCCGTTGGGCCACGCTGTGGAATCAAAAACTCCGGCGGATTGAGCAGGTACGCGTAATCGATCGCCAGGGCGCCGCCGAAAGGCGTTTGAATTCTGAAGCCCAGGCCAACGGTATTCGTCCAATGTGCCCGCAGGTTCGCTTTGTTTATAGCCGCCAAAACGTCGCCGGGCGGAACGGGCGTGTCGTCGTGTTTGCCAAACAAATCTCCGGCGCGCCGAAAAATGTTGCCGCCATCATAAAAAGGAACGGCCTGCAACGACCTTGATACTGGAACACGTGCCTCGAGATTAATGATCGCAAGCGCATTACCGCCGACCGGTACCGTGAACGGGTTCAACACCACAACCTTCTTGTTTTGATCTATGAAATTACCCTTGGGAATTATTACCTGTCGCGGCCCTGCCTCCTCGAAACCGAAACCGCGCAGCGTGGTGGAACCGCCTGAAAAGAATCGCTCGCTGATTGGCAGCGTAAGATCGATTTCATCTATTCCGGGGTTCCCGCCGCGATCGCGAGGGTTGAAGAGGTTCGCCAGGCCCAGCGTCGCATTACCCGCCAACACCGTTCCGCGGAAAGAGTTCAGCTTGTAATAACGACGGTAACTAGCCTGCAGCCGGTTGAAGGAAAAATTTCCACCCAGTTGTCTCAGAGCAATGGCGTAATCGACGTTAAAGAAGTCGCCGCGGGTAGCATCAAGCTGATTGTAGCGGCAGACTTCGCCGGGGGCGCCGGTTTCCTCGTCCGGGTCGCGTACCGCGCCGAGCAAGCCTCGCTCGCATCTTTCGCGCGTGTCGCGAACATAGGAACCGCCAAAACGGGAGAGTCGCACAGCTCGATCAGGTTGCAGCACCGGCTTGATTAGCAAGCTCTGCAGATTGAAGAGCCGCACGTCTTCATAACTATAACGAAGGAACACGGCCGAGTGGGTTTTCGGATTCAAGACCCGGTTCGTTTCAATCGCGGCGGTGAAGCGGTTGATCGTCGGCTCCTTGACCCTCATAAGAAAATCGTCCAGCGCGTGTCCTTCATCATCGAGTCGCTGCACAATTCCCAGCGTGCCGCGGTCAATCGCGGAACGGAAAAAGCGCGTCACCGTCGAATCGCGCTGATATTCAACCGATAATCCCAGCGGTGCAAAACTCTTCTTACCATAACGTTTGAAACGCGGATCCAGGTATTCAAATCTAAGTCGCTGCTGCCGGCTGCTGACCCGCAAACGCATCGCGCCTTGCCGCAGTTTATTCATCAGGTTGACGTTGCTTATTTCCAGCAAGCCCAGCGGACCTGTGTCCGTCGAGAAGCCGCCACCATAGTCCATCACGCGCGGCTTCTTTTCTTCCACGTCAATAATCACATCGCGCCGCTTGAAACCAGATGCGGTTTCTCCGGCTGGCTCAGTACGAATAATCACCTGCCGGTAAGCGTCTGTTATGTAAAGCTCCCGCTCACTGTCAGCAATCCGATCCGAACGCAGGACGTCGCCCTCGGCAATAGGAATGACACGCAGGATCGCCTCGCGCTTGGTCTCCCTGGTTTTGGCGCTACCGGTCAGACCGCCGATAACGATTCGATTGATGTAGACCTTGTCGCCTTCGTTACTGATCGTATAGATGAGCCTGATCTGTTCTTCATCGCCCTTCCTTGGCAGTTCGACAACGGAGAAATCCACCCGGGCGCTTATGTAACCTTCGAGCGAATAGAGCCCCAGCATGCGCTCGCCGTCGGCCCGGGCCTGTGAGCGCGAAAAAGGAGCGCCGATGACTGTTTTCAGCTCATCCCGCACTCGCTGGTCGGTGTAAATCTTATTGCCGCGAAGTTCCACTCCGCCAATTCGTGTTAACGGCCCTTCGGTTATCTGGAAAGTAATGATCAGGCTTTCGCCGTTAATCGAGACACCCTGGAGCACGTCGACTTCGGCGCGACGATAACCGAGGTCATTGCGCATGTAGTTTCTAATGGTGCGCCGGTCCTGCTCGAGCAAAGTGAGACTGGTGTACCCGCGGCCATAACCGAGCAACGGGATCAATCCCAGCGCACTCGCTTTCTGAGTTCTGAGAAACCCGGCCACATCGTCATAAGTCAGCTTGTTGGTTCCGCTGATGCGAATGTCAGTAAGCTTGAGGCGCCGGCCGCGTTCAATGTCGTAGCGTATCTCGACAGAGTGTCCACTTAGATTCTCAGGGTTCAGAGTTTCGCAGGTTGAGGCGGCGCCGTTAGGTCCGAGGTCGGGCGTAGGTGGCGTGACCGAACAGACGGGAGTTACTTCAGCGAAGAAATATCCCTGTTCCTGCAACTTGTTACGAAGCCGTCGAGCACCCTCGATGATCACCGATTGATCGATATTTCCTTCGCGCTTGACCGGCAGCAGCTCGGTCGCTGTCTTCTCACTTAACTTGAGATCGGGAGGAACGACCACTGTCACCTTCGGCCCCACTGTTCCCGTCAAGTTGATCGTGATCGAGTTGCGATCCGGGTCCCGCTCGACCCTCGCGTCCTCCAGCGACGGCGATAAGTAGCCTTGATCAATTAACGCCTGGCGAACCAGCCGTGTATCTGATCCCAGCGCTTCACGCGTAAACGGCGCACTCGCCTGGAGCTGCAACTTCGGTTTGACGACGGATGGATCAAAGCCGGTGATATTTATGTTGAAAGCCTCAACCCGTGCCTGCTCACCCGGCACAATATGATAAGTAACCGTCGCGCGTGTCCCGCTCGGTTCAAGTTCTTCGCGCGACTCAATCACCGCGTTAAAGTAACCGCGATCGTGCAGGAAAACCTGCAACTCCTCCGAGTTGCGCAAAACGATCTGTTTGGAAAGACGCGTGCCTGGTTGGGTGAGATTCACGCGAGCGCGCAACTCATCTTCGGAAATCGGAGTGCCTGTGGCCGGCGTTAATTCAAACTTGACGTCGGCAATCTGCACCTGCCGCTGGATTACAAAACGCAGTCGCAGCGGCCCGGTCCTCGTGGATCCCGGCTCAATCACTTCCACGCGCGCATTCGCCACTCTCTCTGAATCGAACAGGGCTTGCAGCGAATCGCGCAGATTCACTGCCGAGAATTCAGTGTTCGGAACAACTGTGATTATGGAAAGAAATTCGGCCTCAGCCGCCGGGTCTGCCGGTGATCCTTCGAAGGTGATTTCAACCGACGTGATCGTTCGCCCTTCATATTCGTCAAAGGTCGAACCTGCCTGCGCACTCGCAAAAGCGAGTAGCACCATGGCCGTCAGAAACACTGTCTTCGGAAACCGTCCCACCAGCACCCGCCTTAAAACCGTCGTCTGAATCTAATCTCAAAACTGAAGTTGTTGCTTCGCGTAGTTAACCTGCGCGACGAGGCCTGTTCATATTGCGCTGTAAAGAAAAGGCGGTCGGAAACTCGATACTCGACGGCCAAAATCTGATTCGGATCAGAAGTCACGTTGGTCGAATAAGTCACCGACAGGTCCTTGTTGATTCTCTTTCCCAAGGTCAAACGCGCCGCTGGCGTCGAGCCGCTGCCACCGATCACCGGATTAATTTCAAAGCGACTCAATCCGAAAAGCTTGCTGGTTGCGCGTTGCGCAGGTGCATTGATGAGCGCATCAGTCAAAAGACTGGTAGCGGTTCCCAAGCCGGATTGAGAAAGAATTGAACTACTTGTGTCGCCCGTGGCGAGCTGGCCCGTCGTAATCAGCGAGACCACATCGGCCTGCGGCAGTGCGGGTTCTGAACTAATGATGGCCTGCGGCTGCGAAAGCGGTCCGGTGAGGCCAACAGTTACGCGGTAACCGCGAATCTGTGTCTCGCCTTGAATGTTTATTATCGGATCCGATCCGCGCTGGGCCGGCCAGTCCATCAGAGCGCGCGTGATCTCGTAACGGTCGTTGCGGAAATTCAGAGTGCCGCTGGTTGCGGTGATTCTTCCGGAAACCAGCGGGTCTTTAACCGGACCGTTTACGACCAGCGAAACGGAGGCGACCAAATCAGCGAGATTGTTTCTGACCACCAGCGCGTTGCGGCCTTCCACGCGTAAGTCGCTAAACAAGGCGGTGCGCGTTAACTCTATCTCGGCGCCCTCTTCAATGGATTCTGCTTGCCGGAAGTTGATCAGATCGGCGAGCTCGATGTCTTCGGTGTACTCGCTGCGCTTAACGTTGACCACTCCGCCGATCAGTTGTTCGCGGGCAGTACCTTTGATTTCGAGATCAATGTCACCGGTAGTGCGAAAATTCGTGGGATAGGGAGCGGAGACATTCTGGCCGTTGACGTTGAAGAGGAAGCGAGCGAGGGTGAATCCATCGAGCAGCGCGCCACCGGTGGCGGAGATATGGCCACCACCCAGCGTTCCCGTCATGTAGTCAATCTGCGCCTGGTTGGCGGAAAACCGCACCAGGGTTTTGAGGTTTGCAATAGTCCAGCGCTCATTGCCGATGAGCAAAGAGAACGACCCCTGGGCGACCGCAGCGGTTCCGTTAAGACGCGGTCGTTCATACGAGCCGGTGACTCTGACAGCGACTTCAGCAGTGCCGGACAAGAAAGCGTCAGGACTAAGTCCATTCAGGACTCGCAGGTTGAGCTGACCGTCAGCACTCATATTTTGACGACCCTCAGGGCCGACGGCGAGCGTCCCACCAAGCGCGATGTTTGTGCCCGGACCGGTAAACTGAGTTTTTTCAAAAGTAATTTCGCTGGGAGAAAAGCGCACGACGAGCGGCGAGTTTGCCGTCAGCTGAACGTCTGCAACTTTGAAACTAAGAGCAGTAAAGTTTGCTGTGCCCTGTAAGCCGTCCCTGGAGAAGTAACCATCCTCGTCCAGAAGATTCCCGCTCGCCTTGAGCGTACCTGTTGCCAGGCCGGAAATCTCCACGTTGGCCTGCGGCAACAGCATTTTCAACAAGCCCGTCAGGTCCGCATTGTTTAGCGTGGTTTCTATGTTCGCGGCCAACTTCTCGCTGCCAAGATTGATTTGCGCCGAGACTACCTGCGGCGTGGCGCCAAAGATTCCGGTGGTCAGAGTGATGTTGAGTTGCTTGTTCTCTGTTTTCCCCACCAACGCCAGTGTGCCCGCCGGACGACCATTGATGACGACATTCTTCCCTTCGCCGTCAAAGGTAATTTGATAGGCCGAGAAGTCTGACTCCGACAAGTTTCCGACGATGTGCGCGTTGAAGTCCGCCGTGCCAGTTACGTTCGAGAGTTGCCGCTGACTCGTTAGTGCGAACAAACGACTCAGCTGCACTCCCTCCGCGCGTCCCTGAACGTCGAAGGCTTTGTTCGTTGTGTCATACGTGCCGCTGCCGACGAGGTGGCCCGCTGCCAGGCGCGCATCGACGTTTTCTATTTTAACTTGCGAACCGGCAAAGGTGGCGCGCGCGATCATGCTTTCTAAAGGCTCGCCGGCCAGACGGCCGGGACCGAAGCGCAGCTCGGCGCTGCCTGTCATGGCATTGGGGATGCCGGTAATCCTTATCTCGCCCGAGGCGTCGGATTGAGTATCGGCAAACTGGGCGCGCGCCGCTTTGCTGATCGGCAGGGCCGCCAGCAAGTTGCCGGCGTTGACGCGGTCGAGTGTTGCGTTGAGGGTGGTGTTGTTCACGCCGGTGCGTGGGGCATTGAGGGTAAACACCATGCCGCCGCCATCTTTTTCGGTTAACCGTCCATCTGCGATCTGCATTTCAGCCGCAGTCATCTTTAACGATGCCGTCAACGAACCAAGATCGACGCCGTTAACAAGCAACGTGCTAAGAGAGACACGACCATCGATGTCCGGCGAACTGAGTTTTCCTCGAAGCGTTCCGTTGAAGGCCAGCTGACCCGAGAGCTCCAGCCCATAGGTTCGCATCTGTTCTTCAGCATCAGGAAGCAAACCGGAGGAAATGAGAACTGTCTGCAACTCGGCAGCGTCGGATGAATTCAGATCCACCTGTAGGTTCGAGTCACCGGAGAAGGAAAACTGTCCAGTGGCCTTTAGTTTCGTAGCAACAGTTTGCAGGTCGACACGATCGATACTAAACAAACCCCGGTCCGCGCGGATTGCTACTACGCCTGAAAGTGGAACGCGTCCGGTATCCGCTTCCAGGTTGTCGGCGGTAAAGTTTGAAGTCAGCGTGCCCGAGGCTTGTTTAAAATCGGTGCCCGGAAACGCGAGATCAATTTTGCCGGTTGCTCGACCGGACAGGGGCACGGCGGAGCCCGCCAGCGCGGTGAGCGGTCCGGCAACATCGACCTGATCAAACGTAGCAGCTATTCGTGAGGTGCCGCCTCTGGCAATCGCTATCCTCGCGTTTCCGTTGGCGCGGCCCTTGAAGATATCTGCCGTGAAGTTGTTCAGCTGTATTTCAGAGTTGGTTGCCACCAGCTGAGCGTGCGCCTGGCCCATATTCATCTGGCCCAACACTCCGCCGCCGATACTCAAATCAGCGCTGGCTCTATAACGTCCCGAAGGTTCAACCACAAACACTGGCTTGGCGAGCTTCACACTTTCCACCTGACCGTCGGCCAGCTTCACGGTGCCGGCGTCAATATCAGCCGTCGAGCCTTCCATGCGGCCGCCGCGGACGGAAAGCCGCGCTCCCGCAATATTGATGCTGGCGATTTCGGCGCCGGCGGCGTGGGTCGCGCCAACTTGTATGTCTTTAACAACGACACTCGTCACGCCGTCCCGGCTGGTGATATCTACGTTGTTGGCAGTTACACCCTCGACCTTGGCGCCCGAAGCAGTAATCGTTCCGGCCTTAACTTTGGAAACGCTCGCGGTGGTGACGTTGTTTTCGTTGCGCAGGCGAAGGTCAGTTGCGGTGACACCGTTCGCACGTGCTCCTGAGGTCGTAAGACCATTCGCTCTAAACTGTGGCGAAGAAGCGGTGAGCACCCCATTATTCATCTCCGCGCGAGCATCCTGGAGAATCAAACCGGTAATCGTAGTGCCATAGCTTTTCTCCGCTGCTGCGCGCAACTCTCCCAACCAGCGGAAATCCGATCCGGTGCCCATGACGCCGCCGACAAGCTGGACGTTGTTGAGTTGGAAGTCTCCAGCCGTCAGTAGCGCGGCAACTGCCTTGCCGTTAATGTCGTAACTCCGGCCCTGACCACTCCCGCGGGCAGTAACATTCAGGCCCTGGAGACGGAGGTTGTCTGCAGCGAGCGCGTCAGATTGGATATTACCTTCAACTTTGTACTTGTCACCTTCACCGGAAACTTTGCCGGCGAATTTTCCGGCACCGCGCAAGGTCGTTCCGGCCTGGAGCACATCCGAGAGCTGGGTGAGATCAACTGAAGAAGTTATGTCCAGCTGGTAATGCAGCGCGCGCCAGTCGTCCATCGTTCCGGACATTGTCGCTTCCGCGACCGGCGAACGCAGCACCAACTGTTGAATCTCGGCGCGCGTTTCATTCACTCGAACCTGCGCCTGAATGTCGATGTTGTTGACCGGACGGCCATCGTAAGTGAAGGTCGAGTTAGAGACAGCGAACGTCACCGGGTGCAACCCGCTCTCAGGCGAGACACTGGGATCTTTCGGAAGGATTACTGCCGTCAGATTTCGCGCTTCGCCGGAGATTTCGTGGCGCGCGTCGCCGTAGTGAATGACTCCGCTCTTGATCGCAATGTTCGCGGTGGTATAGGCAAAGAGAATGCGCCGGTTGGTTTCCGGAGGAGGTATATGGACGTTGCGGAAGTTTGACCGGCCCTGCTCGTCAAAAGTTACCCAGGCTTCGAGGCCTTCGATTTTGAGGTCCTTCAGGTTGATATTGCGTTGCAGATTCAGTGCGTAGAGATCTTCAATGCGAATGGTTGCGAGCAGGCGATTAATTTGGCCCAGCTTCTCACCGGATTGCGCGTCGTAGAGTTCCACACCCAGCATTTCCACCGTCTGTGGCGGGAAGCCGGCGTGAAATTCTTTGATCTCCGCGCGAATGCCATACTTCGCAAACGTGTCCTTGATTTGACCGGCCACGTAACGATCGACATATCCCAGGCGGTAAACAATCAGGATTATCAGAATTAGAGCTACGAGACCGATTGCAGCCGCGATGGTGGCGATAAAAAAGTTGCGGCGGGTAAGAAAGCGGCGACGACGCCCCTGCGGAGTTATCGGGTGTTTGCGTTTGGCATCGCGCTCAGCGATTGCCTCGGCGAGCGGCGGCAGTGGTTCATCGGTTTTGGATCGAAGCGCGTCGCGAATCTCCTTGCTTCCCTTGAGACCATGAGGAGAGGGAGAACCATCCGGGGCAGGAGAGTCCCCGGCGGGTGTTTCTTTCTCCGGACCCTTATCGCGATCATCTACACTCATAACAAACAGCCGCCCCCGCCCTTTTCGTACAGGCTTTCCTGCCTGTCCTGGTCCACTTAAGAGACGGACAGACAGAAAGTCTGTCCTACTGCTACAAATTGGGAGAGGGAATCCCGAAACTAAATATCAGCCTTTGAAACCAGAGAGAGTTTCCGATCCGGATCCGAGATCTCAATGAGATCACATCTGCTACCCGGGTACGTTGCTCTCTTTCTCCGGAAGCGGTTGTATTTCCGGCGCTGCCGAGTCTTTGAGATGCGCGGGCTGGCCCAAGGGCACGCTGCCCACAACCTCAAGCTCGAAACCTTCAAGGGCTGCGACTTTGGGGGGATGGTTCGTCAGCAATTGTATACGACGGAGCCCCAGGTCATGAAGTATCTGAGCGCCAACTCCGTAATCGCGGTCCGTTCCGTATCCTGTTTCAAGGCTCGCTTCGCGCTTGCCTACCGTTTTTGCCTGCATCAGCGCGTAGGTCCGTAACTGATTCACCAAATCGAGACTGTGCTCGCGCTGGCGCAGATAAAGAACCACGCCCTGGCCGGCGGCGGAGATTTTTTCCAGTGCTGCATGTAACTGAAACCCGGTGTCGTCCATTAACGAGCCGAACATGTCACAGGTAACGTTTTCGGTGTGCACCCGAACCAGGACCGCATCCTCAGCACGAATCTCACCCATCACCATCGCCAGATGCACGTCGCCATTGATGATGTTCTCAAAAGCGATAGCCCGGAAGCGGCCATAAACCGTCGGCAGGATTGTCTCGACCGCACGCTTCACCAGCGTCTCTTTGCTGATGCGATACCTGACCAGGTCGGCAACCGTTATCATTTTTAGGTTATGCGCCTCGGCAAATTCCTGCAGCTGCGGCAGCCGCGACATCGTGCCGTCTTCGTTCATGATCTCGCAGATCACACCGGCGGGATAAAGACCGGCGATGCGCGCAATGTCAACGCTCGCTTCGGTCTGTCCCGGACGCACGAGTACTCCGCCTTTTTTTGCACGCAAGGGAAAGATGTGTCCGGGTCGTGCGAGATCTTGCGGCCGGGTTTGTGGATCAACGGCAACCTGAATCGTCGTGGCGCGATCAGAAACCGAGATGCCGGTGGTCACGCCCTTGCGAGCATCGATGGAGACGGTGAAAGCAGTTCCCAGAAAGGAAGTGTTGTCGGCGACTTGCGTGGTGAGGTGCAGTTCGTCACAACGTTCCTCAGTCAACGGCAGGCAAATTAAACCACGCGCGTGACGGGCCATGAAATTAATCATTTCCGGCGTCGCCTTTTCCGCGGCACAAACCAGGTCGCCTTCGTTCTCTCGATCCTCGTCGTCAACGATAATGATCATCCGTCCTTCGCGTATTTCCTTGACGGCATCTTCAATGGAGGCAAATTTCATTCTATTTTTCTGAAATCTTGAATTTGAGATCTGAAATCCGAGTCATGGTAACCGAAAGCCTTAGGTTTTTCGACCAAAGGATACAAAACCTACTCGGTTAGCCGAAATTCAAGGTTTTTGACATCCTAAGGCTTGCGACGGGTTCGAGACTGTGGGGGGTGCGTTCGTGCCGCTGGCCTTTTCTTAGTTTCCAGTTCTTTCTTTACTCGGGCCGTCTCCTCATTCACTAATTGGGCCACTATCTCGAGCACCTTCGGCTTAACCGCATCCATGGTGTTAGTCATCGACTCAGCAAACATCTTCGGCAAGACCTCGGTTGTCTTCTTGCCGGTGTGAGACTTATAGAAAACTATCAGATCCTTGATTTCGTCATCCGTGAAATACTTGTCATAAAGATCGACCGAAACGTCTTCGATGACGAGCGCCATATTTATCCCCGCCAAAAACAACTCCCTAACTCGTTTATTCATCCGTTCCGATTCCGCCAACAGTTCTTTCCTGAGGGCGTCCCTGGCTTCGGCGTCGAGTTCCTGTACTTCCGTCTGACTCAAGAGCCCTTGCCAGACTATGTCAGGCATTTGTCTTTGGTTCTCGTCGAGCATTGCATTGAATACCGCCAAAGCATTCTTCTTGGCTTCGGTAACCTCTAATAGTTCGCTAATTAGCGCTCGCTTCTCCGGACTGATCTGTTTCGCGTCTGTTTGGGACTGACCCTGAGCGAGCACGCCATTGAAGTTTAGAAGTAAGATTCCGCCCAAGATGAGGCTACGCGCAAGAAACTTCATTGACATTGGCATAATCGAATCCTTTCAATTTTCCAAACAAGGTATTTGGGGATCGGAAACTCGCTGGTCTTTAGCAGAAGTTGGTCATCCATTATCTTCGGTCTAAAGGATACGCTTCCTTCACGTTAGCCGACGAGTCTTAATTTGACCGCGAGAACCTCATGATGCGCTCAACGTACTTGGCAATTACATCTGCTTCGAGATTCACTTCATCGCCTGCCTGCAGGTGAGAAAAGTTAGTGACTTCCCAGGTCTTGGGAATGATGGCGATTTCGAAGTAATCATCAGTTAACTCGGCAATCGTCAGACTAATCCCTTCAACTGACACGGATCCTTTGAAAACAAGATAACGCCCAATCTCGGGCGGGTAGGCAATGCGGACGGTCCAGGAGCCGCCGTGAGCTTCAGCCCCCAGGAATTTTCCGCGAGCGTCAACGTGACCCTGAACCAGATGGCCGCCCAGACGCGTTGCCGGAGTGACTGAGCGTTCGAGGTTCACCGGTGCGCCAGGTTGCAGGCGACCCAGCGTGGACCGGTTAAGAGTTTCGCGGGAGACGTCTGCGGCGAAGGAGCCCTGCTGCACCTCCAGCGCCGTCAGACAAACGCCGTTAACGGCGATCGAGTCTCCTTCGTGAATATCTTCGGTAACGAGATGAGCTTCGATCACGATACGCGCGTCTTCGCCACGCTTTTCAACTTCGCGCACGCGGCCCAGCTCTTCAATGATGCCAGTGAACATAGGAAAATTTCGGATTGCGAATTTCGAATTGCGGATTTCTCACCGGAGCAGCCACAGAAGCTCAAGGGCAACTAACCCGATGACTGCCGGCGCCAGCGAAAACACCCAAATCCAAATCGGCTCCAACTTAAATGAGAATCTGATTAGGCTCATTTCTATTCGATCTGCGGCAGGAGCGGGGGCAAGCCCGCCTTCCTCACCCTGAGATTCTCTCAATGACTTCTCAAATCGAGCTTTGAAGCCTTTCGATCATAGTCGCGCTGCTCAAGTATATTAAGCTCTAGATCGGGAAGGGTGGCTTGCCCTCGCGCTTCTTTTCTACGTGTGACATCATCTTGTCAAACACCGCATTAATCGAGAGGCCGGTTGAGTCGACAATGATTGCATCGTCAGCGGCTTTCAGCGGCGAGTCCTCGCGCGTTGAGTCCCGGGCGTCTCGTTCGGCCATGTCCGCGAAAGTTTCTTCAAAGTCAGCATTTGGATCCTGCGCCCGCTCTTCATTGAAACGCCTGGCCGCGCGCTCCTGCGGCACTGCCGTCAGAAAGAACTTCACGTCGGCGTCGGGAAAAACCACCGTGCCAATGTCGCGGCCGTTGAGCACGGCTCCTCGTTTGCCCATTTCGCGCTGCCGTGCGACCATCGCCCGGCGTACTGCAGGAATAGTTGAAATGATTGACGAAAGATCCGTGACTTCTTCGGACCGAATGCGTTCAGTCACATCAACCCCACCGAGTGTTACACGCAACGAATCCGGATCGCCCTTCAGATCAATGTCCACGCGACCGGCCAGCGACCCCACCGCGACGTCATCTGTAGAGCTAATGCTCGATTCCAAAACAGCCAATGCAACCGCGCGATACATGGAGCCCGTGTCAATATAGAGTAGGTTCAAGGCGCTGGCTAACATCCGGCCAAGCGTCGACTTGCCGGCGCCGGACGGGCCATCAATGGCGATGATGAGATTGAGTTTCATTGCGGTCCCGCAATTTTGGAGTCCGCTGACCTGTCAGCGCTTTGGTAAGTCGCGACCTGTCGCGACCACAATTGATACGAGCCAAATCGTGGCGTCAAGCCGCCACGGACCAAAGCGGTGACAGGTCACCGCACTCCAAAACTAGACAAACGCGGCGAACACTTCATTCGAAAGCAACGCTCCGGCGCGCGTGAGTTTCAGCAGATCACCGCTGCATTCGATCAAGCCCGCTTCACGAAAACGCGTCAGGTCGTTTGCATGTTTGGCGCGCAGGTCTGAACCGAACAACTGCTGATACTCATCGAAGCTGAAGCCTTCCATCATTCGCAGACCCAGGAACACTGCTTCTGCCTGTCGATCGCTTTCGCTCAGCCGTGTTTCAGTCACAATCGCACTTCGGTTCTGCTCAACCAGTTCCACGTATTTGCTTAGTTCACGTTCATTCGCCCAGCGTCGAAACTCACCATCGTAAGAATGCGCCGAACATCCAAAGCCGTAGTAAGGCGCCGCGGTCCAATATTTGGTGTTGTGTCGCGACTGCAGTCCCGGCAAACAAAGATTCGAAATCTCGTAGTGCTCGTAACCGGCTGCCACCGCTCGATCGAGCATCGCTTCATACATGTCCGCAGCCAGGTCTTCATCGGGCCTGGGTTGCAAACCAATTTTTATGTGATTCGCAAGCGGAGTTCCCTGGTGGACTTCCAACAGGTAAAACGACAGGTGTTCGGGTCTGAGCGCGAAGGCTTCGTCCAGGTTTCTAAGCCAGCCCGCCATCGTCTGTCCCGGCAGGCCGGCGATCAAATCGAAGCTCACATTTTGGAAGCCGGCGTCGCGCAAGTAGTGAAACGTCCGGCGCGTGTCTGCCGCAGTATGGGAGCGACCGAGCCGGGCGAGTTCGTGATCGTCAAAAGTCTGCGCGCCAAAGCTGGCGCGATTGACGCCCAGACTACGAAACCCGGCGAGCGTTTCCGGAGTCGCACTGCCGGGATTGATCTCCATTGTCACTTCCGCACTGGGGACTATCGTGAATCGCTTGTAGACAGCGTTTAGAAGGGTTTGCAACTGCCCGGGCGAAAGCAGCGAGGGCGTGCCGCCTCCGAAATAGATTGTATCGACCGGCTGCGGAGAATCGACCACGTTCCACGATTCTATTTCGGTTAACAAGGCTCGAACATAACGCTCAGCTGCTTCAGCGCTGTACATGCCGGTCGCGAAATCGCAATACGAACAACGCGAGCGGCAAAACGGTATGTGAATGTAGATTCCGGCGGGTTTCAATATGCGGAAATTATAACATGCGCTACTTAACTCCCATGGCAGTGACCTCTGGGGTCTTTGGATAGTTAAACATCAATTACTTTCATTAACACCGCGGCTTTAGCCCGGTGACCCAAATGGTGGAATAAGAGTGAAACCGCTTAAACGGTTTCCAGCTTCCTATCGTCCTTGATCCACCGGGCTAAAGCCGCGGTGTTAACGAGAAACAAAGCCAACATGCACTACCACTGCTCGTGACGGACTGGAGTTTTACGCGAGGTGTACTAAATCTTTTCTGAACGTGTATGTCTTGGGTTCAGTCTTCCAAATTTTTTGCTGGAGTTTTTCCCAAAGGAACAGTGGCACGCTCGTTGATATTGAATCACACGCAAGACGACTCTCAACGAATCGAAGCTTTATCGAGATACAACTTCATCGATCAAGGAGGATGTTATGGCAGACGAAAACACCAGGAATCGAAACCAGGAAACGGATCACGAAAAACGCAAGGCGATGGGCGCCGGCGCTAGCGGTAGTTATCAGGGCCAGCAAGGACAAACCGGCGACCAATTTGCGGGCCGCAGATCGCAACCCAATGAAGTCTCCGGACAAGGCGGAGGTGTTCAAGGCACGGGACAAAGCCAGTCAAATCCAGGCGGCTATACCGAAGGCCAGGATGATCGGCGCGACCAGTCTCGACATGGCAATGAGGGATCGACGAACGAAGATAGGGATCGCTAAGTCAGATCGTTAACAGTCAACGGTTCATGCACGATGGATCCTGCAAAGAGGGTCCATCGTGTTTTCTATTTTATCCTCTTTAAACTGCCTTCGCCGCTGATCGACTTGCTCATCCCACGACTAACGCGTTCAGCTTCCGCAAACACGCGCAGAAAGTTTTCGCCCAGGATCTTGCGAATGTCCTGCTCGCTGTAGCCGCGTTTCAAAAGTTCATAAGTAATGTTCGGCAACATGGAAACATCCTGCGCGCCTTCGGGCATGTCGACCGCGCCATCGAAGTCCGCACCAATGCCGACGTGATCGATACCAGCAACTTTCACGATGTGATCGATATGATCCATCAACTTGGAAAGCGGCAGCGGCGGCAAAGGATGCGCCGCGTCCAGCTTGTCGCCCTCCTCAGCTAAACGTTCCGGATCATCCTTGTACTTTTCGTCAAGGGCATCCTGCTGCGCCTTCAGCAACTTGTTGCGGGCTTCATTTTGAGGGGTGACAGTCGCCGCATCAACGAAGACGCTGTAGAAATTCACCTGTATTACACCGCCATTTTTCGCGATGCGCCGCAGCAGATCGTCGGGGATGTTTCGCGGCACGTCGCTAAGCGCTCGTGCCGACGAATGCGAAGCAATGATGGGCGCCTTCGAAACGTCGAGCGCGTCGCTCATCGTCTCATCAGAAACGTGTGAGACGTCCACCAGCATTCCCAGGCGGTTCATCTCGCGCACAACTTCCTCGCCAAAAGGAGATAAGCCGTGATGTGTTTTCTCGCCGCGCCCGGCGTCGGCCCAGTCGTTGGTATTGTTCCAGGTGAGCGTGATGTAACGAACTCCCAGACGATGAAACTCGCGCAACGCAGCGAGCGAGTTTTCAATGGCGTGCCCGCCTTCAATACCCATCAGCGCCGCAATCTTCCCCTGTTTCTTCGCGCGCCGAATATCTGCCGCCGAGGTAGCCAGCATTAAATCGTTTGGATGACGCTCGACCGCGCGATAAACCGAATCGATCATGTCGAGCGTGCGGCGGGCGGCGCCGCCGTGGGCGACGTACCATGGTCGTACGTAAAGCGAAAAGAACTCCGCCGTCAGGCCACCCTGCTTCATGCGCTCGATGCTGGTTCGATAAGGCACCGGCGGTGGACCGCTGAGATCGTAGTCGTCGTTTGTCATCGGCGTCGTCACGTCGTTGTGCGTGTCGATGACGATAGCTTTGCGATGAATCTCGAGCGCTCGCTTCCAGAGCTTTTCGTCGCGCTGAGATTGCGCGGAGATCGGGGAGGCGACGACTACGATAAGAAAGGCTAGGACTGCCGAAACACGAAATTTCATTTGCGTTGACCTCAACAATGGTTTCGCTTCGTTTAAGAGCGAGATGTTTATAGCATGCCTTCCGTTAAATAAAGCCAGCTCAGTAGGAGCGAAATGTTTTGGTGGTTGTCTAAGGCACATTCCCTACCGGGCTTGGGATTAAGGCTTCCGCGGCATTTGAGGCGGCGAAGCCGCAAGAGAAGCTGTGGCGAGCCACATTCCAGCCGGTGACAGTTTCGAGCTATCATCAACGCCATGTCGATCCTAATTGCCGAAGACAACGTGGCCCAACGCCATTACCTGCGCGAGATTCTGGGGAAAGAGTTTCCCTTACATGCGCCCATCTTCGAAGCCGCCGACGGCGAAGAGACGGTGAAGCTCGCGCTCGAGCACAAACCGGCGGTTTCTATCCTCGACATCCAGATGCCCAAGCTGTCTGGCGTGAAAGCCGCGCGCGCAATTTGGCGAGAACTCCCAGCGGCGCGCATTATTTTCTGGACGCAGTTTCCCCACGAAATCTATATCAACGAGATTCGGAAGATTGTGAAGTCCGTCGATCCGCCGCCGGCCTACGGTTTCATTCACAAGAACAATCCCGAATCGCGTTTCCTGCGTTTCGTCGCTGCCGTACTCGAAGACGGCGCCGACATGATCGATCCGGCGTTCAAAGATTCATTCAAGCGGCCGTTGCTTACGGAGTTTGAATCGGAAGCGCTTTACTACCTGGCGCTTGGCCTTTCAAACTGGGCCATCGCGCGCAAGTGTTCGCTCAGTCTGCGCGGCGTCGAGAGCCGCCTGGCAACGCTTTACGAAAAACTCTTCGTGTCGATCGCAGAAGGCACTGACCACGAGGCGTACGAAAAGCTCGCTTACAACGTGCGCACGCGGGCCTTCTTTGAAGCCTTGCGTCGCGGCTTACTCAATAACGATGAACTCGAGAAAGCGGCGCAGGAGCAGGAGGCGTGGATCGAACGCGACCGCAAGCGCTACCTGGAAGAGCAGAAGCGCGAGAAGAAAACTAAATAACTGGGCAAACTGGGAGCGGGGGCAAGCCCACCTTCCCAACCTGAGAGATTATCCAGGAGCGCGATTAATCCAACTTTGAAAGCCTTTCAATTGGAGACCGGGAATTCAAGTCGAGGTTGGGAAGGTGGGCTTGCCCCGGCCGTCTTGTCCCGTCTTTCGCACACACGCGCCCGCCTTTCGGCTTTCTGCCTTCTGCTTACTGCCTTCTGTCTTTTACTGCCCCCTACCCCCGCATCCTCACAAGCCGTTGACACTCAACCGACTCCTTCTCCTGCCCCTTCACCTTCGCCCTCCCCTTCTCCTTCGCCATCGCCGACACCAGTCACCGGCCTCCATCAATGGGGCGCGGTAACTCTTTTTCACGGCTTGCCGTCGGATCGCGTGCGCGCGATTGCTCAGGGACCAGATGGCGCCATGTGGTTTGGCACCGAAGCCGGCTTGGCAAAATTCGACGGCCGCAGAACTCAGACTGTCACCATTCCCGACTTGTCCCCTAAAATTCTGGCCTTGCAAAGCGATCAGTGGGGCGGGCTGTGGGTTGGCACCGAAACTGGCGCAGCCCGTCTTTTTGAAGGTCACTTCGAAGTGATAAGCGAGATAGCGGGCAATTCGATCACCAGCATTGTGACACCGGAGGCTGGCCGCGTTTTACTGACCACGGAACGGGGAAACATTTTTGAGTGTCGCCTGGAAACAAACGGCCAGCGACACACAGCGCCGCTTTTGAATCAACCGCTGGAAAGCGCCGATAGAGAACACCCCGGACCGCTCGCGTTTACCAGTGTGGCATTATTGAATAACCAGGTAATGGCCGGCTCGATGAGTCGCGGTCTGCTGACAATCATCGATGGTATGGCCCGCGAACGCGAGTCAGGCCCAGCGGCGTTTTTCGTACGAGCGTTGGCAGTTGATGAAGGCGGCAAACTTTGGGTAGGCACGCGCGTAAGGAAAGGCGAGCCGGGTCTATTGACTGGACGCAGTGCGGCCGACCTGGTGCGCAACGAAAATCCAACCGGCACAATTACCACCATCCACAGCGTCGCTCACGACGTTTGGGTAGCTACTGACGGCAATGGCGTTTTCCTTTTCGCCGACGACAAGAAAGTGCAGCGCCTGACTTTTGATGGAACCGGCGGCGGCCTGCGTTCGGACCACGTTTATGCCATCTTCCAGGATCGCGAAGAAGTAGTTTGGTTTGGAACGGATCGCGGCGTTTGTCGTTACGACCCAAACGCCGCTCGGCTGGAAGCGGTTGGCAACAGTTCCGACAGCAATTTCATTCGCACCTTCTACCAAACCTCCGCCGGGCAGTTACTGGCCGGAACTAATCGTGGACTTTTTGTTTACCAGGCAGCGCCGGCCACCTGGAATCCGGTTCCAGGTTTGGGTAACAACATCATCTACGGCCTGGAGGAAGATAGCTCGGGAAGGTTGCTCGTTGGATCGGCAGCGGGGTTCTTCGTCGGTCTGCAGATGTCCAGGGATACAAAGATCGAGTCGCTCCCCTTCAGCCGAGTTGAAGCGAGCTCCGGGAATGCAGACGCCATCGGCAGCATCCGGGCGATTACGTCATTTCGGGGCTCGTCCTATATTGCGAGCTATGGGCGCGGGGTTGAAAAATTTGAAGCTGGTCGGCTTACAAATGTCTGGAGCCCCAATACCACCATCCCGCGAGACATCATCGCTCTCTTTGCCGAGGGTGAGCGACGCTTGCTGATCGGTTCCGCTACCGACGGAGTGTTTGTTTACGATGGCGCGGAGGTAAAACCGGATCCGGCGTTCGTTAAACTGAAGGGCAGCACGGTGCGCTCGATTCAAAGCACTCCGGACAGCACACTATGGTTTGCCACAAATCGCGGCGTTTATGCCTGCAAACCCAACAGCGATTGCCTGCTCGCGGCACCTAATTTTGAGGCACGCTTCCTCGCACCTGACCCCAGCGGAAAACAAAACCAGATGTGGTGCGCAACTACCGGCGCCGGGCTCTTGAAAATTCAACTTGACGATCAGGTTGGCCCGGTCGTTTCTCAACTCGATGCTGAGCAGGGCCTGCCTTCGCAGAATGTTTTTGCAGTGCAACCGCAAGCCAATGCGGACGGCAGCGAGTCGTTATTGATCGGCACCAGTCGCGGGGTAGCGCGCTACCGGCCGGACCGCGTGGCGCCGACGCTTTATGCGACACGCGTCATCAGCAAGCGCGTTCACTCCGCCGGCGAGTTGCAGTCGGGTCTATATCTCGAGTATCCGCAAAATAGTTTGCTGTTTGACGTCGTTGCCATTAACAGCCGCACTTTCCCCGAGCAGTTTCAGTATGCGTTCACGCTGCTGGACGGGAACGGTGCGCTCATCAAGCAAAAGTTGTCGCGCGACTCGCAATTTGCGATGGAGGGACTGCGGCCCGGAAAGTATCGCGTGACCGCGCGCGCGTTTAGCAAAGATCTGGTTGCCTCCGACGCGTTGTCGTTTGAGTTGAGTATTGCTAAAGCGCCGTTTCCCTGGACTTCAACTGCTTTGGCGATCCTGTTGGCGCTGGCATTGTTGGCGCTGCTTTGGGCGGTGCTCGAGCGGCGGCGAATTGCGCGCACGAGTGCCGCGCTGGTTGCGGCCAACAACGAGCTCGCCGATGCGCGTTTGAATCTTGCCAACGAAGCTGAGCGCGAACGACGGCGAATCGCGCGCGATCTCCACGATCAAACGCTCGCCGATTTGCGTCACTTGCTAATGCTAAGCGATCAGGTGCCCGCGAATGGCGCGGCCGGCAAGCAACTTGATCCAGCCGTGCTGCGAACTGAGATCGAGTCGATCTCGCAGGAGGTGCGCCGTATCTGTGAAGACCTGAGTCCTTCGGTGCTCCAAAATGTCGGCTTAGCGGCGGCGCTGGAGTTTGCACTGTCGCATGCCGTGCAGGATGCGCCGGCTGATAGAAGATTCGACTATGAATTTGTTTGCGATGAATTGCTGGAGGAACGAGCCCAGCTGCCACCTAATGTGCAGATGCAGATCTATCGCATGGTGCAGGAGGCGGTGAACAATATTTGGAGACACGCCGGCGCAACTCATGTGAAGATGACCGTCGAGGCAGACGCCGGTGGTGACTTTGTTTTGCAGTTGTTGGACAACGGCCGCGATTTCGATCCTCGCGAACAAAAGAATCTCGAGGGGCGTGGTCTGGCCAACATGCGCGCGCGCGCAAGCTTGATTGGGGCAGAGATTTCGTGGGAGAAGCAGGAGAGCGTGGGGACAGTATTTACGTTGCAATTAAGAACAGCGGGGGCAAGTCCGCCTTCCTGACCCCGAGATCATTCTAGTTTTCGTCCGCGTCGAACGTTGAAGGGCCTTCAGGGAGCCGGAAATCTCCCAAAATCTCAAGGTCAGGAAGGGCGGCTTGCCCCCGCCGGTTTGCTGAGAATCAATTGATGATGGATCGATCGCTTGTCAACTTTAACTCTGAAGTCTCAGCGGCTCTGGGCAAAAACAGGCCGCTCGTCGCCCTTGAGTCTACCGTCATCGCTCACGGTTTGCCGCGCCCGCAGAATCTCGAAACCGCTCGCCGTTTAGAACAGATCGTTCGCGAAACCGGTGCCGTGCCGGCGACGATCGCCATACTTAAAGGCCAATTCACCGCCGGACTTAGTGACGAACAAATCTGTTGTATTGCCGGCAGCGAGGCAATCAGAAAGATCGGCATTCGCGATTTGCCAATAGCCGTGGCGCAGAAATGGAACGGAGCAACTACGGTCGCTTCAACCAGCTGGATCGCGCGGCGCGCCGGCATCAAGGTGTTCGCTACCGGCGGCATCGGTGGCGTTCATCGTGGTCCATTGCCGGATGTCTCCGGAGACTTGCCCGCGCTCGCGACCACGCCAATCGTTGTTGTTTGTTCCGGCGCCAAGATAGTTTTAGATCTGCCGGCGACGCGCGAGTGGTTGGAAACCTACGGCATAACCGTGGTTGGCTATCAATGTAACGAGATGCCGGCTTTCTACTCGCGCCACAGCGGCTTGCCTGTCGACGTAAGCGTAGAGTCGCCTCCGGAAGTCGCTCAGCTCTTTCGCGCGCAGCAAGCCCTGGGTATTGAGAGTGCCTTGCTGATCACTGTTCCGGTGCCGGAGGAGTTTGAGTTTCCCGCGGCGGAGCTGCAGCGCACCCTCAATGAGGCGTTGCAGGCAGCCGAGCAGCAACAGGTGGGCGGGCGTGAACTAACTCCCTTTCTCCTGTCACGCATGGCCCAGATGAGCGAAGGCGCTACACTAAGAACAAACATCGCTTTGCTGGAAAACAACGCTCGCGTCGCCGCAGCAATCGCCGGCGCGCTGGTTACCTAGTCAGGCCCACTCTTCTTCTGAATTCGCCTCTATACGCTTTTTCGTATTTGCTTACGAAATTCTGACAACCAATCGGCAACTCCGCTGCATCACATCGCCGCAATCTGAAAAGCTTCTCCCCAGGCTCACAGTCATCTTCAAAAGTTGGCAGCAGTAACAGTCGGTGAAACGAACGAGTTTCTCCCCAGGTTGGAGTGTGTCCTTTTCAAAAAATAACCGGAGGCCGCCATGAGTCGCAGCTGGCTTCTCTCTCTCTTGTGCCTTTGCGCCGCTGTTGTCTTTATTCAAATCTCGTTGGCCCAAAGCGGGTTGACCGTCAATGAGCCCGCAACCAGATTCCTCATTCAGGACCAAACCATCATCGCGCTGGAGGTCGTCAATCCAACGGCTGACAAGCTTCCGGTGAGGCTCAAAGTAGAACTCCTCGATCCCAAAGATAATACTCGCGGCGTCGTCCTTCGTGATGCGGTGCTGCAGTCCGGTCTAAACAAATTGTCTGTGCCCCTTACGCTGACCGACAAGCGCGTATTTGACGACGAACAGTTGCCCTGGTACCGGTTGCGTTACCGAATCACTCCGGCAACCATCGCGGCCACTTCGCCCGCGGCAGCCAGCGGTGTTATTTCACTGTCTGAAATCGACACTCCTGACATCTTTGCTTTGCAAGTTAGCACTACGCACCAGGCGCATCGCGGCGGCCCGCAGTACACACACGTTCGCGCAATTCATCCGCTAAACGCGAAGCCGGTAAGAGATACAGATGTAAATGTCGAACTAAAGCTTGATAGCAACCCCGCAGTGACATTGAGAGGGTCTGCGCTCACCGATGCCAATGGCTACGCTCTGGTCAGCCTGAACATTCCCGCCAAACTCAGTTCGGATGAAGGCGAGCTCAAGGTAATGGCGCGACACGGCGGCTTTGTCAGAGAAACCAGCAACGACATTGAGTTGAATGACCAGGCGCGGATCATGGTCACTACTGATAAACCAATTTACCAGCCCGGCCAGCCGCTTCACGTGCGCGCGCTGATTTTTGATTCTGCAAACCACGCAGCGGCAAATGCCCAGGCTACGATGAAGATTACCGACCCCGAAGAGGTCACCGTTTTCCAAACCGAGTTGCAGACTTCGCGCTTCGGCGTCGCCAATGCCGATTGGACTATTCCTGACAATACGAACCTCGGCAATTACAACATCTCAGTTGCGATGGATGATGAGAACTACGGCGACTCAAACGGCTACCAATCAGTCAAGATTAGTCGCTACGACCTGCCTAACTTCACCGTCAATGTAAAGCCGGATCGTTCCTTTTATTTGCCGCAACAGGACGCCGAGGTTGAAGTGCGGGCCGATTATCTTTTTGGCCAGCCGGTGAAGCGGGGACACGTGCGCGTTGTACGCGAGGAAGAGCGTGAATGGAATTATAGGGAACAGAAGTGGGACATCACAGCCGGCGAGAAGTTTGAAGGAGAAACTGATGAGACGGGACTTTTCAAGGTCCATATTGATCTTGAGAGGTATCACCAGGATCTCGCTGAAGAGGACTATTCCCGGTTTAAGGATCTGACCTTCGCCGCCTATTTTACCGACCCAACGAGCAACCGCACCGAACAGAGACGGTTCGATCTCCGGGTCACAAAAGATGCAATTCACATCTACGTAGCTGAAGCCGGCCACGAGCAGGCGCGCGACTTTCCGATGCAATTCTACGTGGCGACATCCCTCGCGGATGGGACGCCGGTTTCCTGCGACGTGGTGATTAGCGAAATAGTCGACGAGTATGCTGCTACCGCGATTTCTACTCCGATCAAAACTATTCGGACGAACAAATATGGCATTGCCAGTGTGACTGGGCTGATACCACACCCAACAGCCAACTATTCCAAGTTGCTGAAGTTCAGCGCCAAGAGCGGCAGCAACTTCACGGGTCAGCACACTAAATCGTTCTACTACGCGAGTCTGCCCGTAATACACGTGGAAACTGACAAGGCCCTTTATCGTCCAGGCGAGGCAATCAAGGTAAACGTTAAGGCAAGCGAGCCCAATTTGAATTTGTTTATTGATATTTCGCGAGACGCAAACCTTATCGAATCGCGATCCATCGCGTTAACCGGCGGCGCCACTACTTTCACGCTACCCTACCGGCCCGAGTTTCGCGATGAAGTGATGATTTCCGCTTACTCCAGGGACTCTGAGACTTCCGACAGGTATGACTTTTCACTTGGCTCGCGGACGATCCTCTTTCCGCGTGATCGGGATCTGAAACTCAATTTCCATCTCGACCACGCCGAGTACAAGCCCGGCGATGATGCAACCGTCGACTTTCGCATTCTGACTCCTGAAGGACGACGGGCTAACAGCGCGCTGGGCGTCGTTATCTTCGACCGGGCCGTCGAGGAAAGAGCGCGCAACGATCAGGACTTTAGCGGCGGCTTCGGCTTCTACAAGAGTTTCAGCCAATGGCGCGGCTACGACGACCAAGTGGGAGGAATAACACGCAAAGACCTGCAGCGGATCGATCTCAGCAAGCCGTTGCCCGAGGGCATGGAATTAGTCGCTGAACTGTTGCTTAGCGAGTATTCGGCTCGGCCCGAATTTTTCGACACGAAAAGTTTTGCGACCGATCACACCCAGGTCTTTGCCGATCTGAACGCTTCAAGCTTGAAGCCTGTTAGAAATATTCTCGATGCCCGATATCTGAGAGGCAGCGTGTTTCCGGACAATGGCGAGACTCTCCGCCGTCTCTTGTTTGAGGCTGGATTGAATGTAGACGAACTTAAAGATCCGTGGGGAACGCCTTATCGCAAGTTGTTCTCAATCGAGAATACCGTCAGCGTCCTTGAGATCATCAGCGCCGGCCCGGATAAGGTCTTCGCCACCAAGGATGATTTCTCAGCAAGTCGAATCACCCGCGACTATTTTCGTTTGACCGGGGAGGCAATCACTCGGGCGGTCGAACGCTTTCACGCACGCACGGGCGACTTCATTCGCGATGCCGCAGTGCTAAAAGGCGAACTACGAACTGAAGGGATCGATATCGACTCGCTGCGCGATCCCTGGGGAAAGCCGTACAAAGTTAGTTTCAGCATCGTGGGCGACAAGTTTAATGTCAACGTTCGCAGTAGTGGGCCAAATAAACAGTTTGAAGCTACGGAGTCCAAGTCAGATGATTTTACACTTTGGGTTGCGAGTATCGATTATCTGATCGAGACGCGCGTCCGGATAGAACAGGCGCTCAGCGAATATTTCGAGGCCACGCAAAAGCTGCCTCACGATGACAGCCAGTTGCAGTTGGCGCTGATCCCGGTTGCAGAATCGCGGCTTTCCGATCCGTGGGGCCATCGCTTTTACGCTGTCTATAAGACGACGGCTCGTTATGCCGATCGAGCATCTATTCAGACAGTTGGGACCTTCGGTCAGGCAACCAAAATGCGGACGGAAATCACCCCGGTCACTCAACAGTTCACTTCCGTCACCTTGCGCAGTAACGGCGAGGACGGCAAGGAAGGAACGGCGGACGACTTCGATGTTACGGTCTTTTCACAGTTGACTGGTGAAGAGACAAGCCGCGATTCGGCAGCGGCAGAGCCGGCAAAGCAGGTGTTCTTCGCCGGCGCGAAGGGGGCGATCAAAGGAAGTGTTACCGATCCGATGGGCGCCTCGATCCCAGGTGCTAAGGTGAATGCAACGCTTAAGGATACTTCCCAGGAGTTTGAGTCCGAAACCGACGACTCTGGAAGGTTCTTTTTGCCAAATCTGCCCGCCGGTTTTTACAGCGTGCGTTGTGATGCGGTGAACTTTAAGTCAGCAGTCATCACTGAGGTTCCGGTCAGCTCCTCCAATATCACCACTCTCAATCTCACGCTTGAGGTCGGGACGGTTACCGAGACAGTGAACGTGAGTGCCGCCGCCACAACCGTTGAGAACACTCAGTCGTCGGTCTCCTCCACTGTCACCGAAGGCCGCACGCGCGTCTCCATCGGGCTCGCGCCTCAGTTGTCTACTCCCCGCCTCCGAGAATATTTCCCTGAAACGCTGGTCTGGCAACCGGCACTGGAAACAGATAAACAGGGCCGGGCGCAGTTGAAGTTCAAACTCGCCGACAACATCACTACCTGGAAAATGTCGGTGATTGGTTCCACTGAAGACGGCGAGATCGGGACGGCAGAAGCGGAGATTCGGTCGTTTCAACCTTTCTTCGTCGATCACGATCCGCCGCGCGTCCTCACAGAAGGCGATCAGATTTCGTTACCGGTCGTGCTGCGGAATTACCTGGAGCACTCGCAGACTGTCGACCTCGAAATCAAACCGGAGAGTTGGTTTAGCCTGCAGGGACCAGCCAGCCAGCGTGCGAATGTTCCAGCCGGCGATGCCGCTCGCCAGACCTTTGCACTGACGGCCGTGGCGTCTGTGAAGGACGGGAAACAACGCGTCACGGCTCGCGGCGAGGAAGCGAGCGATGCGATTGAAAAGCCGGTGACTGTCCACCCTGACGGTGAAGAGAAAACGCAAACTGCTGCCGATGTGGTGAGCGATTCAGCCATCGTGGATTTGAACCTGCCTTCCCAGGTAATCCCCGGTTCCACCGAAGCAGAGGTGAAGATTTATCCCAGCCTGATGGCCCACGTGGTCGAAAGCGTTGAAGGAATTCTCGAGAGGCCACATGGCTGCGGCGAGCAAACAATCTCCTCGACCTATCCCAGCCTGCTGCTTTTACGCCGCGATAAGCAACTTGGAACCGCGTCGCGAGAAAGTAAGAAGGCTCAGCGCTACGCCGAGTTGGGTTATCAACGCCTGCTCAATTTTCGCTCCGCAGACGGAGGGTTCTCCTATTGGGGTCGGGGTGATTCGGATCTCGCGTTGACAGCCTATGCACTTCGGTTCCTACAGGAGGTTCGCGAGTTTGTAACGATCGATGACGAAATTATCAAAGCTGCTCGCACGTGGTTGCTAAAGCAACAAAGCGCCAACGGCAGTTGGGGTGTCGACGATTACAATTCCAGGCAGGGTGTGAATCAGAATCACGCCGCTTTGCTGACAGCTTTCATCGCCCGAGTGCTGGCAATGACCGGGCCCTCGCTACCGATCGACGATACCGGCGGGGCCAAACAAGAGCCTCGCAAAATTCCATCACCGGAACTTCAACGGACGCTTTCTTACCTCGCAACGCAGATCGACCAGATAGACGAACCTTATTTGATTGCCTCATACGCGCTGGCGGCGATCGACGCGGGCGATGAACCGGGAGCTGCACGTGCAACTGCCAGGCTGCGCGAACTTGTGCATAGCGAAGGAGGATCAACCTACTGGTCACTGGAAACCAACACGCCTTTTTATGGCTGGGGTCTGGCGGGCCGGGTTGAAACTACGGCACTGGCTATTCAGGCGTTGGCGCGATCTGCTAAGACCCAACCCGGGCAAACGAGACTGACAAGTGACCCGCTGGTCCGCAGCGGTTTGCTCTTCCTTTTGAAAGAGAAGGATCGCTACGGGGTTTGGTATTCGACGCAGGCTACGATCAATGTGCTTGATACCATGATGACTTTGCTGGCCACGGACACGGTAGGCTCCGATCGAAAGGATCTTATGACTGCGACTCCAGCCGAGATCTTCGTCAACGGTCAATCTGCCGCTTCGGTGAGCCTGCCCCCTGGCAATCAAACCGCGGGACCGATTCGCGCGGATATCTCACGCTTCTTGCTAAACGGCGCAAACCGAGTCGAATTACGGCGGCCCGCGGGTTCAGCGTTCGCTTCAATTCAGATCGTTGCCCACTACTACGTGCCCTGGTCGGCGTCTTCTGCTACTGAGAACGCCGGCACCCTGGCAGGAGAGACCCGCTCACTGCGTTTGAAGACGAGGTTTGATAAAAACACCGCGAAGATCAATGAAGAAATTGTTTGCCACGTGAGCGCTGAGCGGGTCGGCTTCTCTGGCTACGGGATGATGCTCGCAGAAATTGGTCTGCCTCCGGGCGCCGATGTTGATCGCGCCTCAGTCGAGAGTGCAATGAAGAGTTCCGACTGGGCCATCGGTCAATACGATGTTTTGCCGGATCGCGTAGTCGTTTATCTCTGGCCGCGCGCGGGCGGTATCAAGTTTGAGTTCAAATTTCGCCCGCGCTTTGGTCTAACCGCGAAAGCGGCGCCTTCGATCGTTTATGACTACTACAACCCGTTGGCTCGGGCTGTGGTCGCACCGGCGAAATTCGTTGTCAGATGAATTTGACTTGCAGTCTGTCGTGATCAGAAATTTTCGAACTTTGACCGAAAATGATTACAACCACACGCGAACGCTGGCGCATCTCAGCGGCAATCCGCAGGCTCCTCCCCAGGTTAACGATTGACCTAGTGAATAGAAGAGAAATTCTGAGTCGCGAACTTCCGTTCGGGCTCGTGGTCTAACTCTGCGCGGACGCGCGCTTGAGCTTCTCTCCCCAGGGCTCTCCGACAGGCTACAACTTGATAAGGAGACCTACCATGGCACCCAAGACTTTCCTGAAGAACCTGACTGTTGCTTCACCATGCAATGCTGATTGGAACCTAATGACCGGAAACGATCAGGTGCGCTTTTGCGAGCACTGCAGTTTTGAAGTGCACAATCTCTCCTCGATGTCGCGCACCGAGGCGGAGCGTCTGGTCACTCGATCAAACGGCCGCTTATGCGTTCAGTACATTCAAGATCCCAATGGTGGGCCCGTGACCATACCCGTGGGGAAAAAACTTCACCATATCAATCGCCGCGTATCACAAATCGCCGCCGGGGCATTTACCGCGGCTTTGAGCGTTACCAGTGCAATAGCTCAAGAGTCGACTGGGGTTCGGGTTGGTGGAGGGGATGTACCACGGGCGACGCAGCCAATTGCTCGTTGGGCGTTAGGCGCAAGCGTCGTGGGTACAGTTACGGATCAGAATGGCGCGGCGATACCTGGGGCCACCCTTTCTGTCTCGAATGAAGAATTCAACCTGGCACTCTACGCGAGCACCAGTGCGGACGGACGATTTCGGATTGACGGCCTGCGAGCCGGTTCTTACAACTTGCGTATCGAAGCACCTGGATTTGCGGCCGATGAATCCAATGGGATCTACGTCAGTCAAAATGCCGAATTACGAATGGACCGCAGTCTTAAAGTCGCGGCGATCGAAGAAAACGTTGAAATCGAACTAAATGGCGAAACTCGTTTCATATCCAGCGGTGGAATGGTCGCGTATGTGGCGCCCGAACATCCTTTTGTGAGAGCCGCTCAGGAAGATGACCTGGAGACTCTGGCTGGTTTGATCTCAGGCATGGACGTGAACCTGCGCGATCCGCGCAGCAAAACTACGGCCCTAGAACATGCTGTGCGCAACGCTAATCGAGAGATGGTGCAGCTCCTGCTTTCCTCTGGGGCAAAGGTAAACCTGAAGAACTCTGCCGGCCAAACCGTGTTGATGATGTTGGACGCCGACGCAACCAGCGACCTGATGTGGGACCTGATCAACGCTGGAGCAAAAGTGAATCTTAAGGACGATGGCGGCAGCACCGCATTAATGCAGGCGGCGACGGCTAACAACCTGGAGGCGCTGAAAGCGCTGCTTGATGCGGGCGCTGAACTAAATACGACGAACAAGGGGGGACGAACCGCCCTGATGCTCGCCGCCTCTGAGGGTCATGTAAACATCGTTCGGAACCTGGTACTGGCAGGCGCGGATATTAACCTCTCGGACGAGGATAAAATGAATGCGCTGGCCCATGCCCTGGAGAACGATCACGCGGCAGTGGTTAGATTTCTGAGATCAAAGGGAGCTGTAGAAGCTGTAGCGAAGGTTAAGAAGGAGGAGGAGGAGGAGTAAAACGTTTTCGTTTCAATTACCGGATCCTTACTCTCCGTCCAGCAGAACTGATCCCGGCCTTGAAAGGCCGGGCTAAAGTCAGCCGTCCCTCCGCGACGAAGAGCACCACGCAATTATCCCATTAGTCCGTCCATCGGAAATGGACGTTCGCTTGAGATGTGCTACTCTAAGTTAATTCGATCACTTAGGAGGAGACTTAATGGCAGACGACGAGAAAGCAGCTTGTAAGAATCCGGTTTGCAGTTGTGCGCCGCAGCCAGGCGGGAAATATTGCAGCGCCTCGTGTGAGGGCGCCGGCAAAACAATTGAGCTTGATTGCGATTGTGGACACCCGGAGTGTAGTGGGAATTTCTAAACGGTTGTCAACATTCTTTAGAACGAAAGAGAGGCGCTAACGGCGCCTCTTTTTTATTGTTGATCCGTGGCATGGTTTGGCGCAGTGATCATTTTCTTGAGCGTTGGGTTGGGCTCATGCGCTGCATGTGCGAGCGCGACCTTTCGTCCGGCCGGCCCACCTTCCATGATCAACGCTGAGATGGCGTCAAACCTGATTAATTGCGATTCATCTGTCAGCAGACTTTTCAATATCTCAAAGCTGCAGTCTTTCCACCTGTAGACGGCGATGTAGGCTGCGAGCCCTCGCTTGCGCGGGTCAGCATCTTTCAAGAGCGACTTTAGTTGCGGGTCGAAGGAACTATCGACCCTCGTCTTCAATACCTGCGTTGCTTGCCAACACAAACCGGCGTGATCGTGGCCCATTAATTGAACGACCGGAGCCACGTAAGCAGGTAGCCAATTCTCCGACATTTGATCAAGTGCGTAGCTGACGATGCGGGTATCCGAATCAGCCAGCATGCCCAATAACGGCACTCCGGCACTTGTTTGTTCCGCAAACTTTTCCGAAGCTTGCTGGGCAACAATTTTTCGAATTCGCGATTCGACATACTCAGTTTCGTAGGCATCAGGATTCAAGAAGTATGCGTTCAGATAATACTCGAGCGCGCGACGGTTATCTGGTTTTACCTTAAAGAAAAATCTACCTACCCACGTTTGCACTAACTCAGACTTAGGAGACAGCCCGGCGGCCTTAACAAATGTTTCTTCTGCTTTTTGATTATCCTGACCCTGGTAAATCATACCGAGATCAAACAGTAAGTGTCCGTCAGTTGGAAATAGTTTGAGCGCCTCAGTGAGGATAAGTCTCGCTTCGAGAGGCTTAGTCTGGATAAGCGGCTCTGCTCTCATCGCGAAACTCTCTGCCGTTTTGGGAAACTTCCGCATGTAGTCATTGTTCAACTGATCGGCTTCCTGGCGCTTGCCTTCCCGCTCCAACGCCATTGCCAGCCCGCTTGCAAATCTGTACTCCTCGGGCTTCTTTTTGATCCCAACCAGCAGATAACGCTTGGCGTTGAGCCAGTCGTCGCGTGAAATGTAGATATCTGCCAAACCGTGAATGATTTCAATCGAGTCGGGCTTGCGAGCGTATTCGGCCAGCAGACGTGTCTCCGCCTGCTTGCTGTTATCGAAGCCATCAAAAGCGCGATAAAAAGCTGGGTTGAATACTTTTTCTTCAAAGCGGCCTCGCCGCGCGGCCTCCGTTATGAAAAAGGCTTCGATTCGATCGCCGTGGTCGAAATAGTATTTGGCGAGAGCCATGTGTGGTTCCGGCTCAAGGTAACGCATTGCGTAAGCCCGTTGAAGTTCAGCTAAATTTGTAGCTTGTGCCCGGGCCTCTGGTTGGTGGCAAACCAATGGCAGGAGACAGACCACCAGTTAACTGGCAAAACATACTGCGGGGATGAAACTTCAGACGGGCTTCCAGGATTATCATGTAACTATCTCGCCCGAAGACTAAGATGCACTTGCGATTTGCAAAAACTGTGCGGCAAGTCGTGGTCCGGTTCCTGCGTCTTCATGTTTGAAAAATAGAAACGTCTCTTTCCAGTTCTGATCGCGAATGCGCGCGACCCACTCGACGAGGTTCTCTTCCGAGTAATTAACCCGGCGCAGGCGAAGATATCCCCAGTCGGCTGTCTTGTCGATGTGGGTGGTTGGCAGATCGTCGGTATCGGAGACGACGAGCGGGCGATTCTGGCTGCGCAGGAGATCCAGAACATCATCATCAAACCAGGTGGGATGACGAAACTCGAAAGCGGCAGGCGTAGTTGCCGGCAAGAGCTCAAGAAAAGCTTCCAGTCGTGGTAGATCCTTTTTCATATTGGGTGGCAGCTGGAAAAGCACGACGCCTAACTGTTCCGCGAGTACAGTCGTCGCTGTCTCCAGAAAGTATTTTGTCTCTTCGTCAGTCTCTTTCAATCTCTTGAAATGGGTGATGCGTTGTGAAGCTTTGAGTGAAAAGCGAAACGAGCCCGGCACCTGCGCTTTCCAGTTTTCGAGCATGCTCGCCTGCGGCATGCGGTAGAAGGTAGCGTTGATCTCAACCGTGCTCAGTCGCTCCGAGTAGTAACGAAGCATATCCTTCGCCGGAATTTTTTCCGGATAGAAGCTTCCCTTCCACTCCTTGTAGCTGTAGCCGCTGGTGCCGACGTAGAGAGTCATTGATCTATTCTGGCTTGTTTGTTGTCCGTTTCCGAAATATGACGCGACAACGTTTAGCTTTCCGGGGCATTCACTTTAGATTCGAAAATCTTATTAACACCGTGGCTTCAGCCCGGTGAACCAGTGCCACCTGAAAAGGGAAACCGTTTAAACGGTTTCTCGGAGTCCTTTCGGCTGCGGGTCACCGGGCTTAAGCCGCGGTGCTAATAAAAAGTCGATTCAAACTGAAATGGTATTCGTATCTCCCAGTTGTTTCTCGCTCAGCCTATTGTTGTCGCGTTAAAGAATCTATGGTAAACACAGGCACGAACTATAGGCTTCTTATCGAAAGATTCTAGCCCACATATGTCAGCAACCACCACAAACATCGAATCCCTGCAAACGGAAGATCGAGTCTTTCCGCCGCCGCCCGCTTTTTCTGCGCAGGCCCACATCAAGTCAATGGAGCAACTGGAAGAGCTGCGCGCGGAGGCGAGCGCTGACCCGGAAGCGTTCTGGGCGCGCATGGCCGAAGAGCTTCACTGGTTCAAAAAATGGGATACGGTCTTGAAGTGGGAACCGCCGCATGCCGAGTGGTTTGTCGGCGGCAAGCTGAATATTTCGTACAACTGTCTCGACCGGCACCTGGGAACCTGGCGACGCAACAAAGCAGCGCTGATTTGGGAAGGCGAACCCGGCGACCAGCGCACGCTCACCTACCAGCAACTCCATTTCGAAGTCTGCAAATTTGCAAACGTCTTGAAGCGCAGCGGCGTCGAAAAAGGCGATCGCGTGGCGCTGTACATGCCGTTGATTCCGGAACTTGCGATCTCAATGCTGGCGTGCGCGCGCATCGGCGCGACCCATTCAGTGATCTTCGGCGGGTTCTCCAGCGCCGCGCTGATAGATCGCATCAACGACGCGCGCTGCAAAGTTGTAGTCACCGCTGATGGCGGCTGGCGACGTGGGAAAGAAGTGAAACTTAAACCTGCAGTCGATGAGGCCCTGAAAGAAACTCCGTCGGTGAGTTCCTGCATAGTGGTCCGCCGCACTGGAATGCCCATCCAGATGCAAACCGGTCGCGATCACTGGTGGCACGAACTGATGACAATCGCAGGTGCGGAGTGCCCGCCGGCGGAGTTGGACAGTGAACATCCGCTTTACATTCTCTACACTTCAGGAACGACTGGAAAGCCAAAGGGCATTCTGCATACGACTGCGGGCTACCTGCTGCAGGCGCACCTAACCACGAAGTGGATCTTCGATCTCAAGGATGAAGATATTTACTGGTGCACGGCTGATATCGGCTGGGTAACAGGCCACAGTTATGTCGTATACGGTCCGCTCTCAAATGGCGCTACCGTCTTAATGTATGAAGGCGCGCCAAACCATCCCGAGCCGGATCGTTTCTGGGACATCATCGAGCGTCACCGCGTCAACATCTTTTACACCGCGCCTACAGCCATTCGCGCGTTTATCAAGTGGGGCGAGCAGTGGGCACTTAAGCACGATCTCTCGAGCTTGCGTTTGCTCGGCACGGTTGGCGAGCCCATAAATCCGGAAGCGTGGATGTGGTATCACAAAACCATCGGCCGCGACGCTTGTCCGATAGTCGATACGTGGTGGCAGACCGAAACTGGCGCCATCATGATCTCGCCCATTCCGGGCGCAACGCCAACCAAACCCGGCTCCGCGACCAAACCGTTCCCAGGTATTGAAGCCGATGTAATGACGCGCGACGGAAAACCGGTCGGCGCAAATCAGGGTGGTTATCTCGTGATCAAACGCCCGTGGCCGTCCATGCTGCGAACAATTTGGGGTGACGACGAACGTTATCGCGAACAGTATTGGTCGCAGATCGAAAATATCTACTTTGCAGGAGACGGCGCACGGCGTGATGAAGATGGCTATTTTTGGATCATGGGCCGCATCGACGACGTCATAAACGTCAGCGGTCACCGGCTCGGGACGGCCGAGGTTGAGAGCGCGCTGGTATCTCACGAAGCTGTAGCCGAAGCTGCCGTGGTTGCGCGGCCGGATGATTTGAAAGGATCTGCGATAGTTGCGTTTGTAACGCTTGAGGGAACGCACGTCCCTTCGCCGGAATTGAATGCGGAGTTGCGCGCTCATGTGACCAAAGAGATTGGAGCGCTGGCGCGTCCGGACGAAATACGGTTCAGCGATATGCTGCCCAAGACGCGCTCTGGAAAGATCATGCGCCGCCTGTTGCGGGAGATTGCCACCAGCGGAACCGTCGTTGGGGATGTTACGACGCTCGAAGACTTTTCCGTTTTGGAAAAGCTGAGAACGGAAGAAGAATAGTTTCAAGTTCCGAGTTCCGAGTTTCGTCCAGTTTGAAAGATAGTAACGCGAAGCTTCCGAACTTGAAGCGAGTAGACGCTAATTGCAGAACTGGAGCGGTAGCGACCGGATGCCGCCACCCAACATTTATGCCGGCGACTTTCTTTGGACGAAATCGACATTCGTAGGTTGAGCGCAGGATCCGGTCGCTACATCCCGGTTCTGCAATATCTCGCCTGCGTTCTACGGCACGAATATCAACAAGGAAACCGATCCACGTGATACTTCTAACTTGGAACTAGGAACTCGAAACTGGTTGTTATAGACTACGTTCCCTCTCGCCCGACAAGGAGTTTGCAATATGGCCCGCCACATGGAAATCGAAATTCGGTCAGGTCCGCGCTATTTAGTAGCCTTCGAAGTGCGCGCTGAATGGGACGAGCCGGGCGGCGCGCACATTCTGTCTGAAGGCATCACTGAAAACGTAGGTCCCGAAGGTACCCTGGTTCACTTGCCAAAGAGGTTGCCTGACGTTGGCAGTCGAGTGCGGCTCGAGGTGCACGGTGAAGATGGACACACCCTGCAGGTAGTCGCTGAGGTATTGCGCATCGAGCGCAATCCTGGCCACCCACTTGCCGCCTTACAACTGCTTGGCGAAACGGATGAATGGAAGGGTTTGATTTGGGAACCGGCCGCACCCCGCGTCGCGCCGCCCCCGCCATCCTCAACAGAAGAAGACGACGAAGACGATGAAGAGGAATATGAGTTGGCAAACTGAAAGGAGCCTGTGATGACCCCTGGCGTCACCCTGCCCGATCATGAGCGACGCAAGTTTCCCCGTTACTATGTTAATGCCCGGCTCACACTGGCTATCGAAGATGAAAGTTTGCGGGAGTCGATCGGACTGGGCGAGCCATCCGACATTAGTCTGGGCGGCCTGCGAGTCGTCAACCTGCCGGCCTGTCCAAACGTAAGAGTTGGCGACCGGCTGGGACTCCTGCTGGTAGACCAGGAAGATGCTTTGTCGCTGCATGGCGAGGTCGTACATCATGCCACCCCCGATACCTTTGGCGTTGAATTTCGCAGCATTACCGATGCGGACCAGATAGCTGTCGGCGGCATCATTCGCCGGCTCTACAACTAGCTTCAGCCAACGAATAGTGTCCAAACAAGAGAACAAAGAAATCGCTCGCACGGCATCAAAGGCAGCGGTAGAAGCGTCCTGGTTCCAGACGCGCCTGGTTCTGCGCGTCATCGTCATTGCGCTACTTACTTATTATCTTTTTGAGACCGCGCGCTGGATAATGGTAAAGCTGACCGGCGTTATCCTGCTCTTGATCCTCGCGATATTCTTCGCCTACCTGGTTGCACCATTGGTCGAATTTCTCTGCCGACCCATTCATATTTCCGGTCGCAAGTTCGCCACTCCCCGCCCCCTGGCAATCATCCTTTCTTACTTGATCATCGTGGCCGTAGTTGTCCTCGGTATCTACCTGCTGGCACCGCGACTGGGGAGCCAGTTTCCGGAATTCGCCGCACAGGCGCGGGACTATTGGACTTCCGTCGGCGTGAAGACGCAGGCTTGGGTCGAATACTTCCGCTCGCATCAAATGCCCGGCCGAATACTCGACGCTATCAACGGGGCCATCCCGACACTGATCGAAAAAGTTAGTCAAACTGCCAGCGAGGTGCTCTTAAACATGGGCGGCTGGCTCGCGTACATTCCCTGGCTGGTTCTGATTCCGGTGCTGAGTTTCTTTCTGCTCAAAGACGTGGACACATTTCGCCGCTCTGCCCTGCAAATGCTGCCGCGTGGACGCTGGCGCTGGCGCGGAGACGAATTTTTTCAGGACATCAACAGCACCCTCGCCTCTTATATTCGCGCACAACTGATGGCCTGCCTTTTTGTCGGCCTGGTTTGCACGATTGGTTTTAGTGTTTTGCGTGTTCCCAATCCGCTCGCGTTGGGGGTTATTGCCGGAGTTTTTGAGTTCGTTCCTCTCGTTGGACCGCTGCTGGTCGCGGTGGTGGCAGCGGCAGCGGCTGTCCTTCACGGCGGCGGCTTTCTGGCTTTCCTCGTGCTGGCGTTCCTGCTCGTGCTGCGCATCGTCGAGGACTACATCGTCTATCCCCGTTTGATCGGCCAGGGAATACATCTGCATCCGCTCGCGGTGATCGTAGCCATACTCGCGGGCGCGGAGTTGGCTGGGGTGGCGGGAATTTTTCTCGCGATTCCAGTAGTGGCGATTCTGACGGTGAGCTATCGCCATTGGCTCGAGCATCGAGGTAGTGAAGGTCTCGCGGATCTACTTGAACCAACTCCACCCGCGGCTATAACAACAAAAGATCTTCCCACGGATAAAGATCGCATAGTTGCTCACCCCGACGTCGATACCACGCCCGAAGAAATGGCCCGAGAGCGACCTGATCTCACTACGGGCGAACTGAAGATGCCGGTAGAGGATTAGGATGGTTTACGCGCACCCCGCGATCGTCGAGCAGTTCCCATTGACAATCAAAACAGCAGCCCCGACTCATATCGGACAGCATTCAAGGGGTTGATTTGGAAGTTTCGATGATTCAACCATTTTTCATGTTCGTATTCATTTTTGTAACTATTGCTGCACCCCCAGTAGTCATTTCGCCTTACTCAATCCAAGCACAGTCATCGCCACAGGTAACACCTTCTCCCGAAGAAAAAAGATCTGTAGATAGTGAACAAAGCTCAATCGATTATTGGGACAAAGTTTTTGGTATCTTTGCGAAGCTTTTTCAAATTGTTGCCATTGGCGGCGGGGGGTTCTGGGCTTATTACAAGTTTATAAAGGGTCGCGTTTATCGACCGCGTCTCACGTTGAGCCTGCACGCCAACAGTCTGGTAATCTCAGAGCAGAATCTATTGTTAGTATCTTTAACGATCGAGAATGTGGGTTTATCCGTCGTGCAGCTACAAAAACACAGCATGCTAGTTCGTGTTCTCTTACCTGAAGTTGGCAAGGCTGGATCCAAAGCTCGAAAAATAAAGGGCAACCCTATTGGAACCTTTAGAGTATTTCAACACCACGCGTTGATAGAATCTAGCGAGAAGATTGCAGATGAGCTGACCTTGAGCATTCCCTCATCACAACCAGAGGCGCTTATAGTGCAGTTTCGCGTAGTAGGATGGATGAAAAGCTTGTTTAGAAAGAGGACTCTCGAGTGGTGGTCATGCGAAATTGTCGAACCTCGTATCCCCGGTGTGATAGGATCGAGACAAACGCAGAAAGGGAAAATGGAACCAGCCACAGAAACACCGGAGAGAAAGCAATGAGCGAACGAAGAGATAACCCTTTTGATCGTCCTTATACCCCGTCTCCTTATGATCGCGATGACGTAGAGACCAGGCAACAACCTTATGATCCAGCAACGGAAGACGTCTATCAACAAGAAATTGAAGAAACTGAGAATGCCGACGACAGTGATTAGATAGTCTTACGTCGACTGGCTGCGGGTCTCCATCAACTCAATGAAACGAGTGAAGTGATGCGCGGCGTCGTGCGGGCCGGGTGCGGCTTCCGGATGATATTGAACTGAGATTATCGGCAACGTCTTGTGACGCATGCCCTCTACGCAGCGATCATTGAGATTCAAGTGCGTTATCTCCACGTCAACCGGAAGACTATCTGCCTTGACGGCGAAACCATGATTATGTGAGGTGATCTCCACGCCGCCTTCCTGCATATCCTTCACCGGCTGATTTCCGCCACGATGTCCGAAGACGAGTTTGAAAGTTGTGCCGCCAAAAGCCCGGCCGAGTAGTTGATGTCCAAAACAGATTCCGAAAGTAGGCATACTTGAACTAACCAACTCCTTGATCTGTTCGACTTCTCTATTCATCGAGGCCGGATCCCCCGGACCGTTGGAAAGAAAAACTCCGTCAGGCTGCATCGCAATCACAGCCGCAGCCGCGGTGGAGGCTGGCACAACTGTTATCCGGCAACCAAGGCGGGCGAGTTCACGTAGCGAATTTCGCTTCACGCCAAAGTCGTAACACACCACGTGAAAACGCTCGTTACCTTCCGGCGCGACTTCATAAGCCTCTTTGGTGGTGACGACGCTGGCCAGCTCACGATTCTCCATCGAGGGAGACTGGCGTGCCTTATCGATCATGCTCTCTTCATTCAGATCGATTGTGGAGATGCAGGCGCGCATTGCGCCCTTGTCGCGAATGTGCCGCACCAGCGCGCGCGTGTCGACGCCTTCAATCGCCACGACATTCCAGCGCTTCAGATAGGAGTCGAGCGTCTCCTGAGCGCGCCAGCTGGAGGCCATCCTGGCCGCCTCGCGCACCACAAAACCTTCAACCCAAGGCCGCGAAGACTCTTCGTCTTCACTGTTGACCCCGTAATTCCCGATTAGCGGATAGGTCATGCAGACGATCTGACCGGCGTAGGAAGGATCGGTAAGCACTTCCTGGTAACCCGTCATCGAGGTATTGAAGACCATTTCGCCGGTGCTCTCGCCTTCCGCAGCCCATGAGCGACCACGGAAGACGCGGCCGTCTTCGAGTGCAAGTATCGCGCAGTTCTGGTTTCGCATAGTTCGAGTAGTCAGTAAACAGTAGTCAGTAGGCAGTAGTCAAACAAAGGTTGCGGCTCTAATGGAGCGAGAGTAGCTATCCAGCATTTTGCCTATTTCTTCCAAAGCTACGATGAGAAGACTAGAGTCTCCGTAGCGCAGATCTCGAGCAAGAATCAGATAGTAACGACATTCCTCCAGAGAGCCTTGCGCAATGTTATAGAAGCGAATCTTGTCAGCCAGACCTCGCTTCTTGAAACCTTCGGCAAAGTTTGCGTGAACTGATACTGCGGCACGCCTCAACTGAGAAGTCAGCCCAAATAGTTCGTGTTTAGGAAAACCCTCTGTGAACTTGTAAATCTCCAGCACCCAATGGGCCTTACGCCAAACCTCCACATCCTCAAATGTTCTCGATTTCATAGCTCGCTGGAAGCGGAGTCCGAGGGTGGCAGACCAACCGAATTTTAGCGGGATTGAAGGGGTGACCAGAGATTATCTACAGTCTACTGCCTACTGACTACTGACTACTCTTAATAAACTGTTGCGCTTCGTTCAGCCAGCGCTTGTCTGCGCGGTACTTGTAGGCCGGCGCGGTCTTGACCGCTTCGATGCAGGCTTGCATCGAGCTGGCCGCTTCCCGACGATGTCCGAGTCCGGCATGCGCCCGACCCATCAGATATAACGCTTCCGGATCGGAAGGTCGCTGTTCGAGGAACCGTTCGAGGGCGTCGCGGGCGTCGTCAAACTGGCCAGCCGCCAGGTAAGTCGCACCTACTTCACGCCAGATCTCGTGCTGGCTGTGTGCCTGATCGCGCGCCACAACCTGTTCAAAATTCTTAACCGCGTCGGCGAACCGTTCCTGCTGCCGGGCGATGCGCCCAAGCTGGTAGTGTGCATCGATCTCGTCTTCGTCGATTTGTATGGCGCGTTCAAAGCGCTCGCGTGCGGCCTCAAGCTCGCCTCGTTGTTGATGGATTAGTCCCAGATTGTAGTGGGCCGAAGCATCCGCCGGATTTAGCGTGGCCGCTTCCAGGTTTTGTTTGAACGACTCACGCGCGCGTTGCGTACGCAAGACTCCGCTGATGTATCCGCGTATCAGCATGAAGACAATCAAAAACAAAAATGGCGAAGCTAATATCGGACGAAGCAGCAGGGTCCACAAGGGCATCAAGAATAACGCCAGCAACAATCCGATCAGGGAAATCGCTACGGCGCGAATTCCAGATACGCGGAAAACTTCACGCACGCCGAATACTACCGCAACTGTGAAGATTAGAAGCTTGATCGACCGAAAAAGGCCGGCGGCCACCAACGCCGGATCGTTGAGCGCGATACGCAGTTGTTCCCTTAGTTCTGGAGGCACTCGACTCCAGTTTTCGACTTGAGGAGCTGACTGAATTGATTGAGCGACATAAGCAGCCTGAATGCCCCCGAAGTGGAAAAAGATCGAGACCAGCACCGTCAACAAGTTTGCCATCACCAACGCGTAAAGAAGTGTTGACGCCAGTGATGTGTACTCCTGTTGCAACAACAGGCCAAGACGACCACGGCGCTCAAAAATGTTGGCAACAAAGGCGATGAGCGGGACTAGTACGATGCCGATCAACAACAGTGAAAGGCTGGACTGAAAAAGCAATTGGAAGACTGCAATGGGACCACGAACAATGATGCTGCTATTTCCGGTGAGCAGCAGAGTAGCGATGACGTAAAGGAGTTGACTAACGAGGGCCATAAGCCCGATAGACGCCAGCGGCGCTCGATCGCGCACTTCTCGCAAGCCGCGCCCCGGCGCGTAAAAGATCATTAAGAGGAGCCGTGGCCAGTCGAGCGTTTTCAAATCAAGTTCTCAGGGGCTGTTTATCAGTTGTTACTCAGTATTCGGCATTTCCTGCACCGGCTGGTAGCCCGAAGGTGGCGGCGGCGCCGGCGCCAGGTCTTCATGGTGGATCACGCTGGCGGCGCTCGGTGGCCAATAGCGAAGCAAGGCCTTGCCGTAGATGTATTTCTTTGGCACCAACCCCCAGCTTCGCGAGTCGCTGGAATTGTCGCGATTGTCGCCCATCACAAAGTAGTAGTTCAGGTTTACCTGAACCGGCCCTTGACTAGCGGATGAAGCGTTCTCACCTGGATCGAGATATTTCTCCTCGAGGACGGCGCCATTAATGTAGACGGTGCCTTCCCGCACCTCGACAGTTTCTCCCGGTAGGCCGATCACGCGCTTGATGTAGCTTTTAGACGGATCTTTGGGATACCAAAAAACGACAATGTCGCCTCGCTCAATCTTCGGCGCCCAGCGATACTCGTCATAGTAGATTAATTTGTTAACGAAGATTCGCTCGCCGTCGTGCAGTCGCGGCAGCATCGAGGTGCCTTCCACTTTCACCGGCTGCACAATAAAAACTACCACCAGCGCCGCGATCATCAGCGCAAAGACGAGATCGCGCAACAGCAGGCGGCCCTCAGCCCAAAGACTACTTCGCGAAGCGTCTTCAGGCCGGTGAATGTGAATGTCTTTGTCGTCGTTGATGTGAATTCCACCGAAAGGCGGCGGGCGACGAGTTCTGATTCCAAACATATTCAATCAATCTAAGTTTATTGCTCAAAATAATTAGCCGTACTTGCGACTTTTTCAGGTTAACTTTCGCTTTCTGGCTTGTCAAACTATCAATGAGATGCGAAGTTCCGGCCTTACGTGGCGTCTCAGAGAAAGTTTTGCGATGTCCTCGGGGAACATGCCATTCCTTGACAGTCTTCAGCGCGCCTCTCTATCATCGCTTCCTACAAGTTCGGCTCGAAAAATATCTCCCCCCTGAGATCGAACGGAGGCTGAAGCCGTGATTAAACTAGACATCATTAACCGCGTGGCAGAAAAGACCGGCGTTCCCAAGATGAAGGCAGAGCAGGCTGTTGATGCGCTCTTTCATTCGATGAAAGGAGCGCTAACCCGCGGCGAACGAATTGAATTGCGCGGCTTTGGCGTGTTCGTAGTTAAGCCTCGCAAACGAGGCGTGGGCCGGAATCCGCGTACCGGTGAAGAAGTGGCAATACCTTCGGGTAAGACAATCCGTTTCAAACCAGGCAAGGACCTGCAAGTTAGCGACGATGCCAGGATCGAAGTCGACACGGATTCCGAAGATTAACGTTCAAGTAATTAGAGGTCGGTTATTAATATCGCGAGGCTAGGGCCATGGACCGCTATTGTCCAGACTCTGGCCTCTAGTCTCGAAAAGGCATCGATGTCAGAACACGTTCAGGTAGCTCCAACGTTTGCCCCCGCGCGAGGACTTTTAACAAGACGCCAGGCTGCGGCTCCCAGCTCGCGTGAGTGGGTAAGGCACTCAGCACTCTTTCTGCTTACCTTCATCAGCACCACTTTCGCCGGAATTATGCTTGGCGCTCGAGCCTCGAACGTGCCTGAGCCAACCACCTCCGGCTGGTTGGGCTACGTTTTGTATGTTCCCGAATATTACCGCCGCCTCGTTGCCGACTTGCTCCTACAGGCGCTGGCCAATCCCAACCTGCTTAAATCCGGTCTGACTTTTTCCACTGCGCTGCTGACAATTCTGCTGGCGCATGAGATGGGTCATTACCTGGCCTGCCGCTATTACGGCGTTAGAGCCACGCTCCCTTTCTTCATCCCCGCGCCGCCACTTTTCCTGGCGGGCACGTTTGGCGCTTTCATTAAGATGAAATCGCCGATCCCCTCGCGCCGAGCGCTGTTTGACATTGGCCTGGCCGGACCGCTGGCAGGGTTTGTAGTGCTCCTGCCGGTGGCCGTAGCCGGTTTGCTGACTCTCCAAACGGGAGCGGCGCCGTCAGGCGAGGGAGCGATCATTTTTAACGACCCACTGCTGTTTCAACTAATTGCGAGGTTAGGCCGGATAAACCTGGTCGATGCGTCGACCAATTCCTTTTATATGGCCGCCTGGATTGGACTCCTGGTTACCAGTCTGAACCTGATGCCGGTGGGTCAACTCGATGGCGGTCACGGAACGTTTGCGGTCTTCGGTGTGCGCGCGCACAAGATTATTGGACGAGTCGCGTTTGTCGTAGTTGCCGTAACAGCGGTGCTGGGATTCATTTGGCATGGTAGTCCCAGTGGTTTTCTTTACACCTTGCTACTGTTGGTTATGTTGAAAGTGCGCCATCCGGCGCCTGAGACAATGGAACCGCTGGGCCGTGGGCGAACGATCGTGGCAATCGTCACCCTGATCGTTTTCGCGCTTTCCTTCGTGCCGTTTCCGCTCACGATCACGTAGAAACAAAAAAAGTCCGCCAAGCGGACGGTTGAAAGTAGCCCAGCACTTCAGTGCTGGGCTTCGGACATCGGCACAATATTAGTCCGTGAAGCGGACGGCTGACATCGTTCGGGCTCGGATCTTCAGTCGTCCGCTGAACGGACTCCTTCTCCAAGTAGCATTGCGAGCCCACCGATGAATCGGTGGGCTACTATCAATCGTGCGCTTCACGCACTGCTTACCTCGGCGGCCGGCAACAAACCCTTAATCTCACGCACCACGCGATTCACTTCATCCTGATCCGCAAGCGCAATCATGAAAAACTTGTAGCCTTCGTGGAAACAGATAACGCCGTTGGCAAACAGCCAGACGGTGCCGAGAAACGGATTCCCACCTACCAGCCAACTCACCGGCGCACCGACCACGCTTCCCGGTTGCAGTATCTGCGCAAACATCGCCGCGCCCGCCGCGCAACTAACAGCCCCGAGCAACGGCGCGCCCACATACTTAGTCATGTTGCGCGCAAACTCGACTCGCTTGCGTTCAGCTTCGTCAAGTTCCCCGTTAGCAATCAGTTCTTCCTGCTTGCGTATGTAATCGTTAAACTTTTCGCTGAGCTTTCGCGCGCCAAAGATCGGTAAGGCGGAGTGGGTTAACCAGTGGGGATGGGCGCCAAGCAACACCGCATCAAGACCCGGCAGTGCGGCGCCCATGCGGACGCCGACCACCAGGGAAAAAGAAACCAGCGCAGCCTTACCAGGATTCTCCTTGATCCATTCGCGCGCCTTCAGAATGCCCGCGGTCGCTGCCGTTGAAGCCCTCGTGATCTTGGCGCTGGTGTCATAAAAGTGCGAAGCACGATCGTAGTACGTTTTGGCATCGTCGAAGACTTCGCCGGCCGTCTTACCGGCCTGCTTGCCGACGTCGCCCGCCGCGTCCTGAATTATCTTGCCTGCCTTTTCCGCACCACGCACCGCCTCACCCGCAGCCCGCCTCGCCGTTTCGCTGAAGTCGCCATCGCTTGATAGACGCTCGGCTTCTGAGCGTAGTTTTTCGGCCCCGGACGCAATTGTTTCAGCGCCTCGTTTCGCCGCGTTGCCGGCCGCGCGCGAGCCTTCGCCTACAAGATCCGAGAGCGCAAACTTCTCGTCCAGCTCGCGCGCCTTGCGGCGAACCGTCTTCTGCCATTCTTCAATCTTTTCCTTGTAATCAGCCATAATCGAAATGCAGGACTCAGAATTCAGGAGTCAGAATAAAGGAGCCAGGAGCCATCTGCCACTAATCCTGATTTTGACTCCTGAGTCCTGAGTCCTGCTTTTCCTAATACGTCTCGAACCTTCGTTGAGTTCATCCTATCATCAGATTTCCCCCTTCAGCACCCTAAGGACCAATAGTCTTGCGCGGCCCAAATCTTCATGTTAGAGTTCGCCATTCAGTAATTGTCCGCTTACCCCGTAAACTCGCCTACTAGTCGAAGCTGAACAAGAACTGAAGAAGTTTCCGGCCTCGGGCCGTTCATCAAGGTTTCCTTACATTTCCAGACACTTAACGCGTTCGTTGCAGCCAGGAGGGAAGTAATACCCACGCATCCTTTTTAATCTGACCGTATTTAGTTCAACCTTCGCTGACGATGAGAACCCCCATGAATGACACCGATAACAAACCCAAAGCAGCGCGCCGCGCCCAGGACTTGACCGCCACCGACCGAGCCACAATTGTGCGACAGCTCGAGTTTGGTGCGAGCCTCGGCGACCAAACTGTTTCCCAATTTGCGGAAAGCTCGGTGGTGCTGGACGTGCGCCGCCGCCGTTTTGTCTACCGCGCCGGCGACCAGGCTGACGCCTTGTATGCGATCGTGCGCGGGCGCATCAAGCTGTGCCGCATCGAGCCGCAAACTGATCGCGAAGCGGTCATTGATATTCTCCCCGAGGGTGCCCTCTTCGGCGAATCCGCGCTTTACTCCAAAGCCGGCCGCCGCCAAAACTGCGCGGTCGCCTATGAGAGTTGCACGCTGCTTAAGATTCCTTCTGACCAGTTCAGGATCGGCATGGCGGCGGAGCCATTGCTTCACGAATACACCTTTCAGCTGATCGGTGATCGACTCGAGCACGCTGAACAACGCCTCGCTGATTTTTCTCTTAACGCGATTCCGGCCCGGCTCGACAGATTGCTCGCAGATTTTTCCGACCGCTATGGCGTGCGTGAATCAACGGGCGTCCTGATCGATATCCCCTTACCGCACCGGGAAATCGCCTCCATCGTAGGCTCCACGCGCGAGAGCGTTACTGTTCGCTTGAACGCAATGCGCCGTGAAGGTACGATCGAGTTTGTTAATCGACGGATTCTGGTGAAGCGCCCGGAAGGGCTGTTGCACACGATTACCGAAGTCACCGTAACCAGCTAATTCTTTAGTTCGATGAGAAAGTGTCCAACCTGCAATCGACAGGTCGACTGGCAAGACAATCCCTTTCGCCCGTTTTGTTCGGAGCGCTGCAAGCTGCTCGATCTGGGCAAGTGGGTTAGCGAGGAATATCGCGTGCCGGGGAAACCTGTTCCCGATGAGAATTACGGCGAAGACGACGCAGAGCACTCTGGCTTAGGGGACATAGTGGACTTAAGCCTGCCCAATCAATGACTATCCGCAGATTACACCGATCGGCCACAGACGTTAGAACGAGTGTTAGCTCACCCTACTTTTCTAACTAGATCCTTCTTGCTTTTGAATCTGTGAAATCTGCGGATAGTCTTTTGGTGCGCGGCTGAAGCTTGAACTCTGAACTACGGCCAGGTTTAGACTGCGAGGATCGCCAGCTTGTTCTTGTTGGCCAGAGCTATCATCTCGTCCCGGTCAAACATCAGGGTCTTTCCCGCACTAATGCACAGGCAGGTCGCTCCGGCAGCAATCATAGTTTCGATTGTTGGCACGCCGATGACGGGCACATCAAACCTCATGTCCTGATCCGGCTTTGAAAGCTTCAACACGGTCAGGGCACCACTGCTCAGTCGCAGGCGCTTTCGGCGTCCTCCACCCAGCAGCTCACCGGCACGCCGGATTGTTTCGTCAGTGCCTTCCATTGCCTCAATCGCCACGCAAGCCTTGCCGCGAACAACGATCGTTTGTCCCAAATCAAGTCGGGCCATTTCGCGCGCGATCTCCAGGCCGTATTCAACATCAGCACGCTCGGCGGCGTTGGGTTTGCGATTCGTCAGATTTCCGGGACTCGGTAGATAGTCCTGAAGAAAACAGGTTGAGTCGATCAAATCGATGCCTTCGCTGGCAAGTTCCGCCGCCACGGCCCCAATCAATGAGTTAGTGTTGCGGCGCGGCAGCTTCAGCAACATTCTCAACATTCGCGCATCAGGCACAGCTCGACTAAATATCTGCACATGCTTTACCTGGCCGGCCATGATTGCCTTTTCGACGCCTTCGCCCTTGAAGAAGTTAATCATCTTGCCCAGCTGGCCAATGCCAACCCAGGTTAGACGTTCAACTTCATCCTCGATGCTCGGATCCGTTTCTTCACGAATGGCCGCGACAGAAAGCGCGACGCCCGCGCGCCGGGCCCCTGCTACAACCATAAAGGGAAAGCGACCGTTGCCTGCGATTAGACCGTAGCGCATGTTGAAAGGTAGTCAAAAGTCCAGGGTCCAATGTCCAACGTCTGTTTAATTGACTTGGAATTTGGGCCTTGGACTTTGGACTTTGAACTATTCATCCTTACTTGGTGACGCCTCGGCTTGAGCACCGAATAAACTCGACCAGTTGTTCAACTTCTGCGGAGTCTCTAATTTCTTCCGCGATCTTTTCCAGCGCCTGGGAGGTGTTTAGTTTGGACGAGAGCAGCAGATGGAAGGCTCGATGGAGCGAATGAATTACCGCAGTCGAATAACCGCGACGCTTCATGCCGGTGGTGTTCAACCCATAGCAGCTCGCATGATTACCAACCGTTAACGCAAATGGCAGCGCGTCTTTCACTACAACCGAGTAGCCGCCGATGTATGCTTCTCTGCCGACGCGACAGAATTGATGCACGCCTGAATAGGCCCCGACGTTCGCGTTATCTTCGATGATGACGTGGCCGGCAAGCGTAGCGGCGTTGGCCATGATTACGCCATTTCCAAGTATGCAATCGTGCGCCACGTGGGCCTGGGCCATCAGCAAACAGTCGTCGCCAATCTGCGTTAGCATCCCTCCGCCGACAGTGCCGCGATGGATTGTCACAAACTCTCTGATGTGATTTCTTCGGCCTATGCGCGTTTCAGAAGGCTCGCCCGCGTACTTCAGATCCTGCGGCGGCAAGCCGATGGAAACGAACGGAAACACACGCGTTTCCTCGCCAATCACAGTACGGCCATCAATTACCACGTGCGACTCCAGCCGCACGCCGTCTTTCAACTCAACCTCATCGCCGACAATTGAGAAAGGCCCCACCTGACAGCCACTCCCAATCCGGGCATTCGGGCTGACGACGGCAGTAGGGTGAACGTTAGTTGGTGTGATGGCTACAGACATGCAAATCGTTTTGTGGAAAAGGCAGAACCGAGCGAGAAAACAGAAGGGATTGGCCCTACTGTATTCCTAATTCCTGTCCCTTACCCTGTTCCCCTTTGTTCAGACCGCTGATCCGCGATCTGCGATGATGCTCATGATGTCGGCATCCGCAACCAGCTGGCCGTCTACTTTAGCTTCCCCACGCATCCGCTGCACACGCGATCCGATACGCAACGCGGTGACCTCCAGCGTCAGCGTGTCCCCAGGCACGACCGGTTTGCGAAAGCGTGCTTCTCGGATGCCGGTAAACAGGACCAGTTTCGAATCGCGGTCTTCAATTTCCCGCAGGGCCAGCACTGCTCCCACCTGCGCCAGCGCTTCGACCACCAGCACACCGGGCATAACCGGCGCGCCGGGAAAGTGACCCTGAAAAAAAGGCTCGTTGATGCTGACCTGTTTGATGCCGACGATTCGTTCGCGCGGTACCAGCTCGATGATTCGATCAACGAGCAGAAAAGGAAAACGGTGCGGCAGAAGCTCCTGGATTGCCTGGGAATCGAGAATAGTATCCATGGTGGAATAAAGAGACGCGGGAAGCAGCATAGACTTGCCGCACACCCGCGTCTTTTGACTGAGAAATTCTCCAGCTGGAAGTTACGGTGCCGGGGTCGTCACTGCCGCAGTCGCCGGATTCTTGCTGTTGAAGTCGTTGATGAAAGCACGCGTGATATCCAGGGTGTCCGCTGCGTAAACCAGCGGCACCTGGCTGCCGTCGATGATCACGTTTATGTTGTTCGCCTTGGCGTAAATTTCCAACGCCTTGCCGATATCATCCTGCAATGGCGTGAACATTTCCTTGCGGCGCCGATCGTAAGCAACCTGAGCGTCTTCACCTTTGCGCTGGAAGTCCTTCTTCATCTGATCCAATTGATCTTGTTTGGTTTGCAGCGTTCGCGGATCAGCCACCGAGGCGGTCTTGGTGATGTCGTCACTAAGAGCCTGAATTTTCTGTTGCAGCCCCTGCAATTCCGTCTGACGCGGTTGGAATTCGCGATTCAAATTGGTCACCACCACGCCGAACCGCGCGATGCCGGTCTTGGCATCGAGAAATGCGTCTGAGTAGATCAGGGCGATCTTACTTGCCGGCACGTTAACCGGTCCCTGCGCAGGGGCAGCTGCTGCCGGCTTTTGCTGTGCCAGCACAGGAGAAACGGCCACGGCCAGAACAAAGGCAAAGGCGATTATTAAACGATCTATCTTCATAGCTTCTTGTATTGCTCCTTCAAAATAAGGTGGCGGCTGGTCAACTCAGTTAGTTGTTCAGACCACCACAGTGGTTGGCTCTAAGTGATCAAAAGGTGCGCCCGACGCTGAAACGAAAGACTCTCTTTTTCTCATTAAAGATGAAAGGAAATCCATTGATAAACTGATCTTTCCTAGCTTTAGGATTATACGCAAGGATCAGGCGAAAAGGCACGTTGATGACCGGTACCTGTACTCTGACTTCCATCCCCAGGCTCGCCCGATAATCTCCAAACTTGGAGAATAGGCTCTGCGATAAGCGAACAGCAGTGTTGGTTTGTGCCTGTCCGCGCAGAAATACCTCCTGAAACCCAAAAGGAAGGCCGGTAAAGGGATCGAATCCGGTCAGGTTAATGGCGTTATCGACCTCCGCCGTTGTTGCCAGTCGATTAGTCCGCATCACCAGGCCCGGATTTAAGGTGGTAATACCTACCATGGCCAGACTGGTATCCGCGTTGCAGCCTGCTATCGCAGACAGATTTGCGGCGGCAACCCCGAGTGGCGACCTTGGGCACGGAATGGATCCGACTGTGGCAAGGAAAGGCTGATCATCAAGAAAATTGCTTTGGAAGAACTGATCACTCTTGCTTCGCAGATTGAAGGCTGTGCCAATATCTGCGAAACCTGCCAGCTGGACGGTGTTTCCCACGACCGGGATTCGATACTCAAAATTTCCGAGCACCTGCGTGTCGGCGCCAATAGGAGTAAACGAATTTGAGATCCGCACTGAATTCGAGCCGCTTAAGCCGGTAAAGGTACCTAAAGCAGTTGTGTTCGCCGGCAATCCGGTAATTGGGTCAGGAGTTCCGGTCGGATTGGCGGCAACTACCACGTCTTTGGTGGTGATAAATGTATCCAGCGGAGCCAGCGGCGTGATCGAGCGAACGTTGTAACCGCGGATTGTAAACTCATCGCCGAGGAAATAACGCTCGAAGATCGGGATGCCATCTACGAAGGCCAGAGAATTTGAACTGTTTACTTTGGCTGTGGTGGCAAAACTCCCAACCGTGCCGGCGATGATGCGGAAACCAAAGACCTCTGGATGTTCCGATTTCTTGCGGCGCATCGGGCGAAACTGCGTGTAAGAAATCGTCGGCTGATAAGTGCGAACATCACCGCCCAAGCCGGCCAGCGCGATCTGCACTGAAAGCTCTCGGCCTGAAGTCGGATCTACGCTCGCATTACGAGTGTCGTAAGCAAAACTCAACGTTCCCCGGCTGGTGATAATGTTTGGCTGGCAGTAGATGACCGGAATGAATTGGGGATTGCCCGAAACTGAAGTGCTGCCTCCGGTACCACAAGTGCTTCCCTGGTTGACTGCAGGATCCTTGACGCTCGAAGTTGAAAACTGATACGAAGCGCCGACGCGGGAAAACTGGGTGAAGCGTCGCTTGCGATAAAACTCGGAGAGCGGCGCGCTTGCAAAAACAGAGCCGCCGTATGACGTACGCGTGAAGAGGTTCTCCTCGCTGACATTCAAGAAGTCGATCTGCGAGCCGGAAAGGCCCTGCCGCGCGTCGAGATTTTGAGAAAGAAAGGTTCCTTCACCAAAAAACTTCTGTGTATAGCCAAATAGCGAAAAGCCCGCTGTTATCGGACGGTTCTTCAAATAAGGCTCGGTAAAGGAGAACTGAACGTATTTCTGACGATTACCTGCCGACATATTAAGCGAGAGGATTTCACCACGACCCAAAAGATTATTCGTCGAATACTCAAGTCCGAAGAATGATCCGCCGATGCCGGAAAGACCGCCGTTGAATGAAATCTGTTGCCGACCGCGTTCCGACACTTTCAAATTCAAATCAACGGTGGCCTCTTCTTCGTTAGTCCTGAAATCAGCATCTTTGTCTTTGTCGATAGGTTCGAAGTAACCAAGCTGATTGAGCTTGATGATCGAGTATTCCCAGGCAGACTGATTATAGATGTCTCCTTCATTCAGCAACACTTCACGGCGCAGGACGTTATCGCGTGTAAACGTGTTACCGATGAACTCCAGGCGGCGTAGGGAAAACTGCTTGCCTTCCTCGATGGTGATCACGAAATCGACAATGCCTTCGTCAGGTTTGGCGGGATTGTCTTTGAAGGTCGGCGTCGGTTCAGCCGTGTATTCGATGAAACCCTGCTGGCCGTAATATTTCTTCAGATTCTCAAACAAGGCTTTGCCAATCTTCTCGCCGTTTGCGATGTCGCCTTTGTTCAAGCCAATGACGGCTTTAATCGTTTCCTCGGAATAGATTGAATTCCCCTCGATCTTCATCTCGCCGATCCGGTAGACGCGGCCTTCGATGATCGGAACTGCGACGCGGAGTCCTTCATCAGTCGAGGAAAGAAACGGCAGCGGCAGAATTGGAAATCCCGTACGGCGGGGACCGACGCTCGTAACTCTCGGCTCCCCGTGACGCGCTTGAAGGTAACCTTTTGAGCGCATGTAGTTGTCGACCTTGCGCAGATCAAACTCCAACTTTTCGCGATCCAGGATGTCCAGGCCCTTGAAGCGGGTGATTAGCCCGGCTTCTCTTACATACTTCATTTGGCTGCGAAGTTTGCCATCGCTGAAGACCTGGTTGCCCTCAAATTGAATCTCAACCACGCGTACGCGCTCGCCTTCGTTAATCAGAAAGGTAAGCGCTGTCGAGGTGGCCGAGACTTCGTCAGTCCTTTGGGTTACGGTCGCGTTTGGATGGCCCTTCGCGGCAAGTAGTTCCTTCAGAACGCGGATCGCGTTGCGGGCTTTGACGGGATCGTAAATGCTTTCTTTGGATACCCCGACGCGCCTTTCGCGAAAGGTTTTGAGCACATCTGACTCAGGAACGCTCTTCAGACCCTCAAACTGCAGATCACGAATGATCGGCAGCTCTTTGACCTCGAATACGACATTCACGCCACCGCGGGCCCCTTCTTCCGTATACACGCGCGTGGCGGTCTTATCAAAGAATCCCAGGGCAAGGATTGCCTGCAGGTCACGCTCGACTTGTTGTTGATTGAAGGGATCACCGGGCCGGGTCTGAACATAGTAAAGAATGTCGTCCTTTCTCAGACGGCGATTGTTCAAAACGTCTACTGATTCAACCAGACGTTGGCCCTGCTGTTGCGCGTCAACTCTTCGCGGTACAGAGATAGAGTGCAGCAGGACTAATCCGCTCACAAATATGAGCAAAAGCCCGCGATATAAGTGCATAAGCGCCTTTTCCCTCAGAGGTTCTTACCGGATCTCTTACACTTCAGGGGAGCGAAAAACGGGTTATAAATTATCTTTTCGAAAATAAAGGTAAAACCAACTACTGGTAGAGCTTTCCCGCGAACTTAACGACTTTGGAACGCTTTGATTCCGAAGGGCGAGGTTCTCGTTGCCAAGACCCCACAAACCTTATCCAGCAAAGTCGCGCATTATACCGAACGGACCCCTCAAAAGTAAAAAGGCAAAGGAAAACAGGGCCAATAGGATGACCGCCCGTTCTTGCCTCTGCCCTTGTTTTCTCCACCTGGTTTCAAGACTCAGGCGTAGCAAATGGATGCCCTTAATGTATCAGAATTGCGTCGTCGGGTGCTTCAATGCCGATGGTGCGGTAGTTGAGATCGTCTCCGTCAAGAAACATTTCAATTAACGATGCATCTCCCAGGTGTCCCTGAATGAGTGCCTCGGAAAGGGGATCTTCAACATACTTTTGCAGCGCCCGACGCAGGGGTCGAGCCCCGTAAGAACGATCGGCACAAGTCTTCTGCACAATCCACTTCTTTGCCTCTTCAGTCAGCCTGACTTCAAAACCGTGCCGTAACATCGTCTTGTTAATCTGATCAACCTGGAGCTGAATAACGGCCAGCAGTTCATGGTTGAGCAGTTCGTCGAAAATAATTATCTCATCAAGACGGTTAATGAACTCGGGATTGAAAGTCTGTCGCACTGCCGACATCACCATCTCTTCCATTTTCTCTCGCGAAGCATCGTTCGTACCCTGAAATCCCATCGTGGCTTTCTTTTGAATAAAGCGCGCCCCGATGTTGGAAGTCATGATGATGATCGCATTTTTGAAATCGACGGTATTGCCGATAGCGTCCGTCAAAATCCCGTCTTCAAAAACCTGAAGCAGAACATTGAAGATGTCGGGGTGTGCCTTTTCGATTTCATCGAACAGCAAAACTGAGTAAGGCGAGCGTTTGATTCGTTCGGTCAGCTGGCCACCCTCTTCATGGCCCACGTATCCCGGCGGAGATCCAATCAATTTGGACACCGAATGCTTCTCCATGAACTCCGACATGTCGAAACGAATCATGGAACGCTCACTGCCAAACAGAACCTGGGCCAACGAGCGCGCGACTTCAGTTTTACCTACTCCGGTCGGCCCGAGGAAAAGGAAGGAGCCCACCGGCCGCAACGGATTCTTCAAACCGGCGCGCGATCGGCGAATGGCTCGTGCCAGTGCCGAGATGGCGGGTCGCTGGGAAACTACCCGCTCATGAAGCTCAAGCTCGATTCGCAGAAGTTTCTGCGTCTCGCCTTCTTTCAGAGACGTCACGGGAATACCAGTCCAGCGGGCGATTACTTCTTCAATGTCATCGCAGGTAACTTCGGCGGAGACGAGCGCGTCCTCATCTCGCTCGTCAACACCTAAACCAGCGCTGAGGCCAGGCTCTTGCGACCACTCGCTGATCTGGCTCCAGTCTGAAAGGTTGCCCTGTTCACGCCGAACGCGCAGCTTTACTCGCGCTCCTGCTTCGTCGATCACATCGATCGCTTTGTCCGGTAAAAATCGGTCGGGAATGTAGCGGTGCGACTGATAAACAGCCGCCTCTAAGGCTTCGTCGGTGTAGCGCACCTGATGGAAACTCTCATAACGCTCGCGAACTCCGTCAAGAATCTCGACGGCTTCTTCTTCTGTCGGTGGCGGCACTTTTACCGCCTGGAAACGACGCTCAAGCGAACGATCTTTCTCAATCGACTTGCGAAACTCGCCTGGCGTGGTGGCGCCAATACATTGAAGCTCTCCGCGCGACAGAGCCGGCTTCAAAATATTTGCGGCGTCAAGTGAACCCTCAGCCGAACCGGCGCCGACCAGCGTATGAAGCTCGTCGATAAAGACGATGTACTGCGGGTTCTCGACCAGCTCACGCATGATCTGTTTCAGACGCTCTTCAAACTGTCCGCGATATTTCGTTCCCGCAACTATTAACGAAAGGTCGAGCGACAGGATGCGTTTGTTCTCGAGAAATGAAGGCACTTCACCGCGAACTATTCTTTGCGCGAGCCCTTCGACGATCGCGGTCTTACCAACGCCCGGTTCGCCAATCAGCACCGGATTATTCTTCGTGCGCCGGCAAAGTATCTGCACCACTCTTTCAATCTCAGCTTCCCGGCCAATTAGCGGATCGAGTTTGTCGTTGGCCGCATCCTCTGTCAGGTCGCGAGAAAACTCGACCAGGTGCGGCGTGTCTTTTTTCTGCGAGCTGCGCGAATCCGCACCGGACTGTCGCGCGATCTCGTCGCGCACCGCGTTGAGTCGCAGTCCGCGTTCGTAAAGAATCTCGGCGGCCATCGAACGGTCTTCGCGAAGCAAACCGAGCAGCAGATGTTCAGTGCCAATATGGCGGTGCTGGAGGCGATCGCTTTCTTCGTGAGCGTAGGCGAGCACTCGCTTTGTTTCCGGCGCCAGTGGTAGCTCAACCGAGGTGGAAATCTTTTCGCGCAGCAGGGTGCGTCCCTCGATTTCCTTGCGAATTGACTCGATCGAAACCTGGGCGCGCGGAAAAAAACGTCCGGTCAACGTCTTGTCCTCACGCATCAATCCCAGCAGCAGATGTTCCGGCTCGATGGCAGGGGCGCCAAACTGCGACGCTTCGTAGCGAGCGAAGAAGATTACACGGCGCGCTTTTTCTGTATAGCGTTCAAACATTATCTAGAGTTTACGAATCAGGTCTTATGATTACCATGCCGGGCTAAGAACTGGCTCGCCCGGCACTGGGCGCATTATAACCTATCAACGGGAGCGTCAAAAGGCTTCAATTGTGGCCGATATTGGATACGAGTAAGAAAAGTCGTAACTGAGCGACTATTTCAGCCACGAAGTTAGCTCTGACGAAGACGACCATTGCTCAAAACGAGGGTGCGGTCACAAACTTCCGCCAGGGCGAGATTATGTGTGGCGATTACTACGAGAGCGCGGCGCTTGCGGGCGTAGGACACGATTGCACGCGCTACCTCGTCGCCAGTTGCGGTGTCCAGATTCCCGGTCGGTTCATCAGCCAGAACTAGTGCCGGCCGGGTTATCAAGGCCCGGCAAACCGCCACGCGCTGTTGTTCGCCACCGGAAAGGTGTCCCACCAATGAGTCGGCGACGCGCCTGTCCAGCCCGACCTCTTCGAGTAACTGCACAGCTTGACGCATTGCCTCACGATGACTTATGCGCGCAATCCTTAGTGGCAAACTGACGTTTTCAGCTGCTGAAAGATCAGGCAGCAGATGGTGAAACTGAAAAACGAAACCAACGCGTTCATTTCGAAAGCGGGCCAGCTCCGCAGGTCCGGCGCGATCAATTGCAAACTCGCCGGCGATGATTGTTCCATGATCGGTAGCTTCGAGGCCGCCCAGCAGATGCAAGAGAGTTGATTTCCCGGCGCCTGAAGCTCCCATGATCGCCACCGCCTCACCGGCACTGGCAGAAAACGAAGCGCCACGAAGAACCTCGATACGTTCGCCGGCCGCCGAGATAAAACTTTTTCTAAGATCGGCAACCTCGAGTCCAAAGTCCAAAGTCCAAAGTCCAAAGTCCGCCGTTGCAACTTGAACGCTGGAAGCCTCAGGGGTTCCGTTGACTGACTTTGGACTTTGGATATTGGACATTGGACTAATTGCTGTCGCGAAGCATCTCCGCAGGTCGAATGCGCGTAGCCGCTCGCGCCGGATAGACTGTGGCCAAGACACTGAGGACAAACGCCACGAGCGCAGCCAGGCTAAGGTCGCGAACATTCAGACTTAAAGGCACATTGCTGATTGAGTAGACGTCTGCGGGTAAACTGATCAGTTGGTAGCGATTTGCAACCAGAACGGCAATCGCTCCAAGCAAGACTCCGCCCGCGGCGCCGACCAGCCCCACTATCGCTCCCTCGATCACGAAAATACTCATGATGCTTCTGGTGGTCGCGCCCATCGTATTAAGGATGGCAATGTCGCGGCGACGTTCGACAACAACCAGGATCAGCGTGGTAGTGATGTTCAGAGCGGCGATGAAAATTATTAGCCCGATAATCACCACGCCGATGCGGCGCTCAAGCGCGAGGGCCGTAAACAGCGGACGATTCGCTTCCTGCCAATCAACGGTCGTATAGGAATTCCCGAGCAGTTGCTTGACCTGGGCTGCTGTTGCCTTAACGTCATAGATGTTTCCCACTTGAACACCAACAACAGCGGCGGCGTGGGCCTCGCCGGAAATGGTAGAAGCAGTTTCCAGCGGTAGATAGATCCAGGTCGAATCGTATTCAAAGAGCCCCAGGCGAAAAATCCCGACGACGTGAACATTCCGTTTGCTTTCCGTGGTGGACGAAAAACCGGTGCGCGTTCCTACGATCTGCGCTACATCGCCAACTTTTAGTCCCGTGCGCGCCGCCAGTTCAGACCCCAGCACGACCGGTGCAAAGTCTCTGGAGACAGCCGCCTCGTCAAGTAGTTCCGACGCCGATCCTTCAATTACTGTCCCTCCGATCTCGGTCTGTTCTGGCGACTTTGCGCCGGGCACAGCTTGATCAATACCGGCTGGCCCACTCCTGGAAGAGCCATCGATGCCGCGCAGCACCGCATAAGCTGACGCTCGCTTACCGACGATTACGGCACCGTCGTATGTGGTTCCCCTCGCTGACATCACGCCGGGCATAGCAGCGATTCGAACGGCAATTTCTTTATAGTCTGAAATTGGCTGACCATCACTGCGCATTACGGTGAGGTGTGCTGTGCCGCGCAGTATTTTGTCGCGCATCTCATCGCGAAAGCCGTTTGCGAGCGCGAGTGCCACGATCAGCGCGGCCACGCCCACGGTAATTCCGACTATCGCGATAAGCGAAGTGGCCCGCGCCATGCGACGCCGTTGACGCGAACGCAAGTGACGAAGAGCAAGGAAGATTTCGTAGGGCATAGGGCAGGACTCAGGACTCAGGACTCAGAATTAAGAATTAAGAATACGGAACTCAGAAAACGCCTTTCAATGCTCCAGGCTCATTCTGAATTCTGAGTCCTGAGTCCTGCTTTTACGAGCTCAGCTGCGGACACTTCTTCACATCTTCCGGCCGGTTAGCCGGCAGCAATCTCTCCAGGTTTGGGGAGTCAGTCGCGCCTGCTTCACCGCGCGGTCTCAGTTCGTAGATCGTATCCGTCACGCGTCGAAAGCTAAAACGCCCCTGAAGACTGACGATTGCTGGAATCTCATCCCGCTGCCAACCACACGGCACCCACCAACGGGGGTCACTATCCACGAACACACGTCGATTCTCCGCCAGATAATTCTCAATCAAAGGCACCAAATTGTCGCCCGGCCAACCGCCGCCCGTGCCAATTGTCTTCCAATCGCCGGCGCCAATCGCCTTCCAGTAAATCACGGCAATGGTTTGCGAACCTGAAATCATTACGGCATCTCGAGGAACATTCGCCAGCTGGCGGCGATATTCCTTGCTCATCGCTCGCCGCTCGCTGAATTGCCGGCCGGTACGTCGACTCAAAAACCCGAAGACGCCGGCGATCACCACCGCGACCGTCACGCAAGTTACGAAGGCGATTCGAATGCTGCCGAGACGGCGCGACAAAGTTCGGATCAGGAAATTCGCGCACAGGGGCGCAATCGCGGGCAAACCAGTCAGGAAGTATCGCCAGTTAACCGCCGTTCCGTAGTTGAAATACAACAGCAGATCGCATAGCAGGCCCATCGCGGCCAGCAAAAGCAAAGGCGAAAGCTTTCGCTCCCGCCACTCGTTCCATAAGGCGAAGGGTAGCGACAGCAGCACGATCGGAGCACTGACGAAGAAATAACCGAGGTACGGCCGCAGACTATGCAGAGTTACCGGATGGCGCGCGTTTTCCTGCAACATTGATTGGCGCCAGCCAAACCAGATCCAGCGATAGTGGGCGTCAGTAATAAACCAAAATGCAAACCAGGCCGCAGCGCACAGAAAAAATATCAAACAAGAAATTGCGACCACGAAAATCTGTCGCCGCTGAAATTTCCAACCGCAAACAAACGGCGCCACAAGCAGCCACGGCGCATAAAAACCCATCGTCTCACGAAGATTGACACCCATCCCCAGCAGCGCCGCGCCGGCAATCACCAGCCACACGCGCTCCTGCTGAACTCCTCGATAATGTATGAGCAAGGCAAGCGACAGCAGCAGAACTGACGGAACATCGGTCATCACTTGTCCGCCGTAGAGCACAAATACTGGTGAGAGAACGATAAACAATGCGGCCAGGCTGGCCGCATGAACAGACTTCGTAAAGTCTCGCGCCAGGACCCAACACGCAACCACTGCCAACGGCGCCTGGGCCACCACGGCATATTTGAAAATGAGATAAGCGTGTTCCGGCTGAATGTTGAAAACCGCGTGGGCTATTTGATAGAGCGCATGATTTCCGAAGATGAAAAGATTGCGGCCGAGCGCCATCGAAGACGGGTAACCAGCCAGCGAGAGTATCGTGTAGTCCATGCCGTCCCAATCGCCAATAAAGGGATCGACAAAAATAAGGACCAGAATAAGACCGATAACAGCTGGTAGACACCACCAGGGCCACGCTTGCCAGAAAGAGAGCGTCGGATTGACCGTTTGAGTCGCCGCGTTTGATTGGCGTTTGAAAGTTTTTTCAGACGTTGCCGGCGTGTTTGTGGTTGGGTGTGCCTGGTTCAACGGGTTCCGGTTTCAACCTCGGGTTCCGGCCGCTTAACCATCTTTACGCGATTACCCTGCGCGTTGTATTCAACTTCGTCCATGATGTTGTAGATCAGCAGGACGCCACGGCCTGACGACTTGAACAGGTTAGCGGGATCGCAAGGGTCGGGGATAGTCTGCACGTCGAAGCCTTCACCTTCATCTTCGATTGTAAAACAGGCTTCCTTGGGAGACAGCTCGGCCCCCACGCGAACCAGCTTGGTGGGATCGTTTTTGTTGCCATGCTTCACGGCATTCACGAATGCCTCATCGAGCGCAATGAATAGATTCGATTTTTCCGGAGCGATCACTCCCAGCTTCGCCACCCGCTCGAGCAGGTATTGCAACACGCCATTCATCAGGGTGAGATCGCTGGGCAGCTCAAACTCGATTTTCTCGTGAGTGTGCGAGAGTACGGTCGGATCATCGACGTAGCGCAACTTGTAAGACAGAGTTTTTTCGACAATCTCGCGAAGCTCATCCTTGTTGAAGGGGAACCTTAGGTAGTTTGCCGCGACCATCTTAAAAGCCTTCACAATTGTTGGCTCGGCATCGTTGGGAACAACTCGTGTCAGCAAGTGTCGCCGGTGCTCGTCACGCGGCGGGTCGCCATTCAAATGTTCTGGTTTATCACTTGGAGAGGCATCCTCGGTAAGGTCGCTGATGATCAGATCAAACTGGTCGAGGTCGTTACGGCTGAGGGCCTCGTCGCGGTCACCCGTCACGACAGCCTCGTGGCCCAGGCCGCCGAGCGCGTTTTCGAGTATTGCACGCAGCTCATCGTTATTGTCGACGATGAGAATTCTACGTTTCTGCATCCCGCTCCAATCTTTCAGTGAATAGTCCGAGGAGAGAATGGAAGCACCCAGCTGCCGTCGCTTCCAAATGACTTTACGATATCTCGGGCTGCTGCGTTCGAAATATATCAATACTAAGTCCAATGTCCAACGTCCAAAGTCCAAAGTCGCAGGTTGACGTTGGACTTTGGACATTGGACTTTGGACCTATTCTAACGTATTAGTCATCACTCATTACTCATCGTTAATCATGGCCAAACCAGGCAAACTTCAGACGTCGCTCGAGTACATGTTGGCACGGATGGTTCTTTCCGGGCTCGGAATCCTGCCGCGTTCTCTGGCAATTGCGGCGGGCCTGACGATTGGACATGTGGCTTATTTATTGCCCGGAAAACTGCGACGCACGGGCCAGCGCAATCTCGAAATAGCGTTTCCGGAGATGCCCGAGTCCGGACGAAAACAATTGCTACGCGGCTGTTTCGCAAGCCTGGGCCGCCTGCTTGGCGAGTTTAGCCAGTTGCCGCGCGCGACCCCGGAAAGCCTGCGCAAGATTATTGAGTACGACGAGGTGGGACTGGCCCATTTGCGAGAGGCGGAGAAAAATAAACGCGGGGTGATTTTTCTGACGGGGCACCTCGGTGTCTGGGAGTTGCATAGTTTTGGTTGGTCCGCACTCGAATATCCGCTGAGCTTTCTGGTCCGACCACTCGACAATCCCCGCATCGAAGAAATGATCGAAGCGATCAGAACACGGTTTGGAAATCGAGCGATTGATAAACAAAGCGCAGCGCGACAGTCGCTGCGGGTCTTGCGCGAGGGCGGCACGCTCGGCATCCTGTCTGACCTCAACACGCAAACACGCGAAGGAGTTTTTGTTCCCTTCTTTGGCAAGCTTGCCTGCACCACGGCCGGAATCGCCACGCTGGCGTTGAAGACGGATGCGGTCGTCATCCCTACCTGCGCAGTTTGGAACAAGGAACGAAAACGTTATTTTTTCCACGGTGACCCGCCGGTCGAACTGGTTCGAACCGGCGATCACGATAAGGACATCGAGGTGAATACGGCGCGCTTCGCCGCTGCGGTTGAGCGCATGGTGCGACTGTACCCGGACCAGTGGCTCTGGATTCATAAGCGCTGGAAGACGCGACCGCCGGGGGAGGCGGACGTGTACGAGTAGGCAGTAGGCAGTAGGCAGTAGGCAGTAGGCAGTAGGCAGTAGGCAGTAGGCAGTAGGCAGTAGGCAGTAGGCAGTAGGCAGTAGGCAGTAGGCAGTAGGCAGTAGGCAGTAGGCAGTACGCAGTAGGCAGTAG